>Ga0306926_10000179_pt1 | contig 52674 bp, 40 predicted proteins | sample flu12Cox44000178_FD_203759 | JGI IMG/M metagenome (GOLD analysis project Ga0306926, IMG submission 203759) | Lab enrichment of tropical soil microbial communities from Luquillo Experimental Forest, Puerto Rico - flux8day.12C.oxic.44.000.178 (v2)... | ecosystem: Environmental > Terrestrial >... | reverse complement strand
ACAGCTTAAACCGACCGACCACCTTCCCCTCATGCCTCCTCCTTAAAGGATGGCCGCAGCGCAAGTCTGCCGCGCCGGCCAATCGCCAGATTAGTAAGTCAGATTGTGCAGGTACTCGAAACTCTTCTTGATGCTCTCGAACGCGTCCTTGGGAAAGTCATGTTCCACAAAATAGTGCTTGATGCCGGCCTTCCCGGAATTCGCGAAAATTTGCTTCCAGTCGATCACCCCGGCGCCGACCTCGGTCATGTCCTCCATTTCTTTATCTGGATCCGTGGTCGGCCCTTCCGCGCCCTTCGGCAGCTTCTTCATGTCCTTCACATGCACCAGGGGGAACCGCCCGGGGTATTTGTTGAAGTAGGCGATGGGATCTTTGCCCGCGACGCTGATCCAGCACAGATCCATCTCCATCTTCACGTTGTCCGCTTTGGTGGATTCGAGCAAGTAGTCGTACGGGAGCTTTCCACCGAGAGCCTCTGAGGGCGCAAATTCAAACGTGTGGTTGTGATAGGCAAATTGCACACCGGCCTTGCGCGCCTGCTCGCCGGCCTGGTCGAACAACGCCGCCGCGCGCTTGTAGCCGTCCGGCTCTTTGCGCTGCTTCTCGTCAATCCACGGGCAAACAATGTAATGGTGCCCGATCACGTGCGCCGCGTCGATCTGTTCCGCCCACTTTTTCTCGACCACGTCGTAGCCCACGTGGCATGAAGGCGACGTCAATCCGTTCTTGTCGAGCAGTGCCTTGATGTCCTTTGACGAGTGGTCAAAATATCCCGCGAACTCAACTTCCTTGTATCCGACCTGCGCCACCTTGGCCAGCGTGCCCTCGAAATCGCTCTTCATCGCGTTGCGCACGGTGTAGAGTTGTACGCCTACCGCCTTCAATTGGTGTTCTGCAGGCAATGCCCAACCCATTTCCGCGGCAAGCAAACTCGCTGCCGTCGTGCCAATGAATTCGCGACGTTTCATGGAGTAGCTTCTCCTCAGACCGGTTTCGCTAAATCGGTTTTGCACCAGCCGCGGGGGAGTATACACCCGCTCGCAGCGTGTTTCAGAGTCTCTTTTGAGGACCCAGAGTGGAGAAGCTTCAGCGTGTGTCTTAGAGACCTGAGGTAAGGCAGTTTCAGGGGGTCCAGGATCGCAGTCGTGCTAGGCCCTGGTCAAAAACGTAGCGCTTCCAACTCGGAAAAGATGAAACAGCGCCTGGTGCCGAGCCCCGAACTGGCCAGGCAGCCCTGACCTTTCGCCGCGGCTTTAGCGGCATTAAGCTCCGCTTGTCCCAGGGCGCGACAGGTTAGTCGAGGTGAGCGCGGCTATAGGCTCGGTCCTATCCAAGTCCCGCGCGCCTCCTCCAACCGCTCCGCCACCTCCAACACCAACTCGTCTTCAAAGGGCCGCCCGATCATCTGCACTCCAATCGGCAAACCGCCTTCCGACACTCCCATCGGCAACGTCACGCCCGGAAATCCCGTGAGATTCAGCCACTGCGAATGCCGCATGGTGTCGCGATAGCGCACGCCGCGTGCGTAGCCGCCTTCACCATGCCGGAATGCCGGTCCCGCGCTCACCGGCGAAAGCAAAACCGGCACATCACGCATCGCCTCTAAAATCCGCTCTCGCTCGCGGTCCCGGGCCGCGCTCATTCCGACAAACTGCGTCATGGTCAACGGCCTGGTGCCGGCGGGCCTTGCAGCTTCCAGATAATCGCGAAAGACCGGACTCAACAACTCTTCCTGCCCGCCGATCTCTCCCTCGAACAGTTCGCCGACTACGGTGGCAAAGAAAAACCACCACAGCTCCAGCACGCGCTCCAGATGGTTCAGGCGAAAGGGCTCGAGTTCGAAACCCGCATAGGCCAAATGTTGCGCCGCCCGCCGCACCGCCATCTGTGTTTCCGGCGTAACCCGGCCGAGCGCGTCCCCTTCTAAAATCCCAATCCGTAACTTAGAGTGCTTCACGCTGTCCTTGTTAACTGCGGCGATTTGTCGAGGAGCGCGGACCGGCACGCTCATGGCATCTCCCGGCGCGGGCCCTTCGAGCACTTCCAACAAAATCCGCAAATCGCCAACCGAGCGCCCCATCGGGCCCACCGCGCCGAGCCACCCAAACGCGCTCACACCGGCCGGGTAGTGTCCGCTCGCGGGAATCCGGCCCGGCGTCGGCTTCAAGCCGCAAATGCCGCAAAAATGGGCCGGTACTCGAATCGACCCGCCACCGTCGCTTCCCACTCCTCCGGCCGAGCATCCGCTCGCAATCGCCGCCGCCTCCCCTCCGCTCGACCCACCCGAGGAAAATTCCGCGTTCCACGGATTACTCGTCCTCCCCGTCACTCGGTTATCGGTTTCATAAGCCATCAGAAATTCGGGCGTCGTGGTGTTGCCGACCAAGACCGCTCCCGCCGCGCGAAGTCTTTCCACCAAGGCTGCATCCCGGCTCGGCCGGTGCCCCAACCGAAGCAGCGATCCCGCCGCGCACGGCCAGCCCGCTACATCAATCGAGCTTTTCACCGTCAGCGGAACTCCTGAAAGCGGACCGCCCTCGCCGCGCAGAATCGCCTCTCCGGCCGCCTGTGCGTCCCGCATGGCGCCTTCGCGATCCACGTGCGCAAACGCGTTCAGCCGCGTCCGCAGTTTCTCGATCCGCTGCAAATGGTGCTGCGTCACCTCCTGCGGCGTCACGTCCTTGCTGCGGATTCTCTGCGCAAGCGTGGCCAGAGAAAGATAATCGAGTTCGGTCATGGTCGAGTGTCTCGAACGTCTTCCGGTTTTTGCCCGAGACAGGATAATCTCTAACTCATGCCAATGCGCGTTCGTTCCGCCCACCCGTTCGTACTGGCCTTGGTTGCGCTCGGATCAGTTCTCCCGCTGGCCAAGGTATTCGCTGCGAGGCATCCGCATCGCGTCCTGGCGCCCGCCGCAGCCGATCCCGACGCAGCCAGCGCAGAAGCCGCCCGCTCGAACAGCGTCGGAGTTGCCTATATGGGGCAGCAGCGTTTCGCCGAAGCGCAAAAGCAGTTTGAGGCGGCGCTGAAAGCCGAGCCCGGCTATGCCTTGGCCAAGCTCAACCTGGGAATCGCGCTCGTCGCGCAGCAGAAATCCGACGAAGCCAAAGCGGCTCTGCTCGAAGCAACCAGAAAGCTCCCCAACGATCCTTTTGGCTGGTATAACCTGGGGCTCGTTTACAAAGACACCGCCGAGCATGAAAAGGCCATCGACGCTTTTCAGCATGTAACCAAACTCGCTCCGCATGAGCCGGACGCGTTCTACTTCATCGGCTACCTGAACACGCAGCTGCAGAAATACGAAGAGGCCATCACCGCCTACCAGGCCGCTCTGGCCATTTTTCCGTATCACGCCTCCGCCGAATTTGGTTTGGCAAAGGCCTATCAGCGCAAGGGGGAAGCCGAAAACGCCAGGGACCACCTGCAGAAGTTCCAGAAAATGACCGCTGCCAAGATCGGGACGCCGTTTGGCGCCGGCTATGGCGACCAGGGAAAATTCTCGCAAGCCGAATACTCCAAGAACGGTTTGCCCACAGCGCCCGCCGCCATTCCGGTGAAATTCATAGCGCAGCCGCTGGGCGCCGGCGCCAGTTCCGGCGCGTGCTTTTTTGACTACGACAACGACGGCCGGCCCGATCTGCTGCTGGTCGGCGCGGGCGAGAACGGCTCGCTGCGGCTGCTGCACAACTCCGGCGACGGCAAGTTTGCCGACGTCACCGACGCATCAGGGATCAAGCTAGTCGGCGGCGGTCTGGGCTGCGCTGCCGGCGACTACGACAACGACGGCAAAACCGATTTCGCCGTGTGCATGGGCGATGGCGTCCATCTTTTCCACAATGACGGCGGCGGCAAATTCACCGATGCCACTAAAGCCGTGGGCATTAGGTCGCCAGAAAAATGCATCGCCGCCAACTTCGTCGATTACGATCACGACGGCGATCTGGACCTGTACATTACAAGGCTGGTGGTTGAGGGCGACACCTTCGTTCCCAACCAAATGTGGCGCAACAACGGAAACAGCACCTTTACGGATGTGACGATAGAAACGGGTCTCGCGGGCGGCAACGCAGCCGGCGTGACCTTGACCGACTTCAACAACGATCGCGCAATTGATTTCGTTCTCGCCGGAGGAACGCGAAGCGCTTCCATCTGGCTGAATCCCCGTGAAGGGGAATTCAAGCCGCTCGACGGAATCGACCTGAAGAAAGAAGGTCTGCCCCGCGCGATTGGGGTTGTCGCATTCGACTTCGACAAAGACGGCTGGATGGATCTGGCCTTTACGCATGCGGGGGCTCCGGGAATTTCTTTGTGGCGCAACAAGGAAGGACGCGGGCTTGAACGTATCGCGCTTCCCGATCTCGGCTGGAAATCCGGTACGGGAATAGCGGCGGTGGACTTCGACAACGACGGCTGGATTGACTTGGTGGCCCTTGGCGAAGGCGCGAACGGCGGAGAGATCCGGCTGCTCAGAAATTTGGGCGAGGGTAGGTTCGCCGACGTCACAAAGGAAACCAAGCTCGATGCGGTGAAACTCGCGAAACCGATGGCCATTGTGGCTGCGAATGTTTCGGGCAACGGAGCGATGGATTTCGTGGTGACCCAAGCCGAAGCCGCTCCGTTGTTCCTGAAAAACGAGGGTGGAGAAAAAAATGGCTGGATCGAACTCGACCTCAAAGCTCTGAACGACAACAAGAGCGCCATCGGAACCAAGGTCGAAGTGTATGCCGGGGAACTGGCGCAGAAATTTGAAGTGTCCGGCGCCGCGGGCTTCCTCGGGCAAAACGCGTTGCCGCTGCACGCCGGACTCGGCGGCGAAAAGGGGGCTGACGTGGTGCGGCTGCTTTGGCCCACCGGTGTGCCGCAGGACGAAATCAAACTGGAAGGCCGCCGATCGCAGCAAGTGGCCGAACTTGACCGGCGCGGCAGCTCGTGCCCGATTCTTTTCGCGTGGAATGGAAAAGAGTACGAGTTTATAGCGGACATGATCGGCCCCGGTGTGGTGGGCCACTGGGTCGGGCCGGGCGAACGCGACGTTCCCGATCCGACCGAGTACCTTAAGGTTTCCGGGCGCTCCGCGCAGCCGCGCGACGGCATGCTCAGCTTCCGTTTTCTCGAGCCGATGGAAGAAACCGTCTACCTCGACCAGGTCAAGCTCCTGGCGATCGACCATCCGGCAAGCTATGACGTGTATCCCAATGAGCGATTCGCCGCGACGCCGCCGTTCCCGGAATTTGCCGTAGTGCCGGTAGAAAACGCGCACGCGCCGCTGGGTGCGTGGGACGACCGCGGCCACGATGTACTGCCTCTACTGGCCAAGCGCGACCGTAAGTACGTGACCGATTTCGACGGGCTGCCGTTTACGGGATTCGCCAAGCTGCATTGGGTTGAGGTCGATTTAGGCGAATGGAATCCGCGATTGCCGTTGCGGCTGATCCTCGATGGTTATACGGACTATTTCACGGCGACCTCGATGTACGCGGCGGACCAGGCCGGCGTGAAAGTGATTCCTCCTTACCTCGAAGCGCAACATCCCAGCGGCAAGTGGGTTCGCGTCGTCGAAGACATGGGTTTTCCCGCGGGGCTCGCTCGCACCATGGTCGCCGACCTGACCGGAAAGCTGCCGACGGGCACGCGGCGGATTCGCATCGTCAACAATCTGAAGATTTACTGGGACGCCATGCGCATTGACCAGACTCCCCTAGAGAAAGCCTCGCGCGTGACGGAGGTTCCGCTGGCGCGCGCTTCGCTCGATTTTCTTGGCTTTCCGAAAGAGATCCGGCTGACTCCGGCGAGTGACACCGTGTATTCCTACGCGAAGCGGAGCCGGACCGGACCCTACGCGCGGGCGGCCGGAAACTATACCCGCTATGGTGACGTAAGATCGCTGCTCAGCGCCGCCGATGACCGCTTCGCAATCTTTAGCTCCGGCGAAGGCGTGAAGCTGGACTTCGATGCGCGGCGGCTGCCTGCGCTTCGGACCGGCTGGGTGCGCGACTACTTCTTCATGGCCGATGGCTTCGAAAAGGACATGGACTTTTATGCCGCACACGCCTTCACCGTCGAGCCGCTGCCCAAGCACGGCATGAAGCCGTATCCGTACGCGCCGGGCGAGGAGTACCCGGACGACGCCGCCCACCTTGGCTACGAGCTGAACTACAACACGCGCTCGCGCTCGGGAAAGATGCCCGGCGATTTGCGATATGACTACGTCGGTGAGCCGCGCAACAGGTAGCTCAGGGTGAAAGCAAAACCTGCCGCTACAAGCAGCGGAGGATGGCAGCGATGCTCAGCTCGATGTCGCTGTCGGTGGTGGACCAGTTGCTCACGCTGATGCGCATCGCAGTGTGGCCCTTCCACACAGTGCCGCCGCACCAGCAGGTGCCGTCCTGTTGAATGGCCGCGATGACCCGACGTGTTTTATCTGGTGCGCCAAACGAAACGAGGACCTGATTCAGCACCACGTCATTCAGCACTTGACAGCCCGCCGCCTCCAGGGCATCGGCAAAACGGCGGGCTTGACGGCAGTTGCGTTCGACCAATTCGGCGAAACCCTCGCGGCCAAGCGAGCGCAAAGCGGCGTAGACCGGAATGGCACGGGCGCGGCGCGATTCTTCCGGCACGAACTCGTGCGGATCTCGCTCGCTTCCGGTGGCGACAATGTAGGCTGCGGCGAGAGACATGGCGCTGCGGTGCGCGGCTTCATGAGCGCAGAAGACGATTCCGCAGTCGTAGGGGGAGTTCAGCCACTTATGGGCGTCCGTCGCAATCGAATCGGCGTTCTCGATGCCGCGGACCAGGGCGGCGCGCTCGGGTGAGGCCGCGGCCCAGAGACCGAATGCGCCATCCACGTGCAGCCAGGCGCCGCAGGCTCTGGCCTGTTGGGAGATTTCGGGCAGAGGATCAAAAGCGCCGGTATTCACGTTCCCGGCCTGGGCGCAGACAATGGTCGGCCCGCGAAGTTCAGCCAGGGCAGCGGCGAGAGCTTCGGCGCGCATGCGGCCCTGATCGTCGGTTGGAATCCGACGAAGACGATTTGCGCCGAGGCCGAGCAAGCGAAGCGCCAAGAAGATGGTGTAGTGCGATTCTTCGCTCACCACTACGTTGATGGGAGGGGCGCCGAAAAGGCCGTCGGCTTCCACATCCCAACCAGCTTCGCGCAAGACCCGATGGCGCGCGGCGGCAAGCGCTGTGAAGTTCGCCATCTGGCAGCCGGTTGTAAACCCAAAGCTCATCGCGGAGGGAAGGCCGGCAAGTTCGCGCAGCCAGGAGCCGGTGATCTGCTCGATGATCGAGCCCAGCGGCGAAAGGGCATAGACGGCGGTGTTTTGATCCCAGGCAGAGACGAGCCAGTCGGCGGCGACCGCTGCGGGAAGGCTGCCGCCGACGACAAAACCAAAGTAACGCGGGCCGGGCAAAGCCACGGCGCCGCGCATTCCGGCGCTTCCGAGCAGTTCAACAACGGAATCGGCAGCGCTCCCCAGCTCGGGAAGCGGGCCTGCAAGCATCGCCCGCAATTCGTCGGGTGAGATTGTGGCGCGAACCGGCCGGTCGGAGAGGGATCTAAACCAGGCCGAGGCGTGCCGCTGCGCGGTTTCTAGAAGGCTGGGGATACTCTGATGTGCTGGAAGCGGGACGGCTTCGACGGGACGGTTCACGGTAACACCTCGCTCGACCAATCAGCGAATGGACCAGGTCAGTTTAGGAGGTAGCACGGCGAAACCCACAGCCAAATTGGTTGAGAAAAGACGCGTGCTAAACCACGGATGCGCGGCGCCGGCCCGCCGCTACATCGTTGGGACGGAAAGCGAGGCGCGGGGGATAGGTTGTCCGTGCAGGAAGACGGTGGAGATCGCGTCGTAGGCGTCGATGGACTCGAGCGGGGATTTGGCGAGCAGAACAAGATTGGCGGTTTTGCCGGCTTCGATGGTGCCGACCTGGCCGTCGAGCTTGAGCTTGCGCGCGTTGTTGATGGTGGCCGCCTCGAGGATTTGCGCTAGCGACAGCCCGGCATTGTGGAGCTGCTGCATTTCAAGATACCCGTTGAGGCCGGGAAGGTTGCCATAGGTGGGGCCGGAAGGAGTGTCGGTACCGAAAGTGAAGTTGGCATGTTTCTGGGCGAGATAAGCCGTGGCCTGGCGAACGCGACGCAGCGGCCCCTCGTCGTAGATCTTGCGGAACTGTTCGTCGCCGAGATGATCATCGTTGATGAGATTGCCGAACCAATGGCCTTCAGGCGTGCGGAACCAGGCCAGCAATTCCTTTGAAACGACCCGTGCGACGGCGGGCGAGTCGAGATAGTCCGGCTCGAAATAGACGCGCTCCCCTTCGAGCACCTGAATGGTGGGCTGGTAGCCGATTTTGGCCGCGGCGATCTGCGCGAGCGTGGTTTTGATTTCGCCGGGAACTTGCGGCTCACTGTCCAGACTGCGGTCGACTCCCCGGTCGCGGTCTTTCCAGTGCCACATGCCGTGGGCAATGAAATCAACGTTGCCGGCGAGGCCAACTTTTTGGGCTTCGAAGGAATTGGCGTGCAGGAACAGGAGCAGGCCGGATTGTGTGGAGTCGCGGCGAAGCTCGGCGAGCATTTCGGGGGTGATGACGGGAAGCTTGAAATTGTCGGCAAAGCCGCGCTCAAAAAAGGTTTTGACGCAGATGGCTCCGGAGTTTTTGACGCGCGTGACGTCCGCGGCGGGCGTGTGGTCTTCGGGCTTGTATTCGGTGGGGATTGACGCGGCCTGCGCGGAGTCATAAAGGAAATTGGGAAAGAATTTGAACCGTTCGGCCGGCGGCCAGAAGGACATGGGGTAGCCGTTGGCGACGGGAATGGGGGGACCGCAGTGATAGAGATCGGGATGGAGTGGCGCGTTGCGGAAGTCCTGCAGAATTTTTTCGCTGTAGACGGCTAGGTCAACGACCGTGGTGTAGCCGTAGTAGAGATAGGAGCGCGGAAGCTGGCGGTAATAGGCGACGAGCATCTCTTCCTTGCCAGCGTGCTGATCGCTGTTCATCCCGGGGACAGAGGCCAGGTGGACGTGGGAATCGATGAGGCCGGGTACGAGGAACTGCCCTCGGCCCGAAATTACGGTGGCGCCCGCGGGAGGCTTGGGCGGCGGCGAAGCATCGGACGCGCTGCCGCGATCGTTGCGATCGATACGAAGAATGCGGCCGTCGGCGATGATGACGGTGCCGGTAGTGGGGTGGTCGAGATTCTCCGGTGAAAGGATGGTGACATCGGTGATCCAGGTCTGGGTGGACGGGGACTTCGATCTGGATTGCGCGAGGGAGGCGGTGGCCGCCAGGAGGGAAAGAAGGAGCGCGAACGCGCCACGAGTTTGGGCGTTTGGCATGAAACTAGATACGAAACGTCAGTCAGAAAGTTTCATGGGCCGGGTCGCGCCACCTCGGGCCCGGCGCCCTGCAGCAATTGCCATGCGCGCAGCAGTTCGGCGACGCTCCAGGCCTGCGCGATCGATCCGCGCGGGTGATGGGGTGGTTCGCCGTCGTAGATTTCGGCGAGGGTGCCGAGGCCGTAGGTGTCGAGAGACTGAAGCGAAGGTTCTAGAAAGGCCAGCGCGGCAGGGCGGTTGCGATAGACGCGATAGTGGGCCAGAGCAAATGGGCCGAGGAGCCAGCCCCAGACGGTTCCCTGATGGTAGGCAGCGTCGCGTTCGCGCGGTCCGCCGGAATAGACGCCGGTGTAGCCGCGCTCGCCGGGGGCGAGACTGCGCAAGCCTTGCGTCGTGAGTAGCTCTCTCGAGCAAACGTCGACAACGGATTTTTGTTGGGAGGGCGTCAGCAGATTAGCTCCTAGCGAGACCGCGAAAATTTGGTTGGGACGAAGCGTGGAGTCGCTTCCGATTCCCGGCGCATCCAGCACGTCGAAGCAGCAGTTGCGCTGCGGGTTCCAGAACTTGGCAAAGCCGGCCTTGGCCCGTGCGGAAGGCTGTTCATATTGCGCACAGGATTGTCCCAGCGCTTCCGCCAGGCCCATCATGGTTTCGAGCGCGTTGATCCACAACGCGTTCACTTCCACGGCTTTGCCCGTGCGCGGCGTGACGACCCAGTCGTCAATCTTGGCGTCCATCCAGGTGAGCTGGACGCCGGGTCCGCCGCCGTACAGCAGACTATCGGCCGGGTCGACATGGATGTTGTAGCGCGTGCCGGCGAGATGCGCTTCGATGATTTCCGCGAGAACGGGGAAGAGCGCTTTGAGGGTGGCGACATCGTTTGTGGCGGCAAAATATTGGCGGATGGCTTCGAAGTACCAGAGCGTGGCGTCGATGGTGTTGTATCCGGGGGCGCCGCCAGCGTCCGGAAAATTGTTGGGCAACATGCCTCGATCGACGAAGCGGGAAAAGGCCAGCAGGATCTGCTTGGCGATTCCGGGCCGGCCGGTTGAGAGTGTGAGTCCGGGAAGAGCGATCATGGTGTCGCGTCCCCAATCGCCAAACCAACCGTAGCCGGCAATGATGGTTCGCCCGTCTCGTTGTCCGGGCAGCGAGCGGGAAGCAATGAATTGATCTGCGGCGAGGACCAGCTGCGAGAGACGGGGATCCGGCGCCGGTTCGTTGGTCGGTTCGAGTAGAGGCACGGCGGCGGCCAGAACTGCGGCCTGGCGCGCCCGCTCTTCCTGGAGCGCCGCGCTGCCGTCGAGTACGGCGTTGCCATCAGTCGAACAGACGATGGTTAGACTCTGCCCAGATGCAAGGGATGCGCGAAAAACTGCAGCGAGCAGCTGGTCTTCGTGATCGTCGAGACCGCGTTCCCGTTCGAGCGGAAAGAAAAAATCACGGTACCAGACGTGTTGTGGAACGCAAGTTGCCGCCAGTGACTTCAGCAAGAACGGCACGGCGCCGTCGAAGGCGCGGATTTCCAACCCGTATTCCACCGGGCTGATGCGCATGCGCCAGTCGTTCGGAGCGAAGCCGGCGTGGGTGGAGGCGTGGAAGTCGCGATAGTTGACGAGGATTTTGATTTCCAGCTCGAGGGGCAATCGGGCTTCGAGCAGCGAATAGCGGACGAAAGTCGTGTTTTCGCCGTAGCGCATCCAGATGCGCTTCTCGAGCAGCGCCCCCGCGACTTGGTAAGTCCACGAGGGAATTGTGCCTTCGAGGCGAAAGCTCTGAATACTCTTATGGCCTTCGGGAGCGACGGCTCCGCTAAGCCAGCGATGGGTGGCCAATTCAAACGACTCCCCCCTGATGCGGGCGATTTCATCGATCCCGCCGACCAGATGGGTTCGCCCCGCGGGCGGATCAAGGGCCGCGATCAACAGGCCGTGGTAGCGCCGCGTCGCTGATCCCGCCACCGTCCCGGAAGCAAAACCGCCCATGCCATTCGTCACCAGCCATTCGCGTTGTTCGGCGGCGACCAGGTTGCTGCACACAGTCGCATCCAAGCGAATTAGCGGATTCTGCGCGAAAGCTTTCGCACTTGTGGGCTTCGATTTTCCGGCCGGTGCTTGCCGCTTGACTCCAGGCTTGCGCGGTGCGGGCATTCAGCTCTATTCGCCGCTCTGCTCGAGCAGCTTCGCGACCAGGCCGGTCCAGCCGGTCTGGTGGCTGGCGCCGATGCCGGCGCCGTTGTCGCCATGAAAGTATTCGTGGAAGAGAATCAAGTCGCGCCAATGAGGATCGTGCTGAAAGAAGTCGAGTCCTCCGGTGACCGGACGGCGGCCGTCTTTGCCGCGCACAAAAATGTGGCAGAGCCGGCGGGAGAGTTCGGTAGAGACTTGCCACAAATCCGATTCGCCTGTGCTGCGCGACGGGCAGGGAACTTTGAAGTCTTCGCCGTAATAGTGATGAAACTTCTGCAGCGATTCGATCAGCAGATAGTTGACCGGCATCCAGATCGGCCCGCGCCAGTTCGAATTGCCGCCGAAGAGCCCGGTGCCGGATTCAGCGGGCTCATAGTCCACACGATTGGTGCTGCCATTCACGTACACCTCGTAGGGATAGTCCAGGTGATAGCGCGAGAGGGCGCGGATTCCGTACGGCGAGAGGAATTCCGTCTCGTCCAGCATGCGAGCGAGCACCCGCTTCAGCTGCTTGCGACTGACCAGCGAAAGCAGGCGCCGCACGCCGCGTGCTGATCGCTGCGTCATTTCGATGTGTTCGGGAACGTCGGGATGGTTGTCGATAAACCACTGCATGCGGCGTTTGAAGCCGGGCAGACGTTCGATGATTTCGGGCTCCAGCGTCTCCACGGCGAAGAGCGGAATCAGACCCACCATGGAGCGGATCTTCAAGAAGTGCTCTTCGCCGTTGGGCAAGTGGAGGACGTCGTAGTAAAAGCCGTCCTCTTCGTCCCACAACGAAACCCCCTCGGAGCCGAAGTCGTTCATAGCACTCGCGATGTAAACGAAGTGTTCGAAGAATTTGCTGGCGACGTCTTCGTAAGCGGGATCGTCCTTGGCCAGTTCGAGCGCAATGGCCAGCATGTTGAGGCAATACATGCCCATCCAACTGGTGCCGTCGGATTGCTCCAGGTGTCCGCCGGTCGGAAGCGGGGCCGAGCGGTCAAAGACCCCGATATTGTCGAGGCCGAGAAAGCCGCCTTGAAAGATATTCGCGCCGTCGGGATCCTTGCGATTGACCCACCAGGTGAAGTTCAGCAACAGCTTGTGAAAGACCTTCTCGAGGAAAGCGCGGTCGGCGGCACCGCGAATGCGCCGCTCGATCTTATACACTCGCCAGGCCGCCCATGCATGCACCGGCGGATTTACGTCGGCAAAGGCCCACTCGTAGGCGGGAAGCTGGCCGTTGGGGTGCATGTACCATTCGCGCAGCAGCAGGATCAGCTGTTCTTTGGCGAAGTCCGGATCGACGATCGCGAGCGGGATGCAATGAAAGGCCAAGTCCCAGGCCGCATACCAGGGGTATTCCCATTTGTCGGGCATGGACACGATATCGTCGTTGTAAAGATGCGTCCAGTCTTTGTTGCGGCCGTGCCAACGCTCCTTGGGAGGCGTGGGGCCCGCGGGGTCTCCTTCGAGCCACGACTTCACGTCGTAGTGATAGAACTGCTTCGACCACAGCATCCCGGCGTAGGCTTGACGCGTTACGTTCTTGGCGTCGTCGGAAAGATGCGCGGGAATGCGCGAGGCGTAAAACTCGTCCGCTTCCGCTTTGCGGAGCTCGAACAGACGATCGAAGCCGGAGACAAAGTCGTTGGTTCCGGGAACTTCCTGTGTCCGCTCCTCGTGGCCGGGAGAGCTGATGATCCCCACTTGGCCGACCGTGGGGTCGATTCCGGCAAGCGGTTCGATATCCGTCAGCCGCAATTTGAGGGTCGCGGACTGGCGGGAAGGAATCTCCAGCCGGTAGTGCGCGGCCATCTTGGTCCCGCTCTGGTCAGGATTCACGGCGGATTTGTTCTGGTGAATGACGTAGTCGTGAAAGGCGTCCTTGGTGTAGGGCGAGCGGTTGCGCGCGCCAAACAAACGCGCATGGTTGGTCTCATTTTCCGTGAACAGCAGGTCGGGCTTCCCTTCAACCAGCAGCCAGCGCTTTCCATATTGCCAATGCTGCAGTTCTGCAGTCAGGATTCCGTCTAACGGCGTCGACCGGCGAATGGTCGGCCGTCTGAGGTCCTTGCCCCAGGACCAGGTATTGCGGAACCACAGCGTCGGCAGCAAATGCAGGGTTGCAGTCTCCGGTCCACGGTTCCAGGCGGTGATGCGTACAAAGATGTCTTCGTCACCGCCTTTCGCGTATTCAACAAATACGTCGAAGTAGCGGTCGTTATCGAAAGCTCCGGTGTCGTGCAGCTCGAATTCCGGCTGGCTGCGGCCGCGCCTCCGGTTTTCGTCGACTAGCTGACTGTATGGGAATTCAGTTTGCGGATACTTGTAAAGCATCCGCATATAACTGTGCGTCGGCGTGGAATCGAGATAGAAGTAATACTCCTTGGGATCTTCTCCGTGATTGCCTTCGTTTCCAGTCAACCCGAATACGCGTTCCTTCAGAATCGGATCGCGCCCGTTCCACAGCGCCAAGGCGAAGCAGATGATCTGGTGCCGGTCGCTGATCCCGGCAATTCCGTCCTCGCCCCAGCGATAGGCTCGCGATCGGGCGTGATCGTGCGGAAAAAACTCCCAGGCGGTTCCGCCCGCGCTGTAGTCCTCGCGCACCGTGCCCCATTGGCGCTCGGAAAGGTACGGCCCCCAACGCTTCCAATACTCTTTTCGCGTGCGATTGTCTTCGAGCCGAATGTCTTCTCGGGTCTGCAGTCTCGGCATGCGGGGACCTCGGCCGGTTGGATTGGATGAAGCGGTCAGAGCATAGGATACCTGAGGCGGTTCCCGGTAACAGAAATTTGGCCAACGATGGCGCGGGAAGAAAATGAATGAAACTTCCGCCGGCCTGGCGATATCCAATCCTGCGAGCAACCGGGAGAGAAAGCGGAAATCGGCATGAAGAGACCGACGGCAACGGCCGCTGGCTTGGCGCTAGCCATGCTTTTATCGAGCACGGCTTCCTCGACGAGGGCACAGACCTCTGCCGACGCCTTGCGCCAATGGGATCAGGCGGTTGATAGACTGATCCGCAAGGTCGCTCCTAGCGTAGTGCAGATCCTGGTATCGGGTTACGGCACTGTGAACGAAGGGGAACGGGGCAATGCCGGCGTGGTCATCGGCCGGCAGAGGGCCATAGGCTCCGGCTTTGTGGTGGACGCGGGCGGATACATCCTCACCAACGCGCACGTGGTGAATGGCGCGCAGCATGTGCAAATCGTGCTTCCTCCGGCCGATTCGGGCGATATGGTGGCCGGCGCGTTGACCGCTCGCGTCAGCGTGGTTCCCGCACGCATTGTCGGTGTGGCGCGAGAAATTGATTTGGCGCTCTTGAAAATGGACGAGACCGGAATGACGGCCCTGCCGCTGGTCAACTACCGCGATTTGCGGCAGGGAGAAACCGTTTTCGCATTCGGCAGCCCGCAAGGTCTGCGCAACACGGTCACGCACGGCGTGATTTCCGCCGTCGCCCGCCAGATCGATCCCGATTCGCCCATGGTCTACATTCAGACCGACGCCCCCATCAATCCCGGCAATTCGGGCGGGCCGCTGGTGAACGCCAGCGGAGAAGTCGTCGGTGTGAATACGTTCATTCTTTCCCAGTCCGGCGGCAACGAAGGGCTGGGCTTTGCCATCCCGTCGGGTATGGCCCGCGTGGTGTACGAGCAGCTGCGAAAATTTGGGCACCTGCACCGCCCGGAAATCGGAGTGCAACTGCAAACGATATCGCCGGAAATGGCGCAAGGCTTGAGTCTGGTCCGCAATTACGGCGCGATCGTTTCTGACGTGGTGCCCGGCGGACCGGCTGAGGCCGCCGGAGTTCGCATCGGCGACATTTTGTTGGCTATTGACGGCAAGAGCGCGGACAACCTGCCCTATGTCGCGTTTTACATGCTTTCGCGCAACCAGGGCGAGAGAATCCACCTGGAAGTCCTGCGCGGCAAGCAGCCGATGAGTTTTGACCTGCTGCTCAAGGAACGCCCGCACCAGATGGATCAGGTATCGGCGCTGGCCGATCCGGAGAAAAATCTGGTCCCGCAGCTCGGAATTCTGGGGGTTGAGATTGACCGCGAGATCGCTTCGATGATCGAGGACCTGCGCGATCCCTACGGCATCATCGTTGCGGCGCGCGCCGCGGGCGCCGCAACGGAGATTCCTCTGACCACCGGCGACGTGATTCGCGCCCTGAATGGCGAGCCCGTGAACACGCTCGACAAACTGCGCGCCAGCCTCAAGGGGTTGGCACCTGGCGCTTCGGTGGTGCTGCAAATCCAGCGCGACGGGAGGCTGCAGTTTGTGACGTTCGCTGTCGAATGAAGGAGCCCGCGGAGGTTTGGCGGCTCGGCCCTCCGGCCGCTAAGCCGAGAGCAATTCGCTGACCGCGCGGTGGGCCTGGTCGATGGCCACGTCCGTGTACGCCGTAGCTCCGGAATCGCTGTTCGCTATCGTGATGTTTCCAAATTTCCGCCGGCCGATGATATGAGGCGCTTGTCCCTCGGGCCAATCCGGATCGAACAGCGGATTGTATTCGTAACCGTAGCCGTGCGGCCAGCGGCTTACCGTAATCGCTGCGATGTCTGGTGCCGGGTCGAAACCGCCGGGCGAGAGCATGCGGGCCAGCCGCGGCGCCTTCCTCTCCGCGCGGGCTTTTCATCAGGCGGTCCGCTGCAAAAGTCTCGCGGTCGAAAAAACGCCGGAGCTCATCCCGAGCGAAGCGTAAAAACCGTGGTCGGTACACTTTTTGTCCAGCGCCGCGGCATCCACCCCGAGCCGTTTCATCAACCCGGCAGCAACGGCGCTGTAGGGCGTCGGGCTGTCCATCAGCATGGTTCCGCCGTTCAGCAGTTGCAATTTCCCGCCCCGGTGAAATTCGTTGCGCTTCGCGTGCCCGCCAAAATCGTCGTGATTTTCGAGAATGAGGGTTTTCGCGTTGCCGCCGGCCCTTTCGCGGAAGAAGTGCGCGGCGGCGAGTCCGCCGATCCCGCCACCCACGACGATCAGGTCGTATTTTTCGGGGAGAGCCCGGAGCGTGCGGGCATTTTTCCAGAACGTTCCGTCGCCCAAGCTGTGCGCGATTGCAATCCCCCCGGCGCCAATCGCCATCGCCGCACCGTTCAGAAAATCGCGCCGCGGGATGGCACGGTCCATTCCCAATTCGCGGTCGGACGAAAAGTTTGCGTGAGTGCCGGCCATCTAAGTTCAAGACCTGTCCCGGTAGCCCGCTTCAGCCGTTCGAGAGCTCTTCGACCGCACGCCATGCCTGGTCGATCGCTGCATCCGTATATGCCGCTGCTCCCGCGTCGGAGTTCGAAATGGCGATGCGGCCAAATCGTTTTCGCCCGATTTCGCAGGGACTTTCTCCGGCCGGCCACTCCGGGTCGAACAGATAGTTGTATTCGTAGGCGTAGCCGTGTGGCCAGCGGTTTACAGTAATCGCGGTGATGTCCCGTGCGGGATCGAAGCCCGCGCCGCCCAGCGCGCGCGCGAACTGATCGCGAATGCTGCGTTCGAACGTTTCAAACGGCGCGGAAAGCAGATCGCCGCGCCCGGCGCGATGCTGATCCCGCTCCGGCAGTCCCGGCAGGCAAGGCGTGCGCTCCATGCGCACCAAGATGGGTTGATCGGGCGTCTTCGGGGATTCGTAGGCGCCAATATCCACGGGCAGATCAAGATTCATTTCGTGGTGATACATTCCCGGGCAAGCGATGTTGTGGACGCCGAGTTTTTCGAAGGCCTCCCAGTTGCGGATGGCGACCGATGTGTAGACCAGCGGCACCTTCACGCCGTAGTGCAGCGCTTCTTTCTGCGCTTGCGGCAGTTCGGGACACAGATAGGGAATCATCATGTTCCAGCAGGCAAGAATCACCTTCCTGCCGTGCACAGCCACAAGCTGCCCATCGCGGCTGTAGGTGATATCTACCTGCCTGGCCTGCGCGGCCTCGCCCGCGTGCTTCACCGCGACGACGATGCTGCTCAGTCGAATACGCACAGGCGAATCGGCCTTGTCCAGCTGGGTGTAGTCGAATTTCGCGGTGACAATATCTTCCGCATCGTATCCCGGCGCGGCGCCAGGAATCATCTGGCGCACCAGAATTCGGGCGATGGTCGCGTTGCCGTCGGGAAAATGAAATTCGTAAGGCGCTTTGGGGGCGGCGAAACCCCTCGGTGTGTAGCCCATGCGCGGATGCGGTCCCGGCTCCAGCTTGAGCCCGCCGAAGCCCGGCTGGCCTAGCACCCAGCAATCGAGCGCCGGCACCGCGTCAATCCCCACGCCGAACAGCCCGTGCGTGCGTGTCTGGTAGTAGGGAATCACGTCGTTGTGAACCTTCACTACCTTGAGCAGAAAATCCTTGTAACTGATGCGCGAAAGCTTGTCTTTCTTTTGCTCGGACGTCAGCCCGGGGAAAAAGTCGGTCGCCTCGGTTTCCAGTCGGTGGATATCCTGGCGCGCTTCGGGCGACAGCGGCGTTTTTTCCAGGAAGACCTGCCATTCCTCAACGCTTCCGTCTGTGCCCCGCCTTCCGCCCGGGGCGGGCGCGACCAGCCGGTCCGCTCCAAACGTTTGCTGGTCAAAAAAGACTCCGCTCGAAAGATGCCTGTAGACGTTCTGGCGGTAGCATTTCGCTTCCAGGGCCTCCGGCTGAATCCCCAACCCGTCCATCAACGCGCGCGAAACCTTGCTGTAAGGGAACGGTGACTCGATCGCCCAGGTGCCGCCGTTGGCCAGCAGCATGCGACTTCCCGCGCGCAGCTCATTTCGCTTGGCGTGCCCGCCGAAGTCGTCGTGATTGTCGAGAATGAGGATGCGTGCGCTAGGATTTTTCGTGCGCCAGAAGTAAGCGGCGGCCAGCCCGCTGATGCCTCCGCCCACGACCACCAGGTCGTACGCCTCCTTGCTGTCGACGGCCTTCGCACCTTTGCTCGGAAATTTGCCGTCGCGAACCGAGTGCGCGGCCTCGAACGACCCGACATGGCTTCCCCGCAGACCGGTGAGCGCTGGCGGGTAGTAACCCAGCTGGTCTTGCGCGGCTTGTGCCGGCCCCGGCGACGCAAAAGCGCCGGCTGGCAGCAGCGACTCGGCGACAACTCCGGAAGCGCCGACGGCGACGCCGTTCAGGAAGTCGCGGCGCGTGATCGGCCGGTTCATTCCCAGTCTTTTGTCTGCGGATTCGGGCATCGCGTCCTCGGGTGCAGACGATACGACTATTTCAACTTCGTCGGCTGCCGGTTACTTCTTCGGTACGGCAGAATAATGCAGGAACACGATCTTCCACTGCCCATTCCGCTTGAAGAGCACGTCCGATTCCTGGTTATCCTCTTCGGTGGTCTTTCCGTCTTTTGACTCGGCCCGCACGTGGAGAATGTAACTGGCCACGGCGTCCTTGTTCGGCCCCACTTGAATGTGCAGATCGGAAATGTCCACCTTCTCGACGCGGTTGCCTTCGCCTATATACGCCGTCCACTCCTTTTTGTAGGCGTCGAAATCGGTCCGCCCCTCCGGCAGAAACTGCAAGAAGTCCGGCGCGTAGAACGAGAAGTTCTTCGGCAAATCGTTGGCTTCGTAAGCGGCGTTGACCCGCTGCTCGAGGTCGCGGACTTCGTCTTCGGCCGGCGTCGGACGCGGCCGCGCGGAGGTGGCCAGGAAAGTGACGGGAACAAGCAGAATCAGCGCGGCGATGAGAAATCTGGCGGGCTTCATGGATGTCTCCTGTGCCCGCTACCTTACTATAATTCCGTAAACTTGGAAAAGGCCGGGCCTCCCGTTAGCGCACGAAGGTCGACCTCTGCCACGGCAGACGGTACCGGTCCAAGGCCGGCAAACGCTGAAGCGAAACCAAGATCAGTCACCGAGGCACGCTTCAAGAGAAGCTCAGGTGCCCATCCACTGCGGGTTGTGCGTTGTGCCGTCGAAATTGGTGGACGTCTTGTATAGCTCGAACTTGCCCTGCGCCGCCGCCGCTTCGGTTCGGGCCAGCAAGGAGGCGATCTCTTCCTTGCCCATGGGTTTGAAATTGCGCGCGGTGCCTAGCGCCTGCTGAACGATCTCGAGCGAATCGCAGCCAGTGATGACCACGTCCGTGGGTTGGCTCATCGCGAATCGCAGGCACTCCGGAGCGGTCACGGTCTTGCTCTCGAGAATCATTCCGCTGGCGAGCGGCTTCATGGTCTGGATGCCGATTTTCTTTTGTACCAGCACCGGCATTACCTTGCCCACGAAACTCTCAAAATGCGCGTCCATCACGTTGACCGGCATCAGTACGGCATCCAGCTGAAACTGGTGCTCGTCCGCCACCTTCAGCATGTGCAGATGGATGTCCGGACTCTTGTGGCCGGTAAATCCGAGGTAGCGGATCTTGCCGGCCTTCTTGGCTTCAGAGAGAGCCTCCATCCCGCCGCCCGGGGCGAATACCTTCTCGGGATCATTCATGCGGATGACCTCGTGCATCTGCATCAGGTCGATGTGGTCGGTCTGCAGCCGCTTCAGCGATTCGTCGATTTGCGAAGCGGCCGTCTTTTTGTCGCGGCCGTCGATCTTGCTCATCAGGAACACCTTTTGCCGGTAGCCGTCGCGCAGTGCCTTGCCCATCTTCACTTCGCTGGCACCTTCGTTGTAGTCCCAGCAGTTGTCCATGAAGTTGATGCCGCCATCGATGGCGGTGCGGATGATGCGAATTGCGTCTTCATCGGCGGGGCGTCCGATGTGATAGCCGCCCAATCCGATCGCGGAGACCTTTTCACCGGTGCTGCCGAGCGTCCGGTAGGGGATTCCCCCGCGCTCCTCCGCGGCCCACAAATCGGAGCGCAGCGAGCACATCGCTGTGATGCCCGCCGCAATTTCCAGAAATCGGCGTCGCGACACCCGGGTATCCTGCTCAACATGGTTTGCGGACATGGTCTTACTCCTCTCCTTGCAGTTCCTGGGCGGGAATCCCATTTTTCCTAGCGCTGCGATCTCTTCCCGGCCGCGACGTCCGCTCTGAACTCCTCCGACTTGTTCTTCGGAATCGTCAGCGCTTTCCAGTTCGCTCCCGCAGAATGCTTGGCCAGCAGCACAATCTGCCCCACGTGATAGGCATAGTGCGCAATCTGACGATTGATCGCCTGCATCACCGAATGCTCTTCTCCGCGAATCGTCACCGTCTTGGTCATGGCCGCGTCGCCGAGGGGTTCGAGCGCGCTGAAAACACATTTCCAGCCGGCGTCCCACAGATCCAGGATCTCGGCGCGCGTTTTCGGCGGAGCTTCAAATTCCGAATCGCGGTTGCGATTGGCTTTTTCCCCATCGCTTGTCAGAAAATCCGTCCACCGCGATCGCATGTTGCCGGTCATGTGCTTGACGACGATGGCCATCGAATTGTTCTCCTCGTCGAGCGAGGCAAACAGGCCTTGGTCGGGACACTGTGCAATCGCGTTCTCGCCCAGTTTCTTGTAATAGTGAAAAAGGGAAATGGAGTCTGTCAGGTAGGAATCGGTGCGTTCGTGTGCCATGCGCGCATTCTACTTGGAAGTAAGGGGGGCTGGCGCTTGCTTTTTCGCTCTGAGCCCGCGCCGGCGCGGCGCGCGAATTGTCCCTTGACAATTCGCCTTTTGTTCGCCTATAGTCCTCTCCGCAGAACCAACTACTTTCGGAGGCTCTATGTCTATCGCGCAGTCCCTGCTCCCGGAATTCGACCAGGAAATGGCCGGCACCCGCAAGGTGCTCGAACGCGTTCCCAGTGAAAAATGGAATTGGAAGCCGCACGAAAAGTCCGGCACGCTCGGCTGGTTGGCGAGCCATGTCGGCACCATTCCCGGTTGGTACACCATGACGCTGCAGACGGAAAATCTCGACTACGCACCGGTCGACGGTCCGCAATACGAACCGCCGAAGATTGAAAACACACAACATCTTCTGGCCACGTTCGACAAGGAGTCGGGGCAGGCGCGCAGTGCGCTCAACAAAGCCTCCGATGCCGACTTCAACGTGAATTGGACGCTGCTCGCCGGCGGCAAGGAGATTTTCACCATGCCGCGCATCGCTTGCCTGCGCGGCATGGTGATGAACCATATGATTCATCATCGCGCGCAGCTCACCGTGTATTTGCGCATGCTGAACGTGCCGGTACCGGGCCTCTACGGTCCTTCCGCCGACGAATCGTAAGCGGCGAAGGGAAGTCTCAGTACTGCTGGACGCGACCGATCGGTCTTTGCAAGCATGCGAAAGAGCACATCCCCCGCCGCAGCGCTTCTTCGCATGGAGCAGCGCCCGACCCCTCGTTGGCGCCGCGAAACAGCCGCAACGGCGTCGCGGTATAATGAGGAGTTGGAGGCGGCACGATGGAAACCCCGGTAATGCTCTCTGCAGTTCGTACACCCATAGGCAAATTTCAGGGCGGCCTCGCCGGTTTTTCTGCGCCCGAATTGGGGGGCAAGGTCATAGCCGAAGCCGCCCGCCGTGCGGGAATTGATCCCAAGCAAATCGACGAAGCCATCCTCGGTAACGTGGTCCAGGCCGGGCTTGGGCAGAATCCGGCGCGCCAAGCCGCGCTCAAGGGCGGATGCGATCCGCGTGTCGCCGCCATGACCATCAATAAGGTTTGCGGATCGGGTCTTAAAGCCGTAGCGCTTGCAGCGCAGGCGGTGGCGCTTGGCGAAAGCGAAATCGTTGCCGCGGGCGGGATGGAATCGATGTCGAACTGTCCCTATCTTTTGCCGCAGGCGCGCAGCGGCTACCGGATCGGCAATGCGGTGCTCGTCGATTCCATGATCAAAGACGGACTGTGGGACGCCTACGAAGATTTCCATATGGGCATGACGGGCGAGCTGGTCGCCGAGAAATACGGCATCACGCGCGAGGAACAGGACCGATTCGCCCTGGAAAGCCATCAGAAAGCGGTGCGCGCGCGCAAATCCTGTTTTTTTGAAGGGCAAATCCTTCCCATTGCGGTGCCGCAGAAGAAAGGCGAGCCGCTTTCGATCAAGTATGACGAATCGCCGCGGGAAGACACGACTCTCGAAGCGCTGGCCAAGTTGAAGCCGGCCTTCAAGAAGGACGGAACGGTGACAGCCGGCAACGCCCCTGGCACCAACGACGGCGCGGCGGCGGTGATTGTAACCAGCGAGCGCAACGCCGTAAATCTCGGCAAGAAGCCCTTGGCGCGCATCGTCGCGCAAGCGGTGAGCGGCGTGGAACCCAAGTGGGTCATGATGGCGCCGGTGGAAGCGGTAGAGAAATTGCTGAAGAAGACCGGCTGGGACCGCGACCACGACGTCGACCTGGTGGAGCTGAACGAAGCATTTTCCGTCGCTGCGATAGCCGTGACGCGCGAGTTGAGGCTGGATCCTCAGAAAGTCAACGTGAACGGAGGCGCAGTGGCGCTCGGCCATCCCATTGGGGCGAGCGGCGCGCGCGTTCTGGTGACGCTGCTCTACGAATTGCAACGCCGCAACCTGAAGCGCGGCATCGCGGCGCTGTGCCTTGGCGGCGGAAATGCCGTCGCACTCGCCGTCGAACGCTTCTAGTCTTAGGATTCGGGCGCTTAGCTTTTCGGCTCGTTCGCGTTTGCTTCGGATTGACCGCTTTCTTCCCACCTGTATCCGCACGCGTGACACTTCCCACCGCGGTCGACAACGGGGACGGGCGCGATGAGCAGGCTTGCGTAGGAAGCCGGTTTGTTCAAGCCGTCGAAGGAAACATCCATGGATTTGCAGCGGGGACACCGCGGCTGTTCATACTCTCCGAGTCCCTCGACGTCGAATTTCTCAGGCACGGATTGTTCGAGCAGGGTTTCGGCGGTTTGCAGGTCCCCTCGGTGGACCAAAAGCTTGATGCCGCCGATTAGGTTCGAATAAAACCAGTCGAGCCTGATCAAATTTTCGTCGGCCAGCACGCAGTCGATGCCCGCGGACTCAAGAACGCTCTTGGCGATTGTGGCTTCCGGCAAATCCCGGTACCGGCGGAGCAAAACGGGCTCTAGTGCTTTTTCTTTTTCCTTTTGCCCGGCTCGTTGGTCGGCTAGATCGGCGAGGGAGGGCAAACCACGCGATTGCAGTTGCCGTTGCAGCGCCGCCTTTGCCGCCTCGGTCAGGGCCGACGGGTCGGCGGCAATTTTCGCCAGCTGCTCATCGGACATGGTTCCATAGAGCCGCGCAAGACGATCTTTCTCGTCCTCCCAGCCGCTTTGTCCCATGGTGCCGCATCATACCTCACTCCTACCGGCCCGCTCTTGTTTCTTTCATCCTTGGGAAATCGGCTTCGTTAGAGCCTCCTGGAGTTCGGCCGGTTTGAGCTCTTGAGCGCAGTTGGGGCAAAACTTGTCGGTTTCGGCGATCTCCTGCTTGCAGTTGGGGCAGCTCGGGTGGAGGTTGCATTTGCAGCTGGAGCAGAAGTTGAAGCGCGGGCCAACGAGCGCACTACAGCGCGGGCAGGGATAGGGCAGCGGCTCGCGCACGAGCAAATAGATGACCAGGCCGATAATCAGTGAGGAGGGCGCGAGGACCAGAACCAGGAGAGTCCACAGCGGCGCGTTCATGTTGCGGCGGCGCGCATCGCGATACACGTAGCCCAGCACGAAGAGAAAGGCTGAAAACGCAATGGCTATGCCGGTGACCATGCCGATCATCGCCAGCGTGGCGGCCGCGGCGTTGTCTCTAAACTCGGGGAATCTGGTGTCGGGCGCGACATTGACGATGGTTACGGCGACGCCGAGCGCCAACAGGTAGAGCACGAGGCAAAGAATCTTCAGCCAGCGCGGAACGATGCGCAGCTCTTCACGGAAGCGCGGGCGCTCTTTTTTGCGGCGCAGACGGATCATGCGCATCCGTTCGTTCCACGCGCTAGAAACGCCTTGACCCGGTGTGTTCATAGCGGTTGTCCTGAGCTACCACAGGTGATTGCGGCCATTCTATTCAGCCCCTTGCGAGCGCCACCCGCGCTTCCACAACACAATGCCCGCCGCCAACAGAGCGGGCAGGCCCCACCACAGCACAAATCCGAGTTGCAGAGCGAGCTTGGGCGCGCCGGTTTCTGAACCAAGCCACGCGAAGCCCCGCCAGACGAACGGCGCCGTAGCCAGACCGAGGATCCACGACATCGCGGCTACGGCCCAGACGAGGCGGCAGGCTGGCCCCTGCTCGCGAAGTTCTTCCGCCCGCAGGCGAACGCGAAGTTGCGTACGGCCGGCCAGATTGCGGGGCACGTTGATCTGCATCCCGCGCAGCGCCGAGAGAGCTTCGCTCGTGCGAGCGTCTGCCGTGGCGCATGGTTCGCAACCGGCGAGATGCGCGGCCAGCCACCGTTCATCCTCCCGGGTAAGGGGCTCAATGCGGCGCCAAGCCATCAGTTCGTTGGCTCGTTGATGGAGGGATTCGGACATTTGACGAACGCGCCCGCCTCAGACGGCGGCCGCTACAGCTCCTTTCAAGGCTTCAAGGCCGCGATAAAGGCGCGACTTCACGGTCGAGATTGGCGCGCCGGTGACGGTTGCGATTTCGTCCAACTGCATCTCTTCCTGGAAACGCAGGAGCAAGACTTCGCGGTAGATGGCCGGGACCCGATCGAGAGAAAGCTCGAGGCCGGACCGTTCCTCCTCGCGGAGGACCTGCTGCAAAGGAGACTCGGATTTCTCGTCCCGAACGTCGAATGCCGGCGCGTCTTCGTCGGGCCCGGCAAGCGATTCCAGGCTTTGCGGTTTTTTGCGACGATGCCAGTCAAGCACCAGGTTGCGCGCAATGGCGAAAAGCCACGCTTCGAATTTCCACTTGCCGTCGTACTGATGGCCGCGTTCGAGAACGCGCAGCCAAGTCTCCTGGAAAAAGTCTTCGGCGCGCTCACGGTTTCCGGTGAGGTGAACCAGGTAGCGGAAAAGGCGGAATTGATACTGCTCGATGAGGCGGTCGAGGAGATCGGGATCGCGGCGCCGGAGGGCACGAGCCAGAGACTGGGCGTCATCGAGCATGAAGGTGGAGAAGCATACCGCGCCGGGCCGGGGCGCGGCAGCGGCAGGCGTCCGTACGATCAAGGCGGGGAAGAAGAAGCTCATCTCAATGGGTATACGGACGACCGTTTGAAAAAGACGCAGGACGCCGGAGTTGAAGGGGAAGCTGGAGTTGGGGCATTCACTTGCTGGTGGACAGCTCGAAGCGCGTCCCGGGCCTTTTACGGTTTCGCAAGCTATTGAAAAAGCAGCGTTTGTTGGCTGTGCGGCCGATGAGCGCCGTCGCAGCATGGTAGCAAACCATCGGTCCGGGTCTTGGCACCTTGAACCCCTTGTCTCGAGCCGATTGTTATAAGCTGGAGGCATGATATGTCCGAAGTGCGGTGCGGAATACCGGCCGGGGTTTACACGATGTGCCGATTGCGAGGTGGACCTGGTAGCGGGGCGAGCGGGCGGGGCGCTGGCCGCGTTTCTTTCAGACGGCTGGGGACATGGCGCGGGCGAGACTGGCAAGCCTGGCGACCCGAATGAAGACCCGTTTTGCTCGTTTTGGAAAGGTACCGACGCGCGAATCTGGAAGGAACTCTGCGCCGTGCTGGATGAGGCCGGGATTCCCCACAAAACGATCCATCGCCAAGACCACCTGTTCAACCTTGCGAGCCAAGTTCCCTACGAGGTCGGAGTGCCGGCGTCCCGCTATGAAGCGGCGGAGTCGGCGGTGAAGGAAGCGTTCGGCAGCGACGAAGAGACCGGCTTGGATGCGATGGGGTTGTTACCCCCGCCCAAAGAGGATCCCAGGGCTGGTTCGTTGCGAAAGATTGCCGGAGGGCTCGTTTTTACAGACAGCGCAGAGGATGACGACGACGAACCGGACGATCCTGAGATGGCGCCGAAAGCCGACGATTCTGGGGAACTTGCAAACGTAAGCTTGGTGAAAGACGAGGACTGGTATCCGGAAGATGCAACCCGCATGGTCTGGGACGGGAATCCTCCCGATTTTCGGGAAGCCATCGAGATGGGGATCGCGGAAAACAACATCCGCATGCGCTGGGCGATCGAAGGCGGGAGCCCAAGGCTGTTCGTACTGCCGGAGCATGAAAAGCCAGCAAAAAAGATCGTGAAAGAGGTTCTCGAGGGGACGCCACAGGAATAGCACGACGCTAGCGGCTTTAGGAGGCCAAGGACCAGCCGAGGACGGTGAGGGTCAGCAGGACGAAGAGGGAAGCTACGCTGACGGCGCCCAGCACACGGCCGGTGCCGAGCAGCGCCAGACGAGATTCGGCGTTGCTGCAGAGCGCGATGATGACCAGCGAGATGGCCAGCCACGCCAGGCCGGAGGGAAGTCCGGGGTAAGTATGAATCAGTGACATGAAATTTTGCGGAGGCTGGCCCGCAGGAACCCACCACGGAAGAACCGGAGTTACGCCCGCCACCAAGACGAAACTGAGAAGCTTGCGCGTCAGCCAGCTTTTGATTTTTTGGCGCGATTTGCGGCGGACAAAGTAGTCCCACGCCAAAATCCCGGCGGCGAGGGGTGCCCAGCCGTAAACAGCTGTCTTGTCGGTAAGCCAAAGCCAGCTGCGAAAGTAGAAGCTGGCATAGTGCGCATGCGAGAAACGCGGAAGCAGTAGGAAAGCGACCAGCCCGTTCGATAAAACGACGAGCAAGAGCGTGCACAGACTCGCGAGCTGAAACAGCTGATAAGTGGGCGATGCGCCGCAGCGCGTGCAGATCGGATGTTTAGGGAAGATTTGCAGGCCGCAGTGTTCGCAATACATCCAGACATTCCTCGGAGCGGGAGAGTTCGACTTGCTTATGGCGAAATGCAGGGAGCGTAATGGGTTTTCTAGCCCGGCGCTACTGGACCGAAGGACGGTTGTGGGGAACTGGCCGCAGGCGCCATCGGCTCGTAGCAGGACAGGCTAGAAGGTTCCTTTGCTGGGCCTGCAAGTAGGCCGCGGGATAGACCGGGCCCGCTGCCGGCTGCAGGATGGGTCCGGGTCAGAGCGGCTTGTGCGTTGCTGAGCCGGACGGTTAGAATTAGCGGACTTCATCGCGGCAAATCATCTCGCAGCGAAAGATTTTCAGGCGGAGTTTGGCTAGATGGCGCAGCACTATGACGTGGTTGTGATTGGTGGCGGGCACAACGGCTTGACGAACGCCGCGTACCTGGCGAAAGCCGGGAAAAAAGTGCTGGTGCTCGAGCGGCGGCACGTGCTCGGCGGCGCCGCGGTGACAGAAGAGATCATTCCCGGATTCCTTTTCAGCGAATGTTCCTATGTGGTGTCGCTGCTGCGGCCGGAAATCATTCGCGAACTGGATTTGCCGCGCCACGGGTTGGAAATCCTGCCTCTGGACGGCACGTTCACGCCCATGCCGAACGGCGACTATCTCTGGCGGATGAACGATCACGGTCGGACGGTGCGGGAAATACGCCGGCATTCGCGGGTGGATGCGGAGGCGTACGAAGAATTTTCCAAGATGATGACGCCGATGTGCCGGTTCGTGAAGCCGATCCTGAGCATGATTCCGCCGGACCCGACAACGCTCAGGCCCAAAGACCTGATGCAGCTCAATTTTCTGATGCAGCGGTTCCGGTCGCTGTCAAGCGACGAGCGGTACACGCTGATTCAGCTGATGACCATGTCGGCGGCGGACTTCCTGGACCAATGGTTCGAAACGGACGTGCTGAAGGCGACCATGTCGGCATCGGGAATCATCGGCACCTTTTTGGGGATTCGGTCACCGGGCACCGCCTATGTATTGTTGCATCACTACATGGGCGAAATTGACGGGGCGTTCCGGTCCTGGGGCTTCAGCCGGGGCGGGACGGGGGCGATTTCAAACGCGATCGCTTCGGCGGCGCGCGAGGCGGGCGTGGAGATCCGCAGCAAAGCGGGGGTGGCGAAGATCATGGTGAAAGGCGGGCGCGCCGCGGGGGTGGCGTTGACGAGCGGGGAAGAGATCAGTGCGAGCGTGGTCTCATCGAGCGTCGATCCGCACCTTACGTTCGAGAAGTTTCTCGAACCAAACGAGCTGCCGGGAGAGTTTCTGGCAGAAGTGAAGCGCTACAAGTTCCGCGGTTCATCGGGAAAAGTGAATCTGGCGCTGGACGGGCTGCCGGAATTCAAGTGCATGCCGGGAGGCGGCGCTCACCTGCGCGGGGCCCTTTCCATTTCGCCGAGCGTCGAGTACATGGAACGCGGCTACGACGATGCCAAGTACGGGAATTTTTCACGACGGCCGTATGTGGATATGGTGATTCCGAGCTTGACCGATCCGTCGGTGGCGCCGCCCGGCAAGCATGTGCTGTCTTGCTTTGTGCAGTACGCACCGTACAAATTGGCCCGGGGCACATGGGACGATCAGCGCGAGGCGTTTGGCGACAACGTGATCGAGACGCTCAGCGAATACATCCCGAATTTGAAGAAGATCGTTATCGGGCGGCAGGTGCTGACGCCGCTCGACCTGGAGCGGGAGTTCGGGCTGACGCAGGGGAATATCTTTCAAGGCGAGCTTTCGTTGGAGCAGCTTTTCTTCTTGCGCCCGGTGCCGGGATGGGCTTACTACAAGACCCCGATTGACGGGCTGTACATGTGCGGCTCGGCGACGCATCCCGGGGGCGGGATCATGGCGGCACCGGGACGGATCGCAAGCCAGGTGATTCTGAAGGAGTGGAAGGGCGGATCGAGCAGCAAGAATTCCTCGCGGGCGGCCATGCCGGCACGGGCAGGGAACTGACCATGCCGCTCGGACAAAAGGTGGTCATCGTCGGCGGCGGGCACAACGGACTGGTCACCGCTTTCTATCTGGCCAAAGGCGGTTTCAAGCCGGTGGTGCTTGAGCGCCGCGAGATGGTGGGCGGCGGCGCCGTGACCGAGGAATTTCATCCGGGATTCCGGGTTTCGACCTTGGCGCACACGTTGGGACCGTTGCGCGCGGATGTGGCGCGTGACCTGGCCTTCGAGAAATTCGACTGCCCGATATTTGACCCCGATCCGCGAGTGTTTTCTCCGTCGCCGGACGGCCGCGGACTGCTGTTTTATTCAGATGTTGCCAAAACCGCAGGCGGACTTGCACGGGTTTCCGCGAAGGACGCGGAGAACTACACACAATTTGCCAAGGCCCTTGCGGAAATTGCCGGCGTCTTCTCGCAGCTGTGCTCGATTACACCTCCGGCCATTGACAAGCCGACTCCGGAGGATTTGTGGAACCTGCTCAAGACCGGGCGGGGTGTGCGCGGGCTTGGCAAGAAACGAATTTTCGATTTGCTTCGCTGGGGTCCGATGGCGGTTGCGGACTTTGTGGCGGAGTTTTTCGATACCGAACTGATTCGTGCGACGATTGCGGCGCGGGGGATTTTCGGCACCTCGCTCGGGCCATGGTCGGCAGGATCGACGGCGGTGCTGCTGCTGCGGGCGGCCGCCGACGCGAATCCGGTGGGCTCGGCGGCGTTTGCGCGCGGCGGATTGGGGAATTTCTCCCGCGCATTGGCGGAAGCGGCGAAGCACGCCGGTGCGGAGATTCGAACCGACGCAGAGGTACAGCAGATTCGAACCAAAGATGGCGCCGTTACGGGAGTGGTGCTGCGCGATGGCGAGGAGATCCCGGCGGAGGCCGTGGTTTCCGCCGTCGATCCGAAGCGGACGTTCTTTGCATTGCTGGACCCGGCGCAGCTTGACCCGCGATTTGCTCAGCGGATGAAGAACCTTCGCATGAAGGGAACCGTGGCCAAGGTGAACTTGGCGCTGGGCGATTTGCCGTCGTTCCCTTCTCTGGCAGACGCGATTGGACAGGATGGATACTTGAAAGCGCTGGGCGGGCGAATCCACATCGGGCCGGAAATTGACTACCTGGAACGGGCTTTTGACGTGTCGAAGTATGGTGAATTCCCGGCGGCGCCGTGGCTCGAAGCGACGATTCCGACCATTCTCGATCCGTCGCTGGCACCGGATGCCAAACATGTGCTGTCGGTGTACGTGCAGTTTGCGCCGTTTGCGCTGAAGGACGGGAACTGGGCTTCGCGGCGGAAGGAGTTGGGCGACGTGGTGGTCGAGACGATGGCTCCTTATGCGCCGAATCTGCCGGGCATTGTGGAAGGCATGCAGGTGATTACGCCGGAGGATCTGGAGAAGAGCTACGGGTTCACCGAAGGGCACATTTTTCACGGCGAGCTGGCGCTCGATCAACTGTTCACGATGCGGCCGGTGCTCGATTGGGCGCGGTACAAGACGCCGGTGCGCGGCCTGTTCATGTGCAGCAACGGGACGCATCCGGGCAATGGGCTGACCGGCGCAAGCGGAGCTAATGCCGCGAAAGAAATCATCCACGAGCTGCGCTGAGGCGGCGATTCAGACGATGAGCGAAATCAGCCGCGGCAAACTGCAGGAACTCACGCAACGCGAAGAGAGGAAATTTGTAGCGGACCATCCGAGGTCGGCGGAGCTTTATGCGCGCGCGCAGCGTTCGCTGCTGGGCGGCGTGCCCATGAACTGGATGAAGAAGTGGGCCGGCGCGTTTAAGGTGTTTGTGGCGAGAGCAAAGGGCGCGCACTTTACCGATGTCGACGGCCGCCAGTACGTCGATTTTTGTCTCGGCGATACCGGGGCCATGACAGGCCATTCGCCGGACCTGGTAGCGGACGCGATCGCGCGCCGCGTGGGCGAAGGCATCACGCTGATGCTGCCAACGGAAGATTCGCTGTGGGTTGGCGACGAGCTGAAGCGGCGTTTTGCTCTGCCGTACTGGCAATTCGCTCTGACGGCGACCGACGCCAACCGGTTTGCGATTCGCATCGCGCGGGAAATTACGCAGCGGACGAAGATCCTGGTTTACAACTACTGCTATCACGGAACGGTGGACGAATCGTTCGCGGGATTACACGACGGTGTGGTCGGACAGCGGCGAGGGAATATTGGGCCGCCTGTAAATCCCGCGGAAACGACCCGGGTAGTCGAATTCAATGATCTGAACGCGCTCGAAGACGCGCTGAGGAAGCGCGACGTTGCGGTGCTGCTGGCCGAGCCCGCCATGACCAATGTCGGGATTATCCTGCCGGAAGACGGGTACTGGAAGGCTGCGCGGGAGTTGACGCGCCGGTACGGCACCCTGTTCATTGCCGATGAAACGCACACGATTTGCGCGGGGCCGGGAGGATGCAGCAAGGAATGGAAGCTGGTCCCTGATTTTGTGGTGTTTGGAAAGCCGATCGGCAGCGGGATTCCCGGTTCGGCGTACGGCGTGACGGAAGAGGTGGCGCAGCGGATTTCCGCCCGGATTGCGCTGGAAGATTGTGATGTGGGCGGAATTGGCGGGACGCTAGCAGGGAATGCGCTGTCGCTCGCGGCGATGCGGGCGACCCTGGAGCACGTCCTGACACCGGCCGCGTTCGAAAACATGATCCAGCTGGCGAAACGGTTCAGCGACGGCGTAGCGACGGAAATCAGGAACCGGGTGCTGCCGTGGAACGTGATCCAACTGGGCGCACGAGCGGAGTATCATTTCCGGCCGGAGCCGCCGCGCAACGGCGCAGAATCGGCGGCCGCGGCGGACTTTGCGCTGGAGCGGTTCCTGCACTTGTACGCGCTGAATCGCGGCGTTTTGCTGACGCCATTCCACAACATGGCGCTGATGTGCCCGGCGACGACCGAGGCGGATGTAGATCTGCACAGCCGGATCTTTTCCGAGGCAACGGGAGAACTGGCGGCCTAGCCCCGGCGGTGGTTGACCGATCGATGTCCGGCGGCCGCGCCAGATGCCGGCATGCCCAATAATGGTGGCGGAAATCGGACCAACACCCGCGTGCCGCACCATGAAGTCCCGTCCAAGCGGCGTGTCGCTTGTTGGCATTCGGCGCGGGTCGTAGAATTGTTTGAAGGTATCAGGAGATGGCCTTATGGCGACGGCAGAAGCGAAGCTGCACAAAAAGGAATTTACCAACGAACCCTTCGTGGATTTCACGAAGGCCGAGAACCGGGCGGCAATGGAAGCGGCGCTCAAGAAAGTGGCCAGCGAGTTTGGCCGCGAGTATCCGATGTACATCAACGGCCAGGAAGTGAAGACGTCAGAAAAGATCAAGTCCACAAATCCATCACACCCGTCGCAGGTGGTTGGAATCGTGCAGAGCGCCAGCGCCGAGCAGGCCAAGCAGGCCATTGAATCGGCGCATGCTTATTTCGATATCTGGAAAAAAGTCCCGGCCGAGCACCGCGCGGAGATCCTGTTCAAGGCCGCGGGCATCATCCGGCAGCGCAAGTTCGAAACGTCGGCGCTCATCTGTTACGAAGTCGGCAAGTCCTGGGCCGAAGCGGACGCGGATACGGCGGAGACCATCGACTTTCTTGAATATTACGGGCGCGAGATGTTGCGGCTGGCCGGGCCGCACCGGGTTGTGCCCTATCAAAACGAAAGAAATTTCATGGTCTACATACCGCTGGGGGCGGGCGTGGCGATTCCGCCGTGGAATTTTCCCGCGGCGATCGCCACCGGAATGACCGCAGCCGCGCTGGTGGCGGGGAATACGGTGGTGTTGAAGCCATCGGAAGAGTCGTCGGTGATCGCGGCGAAGATGGTGGAGATTTTGTACGAAGCTGGCATTCCGAAGCAGGCGCTGCAATTCGTTACCGGGCGGGGCGAGGTCGCCGGCGACGCCCTGGTGAAGCACCCGAAGACGCGGTTCATCGCGTTCACCGGTTCGAAAGACGTGGGTTTGATCATCAGCGAAGCGGCGGGCAAGCGCCAGCCGGGGCAGCTGTGGATCAAGCGCGCGGTGTTGGAGATGGGCGGCAAGGACGCGACGATCGTGGACGAAGAGGCGGACCTGGACGCTGCGGTGGAAGGTGTAGCGCAGGCGGCGTTCGGTTACCAGGGGCAGAAATGCTCGGCTTGTTCGCGGGCGATTGTTTCCGAGAAAGTGTACGAAGCGTTTGTGCAAAAGCTGGTGGAGCGCGCGAAAACAGTGACCGTGGGGCCAAGCGAGAATCCCGCGAACTACATGGGGCCGGTGGTCAGCGAAGGCGCGATGAACGGCATTCTCGACTACATCGCGGTTGGAAAAAAGGAAGGAAGAGTGGTGCTTGGCGGCGGGCGCGCGCCGGGTGACGGTTACTTTGTGCAGCCAACCATCATTGCCGACGTGAGCCCGAAGGCGCGGATCGCGCAGGAAGAGATTTTTGGGCCGGTGCTGGCGGTGATCAAAGCCAAGGATTTCGACGAAGCGCTGCAGATCGCAAACGACACGGAATTTGGTCTGACCGGCGCCGTGTATTCGAACAACAAGGCCAAGCTCGAAAAGGCTGAAGAGGCATTTCATGTCGGCAATTTGTATCTGAACCGCAAATGCACCGGCGCGATGGTCGGGGCGCATCCTTTTGGCGGATTCAATATGTCAGGAACGGATTCAAAGACCGGCGGCAAGGATTACTTGCTGCACTTCCTGCAGGCCAAGTCGATCGCCGAAAAGCCGCAGTAAGCGTGGTCAGCGGTTCGTCGCGGCCTTGGCCAGTTCCCGCCAGGTAATCAGCTTCACGTGCTGCTGTTCGAGCAGCGCGCGAAATTCCTGGCTCGTGAAGAAGTCGAAGTCGCGCTGCCGCCATGCGGAACCCCAAGTCGCGCGCTCGCGCGTGGCCGCCCGCAGCTCCTCGTCGTCAAATCCCACGTGAATCACGAATTCCGTGACCCCGGGCTGCAGGTTTTTCAGGGCGTCGCGATAGAAATCGCTCCACTTTTCCGCAGGAACGTCGGGGCTAATGGTTACCGTGTGATCCAGTATGAGATCCCGCGGGCCTAGGCTGGCCTCGAGATAGGGATGGTCGGCAAGCCAGTCGCGGGCCACGAAGATCGGCACCTTGTATTCGTGCCCTAACCTCACAAAAACCTGAAAAATCTCCTTACCGTTTTCGATCAAACGATATTGATGCGAATCGAAGTGCGTGGGGCGCACGCCCATAGCCTGCGCCCGCTCGATCTGTGCCCGTAGTTCGGTTTCCACGTCGCGCGGATCAATCGCAGGATGCCGCTCCCAGTCATGATGAAAGTATGCGTCGCTGTCCACCAGGCTCGGAACTTTGGCGGGCCCGGCTACCGGGCCCCAGCGGTAATAGACGCGTTCGCTGGTCAGAGTGAGGTGCAGACCGAAATCGACCCCCGGATGAGACTTTGCATAATCGGCCGCCTCGGGGAACCAGGGGCAAGGAACCATGATGCTGGCGGAATTGACCGCACCGGATTCGAGCGCACGGAATGTGGCAGCGTTGACGGCATGAGTTTCGGCCACGTCATCGGCGTGAATGATGAGCAGCTTGGCATCTCCCGGATAGCCGAGCTTTTCGGCCAGGCTCTGGCCGGCGACGACCGACGGGGAGAGGGCCGCTAGCAAAGCCAGACACATGGATGGTCTTCGCTGCATCATGTTGTTTTTCCCGAAGCGGGCGAAATCACTTTGAGGATGCGAAAAATCGGATAACTGGCGGCCAGAATCCCGAAGGCCCAAGGGGTGTTCACACGGTCGGTGTAAAGCGCGGCGGCCAGGAAGAGCAGCGACGCGGTTAGCGCAATGCCGGTCGACCACGGGTAGCCCCAGGCGCGGTAGGGCCGCGGCAGACCGGGCTCCTTCGAGCGCAGGCGGAACGTGGAGATGAACGACAACGTGTAGTTGGCGACGAAGAAAAACGCCAGCATGTCGATGACGCGAATAAATTCTTGAAAAATACAGAAGCAGATGCCCACCGCGGTACTGAGCGCAAGCGCAAGCGTCGGGGTGCCGCCCCGATTGACGCGAGAGGCGACGCGAAAAAACAGTCGGTCGGAGCTCATTGCGTACAGCGTACGCGTGGAGAAAAGCTGGCAGGCGTTGATGCAACTCAGCAGTGAAATCAGCATGATGGAGCGAATGACGGGGTCGCCGTAGCTGCCGAAGATGCGCGTAGCGGCGCTGCCGAGGGCGAAACTGTTGCCGACGATCTCATTCATGGGCAGGACGTAGGCTACGGCGGCGCTAAGCAGCAGGTAGATCGCTATGATGGAAAACACGCTGCCGAAAATGGCGCGCGGAACGTCACGGCCGGGATCTTTGACCTCTTCGCCGAAGTAAATGACGCCGTCCCATCCGTCTACGGTATAGATCACCTTTTGCAGCGCGAGCATGAAGGCGGTGGCGAGGAGCCAGCCGCCGGGAAGCGGCAAAGGTTTGCCGTTGGAGAGAGCCGCCGCATGGGAAGCTCCGCCGAATGCGAAGCAGGCGATGACCAGGATGAGGAACGCGCCGGTCTTCAGCGCCGCCGTGATCAGCTGTGCCGCGCTGCCCCATTTTATGCCGCGCCACTGCAGAACGGCGAAACCAAGCAGGATGATGACCGCGATCGTCGCATCCTTTCCGGCCAGTGCCGGAAACAGGACTCCGGTGTAGTTGCCGATGACCAGCGCCACCACTGCATTGGTCCCGCAGGTGGAGATCCAGTCGCTCCAGCCGACGATGAAGCCGGCGTATTCACCGAGAGCGCGGCGCGAATAGTTGTATTGTCCGCCACTGCGCGGAATGGCCGCGCCGAGTTCGGCGAGAGAAGAGGCGCCGAACAAGGCATAAAGACCGCCGAGAATCCAGACGCCCAGAAAGAGCCAGACGTTTGGCAATTGTGCCGCGATGTAGCCTTGTGCTGCCACGATCCCCGCGGCGATGGTGTTGCCGATGCCGGCGGCGATTCCGAACCACATGCCGAGGACTTGCAGCAACCGCCCTCGCGAAGTGTGGGCGGCAGCGGCGCTGGAAGATGCATCCAAAGTAGTGGACAATGAAGGTCTCAGAGCGTTCCGGGATGCGCCATGATACTGGCGAATCCGGAAAAAGCAAATCGCAACCAGGCCATCAGAGAAACGGCAGGCAGCTTACGGCGAGGAACCTGTCTGCTTGAGGTCAGCCGAGGAGACAGAGCGCGTGCCCGAACTCCGGCCGCAAATGACGACGCAATTGATGACCAACGTCGAGACGGAAGGCGTGGATGTGTCGGTGGTTATTCCCTGCCTGAACGAGGCCAACTCGCTCGGCAGCTGCATTGAAAAAGCGCAAAAGGCGTTCGCGGATGCGGGCTTGCGCGGCGAGGTGGTGGTTGCGGACAACGGTTCAACGGACGGTTCCATCGAGATAGCGCAGAGAAACGGAGCGCGTGTGGTGCCGGTGACGCAGCGCGGTTACGGTTCGGCGCTGAAGGCGGGAATTCGTTCGGCGCACGGCGCTTTCATCGTGATGGGCGATGCGGACGATAGCTACGACTTCAGCGAAGTGCCGCGGTTTGTGGAGCAATGGCGCAAAGGCAGCGAAGTAGTGATGGGCAACCGCTTCGCGGGCGAAATCAAACCGGGCGCCATGCCGTGGCACCACAAGTACATCGGAAATCCTGGATTGACCGCGCTATTGAATGTGCTGTTCCGTTCCGGCATCGGCGATTCGCACTGCGGCATGCGGGGATTCACGCGGGAAGTATTTGAGCGTATGGATCTGCGCAGCAGCGGCATGGAGTTTGCATCGGAGTTTGTGATCAAGGCCGCGCAGATCGGTGCCAAGACGTGTGAAATCCCGATTACCTTATGGAAAGACAAGCGCGGGCGGCCACCGCATTTGCGCAGCTTTCGCGATGGCTGGCGTCATTTGCGCTTCATGCTCCTCTACGCGCCGAATTGGCTGTTTGTGCTGCCGGGCGGGCTGCTGATGGCAGTCGGGCTGGCGCTGGTGTTCTGGCTTTTGCCCGGGCCGCGCACCATTGGCCACAAAGTCGTGCTGGACCTCCACACCATGATCTTTGGCGTGATTTTTACGCTGCTGGGTGTGCAGATTCTCGCGATCGGCGCTTTCGCCAAGGTCTTTAGTTATGCCGAACGGTTCGACCGCAACACAGTGTCGTTGAAACGAGTCCTGAAGCGCGTCTCACTCGAGAAGGGATTGCTGCTGGGTGGAGTTTTGTTTGCGGCGGGATTGGCCGGCTGCGCCCATATCGCCTGGCAATGGGCGGCCAGCGGATTCGGTCCGCTGGCGCAGGTGCGGGGAGTGCTCTTCTGGTCCATGTGGCTGTTCCTCGGCGTACAAGTCATCTTCTCTTCGTTCTTCCTGAGCATGCTGGGCATCAGCCGGGGGACCTACATCGGCGACTACGATCTTTCCGAGCCAGCCCCGACATCTCCGGGCCGCGAAAGATAATGCCCTATACGCAACTCGATCACTTCATCGCCAAAATGAGGTTTCGCGCGGCATACCCGCATCTGAAGCCGGCTTCGCGGGTGTGCGACCTGGGCTGCGGGCTGGAAACGGCCTTTCTGGATTTTGCTGAAGACAGGATCGCCGAAGGCGTCGGCGTGGACGATCAGGTCGAAAACGGAACGCACGGCCGCTGGCAGAGAATCCATGCGGACTTACGCGCGCGGCTCCCATTCGAAGACGGGCAGTTCGACCATGTGGTCATGCTGGCTGTTTTCGAACACCTGACCAATCCAGAGGCGGTGCTGCGGGAAGCTCATCGAATCCTTGTGCCGGGCGGATCGCTGATCATGACCTGGCCCGCCGCCCTGGTCGATCCGATCTTGAACGTGATGCATGGATTTCACTTGATCAGCGATGAGATGGAAAGCGACGAGCATCAGAAGCGCCTACCGGTGAGCGAAGTGCGTAAGCTACTGGAGCGCGTTGGTTATGGCGAGCTGCGCCACCGCACCTTTGAGCTCGGCCTAAACAACCTGATGGTTGCCACCAAGGGTTAGCCTTCGAACTAAGGGCAGAGCTACAGTGCTCGGGCCGGGTACGGCCAGGCTGCGGCAGCCAAGCCTGCGACCATCTGGCCGGGCGGCCCTGGCCCTTACTCCCGCCCGGCGCGATCGGGCGGCGGTGTGTAAGGGGCTAGGTAGGTGTTGTCCTCGTCGGGCGTGACCAGCCAGACCTTGCGATCGCGGTAGTACCCGAGGAGTTTGCTGTCCTGGTCTTCGTCAATTTCGCGAGCCCAGACGACTTTCTGGGAATCGATGTCGGCGCCGTTGAACACCCAGTCGTCGTGAATGTTGTGATCCTCGCCGTAGCGCACCATCACCAGGTGCTTGCCGGGGAGGGCTTCCAGTTTTTTCTGGACCACCAGGCGGCTGACGTCGCCCTGGCAAGTCCAGTAAAAGGTGTCGCACTGCTTGCGGACTGCGGCGGTCACCGTGTCTGCCAGCAGAAGCAACACTGAGGTTCGAGCGAGAATCGCTCCCCAACGCCAACGTTTCCATCGCGCTTGTCGCAAATAGCGAAGCGCCTGAACGTAAATCAGGATGACCAGACAGGTGGCAGGCGACGCGTAGTGCGCGTTGGACCAGACGACCATGTAGGAGCCTAAGCCGACCAGCGCAAGCATGATCCACGGAAGGCGCAGGCGTGGATCGCGAAACGCAAAATAAAGGCCCGGCGCAGCAAGAAACATCCCCCACCAACTGAAAGCGGAAAAGAAGCGAACCGTCTTCAGCCAGGATAGGCAGTCCACGCTCTCCCAGGTGTGATTGAATTCTTCGCGCTCCCAGCCGTTGTAAAAGTCCTCGAACTGCTGATTACGGTAGTCCAGAGCAGGCTTGGAGGATTCGAAAAGAAACATTGGCGCGGTGTGATAGGTGCGGACGTTGAGCGTTTCCGGAAAGAGCAAAACGTTGCCGGTGAGATTGCGATTGTAGATGCCAATGGCAACCGCCGTAGCAAGCAAGACGGCGACCACGGGAAGCACAATCCTCTTGGCAAGCTCACGAATACTGAAGCGCGATGCGGCGCTGCGGAAAAGCCACCACAGCAGATACAAGCCCGCTGGCAAGCTGAACAGAAAGCCCTCATAGGGACGGCTGTTGGCGAGAATCGCGAGGCCAAACGCAAACAGCAGCGCGTCGCGGGTGCGCGGCTTGCGCAGAATTCGCGCCAGCGAGCCAAGCAACAATGCGCCGCCCGCGGCTCCGATAGCGCCGCCCCAGTAGCTGTTGATCCAGTAGCTGGTGACGCAGAACTTGAGCCACACCACGATGCCGCCGAGCATCGCCCAGCGCGCCGGCAGCCAGGCGAGCAACATCCAGTAAACCGCAGCAACCATGGCCGCGCAGGCCAGAAGCACACCGATCCAGGGATTGCCGAGCAACTCGCCGACCGCCAGCATCACTCCTTGCATCGGCGGATACATCGAGGCATAGCGAGGGAAGAAGTTGATATGAAAGCTTTCTAGGCTGATCCACATGGGATGTGGCGGGTTGGAGAGGCGCCCGTGGGCGAACGTGTCGCCCATCAGCAGATAGCTGAATTCGTCGTGAACGCCGGGGACCGGAACAGGGAAGCGCGGGAGCAATGCTGTGCGTGCAAGGATGGCAGCAAGAAACAGCACTGATCCACCGAGCCAGGATTGGCGGGTAACGGCGTCCAGCACGCGCCACAGGAATGCTGAGATCCGTGCGGCGGCTGGAGCGAACGCCAACTGCAAGGACCACAAGACGCCTGTGCCGATCAGCGAGAAATAGAGAGTCGTCTTGAGCGGGTCCAGATCGGGAGGATCAGGGCAAATCATCGCCGGGAATCATACCGTAGTCGAAGTCGGCCGCCTGCAACGCCCCCAGGGGCATACAAACTGCCGGCTTCGCTATCGGCGCAACCAGCTTAGTCCCATTCGAGTTTGGTCCAGGCGCGGGTCTCGGCGGATTTTTGGATGGCTTCGCAAAGTAAGAGTTCGTCGTGCCCAGTCTGGAAAGTGGGGAAGCGGCGCGGCGCGCCAAAGCTTCCAGCAGCGATGTAATTGTAGAAATCATGGAAGAGCTGCACGAAGGTATCAGGGTAGCCTTCGGCGTGGCCACCGGGATAGGCGGCATAGGGGCGCGCTTCCTTGCTCAGCAATGACGGGTCTTTGATGAGCTTGCCGTTGGGCTCGTTGCGGCGGCCGATCCACAGGGTGTTGGGGTCTTCGCCGTTCCAGGAGAGCGACCCGTCGCTGCCGTCGATTTCGAAATTGAGGGCGCACTTGCGGCCCGGACTGACTTGCGAGACGGTGAAGACGCCGTGAATGCCGTGTTCGAGATGCACGAGTACCGAAGCGTAGTCGTCGGTTGAAATCGGAACTTCATCCGTCGCCATGCTTCCGGCAGAGGCGAACGACTCGACGTGGCCGCGCGGCTTGTGCCGGACGGGAATGATCGTGGCCAGGTCGGCGCACAGCTCTGTGACCTTCTCGGCGGTGAGCCATTGGATGAGGTCAAGCCAATGCGTGCCGATATCCGACACTGCGCGCAGTTCGCCGCCGAGCTTGGACTCCAGGCGCCAGTTCCAGTCGGTCGGATAAGTAAGCCAGTCCTGGAGAAAACCGCCGTGGACGAGGCGGACTTTACCGATGGCGCCGGACGCGATGAGCGACTTGGCCTGAATGCACAGCGGGTAATAACGCAGATTGTGAGCCACGCCGTCCACGCGATTGGTTTCTTTGGCAAGCTTGACGAGTTGGGCCGATTCGCGGGAGTCCATGGCGAGCGGTTTTTCACACATGACGTGCTTGCCGGCGCGAAGGAGCTTGGCGGACTGCTCGAAGTGCACGTAGTTGGGCGTGCAGACGTGGACCGCGGTGAGTTCCTGGTCAGCGGCGATCTCTTCCATGGAGGTGTAGGCGCGTTCGAGGCCGAGTGCCTTGGCGGCTGCGGAAGTGCGGTCGCCGGAGCTGACGAGCGTGCCCTTTACGCGAACCGGAATACGGCGCAGCGCTTCGATGTGGGCTCGGCCGACGAATCCGGCTCCGATGACGGCGGCAACGTGGTTCATGTGCGATAGTCTCCTCGGATTTGTGAGGCGGCATTTTACGACAGGACGCGCCTTATCGCTATTCCTTGCCGGCGAGCAGCGCTTTGCGGACCTGGGCCAGCTCGTTCTTCTTTTCGTCGTCCACTTCGGGGAATTGCAGGTCGAGAGAGTGCAGTTTGTGAATGATGGCGCCGGCGACGGCCAGGCGTGAGAACCATTTGTTGTCCGCGGGGATGACGTGCCAGGGTGCGTGCTTGCTGGCGGTGTTCTGGATCATTTCTTCGTAGGCGTTCTGGTAGTCCTTCCAGTAAGCGCGTTCCTTCACGTCGGACATGGAGAATTTCCAGTTCTTCTCGGGCATTTCCAGGCGTTCGAGGAAACGCCTTTTCTGCTCGCCCTTGGAGAGATGGAGAAAGAACTTCATGACGATGACGCCATTGCGAACGAGATATTGTTCGAAGTTGTTGATGTCTTCGTAGCGCTCTTCCCAGATGTTTTTGCTGACCCGCTCCTTGGGAAGCTGCTGGGCATTGAGCAAATCCTGGTGCACGCGGACCACCAGAACCTCTTCGTAGTACGAGCGGTTGAAGATGCCGATTTTCCCGCGTTGCGGAACGGCCTTGTGAGCGCGCCAAAGGTACTCGTGGTCGAGTTCCTCCTTGGAGGGCGCCTTAAACGACGTGACGTCGCATCCTTGCGGGTTGATGCCGGACATTACGTGCTTGACCGCGCCGTCCTTGCCGGCTGCATCCATGGCCTGAAAAATGACCAGCAGCGACCAGCGGTCCTGGGCATAGAGCTTTTCCTGGAACTCGGAGAGCAGGTCGCGACTATGCTCCAGAATCTTCCTGGCTTCTTTCTTGTCTTTCATCCCGCCGGTGTAGGCCGGGTCGTAGTCCTTGAGCCGAAAGTCTTCGCCTTTGCTGACGTGGAAAGGTTTGGCGACGTCGGCCGCTTCTTTTGCCAGTCCTTTGAGCTTCATAGACTCCAGTCTAGTACGGCCCTCGCGAACCATTAAGTCGATTTTTCACAAGGAAGAGAAAAGGCCCGCCGGGAGCGGCGGGCCAGGTAGTCAAAGCGCCGAGTGCAAATTAGTCTTGGTCGTCCTCGTCTCCAGACTGGGCTTTCCGGAGAATCTCAAAAGTGATGTTTTGCCCGTGCTGTTGGGTGAAAAAGACCCGCCAGCCGGCGCGGAAGGGAGTCGGGATCTTGGCTCCAAGCAGCCCACCGACGCTAGGATCACCGTCCGACTCGTGCCAGCCGGTAATTTCGTTGTCGCCGTCGTTCTGGAAGCCCGTCTTCCCGCTGAATTGCGAATCGAGCGTCGCCGCTTCGTCGCGTCCCTCTGCGAGGATGCGGACAGGCTGGTTCGCAGGGTTGCTATAGTCGGTGTTGAGGTTGAAAAGATAGGCGGAGTCCAGCGCATTGCGCTGCCCGTGCAGCGTGTCGCCCGCATCTTCAACGAACACGACGCGGTTCTGGTTCCAGAAGCCGCAGTTGTCCAGTCCGGAGTGCGCCACGTCGCTGCGGTAGACGAGCGAGAGCGTGCCGGAGTCGCCAGCGAGACGCAGACGGAAGATGGCGCCAAATCCGCCAAAAGCTCCTGCTTCGGTCAAGGCGTTGGTGTCGCCGGTGGCGTCGAAGACAAATTCAGAGAAGTTTGTGCCCGGACCGAACTGGCCGTTTTCCGGTCGCTTGAAGGGAGTACCGCCGGCAGCTTTGGCCAAGGCATTGGCGCTGTATGGATCGGAGCCGTTCAAGGCGGTGTCGTGGATGGTGACCCAAGTTGTCTGGAAGACGTTGCCGTAGGTGTGCAAGTCTTTCTGGTCCTGCGACGAGATGTCGGCGTCGGCGCTGCCCGCGTGGAACACGATGGCGCCGGCGTGGGCCTTCGATTGCACCTGGAGGACTTGCAGTTTGCCGCCAGCCTTCAGGTCGGAGGGGTTGGTCGGAAGGAAGCGGTAGACAAAGCTGTTCGGCTGGCGGGCGTGCGGGAAAGTGGTTCCATTGGCGCCACCCGAGTCCTCAACCAAAATCAGGCGGCCCCACGGGTCGGCCTGGACGCCCTCATAGGCAGCCCGTCCGACGATGCCGGAGATGTCTTCAACTTCGGACGGAACGTCCAAAGTTGCCTGCAGGATGCTGGCGTTCGAACCGCTCTCGGAAGTGAATAGAAGGTGACCAGAGAATGGATACCAGGTCGAGCCATCGATCGTTGGCAGCGGGTGGTCGTTCACGTCCTTTTCAGCCATCAACGTGACGCGATGAGCGCCGTCCGCGTCGAGATTGATGCGTGTGATCTTGCCGTGTCCATCCGGGCCATTCTCGTGGCCCTGGAAAAGAAAGTGCGTGCCGTAGTCGTAGTTGGGGTCGGCGCCTTTTTGATTCTGCAGGACCAGGTAAGTGTTTTTGTCCGGCTCGGTTTTTGTCGCTTCGACTTTGTGGCTGGCCGAGGGCAGGTCGCCCGGCGCGGGAACCGGAGGGCCGTCATTGCCGTAGCCGTAGTAGCTCTGATCGCCCGGGTTTTCGAGCTTGAATGAGCCCTGAGCGGCGATCGTTTCAATCAGCTCCGGCGAGAGAATATTCGGAGCGGGCACGCCAACGGCCCTGGTATTGGCGGAACCGACCGCAGTGACTCGGCCTGGCTTTCCGTTGGGCCCGTTGCCTTCGTCGGCGAAGGCCGGCGCAGCCGGCAGAAAACTCACTGCGGCCGCGGCCAAGAGTGACATTCCTTTACGCAAACTATGATGCATAACTCTGCTCTCCTTGGAGACTCAAACGCGAAGATTTCGCGTGCGAGCTTTGGGTTGTGGAATACCGCAGAGACGCTCGCCGAGCGTGGGTGACCTGGGTGCGCGGCGAAGCCTCGTCCGTCGAACGCCAGTATCGGTAGCTGCGTGTTATTGCCGCGTGAACGTCCCGTCAATTCTGGCGACTTACCGGGAAGGCGAGTACAATGCCGGCTCCTCAATGACAGAAACGGCGCAACAGTTGGCGCGGAAGCTGGGCCTGCGGGACTACTTCGCCCTGGCCTTCGGGACCATGATCGGCGTGGGCTGGCTGGTGCTGATGGACGATTGGCTCGGCCGCGGCGGGCCGCTCGGGGTGATGCTGGCGTTCGGGCTCGGCGGAGTGGTCCTGTTGCCGGTCGGTTGGGTGTACGGCCAATGGGTGAAGCGGCTGCCCGATGCCTCGGGAGAGGCGGCCTACACAGCCGAAGTGTTTCCGCCGTTGGCCAGCTACTTCACCGGTTGGATGATGCTGCTGGCCTATTTCATCGTGTGCCCGTGGGAAGCCGTGGTTGTGGGTCGTGTGGCGGCTTATCTGCTGCCGTCACTGAATTCCATGGAACTCTACCGCGTGGACGGGCATCCCGTGTATCTGCCGCGGCTGGCGCTCGGAATCTTGATGACGCTGTTCCTGGGCTTGCTGAATTACCGGGGGATTCGGGGAAGCGCGACGTTTCAGGGATGGGCGGCCGGAACGGTGTTGGCGCTGTTTGCCATAGCGACGGCTATGAGCGCGAGCCATGGGTCAATGGTGAATTTTCAGCCGGGATTTCGCGCCACCCCTCTGGTCTCGGTGCTGCTCGTCTTGCAGATCGTGCCCTATTTCCTGACCGGATTCGAATCGGTGCCGAAGGTTGCGGAGGAAGCCCATCGCGGATTCGGCGCGCAGGGATTTTTCCGCGCCATCGTGATGGCCTTGTTTGTGGGATCCCTATTCTATGTCGCGGTCACTGCCGCCGTGGCGTTTCTAGCGCCATGGCAGTCGCTGGTAGGCAAACGATTCGCCACAGCGACCGCATTTAGCCAAATTGCCGGAACGCAATGGGCGGTGCGGCTGATCATGGTGGCGGCTGTGTTTGGATTGCTGCAATGCTTCAACGGCAATATGGTGGCAGCGAGCCGGCTGCTTTTCTCCTTCGGACGGCGCGGAACGATTCCGGCACCGTTCGCAGCAGTGCATGAAAGGTTTCAAACGCCCGCGGTGGCGATCGTTGGCGTCACGGTAGCGACGATTTGCGGACTGCTGCTGGGAGATGCGCTGCTCGTGCCGGTAACCGAGGTCGGCTCGATGGCGGCCGCGAGTGGATGGTTTGCGGCTTGCCTTTCGTATTTTCTGGTCGAACGGCGCCCCCGTGGACGCGCCGTCGCAACCCTGGGCGCACTGACAGCGCTTCTTCTGGTGGCCATGAAGGTCGTGCCGTGGTTTCCCGGCCATTTCTCGCGGCCGGAGTGGATTGCGCTGGCGGTGTGGCTCGCGATTGGCACTACGCTTCGCCTGTTCGGCGGCCGCGGCACTCAGTCAGCCGAAAGCGCTCGTGTATAATTTTTTGTGAGGACCTGCTCTTTTACTTAGTCACTGAATGATTCCTTACTTGCACATTGGCCCGCTGCCGTTGCCGACGTTTGGCCTGATGGTCGCGACCGGACTGCTGGTGGCGGCTTATGTCCTGCAAGCGGATTTTAGGCGTCGCGGGATTCACGCCGACGCCTTCCTGATCATCGGAATTGCCGGGCTGGCAGGCATCGTAGGGGCGCGGCTCTATCACGCGCTCGAATCGCCCGGAGAGTTTTTTGCCGACCCCAAGTCGTTCATTTTTACCCGTTTTGGATTTGCTTGGTTTGGCGGATTTCTCGGCGGATCGGCCGCTCTGGTGATTCTTGCCAGGCGGGAAAAAATACCGACGCTGACGTTTTTGGACGCCTGTTCACCGGCGGCCTGTGTAGGCTATGCCATCGGGCGGATTGGATGCTTCCTGAGCGGCGACGGCGATTATGGAATCCCGACAAATCTCCCGTGGGGAATGAGCTTTCCGAATGGTGTGGTGCCGACGACAGAGCGCGTGCATCCGACGCCGCTCTATGAATTTTTGGCTTGGATGCTGATTGCCTATATGCTGTGGCGGATGGGGGCCAGGTTCCTACGAGAAGGAAAGCCGGCAGGACTGGTGTTTAGCGGATATTTGGTCATGACGGGCATCGCCCGGTTTTTGGTCGAGATCATCCGGTTGAACCCGCGCTCGTTCCTGGGAATGTCCAATGCGCAGACGGCGAGCGTCGCGTCGCTGCTGCTTGGCGTCTTCCTTTTGATTGCCTTACAGCGCGCCTCATCGGTTGAGCGCGAGACGAGTTGAGACGCAGGCGGGGCAGCGAGCATGGCGAATAGCGCGGCCAAGAACGTCGCAAACGTCGTTTACGCCCTGGCCTTCGGGCTTGCGGCAGCCAGTCTCGCCATACTCGGACCGGTTGTGGTCGCGTTTGTCGCCACCTGGACCTTTAACTACTTTGGCTGGACCGGGCTGCGGGATTTGACCGCAAAAATCCCCTCGTATTTCACGGAACTTGTGGTATTCGGCGTGGCCGTCGGCCTCACCGCCTGCCTTCGCGTTCTGGGCCGGCGATTCCGCAAAGACCCGGAGCCGCCCAAGCCGCTCGGCTGAACTTACTGCTTGTAGACCACGCCTTCCTTCATCACAAACGTCACGTGCTCGAGTTGGCGAATGTCGGCGATGGGATCTCCATCCACGGCGATCAGGTCTGCGAATTTTCCGGCACGAATGGACCCGAACTGTTCCGGTTTTCCGATCAAGTCGGCTGCGTTGACGGTTGCGGACTGAATGGCCTGCATCGGCGTCATCCCGTACTTGACCATGAACGCGAACTGGCGCGCGGCGGCGTTGTAGGGGCAGACGCCGGCGTCGGTGCCGAACGACATCTTCACGCCGGCTTTGACGGCTTTGCTGAAATTGGCGCGCTGCAGTTGCCCCAAGTCGCGATCGTGTTCCAGAAAATCGGACGGAATCCGGTTCGCCTTTCCGGCCGCCTGGATGCATTCTTCGTCGTAAATGTCCATGTCCAGATAGGTGCCGTGCTGTTTAGCGAGAGCGATACCTTCGTCGTCGATCATCGTGGCGTGTTCGACGGAAGCAACACCGGCGAGAATGGCGTTCTTGATGCCTTGCGGAGAGTGCGCGTGCGCGGCCACGCGCAAGCCGAAATTCGATGCTTCGCTAACCGCGGCCTGCAGTTCTTCGCGCGTGAATTCCTGCGAGTTGGGGTTACTGCCATGAGTCAGCACGGCGCCGCTCGAGAGCAGTTTGATGTGGTCTGCGCCGTCATGTACAAGCTGGCGGATCTTCTGGCGCACTTCCCAGGGGCTGTTGGCTTCGCCATAATTGAAGTCCCACGGCAATCTGATGTCTGGCGCCTGGCCGGTCATCGCGCCGGCGCCGCCCGTGATGGTGAGGTAGGCTCCGGCCACAAACATGCGCGGGCCGACGATGTAATCCCTATTGATGGCATCGCGCAACGCGACGTCGTTGAGCGCGCGATAGACGCCGACATCGCGCACGGTGGTAAAACCGGACTCGAGCGTCATGCGCGCGTTGGGGACCGATTCGAGGGCCACTTGCGCCGCGGTGCGCTTCAGTTGCGACATTGGATCGCCATTGCCGTCGTGTGCGCCGTCGGCGAGGTGCGTGTGGCAGTCAATCAATCCGGGCAGGACGGTTTTGTTGGAAAGGTCGAAAACCTTGGCGCCCGCGGGGATTTGCACGTCGCCGCCGACCGTGGCGATCTTGCCGCCGCGCACCAGGATGACCTGCTTGTCGCTGACGCGGCCGCTTTCCACATCCACCAGATGACCGGCTTTGATCGCCGTCACCGGCTCGCCGGCCTCCTTGGCCTCTTGCGCGGCGGCACTGGTCGCAAAAACCAGAAATGATAGGACGGAAAGAAAGCGGCTGGAGATCACGCGAGCCTCGATTGAAAGAGTTAACTTCAGAACAGGAGCGACCGGCGAATCATAAACAGGCTGGCAGAATACTTCAATTGGCAGCGAGGCGCCGCAGGCTAAATCATCTGCCGCAGAACGTAGGTCAAAATCCCGCCGTGCCGATAGTAGGAAACCTCTTCCGGAGTGTCCACGCGCGCAATGGCAGTGAACCTTTTTTCTTTGCCATCGGACGATTTGGCCGCGACTTGAATGGCGGAGCGCGCCGAAAGGGAAGTGACGCCGGCGATTTCGATCGTTTCCTGGCCGGTCAGCCCGAGCGTCTCGCGGCTTTCTCCGGCCTTGAATTCCAGCGGAAGAATCCCCATACCGACCAGGTTGCTGCGGTGAATGCGTTCGTAGCTTTCCGCGATAACGGCACGCACGCCGAGCAGTTTCGGCCCTTTGGCCGCCCAATCGCGCGAGGAACCCGAGCCGTACTCCTTGCCGGCGATGATGACAAGCGGCACCCCCGCTTCGCGGTATTTCACGGAAGCGTCGTAGATGCTCATCTGCTCGCCGCCCGGCTGGTAGGTGGTCCAGCCGCCTTCCGTGCCCGGCGCGAGCTGGTTCTTCAGGCGAATATTGGCAAACGTTCCGCGCGCCATCACTTCATGATTGCCGCGGCGCGCTCCGTAGGAGTTAAACTCATGCGGCTTCACGCCATTCGCGATCAGGTAATTTCCGGCCGGGGTATCCACGCCGATCGAGCCAGCGGGCGATATGTGATCGGTGGTAATGCTGTCACCAAGTACGGCCAGTACCCTCGCGCCGTGGATATCCGCTAGCGGCGGCGCCGTTTTGGTCATGTTTTCAAAATACGGCGGCAACTTGATGTAGGTGGAGCGAGCATCCCACTGATACAAATCGCCGCCCGGAACCGACATGCCTTTCCAGTGCTCGTCGCCGTCGTACACCGCGGCGTACTGCTTTTGGTACTGCTCCCGCGAAACCGATTGGCGCACCGCAGCCTCGACTTCCTGCGGCGTCGGCCAAATGTCGCGCAGGTACACCGGCTTGCCGGCCGGATCGTCGCCTAGCGGTTCGTTGGTCAAATCCAGGTCCATGCGTCCCGCGAGGGCGTACGCCACAACCAGCGGGGGAGAGGCAAGATAATTCGCCCTCACCAGCGGATGGATGCGGCCCTCGAAGTTTCTGTTTCCGCTCAGCACCGCGACCGCGACCAGGTTATTTTCCTTGATGGCGGCGCCAATCGCATCGGGCAAAGGACCGCTGTTCCCGATGCATGTGGTGCAACCGTAGCCGACCAGATTGAATTTCAATTTGTCGAGATAGGGCGTGAGGCCCGAAGCCTGCAAATAGTCGGTAACGACTTTGGAGCCGGGAGCGAGACTGGTCTTCACCCACGGCTTCACTTTGAGACCGCGCTCAACGGCTTTTTTCGCCAGCAGGCCGGCGCCGAGCATGAGCGACGGGTTGGACGTGTTGGTGCAACTGGTGATCGCGGCCAACCCCACGGCTCCGCTCGACAAATCAAACGAGTCGCCGTTGTTCTGCACGTGAGCTTGCTTGGAGGGCGCGCCTTCCACGATTTTCACGAAGGAACTCTTGGCCTGCCGCAGCGGGACGCGATCTTGCGGACGCTTTGGCCCGGCAACCGTAGGTTCGACCGTGCTCAAGTCCAGCTGCAACGTGTCGGTGAACGACGGATCAGGCGTCCTATCGGAGCGGAACAGTCCTTGTTCTTTGCAATAGGCTTCCACCAGCGCGATCTGCTCGTGCGGCCGCGCCGTGAACTGCAAATAGGCCAGCGTTTCAGCGTCAACCGGGAAGAACCCCATGGTCGCGCCATACTCCGGCGCCATGTTGGCGATGGTCGCGCGATCGGGAACGCTCAGGCTGCTGAGGCCACTGCCGTAGAACTCGACGAACTTGCCGACCACGCCCTTCTTGCGCAGCATTTCGGTTACGGTTAGGACCAGGTCGGTGGCCGTAGCCCCCTCGGGCAACTTTCCGTGCAGCTTGAAGCCCACGACGTGCGGGACGAGCATCGAGCTCGGCTGGCCGAGCATCGCCGCTTCTGCTTCAATGCCGCCGACGCCCCAGCCGAATACACCCAGCGCATTGACCATCGTGGTGTGTGAGTCCGTTCCGACCAGCGAATCCGGATAGGCTTCGAAACGATTGCCCGATGGCACGGCGCAAACGACGCGCGCCAGATATTCAAGATTGACCTGGTGGCAGATTCCGGTTTCCGGCGGGACGACCTTGAAATTCTGAAACGCGGTTTGGCCCCAACGGAGAAAGGCATAGCGCTCGGCGTTGCGTTGAAATTCCAGCTGGGCGTTCATGCCGAAAGCGTTCACACTGCCGAAACTGTCTACCTGCACCGAGTGGTCGATCACCAATTCCGCAGGAAAGAGCGGATTGATGCGCTTCGGATTGCCGCCCATTCGCTTTACGGCTTCGCGCATCGCGGCGAGATCGACCACGGCGGGCACGCCTGTAAAATCCTGAAGCAGCACCCGCGCCGGCATGTAAGCGATCTCTTTTTCGACTGCGCCGGGAGTCCAGTTGGCCAGTGCCTGAATGTCCTCCTGGTGAACGAAGCGGCCGTCTTCATTGCGCAGCAGATTCTCCAGGAGGATGCGCAGAGAGAAAGGAAGCCGCGCCATGGACTCGTTGCTCCGGCGCTCCAAGTGCTCCAGGCGATAAATGTCGAACGATTGCGCGCCGACGTTCAATTTGTCGCGTGTGCCAAATGAGTTGCTTGCGGAGATGGCCATCTGCAGTCCTTTCTGGCGTTGCGAACTTTCTATGATAACCGAAGTTGAAGTGCACGGTGTGGACGCGGGAGCGGAAGTTTTTAATCCGCGCGCTATACTGTAGCGGACGTGAAGATTCTACTGCTGGGCACATACGAACTGGGCCGTCAGCCGTTTGGGCTGGCATCTCCGGCAGCCTGGCTGCGCAAGCGGGGGCACGCGGTGGAATGCCGCGACCTTTCCCGCCAGTCGCTCCAGGAAGCCACCGTAGATGCGCAGCTCATCGTCTTCTACCTTCCCATGCATACGGCCACGCTGCTTGCGCTGCAGTGGGCTCGACTGGTCAAGGAAAACAGCCCTTCGGCCATGCTCGCCGCTTGCGGCCTGTACGCGCCCCTCAACGAAACACATCTGCGCGCGGCCGGCTTTTCGGCCATCTTCGGTCCCGAGTTCGAATCTGACCTGGCGGGCTTCGCAGACGAAATTGCCGAGGGCTCGGCGCAGCCGGCGCGCCGCAATGGCCACTCGCGGCTGCCGAAGCTGGCATTTGAACTGCCCGATCGCGCCGGCTTGCCGCAACTCCGCAAGTACGCTCATGTGGTGGTGCCGGACGGTGCGCACCGCGTGGCCGGCTACACCGAAGCCTCACGCGGCTGCAAGCATCATTGCCGGCACTGCCCGATCGTTCCCGTTTACGCCGGCCAGTTTCGTGTCGTTGCCCGTGAAGTTGTCCTGGGCGACATACGGCAGCAGGTTGCGGCCGGGGCGCAGCATGTTACGTTCGGCGATCCGGACTTTTTTAACGGCGTGACTCACGCCACGCGCATCGCGGATGATCTGCACCGGGAGTTTCCGCAGCTCACCTACGATGTCACCATCAAAATCGAACATCTGCTGCGGCATGCCGACGCGCTGCCGAAGCTCGCGAAGACGGGCTGCCTGTTCGTTACCAGCGCGGTCGAGTCGCTCGACGATGAAGTGCTGTGCAAACTGGAAAAGGGGCATACGCGCGCCGACTTTGTGCGTGCGCTGGAGCTCTGCGCCAATGCTGGCCTGGCTTTACAACCGACCTTTGTGCCGTTCACGCCCTGGACGACGCGCGACTCTTATCTCGAGCTGTTGGAGACGATCGCCAGCCGCGATTTGATCGGCGCCGTGCCTTCCATTCAACTCGCGATTCGTCTGCTGATTCCATCGCGATCGCGCTTGTTGGAGCTTCCGGAAATCGCCGGAATCGTCAGCGCGTTTGACGCGGAGAAGCTCGTCTATCCCTGGAGGCACTCCCTCCCTGACGTTGACGCACTGGCCGCCCGCGTGTTCCGAGTTGTCGCCGACGGCGAAAAGCAGCGGCTTTCACGTGAGGCAAATTTCGACCGCATTTGGCTTGCCGCGTCTGAATTTCGCGGGACGAAACCGTTGCCTTCGCGCGTCACGAGCGCAGCGCGCCCCGTGCCTTACCTCAGCGAGCCTTGGTACTGTTGAGCGGAGCCGGCCGGGGACCAGTTGGTTCCCATGCAAAGATTTGCGCAGAGTATTTCGGCAAAGGAAGGGTTCGTCTAGCCCTCAAGGGGCAGCGGGTAGTATGAACCAACAAGAACACAAATCCGTCCTGCTGTTTGCGGCCAAGCTTGGCTACCAGACGCGCAGTTTCGACGCGGCCGCACGCCGTCTCGGCGTCCGGTTGGCATTCGTCACCGACCGTTGCCACGAGCTTTCCAATCCGTGGGGTGACGACGCTTTTGCCGTGCGCTTTGATGCGCCGGAACACGCGGCCGGCCGCGCATTGCAGGAATTCCGTAAACGCCATTTTGCCGGAGTGATCGCAGTGGGCGATCGCCCGACCATCGCCGCTGCCTACACCGCGCGCGGCCTGGGGCTAGCCGCCAACCATCCGGCAGCGGTCGAGGCCTGCCACAACAAGCTGCGCATGCGTCAGGTGTGTCGCGAAGCGGGCCTGCCCACGCCGTGGTTTCGCA
>Ga0306926_10000177_pt1 | contig 52777 bp, 48 predicted proteins | sample flu12Cox44000178_FD_203759 | JGI IMG/M metagenome (GOLD analysis project Ga0306926, IMG submission 203759) | Lab enrichment of tropical soil microbial communities from Luquillo Experimental Forest, Puerto Rico - flux8day.12C.oxic.44.000.178 (v2)... | ecosystem: Environmental > Terrestrial >... | reverse complement strand
CCGGTTCACTATTCCCCGATCACCCGTATGCAATGGCTGATCTGGTGGCTCGCCGCCGCCGGCAAGTTTTTCGAGGGCGTGGTCGTGTTCATGACCGGGGTCGCGCTGCCGCTGATGAGCAAAGAATTCGATCTGGGGGCGATGGAGAAGGGCGTCATCGCCGCCGCCTCCCTGTTCGGCATTCTCATCGGCGCCACCGCGCTGGGCGACCTGGCGGATCGGTATGGCCGCAAGCAGATGTTCATCGTCGAGATGGCGCTCTTCATCTGCTTCATTGTGCTGTTGACGGTAAGTCCTTCCTACCCGCTCATTGTGATTGCCCTCGTGGGCACCGGCATTGCGCTCGGTTGTGACTATCCGACCGCGCACCTGATCATTTCTGAAAGCATGCCGAGCCGCATCCGCGGGCGCATGGTGCTCGGCGCGTTCGGCTTTCAGGCGATCGGCGGCCTTGCCGGCACCGCAATCGGTTTCATGATTCTGTTCGAGAATCCCGATATCACGGCGTGGCGCTGGATGTATGCGAGCACGATCCTGCTCGCCGTGCCGGTGATCATCGGCCGCTTCTTTGTCGAGCAGAGTCCGTGCTGGCTGGTTTTCCGCGGCCGCATCGCGGAAGCCGAAGCGGAAACCAGGCGGCTGCTGCTGCGCAATCCGCTGTACCCGAAGGAGATCACGCTCTATCGCCCGCACGATCACGACAAAGCGCATCTGCGGGAGAAAGCGGCATGGTCGGCGCTGTTTACGGACAAAAATCGCGACCGCACCGTCCTGGCGTCGGTGCCCTGGTTTTTGCAGGACCTGAGCACCTATGGGATAGGAATTTTCACGCCCACCGTCCTGGCGACGATTATCGGCGTCGGTATCGCGCATCCGCGCAACACCGCCGAGCTCATTCAGGGCGACATTCTGGCAACCCGCGGGGCGGCATTCATCGATCTGCTGCTGATCGTGGGCATTGCCTTTGCCGTGGTGCTGGCCGACAGGGTGGGCCGCATCCGCCTGCAAGTCATGGGCTTTATCGGTTGCGCCGTCGGCCTGCTGCTCGCCGCGCTGTCGCTGCGCCTGGGCGGAACGCTTTCCATGGTGCTGCTGTTTGCCGGCTTCATGCTGTTCAGCTTCATGACCAATATCGGGCCCAATGCGATGACCTATCTGATCGCGGGCGAGGTATTTCCGATTTCCATGCGCGGTCGGGGCGCCGGCTTTGCTGCATCGTTTGCCAAGATCGGCGCGGTGCTCACCGCGTTCCTGTTCCCGATTCTGCTCAAGGACATCGGCACGCAACTGCTGCTGTTGATCCTGGTCGGAACGAGCCTGCTCGGCGCTCTAGTTACGCGCCGCTACGCCATCGAAACCAAGGGGATCAGCCTGGAGAAGATTGAGGCGGGTACTATTTCGTAGCCCGGATGGAGCGAAGCGAAATCCGGGGTTGCTTTTCCCGGATTTCGCGGTTCATCCAGGCTACGCGGCTTGGACATATCAAACAGCTTGCGCTACCTGCGTGGCGCTTTGCGTCGACAAGCCGAGAATTTGTCGCGCCTCGGGGGGCGTCGCGACGTTATCGCCGAGGATCTCGACGATCTTGGCGGCTTTCTCGACCAGCGCCGCGTTGCTGGGCGCGAGCTTGCCCTTTTCCAGATAGATGTTGTCCTCGAGGCCGACCCGCGGATGCCCGCCGAGCAACACCGCCTGCGCCACCATGGGGAACTGGTGCAGCGAGATGCCGAATGCGAACCACGGCGACTGCACCGGTAGCAGGCTCTTCATGTAGCTCATTGCTTCCGGCGTCGCGGGTTGCGCCCAGGCGATCCCGAGGCAGATCTGGAACATGCCGGGCGGTTTGATATGGCCGCTCTCGAGCAGGCGCTTGGCCAATAGGAGGTGACCGGTCTCGAACACCTCCAGCTCGGGCAGCACCCCGGCATCGCGGATCGCGGTCGCCATCGCTTCGAGGTGCTTCGGCGTGTTGATGAAAACGTGCGGCCCCATGTTCATGCTGCCCATGTCGAGGCTGCAAATATCGGGCTTGAGCTCGACCACGTGCCGCACCCGTTCCGCTGGCGTCTTCATCGTGGTCCCAGCCCCGGGCTTTAGCGGATCATCCTCGCCCGGCACGAAGCGCGCGCCCGGACCTGTCGTAAGATTGATGAGCACGTCGCTGCCACTGTCGCGGATGCGCTCGACTACCTCCCGATAGAGCGCGCCGTCCATGCTGGGGCGGGTGGTCTTCGGGTCGCGCACGTGGATGTGAACGATGGCCGCGCCGGCCTTGGCGGCGTCCAGCGCGGATTGGGCGATCTGCGCGGGTGTCACCGGCACCGCGGGGTTGCGTCCCGGCGTGTCCGCCGATCCGGTAACCGCGCAGGAGATCATGACCTTGCGTTGCATCGTGTTTTCCCCATGCTCATCATCGAGCCGCGGCGCTCACAGCCACGTTACAAGTTCCCCCCGCGCTGGCCCAGTCCAAAACGCTGGCACCTTAGAACGCGCCGGGCATATCCATGTCACCGCGGCGCGCCTTGCCACCCTTTGTGCGCTGCGCTAAGGCATTCCCGCCCTTCGACAATCCGATCGAGGACGAGCCAATCCGTACGTGCCTGCGGAATTTGCCGGCGTGATTTCCGCGAGCGACCGGCGAAACCTCGGAGCCAGCCGATGAACGAGCTCCTCCTGAGCTACCTTCCCCTCGTGATCTTCATGGGGGTTGCGCTGGTTATCGCGGTCGCGCTGCTGCTTGTGCCTTTTCTTCTCGCCTACAAGCAGCCTGATCCGGAGAAGCTCTCCGCCTACGAATGCGGGTTCAACGCCTTCGACGACGCCCGCATGCCGTTCGATGTGCGCTTCTATCTCGTGGCGATCCTCTTCATCATCTTCGATCTTGAGGTGAGCTTTCTGTTTCCGTGGGCGGTCGCGTTTGGCGACCTTGGGGCCTACGGCTACTGGTCGATGATGGTGTTTCTTGGCGTTCTCACCGTCGGCTTCATATATGAGTGGCGCAAAGGAGCGCTCGAATGGAACTAGCGCCGGCGGCCACCGCTCCGCCCGCGAGCGGCATTCTCGATCCGCACACCGGCAAGCCGGTCGGTGCGGACGATCGCTTTTTCGTGGGTCTCAACGCGGAACTGGCGGACAAGGGTTTTCTCGTCACCACCGCCAACGACCTCATCATCTGGGCGCGCACCGGCTCGCTCATGTGGATGACGTTCGGACTGGCCTGCTGCGCGATTGAGATGATGCAGATGTCGATGCCGCGTTACGATGCCGAGCGCTTCGGGTTCGCGCCGCGCGCTTCGCCACGCCAGTCCGACGTGATGATCGTCGCGGGCACGCTCACCAACAAGATGGCGCCGGCGCTGCGCAAGGTCTACGACCAGATGCCGGAGCCGCGCTACGTCATTTCCATGGGGTCGTGCGCCAACGGCGGCGGCTACTACCACTATTCCTATTCGGTCGTGCGCGGCTGCGATCGCATCGTGCCGGTCGATATTTACGTTCCCGGCTGCCCGCCCACCGCCGAGGCGCTGCTCTATGGCGTTCTGCTGCTGCAGAACAAGATCCGCCGCGTCGGCACGATCGAGCGCTGATGGACTTTCCGCGATGGACGAAACGCTCGAGAAACTCGGCGAACTCATCGCCGGTGCCCTGCCGGGCTCGATTGCGGGATATCAGGTTGGCCACGGCGAGCTGACCGTAACGGCAGCTGCCGGCGACATCGTCGCGGTTGCGACCTTTTTGCGCGACGACGAGCGTTGCCAGTTCTGGTGCCTGATCGACATCACCGCAATCGACTGGCCGGAGCGCGAGCGCCGCTTCGACGTTGTCTACCATTTGCTCTCCCCGAAACAGAACGTGCGCGTGCGCGTGAAGGTCGAGGTCGACGAGGGAGCGGCGGTACCGTCGATCGTCGGGGTGTTTCCCGGCGCCAATTGGTTCGAGCGGGAAGCGTATGATCTCTACGGTATCCCGTTTGCCGGGCATCCTGATCTGCGGCGGCTGTTGACCGATTACGGCTTCGAAGGCCATCCGCTGCGCAAAGACTTTCCGCTCACCGGCTTCGTCGAAGTCCGCTACGACGACGAGCAGAAGCGCGTGATTTACGAACCGGTGCGGCTGACCCAGGAATTCCGCAAATTCGAGTTCCTCTCGCCCTGGGAGGGACCGGGCTACGTGCTGCCCGGCGACGAAAAAGCGGGACAAAAAACCGATGGCAGCTGAACCCGCGGTGCGGAATTTCACCGTGAATTTCGGGCCGCAGCATCCGGCGGCGCACGGCGTGTTGCGCCTGGTGCTCGAGCTTGACGGCGAGGTGGTCGAGCGGGTCGATCCGCATATCGGCCTCCTGCATCGCGGCACGGAGAAGCTGATCGAGGCCAAGACCTATTTGCAGGCTATCCCGTATTTTGATCGGCTCGATTACGTGGCGCCGATGAACCAGGAGCATGCCTTCTGTCTGGCGGCGGAAAAATTGCTGCAGCTGGCGATCCCCAAGCGCGCGCAAGTCATTCGCGTGCTCTATTGCGAAATTGGCCGTCTGCTGTCGCACTTGCTCAATGTCACCACGCAGGCGATGGACATCGGCGCGTTGACCCCGCCGCTCTGGGGTTTTGAAGAACGCGAAAAGCTGATGACGTATTACGAGCGGGCGTCCGGTAGCCGCCTGCATGCCGCCTATTTTCGCGTCGGCGGCGTGCACCGGGATCTTCCGCCGAAGCTGATCGACGACATCTGGGCCTTTTGCGATCCGTTCCTTCAGGTCTGCGACGATCTCGAAGACCTGCTGACAGAAAATCGCATCTTCAAGCAGCGCAATGTCGACATCGGCACGGTCAGGCTCGCCGACGCCTGGGCCCGGGGATTTTCCGGAGTGATGGTGCGCGGCTCGGGCGCAGTCTGGGATCTGCGCAAAGCACAACCTTACGAATGCTATTCGGAGCTCGAGTTCGACATTCCGGTCGGCAAGAACGGCGACAATTACGACCGCTACTGCGTGCGCATGGAAGAGATGCGGCAATCGACCAGGATCATGAAGCAGTGCCTGGAGAAGCTGCGCTCGCCGGAAGGGCAGGGCCCGGTCACGGTCGAGGACAACAAGATCGTTCCACCCAAGCGCGCCGAGATGAAACGCTCGATGGAGGCGCTCATCCATCATTTCAAGCTCTACACCGAGGGCTTCCACGTGCCGGCGGGGCAGGTCTATGCGGCGGTCGAGGCGCCGAAGGGCGAATTCGGCGTCTACCTCGTCGCCGACGGCAGCAATAAACCGTACAAATGCAAGATTCGCGCGCCCGGCTTCGCGCATCTGCAGGCGATGGATTTCCTCTCGCGCGGTTACATGCTCGCCGACGTCACGGCGATCCTCGGCTCGCTCGACATCGTATTCGGAGAGGTTGATCGCTGATGGCTGTACGTCGCCTCGCCGACCCCGCGATCCAGCCGAAAAGCTTCGCGTTCAGCGCGGAAAACCTCGCCTGGGCGAAGCAGCAGATCGCGAAATACCCCGAAGGGCGCCAAGTCTCGGCAATCCTTCCACTGCTGTGGCGCGCCCAGGAACAGGCAGGAGGCTGGCTGCCGGAGAAGGCGATTGAGCATGTCGCCGAACTCCTCGACCTCGCGCGCATCCGCGCGCTCGAGGTCGCCACCTTCTACACAATGTTCAATCTCGAGCCGGTCGGGCGCTTTCACGTCCAGCTCTGCGGCACCACGCCGTGCGTGCTGCGCGGCGCCGACGAACTGATCAAGCTGTGCCGCGCCAGGATCGGCGAGCCGCAACACATCACCGCGGATGGCACGTTCTCCTGGATCGAGGTCGAGTGCCTGGGCGCCTGCGTGAACGCCCCGATGGCACAGATCAATTACGATTATTATGAAGACCTTAGTCCCGATATCTTCATCCGGATTCTCGACGATCTCGCGGCCGGCAAACCGGTCAAACCAGGACCGCAAGTGGAGCGCCAGTCCTCTGCGCCGCAGGGCGGGGCGACCACATTGACCGATCCTGATCTCTATGCGGGTGGCAACGGCCGCGCTAAGCGCGAGCCGGCGTTGAGCGATACCAACGCCAAAAAGCCGGGCGAGGCAGCAAACATCCACGGGGCGGGCGTACCAAAGCCACCGACCCGAGATTCAAGCAGGAAGTCCTGATGCTCGCCGACAAAGACCGGATTTTCACCAATCTCTATGGCGCCCACGACTGGGGCCTGCGCGGCGCGGGCGCGCGCGGCGGATGGAACGGTACCAAGGAGCTCCTCGCCAAGGGCGCCGACTGGATCATCAGCGAGGTGAAGAACTCCGGCTTGCGCGGGCGCGGCGGCGCCGGATTTCCGACTGGGCTCAAGTGGTCGTTCATGCCGAAGAAGTCCGATGGCCGGCCCCATTATCTCGTGGTCAACGCCGATGAATCGGAGCCCGGCACCTGCAAGGACCGCGACATCATGCGGCACGACCCGCACCTCCTCATCGAGGGCAGCCTGCTCGCCGGCTTCGCCATGAACGCCAATGCCGGCTATATCTACATTCGCGGCGAGTTCGTGCGCGAACGCGAGCGCCTACAGGCCGCGATCGACGAGGCCTACGAGGCTCGTCTGATCGGCAAGGATAACATCCACGGCTTTCCGTTCGATCTCATCCTTCACCACGGCGCCGGCGCCTATATCTGCGGCGAGGAAACGGCGCTGCTCGAGAGCCTCGAGGGCAAGAAGGGCGAGCCGCGGCTAAAACCGCCGTTTCCCGCCAATGTCGGCCTCTACGGCTGCCCGACCACGGTGAACAACGTCGAGTCGATCGCCGTGGTGCCCGACATCCTGCGCCGCGGCGCCCACTGGTTCGCCAGCATCGGCCGTCCCAACAACACCGGCACTAAAGTGTTCTGCCTCTCCGGTCACGTCGCCAAACCGTGCAACGTCGAGGAGGCGATGGGAATTCCGCTGCGTGAACTCCTCGAGCGTCACGCCGGCGGAGTGCGCGGCGGTTGGGACAATTTGCTCGCGGTCATTCCCGGCGGCTCCTCGATGCCGCTCATTCCGGCGCATCAGTGCGATAGCCTGCGCATGGATTTCGACGGTTTGCGCGAGCTCAAATCAGCGCTTGGCACCGCGGCCGTGATCGTGATGGACAAATCGACCGACATCGTGCGCGCCATGGCGCGCATCTCCTATTTTTACAAGCACGAGAGCTGCGGCCAGTGCACCCCGTGCCGCGAGGGCATGGGCTGGATGTGGCGGGTGCTCATGCGCATGGCGGAAGGCCGCGCGCAGAAGCGCGAGATCGACATGCTGATGGAAGTGACGACCCAGATCGAGGGTCACACGATTTGCGCGTTCGGCGACGGCGCCGCCTGGCCGGTGCAGGGACTCATTCGCCATTTCCGCCACGAGATCGAGCGGCGCATCGATGAATACACGGCGAACCCGCATCCCGAGCCGGCGCAGATGGCAGCGGGTTAAAGCAATGGCGGCGCAATCGACGCAGCATCTCGCGCAGCTCAACATTGGACGGCTGCGCTGTGAAATCGGCGACCCGCGCATGGCGGAGTTTGTCGACAATCTTGCGCGGGTGAACGCCATTGCCGACCGAGCCGAAGGTTTCGTCTGGCGGTTGCAGGATGCGAGCGGCAATGCGACCGCCTATAGGCCGTATGGCGATGATCCGCGCATGGCCATCAACATGTCGGTGTGGGAGGACGTCGCCGCGCTGGAACGCTACGTCTGGCAGACCGTCCACAAGCGCGTCTATGGGCGCCGTCACGAATGGTTCGAGAAACCCGATGGAGCTTATTTCGTGATGTGGTGGGTGCCGGCCGGACACATTCCCACGATCGAGGAAGCCGTCGAACGCCTCGAACACCTCCGACGCCATGGGCCGAGCGATTACGCGTTCGGTTGGGAAAGCCTGCCTGCGGCGCAATTGTGGAAGACGGCGCGGTGCGCGTGAGGGACGAATGAGGCGATGGAATCGGTTTTGGCGCGGTATCACCGTGTTGGTCCGGTTGGACATCGCGGCGTGCATCATCCTTGCCGCTGGATTGTTGCTATGGCTGACGTGGCACTGACATGACCAAGCTCATCGTCGACGGCAAACAGATCGACGTCCCGCCCGAGTACACGCTGCTGCAGGCGTGCGAGGCGGCGGGCGCGGAGATTCCGCGCTTCTGCTACCACGAGCGCCTCTCGATCGCCGGCAACTGCCGCATGTGCCTGGTCGAGCTCAAAGGCTCGCCCAAGCCGGTCGCGTCCTGCGCGTGGGGCGTGCGTGATTGCCGGCCCGGACCGAACGGCGAGCCACCCGAGGTCCACACCAAGACGCCGATGGTGCGCAAGGCGCGCGAAGGTGTGATGGAGTTCCTGCTGATCAACCATCCGCTCGACTGCCCGATCTGCGACCAGGGCGGGGAATGCGACCTGCAGGACCAGGCCATGGCCTATGGCGTCGATTCCAGCCGCTTCAAGGAGAATAAGCGCGCGGTCGAGGACAAATATGTGGGCGTCCTCGTCAAGACGATCATGAATCGGTGCATCCATTGCACGCGTTGTGTTCGCTTCATGACGGAAGTTGCCGGCGTGCCCGAGCTCGGCGGCATCGGTCGCGGTGAGGACATGGAAATCACCACCTACCTCGAACGCGCGATGACCTCCGAGCTGCAGGGCAACGTGGTCGATCTGTGTCCGGTGGGCGCGCTCACCTCCAAGCCCTACGCGTTCGCCGCCAGGCCGTGGGAGCTGAACAAGACCGAGTCGATCGACGTCATGGATGCGGTCGGCTCGGCAATCCGCATCGATACCCGCGGGCGCGAGGTGATGCGCATCCTTCCCCGCATCAACGACGACGTGAACGAGGAATGGATCTCCGACAAGACCCGGCACGTGGTCGACGGATTGCGCACGCAGCGGCTCGATCAGCCGTATATCCGGGAGCGGGGAGGCCTCATGGCCGTGTCCTGGCAGGATGCATTCGACGCGATCGCGGCGAAGGTCAACGCGAGCAAGCCAGAGCGTATCGGCGCAATCATCGGCGACCTTGCCGCGGTCGAGGAGATCTTCGCACTCAAGGATTTGCTGGCCCGCCTCGGCAGCAAAAATCTCGACTGCCGCCAGGACGGCGCGGCCCTCGATCCGCGCTGGGGCCGGGCGAGCTATCTGTTCAACGCCACCATCGCCGGCGTCGAGAAAGCTGACGCTTTGCTGATCGTGGGCTCGAACCCGCGGCGCGAGGCGGCCGTGCTCAACGGGCGCATCCGCAAACGCTGGACCAAGGGCGCATTCCCCATCGGCTTGATCGGCGAACGAGCCGATTTGACTTATCCCTACGATTATCTCGGTGCTGGCGCGCAGACGCTGGCGGACGTGGCGGCGGGCCGGCACGCATTCGCCGCGACGCTCAACAAGGCCGAGCGCCCGCTGGTGCTGGTCGGCATGGGAGCGCTGGCGCAGCGCGATGGTTCGGCGATTGCCTCGTTGGCTGCGCGGCTGGTGAAGGGCAGGGGAGCGGAGGGTTGGAACGGCTATTGCGTCCTCCACACCGCGGCCTCCCGAGTAGGAGCGCTTGACCTCGGCTGTGTGCCCGGTGACGGCGGCCGTGACGCCCAGACCATGGTGGCATCCGGCACGCTCGATCTATTGTTCCTGCTCGGCGCTGATGAAATCGAAGTCGCTCCCGGCGCTTTCGTCGTGTACATCGGCAGCCACGGCGACCGCGGCGCCCACCATGCCGACATCATTCTCCCCGGCGCGGCGTATCCGGAGAAATCCGGGATTTACGTCAATACCGAAGGTCGCGTGCAAATGGCAGCGCGCGCGTCCTTCCCGCCGGGCGAAGCGCGCGAAGACTGGGCGATCCTGCGCGCGCTTTCCGAGGTATTGGGTCACAAGCTGCCCTACGACTCGCTCGCGCAGCTGCGCCGCACCCTGTTCGCCGCGCATTCCCATCTCGCGCGCATCGATCAGATCGCGCCGGGCGACCGCGCCGATATCGATCGACTGGCCGCGCTCGGCGGCACACCGGATGCGGCGCCATTCGGCGCGGCGCTCGCGGACTTCTATTTCACCAATCCGATCGCCCGCGCCTCCGCCATCATGGCGGAATGTTCCGTGATTGCCTCAGGCCTAGTGCGCAGCGCGGCAGAGTAGGGCCATGGCCGAATTCTGGACCAATTATCTCTGGCCGTTCATCGTGATCCTGGCGCAGAGCGTCCTGCTGCTCGTGATCTTGCTCATCGTCACTGCGTACATCCTCTATGCCGACCGCAAAATCTGGGCGGCCGTGCAGATCAGGCGCGGTCCCAATGTGGTGGGTCCGTGGGGCTTGCTGCAGTCCTTCGCCGACCTTTTCAAATTCGTGGTCAAAGAACCCGTCATTCCGTCGGGCGCCAACAAGGGCGTGTTCCTACTCGCGCCTCTGGTCACCGCGGCGCTGGCGCTCTCCGCCTGGGCGGTGATTCCGGTCAGCGCCCAATGGGCGATCGCCGACATCAATGTCGGCATTCTCTTCATCTTCGCGATCTCCTCGCTGATGGTCTACGGCGTGATCATGGCGGGGTGGTCATCCAATTCTAAATATCCGTTCCTCGCCGCGTTGCGCTCGGCGGCGCAGATGGTGTCTTACGAAGTCTCGATCGGTTTCGTCTTCATTACGGTCCTGCTCTGCGCCGGCTCGCTCAATCTGTCCGCGATCGTCGACGCGCAGCAAGGCAACTGGGGCTTGTTCAATTGGTTCTGGCTGCCGCTGTTGCCGATGTTCGTCGTGTTCTTCGTGTCGGCGCTGGCGGAAACCAACCGGCCGCCGTTCGACCTGGTGGAAGCGGAATCCGAACTGGTAGCGGGTTACGCGGTTGAATATTCGGCGACGGCGTTCATGTTGTTCTTCCTCGGCGAATACATCGCCGTTCTCACCATGTGCGCGATGGCGACGATCCTGTTTCTCGGCGGCTGGCTGCCGCCGTTCCCGGTGGCGCCGTTCACCTGGATCCCGGGGGTGATCTGGTTCACGCTCAAATGCCTGTTCATGTTCTTCCTGTTCGCCATGGTGAAGGCGATCGTTCCGCGCTACCGCTACGACCAGCTCATGCGCTTGGGCTGGAAGGTGTTCCTGCCGCTCTCGCTCGCGATGGTGGCGATCGTGGCGGGGGTCGTGCAATACGCGGGGCTGGCGCCGAAATGACGAGGAATGCGCATGTTAGATCTGTCGCTAGCCGGGCTCGTAGGCGCGATCCTGGGCACGGCGGTTGCGGCGTTTGTCTACGCCCCGCTGGCGGGCTTCTTGACGCGCAGTCTGCGGGCGCGCGCAGCGGCGCGCGGTGCCGAAGACGCCAAGACGCTCGAACAGGAAATGCCGTTGTTGCTGCGGGCCCTCTTGGCGATCGACATCGCCGCGTTCGCCGGTGGCGGCTATTGGCTCGGGGCGATCATCGTCGGCTGATCGCAAGCATGCCTCGGCTGCCGCAAAGGAGCGCGCCATGAGACTGGACCGGGCCGCCCGCGCGATTTTTCTCAGAGAGTTCCTGGTCGGCCTTGTGCTCGGTCTGCGTTACTTCTTCAAGCCGAAGCCGACGCTCAATTATCCGTTCGAGAAGGGGCCGATCTCGCCGCGCTTTCGCGGCGAGCATGCGCTGCGCCGCTATCCCAATGGCGAGGAGCGCTGCATTGCCTGCAAGCTCTGCGAGGCGATCTGCCCGGCGCAAGCCATCACCATCGAAGCAGGGCCGCGCCGCAACGACGGCACGCGGCGCACCACGCGCTACGACATCGACATGGTCAAATGCATCTATTGCGGCCTGTGCCAGGAATCCTGCCCGGTCGACGCCATTGTGGAGGGGCCGAACTTTGAATTTGCGACCGAAACGCGCGAGGAGCTGCTGTTCGACAAGGAGCGGCTGCTGGCGAACGGCGACCGCTGGGAGCGCGAAATCGCCAAGAACATCGCGCTCGATGCGCCTTACCGGTAACTGATTGCATGATCATCCCTTCGATCTTTTTCTATCTGTTCGCGGGAGTGTGCATCGCGGCCGCGTTCATGGTGGTCGCGGCAAGAAATCCGGTACACTCCGTGCTGTTTCTTATCCTTGCCTTCGTCAACGCGGCGGGCCTGTTCATCCTGCTGGGCGCCGAGTTCCTGGCGATGATCCTGGTCATCGTCTATGTCGGCGCGGTCGCGGTCTTGTTCCTGTTCGTGGTGATGATGCTTGACGTCGACTTCGCGCAGCTGCGCCAGGGATTTTTGCAGTATCTGCCGATCGGCGCGTTTCTCGGCATCGTGTTGCTCACCGAGCTCGTGCTGGTCGTGGGCGCCTGGGCGATCCAGGGCCCGGTGCAGCAGGCAATCGCATCGCCCACCCCGCCGATAGTACAGGTGCCGAATACCGAAGCGCTGGGCCACGTCCTCTACACGCGATACATCTATTTCTTCCAGGCAGCGGGCGTCGTGCTGCTGGTTGCGATGATCGGCGCGATCGTATTGACGCTGCGCCACAAGCCGAACGTCCGGCGCCAGAACATCGCGGCACAGGTGGAGCGCACCAAGGCGACCGCCGTCGAGATCGTCAAGGTACGGCCGGGGCAGGGGCTGCCGTGACCGTCGGGCTCGGCCATTACCTCACGGTCGCCGCGATCGTGTTCACGATCGGGGTCATCGGCATTTTCATCAACCGCAAGAACGTGATCGTGATTCTGATGTCGATCGAGCTCATTCTGCTCGCGGTCAACATTAACCTCGTCGCATTTTCCAGCTTCCTCGGCGACCTGGTAGGCCAGATCTACGCGCTGCTGGTGCTCACCGTCGCCGCCGCCGAAGCCGCTATCGGGCTTGCCATTCTCGTCGCCTATTTCCGCAATCGCGGCTCGATTGCGGTCGAAGACGTCAACCTGATGAAGGGCTGAGCGCGCATGTACGAAACCATCGTCCTGCTGCCGCTGCTTGGCGCCATCATTGCCGCGCTGATCACGCTCGCCGGCGCGCGCGCGCGCTATCCGGGAGGGCCGCCGGTTCCCGGCGCCGAAAATCACGCGCACGGACCGGTCGATGAGAGCCACGCGCGCGCGGCGCCCTCGCCGCAAGATGCACATGCCGCGCTCAGCGTCTCCAACGCGGAACCGGAGCGACCGGAGCCGGCGGCGGCGGGCTCGCGTCCCGCCGAGCTGGTCACCACGGTGTTCCTCTTCGCCTCCATGCTGCTGTCGTGGTTTGCCTTCGTCGATGTCGGCTTCCTGCATCACGACACCCGCGTGTCGCTGCTTTCCTGGATCGCTTCCGGCGATCTGAAGGTCGAATGGTCATTGCGCATCGACCCGCTCACGGCGGTCATGCTCGTGGTGGTCACCACCATCTCCGCCTTCGTGCATCTCTATTCCATGGGCTACATGGAGGAGGATCCGTACCGACCGCGGTTTTTCTCCTATCTGTCGTTGTTCACCTTCGCCATGCTGATGCTGGTGACGGCGGACAACCTCGTCCAGCTGTTTTTCGGTTGGGAAGGGGTCGGGCTGATGAGCTATCTGCTCATCGGTTTCTGGTACCAGAAGCCCGAGGCCAACGCCGCCGCGATCAAAGCCTTCATCGTCAACCGCATCGGCGATTTCGGCTTCTCGCTCGGTATTTTCGCCGTGTTCATGCTGACCGGCGCGCTCGATTTCGACACGGTGTTCGCGCAGGCGCCTTCGCTCACCGGCAAGACCATCCACTTCCTTGTCGCCGATGTCGATGCGCTCACCCTGATCTGCTTCCTGCTGTTCATGGGAGCCATGGGCAAGTCGGCGCAGTTCCTGCTGCACACCTGGCTGCCGGACGCGATGGAGGGTCCGACACCGGTCTCCGCGTTGATTCACGCCGCAACCATGGTGACGGCGGGCGTGTTCATGGTGGCGCGGCTTTCTCCACTATTCGAGCTTGCGCCCCACGCGAAGGCTTTTGTCGTGTTCATCGGCGCGACCACCGCATTCATGGCCGCCACGATTGCGTTGGTGCAGAACGACATCAAGCGGATCATCGCCTATTCGACCTGCTCGCAGCTCGGCTACATGTTCGTCGCGATGGGCATGGGCGCCTATTCGGTCGGCATGTTCCACCTGTTCACGCACGCCTTCTTCAAGGCACTGCTGTTCCTTTGCTCCGGCTCGGTGATCATCGCGATGCATCACGAGCAGGACATCCGCAACATGGGCGGGCTCAAGGATAGGCTGCCGTTCACCTACGCGACGATGGTGATCGGGACTCTGGCACTGACCGGATTTCCGCTCACCGCCGGCTACTTTTCCAAGGATGCCATCATCGAGGCGGCTTACCAGGGCACGGGCTCGATGGCGCTTTATGGTTTTGCCACAACCGCGATCGCTGCCGCGCTGACCTCGTTCTACTCGTGGCGGCTGATCTTCATGACGTTCCACGGCACCCCGCACGACCGGCACCATTACGATGCGGCGCGAGAGAGTCCGATGGTGATGCTCGTTCCGCTCGGCTTTCTTGCCGTGGGGTCGATCTTCTCCGGCTTCCCATTCCGCGAGGTGTTCGCCGGTGCCGGGGTTGCGGACTTTTTCCGCGACGCGCTCAAGCTCACCAGCGAACATTTGGAGGACGCGCACCACATTCCCTATCTCATTGCGCTTGCTCCGACGCTGATGATGGCAGCAGGCTTCGTCGTAGCCTGGGAGTTCTACATGCGCCGGCCCGATCTGCCCCTCGAGCTGGCGCGCCAGCACGCGCCGCTCTACCGCTTCCTGCTCAACAAGTGGTACTTCGATGAGCTCTACGACCTGATCATCGTTCGTCTGACTCTTTGGCTAGGCCGCGTTTTCTGGAAGTACGGCGACGGCTGGCTGATCGACGGTTTTGGTCCGGACGGCGTTTCCGCGCGCGTGCTCGATGCGACGCGGAGCGCGATGCGGCTGCAGACCGGCTACGTCTACCATTACGCTTTCGCCATGCTGATCGGCGTCGCTGCCTTCATCACCTGGTTCATGTTCGGCGTGCGGGTGGGCTGATCGATGAGCTGGCCGATCCTGTCCGTCACGACCTTTCTGCCGCTCCTCGGCGCGCTGTTCATCATGCTGCTCAACAGCGAACGCGAGGCGGACAAGCGCAACGCGCGCTGGATCGCGCTGTGGACGACGCTCATCACCTTTGCGATTTCGCTCATCCTGGTCTACCGCTTCGATCCCGGCTCGCCAGAATTCCAGTTCGTGGAGAAAAAGCCTTGGCTCGGCGGGGCGATCACCTACTACATGGGCGTCGACGGCATCTCGCTGCCGTTTGTCATTCTTACCACTGCGCTGATGCCAGTCTGCATCATCGCGAGCTGGTTGCCGATCCAGCACCGCGTCAAGGAATACATGATCGCGTTTCTGGTGCTCGAGACGCTGATGGTGGGCACCTTTGCCGCACTCGATCTGGTGGTGTTCTATCTGTTCTTCGAGGGCGGGCTCATTCCGATGTTCCTGATCATCGGCGTGTGGGGCGGTCCGCGCCGGGTCTACGCCAGCTTCAAGTTCTTCCTCTATACGCTGCTCGGCTCGGTGCTGATGCTGCTCGCCATTATGGCGATGTACTGGGACGCGGGAACGACCGACATTCCCGCGCTGCTGCGCCACGGCTTTCCGCGCGGCTTGCAGACCTGGGCCTGGCTCGCCTTCCTTGCCTCGTTCGCGGTGAAGCTGCCGATGTGGCCGGTGCATACCTGGCTGCCCGACGCCCATGTCGAGGCGCCGACCGCGGGCTCGGTGATCCTTGCCGCCATCCTGCTCAAGATGGGTGGTTACGGGTTCCTGCGTTTCTCGCTGCCGATGTTTCCGGCCGCGTCCCACGATCTCGCCCCGCTCGTCTTCGCGCTCTCGATCGTCGCGGTGATCTACACCTCGCTGGTGGCGCTTGTGCAAGAGGATATGAAGAAGCTGATCGCCTATTCGTCGGTCGCCCATATGGGCTTCGTCACGATGGGGATCTTCGCCGCGACGACGCAGGGCGTAACCGGCGGTATTTTCCAGATGATCTCCCACGGGATCGTGTCGGCGGCGTTGTTTCTCTGCGTCGGTGTGGTCTACGACCGCATGCACACGCGCGAGATCGCCGCCTATGGCGGGCTGGTCAACCGCATGCCGCTCTACGCCGCGGCGTTCATGGTGTTCACGCTCGCCAATGTGGGGCTGCCGGGCACCACCGGCTTCATCGGCGAGTTCTTGAGCCTGATCGGCACCTTCAAGGTGAATATCTGGGTGGCGACGCTCGTCACCATCGGCACCATTCTCTCCGCCGCCTACTCGCTCTGGCTCTATCGCAAAGTCATCTACGGCGCGCTGACCAAGCCGAGTCTCGCGGCAATCACGGACCTCGATTATCGCGAGATCATCACGCTCGGTCCGCTTGCGGCGCTGACCATCCTGTTCGGCATCTATCCCAAGCCGGTGCTGGACTTTTCCGCGGCCTCGGTCGCGCAGCTTCTCGACAACTACCACCGCGCGCTCGCGCTGACGAACGCTGCCTCGGTGCTGGCGCAGCAATGACCCGTTTCCCAAGGCGTCCATGACCGACACCGCCGAACTGCCCGCTTTGCTGCCGGTCGCGCCGGAGCTCCTGCTGGCCGGGGGCGCCATGCTCTTGCTCATGATCGGCGTGTTTCGCGGCGAAACCACAGCGAACGCGATCGATGTCGCGGCGGTGGTGCTGCTCATCATCGTCGGCTTGGCGGTTGTTTGGTTGCCGTCCGGAACGCTCGTCACCTTCGGCGGCAGCTTCGTGGTCGACGGTTTCGCCCGGTTCCTGAAGCTTTTGGCCTTGGCGGGCTCGGCGATCGCGATCGTGATGTCGCCGCGCTATCTCGCCGCCGAGAAGCAGCAGCGTTTCGAGTATTCCATCCTCATCCTGCTTTCCACCACCGGGATGATGATGCTGATCTCGGCCGCGGATCTCATCGCGCTCTATCTCGGCCTCGAGCTGATGAGTCTCGCCCTCTACGTGGTCGCCGCGATCAACCGCGACTCGGTGCGTTCGACCGAAGCGGGACTCAAATATTTCGTGCTCGGCGCGCTGTCCTCCGGGATGCTGCTCTATGGAGCATCGCTCGTCTATGGCTTCACGGGCACCGTGAGCTTCGCCGGCATCGCCAAGGCGGCGACCGCGCCGAGCCTCGGCCTGATATTCGGTCTCGTCTTTCTGTTCGCGGGCTTCTGCTTCAAGGTTTCCGCGGTGCCGTTCCACATGTGGACCCCCGACGTCTACGAAGGCGCGCCGACGCCGATCACGGCGTTTTTTTCGGCCGCGCCGAAAGTGGCCGGCATCGCCATGTTCGTGCGCACGACGATCGTCGCGTTTCCCGGCGTCCTCGCGCAGTGGCAGCAAATCGTGGTGTTCGTCGCCATCGCCTCGATGGCGCTCGGCGCGTTCGCGGCGATCGGACAGCGCAACATCAAGCGGCTGATGGCGTATTCCTCGATCGGCCATATGGGCTTCGCCCTGGTCGGGCTGGCCGCCGGCACCCAGCAGGGCGTGCAGGGGGTGCTGGTCTATATGGCGATCTATGTCGCGATGACGCTCGGCGTCTTCGCCTGCATCCTGGCGATGCGCCGTGACGGACAGATGATTGAGGAGATCGCCGATCTCGCCGGGCTTGCCCGGACCAAGCCGACGATGGCGTTCTTCTTCGCCATGCTGCTGTTCTCACTCGCCGGCATCCCCCCGCTCGCCGGCTTCTTCGCCAAGTTCTACGTGTTCCTGGCGGCGATCCAGGCCGGCCTGTTCACGCTTGCCGTCATCGGCGTGGTCACCAGCGTCGTGGCTGCGTATTACTATCTAGCCATCGTGAAGATCATGTATTTCGACGAGCCGGCGAAAGCCTTCGAGCCGATGCCCTATGAGCTTAGAGCCGTGCTCGCAGTGACCGGCCTGTTCAATCTTTTGTTCTTCGTCTATCCGGGGCCGCTCGTCGAGGCGGCGAATGCCGCAGCAAAGTCGCTGTTCTAGGAATCGAACGGTCGCTTGATGAAGCTCGATCCCCGCGCGGCCGCCGCTGGCGTGCGGCTCGTTGCGCATGAGGTGCTCGGCTCGACCAACGCGGAAGCCTTGAATCTGGCCCGGCAAGGGAAACGCGGCCCGCTCTGGGTCACGGCTGGGCGGCAGACCGCGGGGCGCGGTCGCCGCGGGCGCGCCTGGACATCGCCGCCCGGCAATCTCTACGCGAGCCTCCTTCTCACCGCTGCCGCGCCGGCCGAGTGCTGGCCGCAGCTTTCGTTCGTGGCGGCGCTCGCGATCCACGATGCCGTCGTCGCGGTCGCTTCCGATTGCAAGCCGCGGCTCGCGATCAAATGGCCGAACGACCTTCTGCTCGAACGGGCAAAGTTCGCGGGCGTGCTGATCGAGGGGGAGGGAGGCGACGAAGGCGGCGCCGTCGCCGTCGGCATCGGGGTCAATTGTGCGAGCCATCCCGCGGATACGGATTATCCCGCCACCGACCTTGCTGCCTCCGGCGCGTCCGTCTCGCCCGAGACCTTGTTCGCCGCGCTTTCGCTCAAGATGCTCGGGCGCCTGGCGCAGTGGAACAGCGGCGAGGGATTTTCCACGATCCGCACCGACTGGCTCGCCCGCGCGGTCGGCGTTGGCGGCGAGGTCGTGGTGCGTCTTGCCGACGGCGCCGCCGCCGGCCGCTTCGAAGCGGTCGACGAAACCGGCGCCCTGGTGTTGCGGTTGCCCGACGGCGGCATCAAGACCATCGCCGCGGGCGACGTATCGCTGGCGTCGATCGCATTGCCGAAAGGCGCGAGCTGACGGACCACGCAATGGCGCCAACCAGCGACGAGCTCGTTTTCGCGCCGCTCGGCGGCGCCGGCGAGATCGGCATGAATCTCGCCCTCTATGGCTTCGGCGACAGTCAACGACGCAAATGGATCGCCGTCGATCTCGGTGTTGCCTTTGCGGGCGACGAATTGCCCGGCATCGATCTCATCTTCCCGGACGTGCGTTACCTCGTGGAGGAGCGCGACAATCTCCTGGGCCTGGTGCTCACGCACGCCCACGAGGATCATTTCGGCGCGCTGATCGATCTGTGGCCGCGGCTCAATGTTCCGGTCTACGCGACGCCGTTCACAGCCGCGCTGCTGCAGGCCAAGCGCGAAGGCGAGCCGCGCGCCCCGGAAATCCCGGTGAACATCGTGCCGCTCGACGGTCGACTTGGCCTCGGGCCGTTCGCTGTCGAGTTCGTGTCGATGGCCCATTCGATCCCGGAATCGAACGGGCTGATCATTCACACGCCGCTCGGCGCCGTGCTCCACACCGGCGATTGGAAGATCGATCCCACGCCCGTCATCGGACCGCCCACCGACGAAACCAAGCTGCGCGCGCTCGGCAACGAAGGCTGCCTGGCCCTGATCGGCGATTCCACCAACGCGTTCCGCGAGGGCCGCTCACCATCCGAAACCGACGTGGCGAAGTGTCTCGGCGAACTGATCCGCTCGGCGCCCGCTCGGGTTGCGGTCACCACGTTTGCCTCGAACGTCGCGCGCCTGCGCGCCGTGGCCCAAGCGGCAGCCGCCGGTGGGCGCGAGGTGGTCGTGGTCGGCCGCGCCATGGATCGCATCGTGCAGGTCGCACGCGAGACCGGCTATCTCGAAGGCGTGCAGGATTTTCGTTCGGTCGATGTTTACGGCCATCTGCCCCCGGACAAGGTGGTGGCGCTTTGCACCGGCAGCCAAGGCGAGCCGCGCGCCGCGCTCGCGCGCATTGCCCAGGACGAGCATCCCGACGTCGCGTTCTCGCCCGGCGACCGCGTAATTTTCTCCTCGCGCGCCATCCCCGGCAACGAGAAGGCGGTGATGCGGGTCATCAACGGCCTGGTCGCGCAAGGGATCGAGGTCATCACCGACCGCACCCATCTCGTTCACGTGTCGGGGCACCCGCGCATCGACGAGCTCAAGGAGATGATCGGCTGGGTGCGCCCGCAGATCCTCGTTCCCGTGCACGGCGAGCCGCTGCACATGGCCGAGCATGCCGCGCTCGCCCGTCGCTGTGGGGTTGGCCACGTGCTCATGTGTCGCGACGGCGAGCTGGTCCGGCTCGCGCCCGGCGCGCCGGAGAAGATCGACGAGCTTCCCGCCGGCCGCCTCTACAAGGACGGCGCGCTCCTGGTCAGCGCCGAGGAACGTACCGTCGCCGACCGGCGCCGGCTCGGCTTCGGTGGCGTCGTGTCGATCGCCCTTGCGCTGGGTCAGCGCGGCGAGTTGATCGGGGATCCGCGGGTGATGACGACCGGCATTCCCGAAGCCGATGCGCAGGGCAACCGGATCGAGGAGATCGCCTATGACGCCGCGCTCGAGGCATTCGAATCGATGCCGCGTGCGCAACGGCGCAATCCGGAAGCGGTGGCGGAAGCGGTGCGGCGCGCGATCCGCGCAGCGCTCGCGGACGCGTGGAGGAAGAAGCCGACCTGCCACGTGCACGTGCTGCAGCTATAATCCGCCTGGCAGAATGCGAGAAGCAGATGATCGGACGGCTCAATCACGTGGCGATCGCCGTGCGCGATCTTGCCAAGGCCGCGGAGGTTTATCGCCGCACGCTCGGCGCAAACGTATCGGAACCGGTGCCGCAGCCCGAGCACGGCGTTACCACCGTGTTAATCACGTTGCCGAACACCAAGGTCGAGCTGATCGCACCGCTCGGCGACGCTTCGCCGATCGCGAAATTTCTCGAACGCAATCCCGACGGCGGCATTCACCACGTCTGCTATGAGGTCGAGGACATCGGCGCCGCGCGCGATAAGCTGAGATCCCTGGGCATGCGCGTGCTCGGCGACGGCAAGCCCAAGATCGGCGCCCACGGCAAGCCCGTCCTGTTCCTGCATCCCAAGGACTTTTGCGGCACGCTGGTCGAACTGGAGCAGATGTAGCGTTCAATGTCCTTGCCGACGGCGCTCGCAGTCTATTTCGTCATCTGGTGGGTCGTGCTGTTCGCGGTGTTGCCGTGGGGTGTGCGCAGCCAGCACGAGCACGGCGCGTTTTCTCCGGGTACCGATCCGGGCGCGCCAGTGGTCCCCCAGCTCAAGCGCAAGGTGCTCTGGACGACGATCGTCGCCACCGTCGTGTTTGCGATCTGCGATGTGATCTACAGCTACCGGCTGGTCAGCCTTGACGATATTGCAGCGCTGCTCGGCATGACGCCGCGGTAGGCGACAGACGATCAACAACTTCAGCGGCGACTGCGGTCGAAGCCGTTGTCGCTCGGGCGCGCGCCGCGCGTCGTAGCTGCCCGATAGTCCGGGTTTGGAGCGCAACAGCCGCGGCACGTGGCCTCGCATTGCGCGAAGGTGTAAAAGCCGCAATTGGTGGTGCCTTTGGGATCGCGCGCGCACCAAGCGCCGTCGGCGCGTGCGCCGATCGTCAATAACGAGAGTGTCGCGAATGCGGCCGCAGCGAGGACCATTGTCCGCATGAATTCCTCCTCAGATCGATAGACGCTATCGCCCAATTATACGCGTGAAGTCAGCACCCGGTCCTTCAAATGCTCGGCATCAAATCCGGTCGGCGTAAGCCAAAAAAATCGAGCAGGGCCGAGACCCTGCTCACACTACGCAAAGCTACCAACGCGACTGTTACGCCTCGAATTCTTCTGCATTTCGATCGAGACGGTTCCCGGCTTTTGCGCGGGCTTGTCCTCCCAAGACTTGGACCGCAAAGTCGCTGGCGCGGCGGGTCGCCTGGCGCCGGACTTCACGTCATAAATGCTATCCGATCGCGCGCGCTTTGTCATGGGAAAGTAGAACAACGCGCGATTGTGAAATCATTGGTTGCGGTGCACCATCCCGGCAGGCTGGGCAAGACCGCGCCCGTTACCCCCGAAGGCTTTGATCGCCCTTGTATTTTTCTCGCTGATCCGGTTTCTCTCGCCCCACGGCTCAAGAATCATCCGCGAAACAATCCATGCGCCTGTCCCGCTATTTCCTTCCGATTTTGCGCGAGACCCCGAAGGAAGCGGAGATCGTCTCGCACCGGCTGATGCTGCGCGCCGGCCTGATCCGCCAGGAGGCGGCCGGCATCTATGCCTGGCTGCCGCTTGGATTTCGCGTGCTCAAGAAGATCGAGCAGATCGTGCGCGAGGAGCAGGACCGCGCCGGCGCGATCGAGCTCTTGATGCCGACCCTGCAGCTCGCCGACCTCTGGCGCGAGAGCGGGCGCTACGAGGCGTACGGGCCGGAAATGTTGCGCATCAAGGATCGCCACGAGCGCGACATGCTTTACGGCCCCACCAACGAGGACATGATCACGGAAATCTTTCGCGCCTATATTCGCTCGTATCGCGAGCTGCCGAAGATTCTTTATCACATCCAGTGGAAATTCCGTGACGAGCAGCGTCCACGCTTCGGCGTGATGCGCGGCCGCGAGTTCCTGATGAAGGATGCCTATTCCTTCGATCTCGACGAGAACGCCGCGCGCATCTCCTACAACAAGATGTTCGTCGCTTATCTGCGCACTTTCGCGCGCATGGGATTAAAAGCGATACCGATGGCCGCGGAAACCGGTCCGATCGGCGGCGATCTCTCCCACGAGTTCATCATTCTGGCGGAGACCGGCGAATCCGGCGTGTTCTGCAATCGGGACGTTCTCGATCTGCCGATCCCGAACGCCGGCATCGATTACGAGGCGGATCTCACTCCGTTGATCCGGCCGTGGACCAGCCTTTACGCCGCGACCGAGGACGTGCACGACGCGGCGCGCTTCGAGCGCGAGGTTCCGGCAGAGAAGCGCTTGCACACCCGCGGCATCGAGGTCGGGCAGATCTTCTACTTCGGAACCAAATATTCCGAGCCGATGAAGGCGCTGGTGGCGGGCCCGGATGGAATCGAACGGGCGGTCCACGGTGGCTCGTACGGGGTCGGCGTGTCGCGTCTGGTCGGTGCCATCATCGAAGCGTTCCACGACGATGCCGGAATCAAATGGCCCGAAGCGGTGGCGCCGTTTTGCGTCGCTATTCTCAATCTCAAGCAGGGTGGTGCCGATACCGATGCCGCGTGCGAAAAGCTTTATCGGGAACTCACTGGGAAAGGGATCGAGGTGCTTTACGACGATCTCGACCAGCGGCCCGGCGCGAAATTTGCCACCGCCGATCTGATCGGCATCCCCTGGCAGATCCTGGTCGGGCCGAAGGGGCTGGCGGAAGGCAAGGTCGAACTTAAGAAGCGCGCCGATGGCAGCCGCGAACTGATCGCTCCCGCCGACGCGGTCGCGCGCTTTGCCGCGTGAACCCTTGTCTGCCGTTGTCGCCGCGCCGGGCGCCTAGGAAAATCGCCGATGCAAGGGACTATCGATGCTGCGCTGCTGTGCCCGGCGGTTTTCGTGGGGACCCGGATAGCGGGGACCCAATGCGCCGCCGGCCCCTCGATGGCGCCCCGAGCATGGGTCCCGGTTCTCGCGCCGCGCGCTCGGCCGGGACGACAGGAACGGAAATAAGGCGTGAAACGGCCCGAATCCTGTGCCAGCGGGGAGTGGGGAACAGATGATGACTGAGCCGACCAGCACGCGGGCGTTCGCGCCCTTCGAGTGGATGCTGTCGCTGCGCTATCTGCGGGCGCGCCGCCAGGAAGGATTCATTTCGGTCAATGCCGTATTTTCCTTCCTCGGCATCATGCTCGGCGTCGCGACGCTGATCATCGTCATGGCGGTGATGAACGGCTTCCGCAAGGAGCTGCTCGACAAGATTTTGGGCCTCAACGGGCACCTCTTGATCCAGCCGCTGGAATCGCCGCTCACCGACTGGCAGCCGGTCAGCGAGCGCCTGGCACAGGTCGAGGGGATCAAGCTTGCTGCGCCGATTGTGGAGGGCCAGGCGCTGGCGTCCTCGCCATTCAATGCGGCCGGCGTGCTGGTGCGTGGCGTGCGCGCCGCCGACCTCGGCAAGCTGCCGTCGGTGGCCAACAACATCCGCCAGGGCACGCTCGAGGGTTTTGACGAAGGGCAGGGGGTGGCGATCGGGCGGCGGCTCGCCGATCAGCTCTCGTTGCGCGTGGGCGACCTGGTCACCTTGGTCGCCCCGCGCGGCGCGATCACGCCGATGGGCACGACCCCGCGCATCAAGCCCTACAAGGTCGCCGCCGTGTTCGAGATCGGCATGTCGGAATACGACGCCGCTTTCGTGTTCATGCCGCTGCCTGAGGCGCAGGCCTATTTCAACCGCTCCGGCGACGTGACCGCGATCGAGGTCTACACCGACAATCCCGATCGCATCGATCGCTTCCGCAGGCTGTTAACCGAAGCCGCCGCGCGCCCCATCTTCCTGATCGACTGGCGCCAGCGCAACGCCACGTTCTTTAATGCGCTGCAGGTCGAGCGCAACGTGATGTTTCTGATCCTCACCATCATCGTCATCGTCGCCGCGTTCAACATCACGTCTGGGCTGATCATGCTGGTGAAGGACAAGGGCCACGACATCGGCATTCTGCGCACCATGGGCGCGACGCAGGGCGCGATCATGCGCGTGTTCATGATGACCGGCGCGTCGGTGGGCGTGGTCGGCACGTTCGTCGGGTTCCTGCTGGCGCTCCTGGTGTGCCTCAACATTGAATCGATCCGCGGCTTTCTCTCCTGGCTGACCAACACCGAGCTGTTTTCGCCCGAGCTCTATTTCCTCTCCAAGCTGCCCGCCGATCTCGATGCCGGCGAAACCACCGCGGTGGTGATCATGGCGCTCACGTTGTCGCTGCTCGCGACGCTCTATCCGGCGTGGCGGGCGGCGCGCCTCGATCCGGTCGAGGCGCTGCGCTATGAGTGACGTCATCAACGGCGCCCGGCCCGAGATCAGGGCGGAGCCGGCGGCACGGCCCGCGCCGATCCTCTATCTGCGCGGCATCGGCCGGCGCTACCGGCAAGGCCACGTCATCTTGGAGATCCTCAACAACGCGGAGCTTGCGGTCTGGCCCGGGCAATCGGTCGCGCTGATTGCGCCGTCGGGCGCGGGAAAATCAACCTTGCTGCACGTCGCCGGGCTGCTCGAGCGCCAGGACGCGGGCGAGGTCTACGTCGATCGCGCCGCGACCTCGAAGCTTTCCGACGCCGAACGCACCCGCATCCGCCGCACCGAGATCGGTTTCGTCTATCAGTTTCATCACCTGCTGATGGAATTCTCGGCGATCGAAAACGTGATCATGCCGCAGATGCTGCGCGGCCTCTCGCGCGGCGAAGCCACGCGCCGCGCTGCCGACCTGCTCGCCTATCTCGGGCTGAAGGATCGGCTCACCCATCGGCCGGCCGAGCTTTCCGGCGGCGAGCAGCAGCGCGTCGCGATCGCGCGGGCGGTCGCCAATGCGCCGCGCATCCTCTTGGCCGACGAACCGACCGGAAATCTCGATCCGCACACCTCCGAGCACGTGTTTTCCGCGCTCACCCAGCTCGTGCACGCCTCCGGCCTGGCGGTGGTCGTCGCCACCCACAACATGGACATCGCCGCCCGCATGGATCGCAGGGTGACGATTCGCGAAGGGCTGGTGGTGGAGCTGAAGTAAACGACGCACCGCGCCGTTCTTCAGGTGAACCGCTCCCACGCGGATTGGCGCGAGATGCCCAACGCCGCGCCAATAACCGCCCAACTCACCCCGCGTGACCGAAGCAGGTCCACGACCCATTGCAGTTGATTGCCCTTGCCTTGAAGGGTGTCCTCGATCGGTTGAAGCCGTTCAAGCAAGCGTTCGGTCGGCAGTTCTTGGTTGGAGGGGCTGACTGGTGACTGCGGCGGACGACCGAGAATCCACTGGTTACACAATTCCACGCACTCGTCGCATATGAAGATTGCTGCAGGACCCGAGATCAGCTTTTTCACTTCGTGCTGTGATTTGAAGCAAAAGGAGCAGTAGAGGGTTTTGCTCTCGGCGGGCTCGCTCCTAACCTGGGGCGTGACTCCAGCAGCTTCCGACATTGGCGCGCTCCGTGGCTGTCAGGATTCTCCTTACAGTCAGCTATACCCTGACGAGCAACGCCGTCAAGAACTTGACTCTGGAACGAAAAGTGAACTACGTTCATGACTTGTTCTACTAGTCGGGAGTGGATTATGTTCCGCGCGTTCGCTGAAGAGGCCGCTGCTCTGGCGTCGCTGGCGCTCTTTCTCGGCATGATTGCGATCTGGGCGCAGGTCATCGCCATCCTGTGAGGGCTGGGGAAAACCGCCCGCCGGGGTTTGCAGCTAAGGCAGCGCCTCGCACATTCGTGCCTTCCTGAGAATCGCGAGGGCGCAAATGCCGGGCTTTGTCCACCTGCACGTCCATTCGTCGTACTCGCTGCTTGAGGGCGCGCTGGCCATTGCTCGGCTCGCCGAGCTGGCGAAGGCCGACAAGCAGCCGGCGCTCGCGCTCACCGACACCGACAACATGTTCGCGGCGCTGGAATTCTCGGAGAAGATGGCGGGCGTGGGCATTCAGCCCATCATCGGCTGCGCGCTAGCGCTTGATTGTGCCGACCAGGAAGCGGGGCCGCGCGGTGCCCCGGTATCGAGCTTCGAGCGTCCGCGCATCGTTCTCTTGGCGGCGCGCGAGCATGGCTATCGCAGCCTGATGCGGCTCAATTCCCGTGCGTTTCTCGAAACCGCACCGAACGAGCAGTCGCACCTCAAGCTCGCTTGGCTCGAGGGGGAAACAGAAGGCCTGATTGCGCTCACGGGCGGTCCGGGCGGACCGCTCGACACCGCTATCGCCGCGGGACAGTCGCATCTTGCGGGCGCGCGTTGCGAGAAACTGGCGCAACTATTCGGCGATCGGCTCTATATCGAGCTGCAGCGCCACGGCACCCGCGCCGAGCGCGCCGGCGAGCCGCTCCTGATAGATCTTGCCTATACGCATCGCATTCCGCTGGTTGCCACGAACGAGCCGTTCTTCGCCACGCGCGAGGACTATGAGGCCCATGACGCGCTCATCTGCATCGCCGAGGGACGGCTCATCACGGAAACCGAAAGGCGCCGGCTCACGCCCGAACATCGCTTCAAGACGCGGGCGGAAATGGCGCAGCTGTTCGCCGATCTGCCGGAGGCGTTGAGTCACACGATAGAAATTGCCCAGCGCTGCGCGTTTCGCCCGCGTGTGCAGGCGCCGATCCTGCCGCGCTTCTCGGTGGGCGAGGCGGGCGCCTCGGTCGACGAAGGCGCGGAGCTGCGCAAGCGCGCCGAGGCCGGGCTCGAGCGCAGGATCAAGACGCAGGCCATCGCGCCCGGGCACACGATCGAGGAATACCGCGAACGCCTCGCCTTCGAGCTCAACGTGATCGAAGGCATGAAATATCCCGGCTATTTCCTCATCGTCTCCGACTTCATCCAGTGGGCGAAGGCGCAAGGCATTCCCGTGGGCCCCGGACGGGGATCGGGCGCGGGCTCGCTCGTCTCTTACGCGCTCACCATCACCGATCTCGATCCGATCCGCTTCGGCCTGCTGTTTGAGCGCTTTCTCAATCCCGAGCGCGTGTCGATGCCCGATTTCGACATCGACTTCTGTCAGGACCGGCGCGACGCGGTCATCGCCTATGTGCGCGAGCGCTATGGCGGCGAGCGCGTGGCGCAGATCATCACCTTCGGCACGTTGCAGGCGCGCGGTGTGCTGCGCGACGTGGGCCGCGTCTTGCAAATGCCGTACGGGCAGATCGACAAGTTCTGCAAGCTGGTGCCGCAGAACCCGCTCAATCCGGTGACGCTCGGCCGCGCCATCGACGACGAGCCCCGGTTGCAGGCGGCGCGCGACGGCGATCCGCTGGTGCGGCGCGCCTTCGACATCGCGCAGAAGCTCGAAGGCCTGCACCGCCACGCTTCCACGCACGCCGCCGGCATCGTCATTGGCGAGCGGGCGCTCACCGAGATGGTGCCGCTCTATCGTGATCCGAAATCCAGCATGCCGGTGACCCAGTTCAACATGAAATGGGTCGAGCAGGCGGGTCTGGTGAAGTTCGACTTTCTCGGGCTCAAGACGCTTACCGTCCTGGAAACCGCGGTGGCGCTCGTGCGCAAGCGCGGCGTGGACATCGATCTCGCGACCATCCCGCTCGACGATGCCAAGACCTACGCCATGCTGGCGCGCGCCGAGGCGGTGGGCATCTTCCAACTGGAAAGCCAGGGCATGCGGCGCGCGCTGCTCGACATGCGGCCCGACCGCTTCGAGGACATCATCGCGCTGGTGGCGCTCTATCGGCCGGGACCGATGGCGAACATCCCGACCTATTGCGCGCGCAAGCATCGCATGGAAGAGCCCGATTATATCCATCCCAAACTCGAGCCGATCCTGCGCGAGACCTTCGGCGTCATCGTCTATCAGGAGCAGGTGATGCAGGCTGCGCAGATTTTGGCCGGCTATTCGCTCGGCGAAGCCGACCTCCTGCGCCGCGCCATGGGAAAGAAGATCCGCAGCGAAATGCAGAAGCAGCGCAGCCGCTTCGTATCGGGCTGCGTCGAGCGCGGCATCGACGGCCGCCAGGCGGAAGCGATCTTCGAGTTGCTCGAGCGCTTCGCCGATTACGGCTTCAACAAGAGCCATGCCGCGGCTTACGCGCTCGTCGCCTATCAGACTGCCTATCTGAAGGCGAACCACCCGGTCGAGTTCCTTGCCGCGTCGATGACGCTCGACATGGGCAATACCGACAAGCTGGCCGAATTTCGCGCCGAGGCGGCGCGGCTCGGCGTCAAGCTCGAGCCGCCGTCGGTCAACCGCTCGGGCGTGGTGTTCGAGGTGGCGGGCAAGACCATCCACTACGCGCTCGCCGCGCTCAAAGGCGTGGGCCGGCAGGCCGTTGAGGCGATCGTGGCGGCGCGCGGCGCAAGATCGTTCGCCGATCTGTCCGATTTCGCCAATCGGACCAGTCCGCGCGCCGTGAACAAGCGCGTCCTCGAGAGCCTCGCCGCCGCCGGCGCGTTCGACGAGCTTGAAGGAAATCGGGCGCGGGCGTTCGCCGGCGTCGACGCAATCCTGGCAGCGGCGCAACGCGCGCACGATGCCGTTGCCAGCGGCGCGCTGCAGTTCTCATTCGGCGGCCCCTCGAACGCCGAGGCAATCCGGCTGCCCGCAGCCGAGCCGTGGCCGGCGGCCGAACGGCTGCAGAAGGAGTTCGACGCGGTCGGATTCTTTCTCAGCGGCCATCCGCTCGACGATTATGCCGCGGCGCTCAAGCGCATGCGCGTGCAGTCCTGGGCCGAGTTCGCGCGTGCCGTGCGCGCAGGAGCGAGCGCCGGGCGCGTTGCCGCCACCGTGGTGGCGCGCACCGAGCGGCGCACCCGCACCGGCAGCAAGATGGGCGTGATCGGGCTCTCCGATCCGACCGGACAGTACGAGGCAGTGGTTTTCGCCGAAGGCTTGCAGCAGTTCCGCGACTTGCTCGAGCCGGGAGCTGCGGTCTTGCTCACCCTCTCTGCGGAAGTGCAGGGTGACGAGGTGCGCGCCCGCATCCAGATGGCCGAGCCGCTCGATCAGGCCGCGGCCAAGCACTCGAACGGCCTGCGCGTATTTCTGCGCGACCAGGCCCCGATCGAGAGCGTGGCCAAGCGGCTTGAAGTGCCGAAGAAGGGGCATCCCGGTCAGCCGGGAAACGATCACGGCGAGGTGGCGCTGGTGCTGATGCTGGGCGAGGGCACCGAAGTCGAGGTCAGGCTTCCCGGCCGCTTCAAGGTCTCCGCGCAGATCGCCGGCGCGATCAAGGCGGTGCCCGGCGTGGTCGCGGTCGAGGCGCTGTAACCGCGCGCGCCGCTGAAGTTGAGCGGATGACGGTCACTCGCGCCGATCCTTGCGCTCAGCGATTCATGCCTATATAAGCCCGGCAATCTCACACGCGGACCTTGGCCTTACCAGCCGTCCGGTGGCTCGTTTCGACCAGATCGGTCGGGGCAGCTCACGGGTCCGCGGCGGCTCAACCGGAGAACACGACATGGCGCTTCCGGATTTTTCCATGCGCCAGCTCTTGGAGGCTGGCGTCCATTTCGGCCATCAGGCCCACCGTTGGAACCCGAAGATGTCGGAATACATCTTCGGCACCCGCAACAACATCCACATCATCGATCTCGCGCAGTCCGTCCCGATGATGCATCGCGCCTTGCAGGCGATCAGCGATACGGTCGCCAATGGCGGGCGCATCCTGTTCGTCGGCACCAAACGCCAGGCGCAGGACGCCATCGCCGAGGCGGCGCGCAAGTCCGCCCAGTACTACGTCAATTCGCGCTGGCTCGGCGGTACGCTGACCAACTGGAAGACCATCTCCCAGTCGATCTCGCGCCTGCGCAAGCTCGACGAGATGCTCTCCTCGGGCGAGTCGCAAGGCTATACGAAAAAGGAACGGCTCACGCTGCAGCGCGAGCGCGACAAGCTCGACCGCGCGCTCGGCGGCATCAAGGACATGGGCGGATTGCCCGACCTCCTGTTCGTCATCGATACCAACAAGGAAGACATCGCGATCAAGGAGGCGCGCCGGCTCAGTTTGCCGGTGGCGGCCATCGTCGACACCAACAGCGATCCCGACGGCATCACCTTTGTGGTGCCCGGCAATGACGACGCGAGCCGCGCGATCACGCTCTATTGCGACCTCGCCGCCAAGGCCGCCATCGACGGCATCTCGCGCGCCCAGGGCGATCTCGGCGTGGATGCCGGCGCCGCGGCCGAACCGATCGCCGAAGAGCTGCCAACCGCTGCCGAAGGGCCCGGTTACGAGGCGCTTTCCGGGCCGCGCGGGGTCGCCGACGATCTTAAGAAGTTGCCGCACGTCTCGCCCACGATCGAGAAGAAGCTCAACGACCTCGGCATCTTCCATTACTGGCAGATTGCCGCGCTCGGTCCCGAGGTCGCGCACAAGATCGGCGAAGAGGTCGGACTCCCGGGCCGGGTCGAGGCTTGGATCAGCAAGTCAAAGGAACTGACGGCGGAGTGAGTTCAGATGTCGGAGGTCGGATGTCAGAGATCAGATGCCGGCCCACCGGCATTTGAGCCTGAGCTCAGACATCCGACCTCTGACATCGAAGGATCCGACATGGCCAACATCACCGCGCAAATGGTGAAAGAGCTCCGCGAACGAACCGGCGCGGGCATGATGGACTGCAAGTCGGCGCTCCAGGAAACCGGCGGCGGCATGGAAAAAGCCGTCGACCTTTTGCGCAAGAAAGGGCTCGCCAAGGCCGCCAAAAAAGCCGGACGTATCGCGGCGGAAGGTCTCATCGGCCTTAAGGTCGAAGGGCGCAAAGGCGCCCTGGTCGAGGTGAATTGCGAGACCGATTTCGCCGCGCGCAACGAGCTGTTCCAAGGGCTGGTGCGACTCATCGGCAATGTGGCGCTCTCCGTCGGAGGTGATGTCGACAGGATACTGGCGACGAAAGTCGGCTCGATCACCATCGCCGAGGCGATTACCGAGACCATTGCCAAGATCGGCGAGAATATTTCGTTGCGGCGTGCCGCGTCCTTGTCGGTCGGCAATGGCGTGATTGCGAACTATATGCACAACTTGGTCGACGAGGGCCTGGGAAAAATCGGCGTCCTGGTGGCCCTGGAATCGAGCGTCAACGCCGACGAGCTCGCGCGGTTCGGACGCATGGTGGCAATGCACGTTGCTGCCTCCAATCCCCAGGCGATCGATCCGAGTGGGCTTAGCGCCGACGTCGTCCGACGCGAGAAAGAGGTGCTTGCCGACAAGTACAAGGCGCAGGGAAAACCGGCCAACGTCATCGAGAAGATCGTCGAGTCCGGGCTTAAGACCTTCTATAAGGAAGTGTGCCTGCTCGATCAGCCATTCATCCACGAGCCGGACAAGAGCGTCGCGCAAGCAATCAAAGCAGCCGAGGGCAAGGTGGGCGGCTCGATCAAGGTGACCGGCTACGTGCGATATGCGCTAGGCGAGGGTATCGACCGCCCCGACGCCGATTTCGGCAGCGAGGTTGCGGCACTGGTCAAGCCGGGCTGACCTCGTTGAGGCAATCTTGCGCAGTTTGTCCGTGTGACCGCCGTTTCGAGCCGCTCGCGCCGGCGCGATGGCAGGAGCCGCGATGACTAAGCCGATCTATCGGCGCGTGGTGGCGAAGATCTCGGGCGAGGCCCTCACTGGCCGCGACGGCTTCGGCATCAACAAAGCAACATTGGAGCGGATCGCGGGCGATCTCGTCGCCGCGCACAAGCTCGGCACCTCGCTCGGAGTCGTGATCGGCGGCGGAAACATCGTACGCGGCGTGACGGTTTCCGGGAAGGGTATTCCGCGCGTGACCGGCGACCTCATGGGAATGCTCGCGACCGTGATGAACGCGCTGGCGCTAGAGAGCGCCATCGAGAAAGCCGGTGTCGCCGCGCGCACCATGTCGGCGCTAACCATGCCGCAGCTTTGCGAGAGCTATGAGCGCCGCAGGGCGCTGCGCCATCTCGACGAGGGGCGGGTCGTGCTGTTCGCGGGCGGCACCGGCAACCCGTTTTTCACGACCGATACGACGGCGGTGTTGCGCGCGGCGGAAATCGGTGCCGAAGCGGTGCTCAAGGCCACCGACGTCGACGGGGTTTACAGCGCCGATCCGAAGCAGGACAAGAATGCAAAACGCTACGACCGGTTGACGCACCGGGAAGCGATCGAGCGCGACCTGAAAGTCATGGATACCACCGCGTTCGCACTTGCTCGGGAAAATCGTATGCCTATCATCGTGTTCTCGATCCACGAAGCAGGAGCGATCGCGGCGGTGCTGCGCGGAGAAGGACGCTCGACCGTCGTTGGCAATTGATCAGGTTGCGCCGATGGCCGGCGCGATGCAAAGCAGCGTGCAGCATCGAGTGATGTGTTCGAGGGGTTGCCATGGCAAATCCGACGCATGACATCAACGAGCTCAAGCGCCGCATGCAAGGCGCCATCCAGTTGTTGAAGCAGGAGCTGGGCGGGCTACGCACGGGACGCGCCTCGGCCAGTCTGCTCGAGCCGATTCAAGTCGAGGCGTACGGCACCCACATGCCGCTCAACCAGGTGGCCACGATCAGCGTGCCGGAGCCGCGCCTGCTTTCCGTGCAGGTCTGGGATCGCTCGATGGTGCACGCGGTGGAGAAGGCGATTGCCGCCTCCAACCTCGGGCTGACGCCATCGACTGAAGGGCAGGTTCTCCGGCTGCGCATCCCCGAGCTCAACGAGGAGCGCCGCAGGGAGCTGGTCAAGGTCGCGCACAAATATGCCGAGACTGCGCGGGTCGCAGTGCGGCACGTGCGGCGCGACGGCCTTGACGTGCTCAAGAAACTCGAAAAAGAGCACAAGATCAGCGAGGACGACGGCAAGCGTTCATCCGAGCAGGTGCAAAAGGCGACCGACGAATCGATCGCCGAGGTCGATCGGATGCTGACCACGAAGGAAAAAGAAATTCTCACGGTTTGAGCTGAGGGGAATGTCGAAAAGCGAGCCGCTGCACACTGCCCAGTTCGGCGCTTTCGCCGTGCCACGCCACGTTGCCATCATCATGGATGGCAATGGGCGGTGGGCGGCGGCGCGCGGCCTGCCGCGCGGGGAGGGGCATCGCCGCGGGGTCGAGGCGCTGCGGCGTACGGTGCGGGCGGCCGGCGATCTGGGCATCGAATTTCTCACCATCTTCTCCTTCAGCGCCGAGAACTGGTCGCGACCGCCGGCGGAAATCCGCGAGCTGATGGGGCTGCTGCGCCGTTTTATTCGCCATGACCTGGCCGATCTGCACCGCAACGGGGTGCGGGTGCGCGTGATCGGCGAGCGGGAAAATCTCGAGCCCGATATCCGCCGGTTACTCGACGAAGCCGAAGCGCTGACCAAATGCAACGACAAGCTGGTCCTGATCGTCGCGTTCAATTACGGGGCCCGCCAGGAGATCGCGCGCGCCGCGCAACGCATGGCGGCGGCGGTGGCGGCCGGCGACCTCATGGTGAGCGCGGTAACCGCGGACAAGCTTGCAAGTTACCTCGACGCGCCGGATCTGCCCGACCCCGATCTCATCATCCGCACCAGCGGCGAGCAGCGCCTTTCCAATTTCCTGCTCTGGCAAGCCGCCTATAGTGAACTGGTGTTCGTGCCGACCTATTGGCCGGATTTCGACCGCGCGACCCTGGAAAACGCGATCACCGAGTATCATCGGCGCGAGCGCCGGTTCGGCGGCTTGGTCGCGCGCACCGCGTCCTGATCGGTGATCGGCTTGGATCCTTCGTTCGGTGCCTTCGGTTTCCGTGCCGGGGAGCTTGCCCTTCGCATATTCTCGGCACTCCTACTGATACCGCTCGCGCTCGCCGCGGCTTATGCCGGCGGATGGCCGTTCGCATTGTTTTGGGGCGCCGCGGCGATCGGTGTCCTGTGGGAGTGGATAGCGCTGATGTCGGGAACCGATCGCACATCACTCCTGTTCGCCGGCGCGGCTGCGCTTGCCCTCGCGTTGGTATTGGCGGTCGCCGGCTTTGATCTGGCGGCGGTCATCGTCCTCGCAATGGGCGCCCTTGGTGCCGCCGCCTTGGCCCCGGGCGAGCGGCAGAGATGGGTCGCGGGCGGAGTTCCCTATGCGGGTTGTCTTGTCATCGCGCCCATCGTGCTGCGCTCCGATGCCGAGTACGGCTTTCTCGCGATCATATTTCTGTTTGCTGTCGTTTGGACCACCGATATTGCAGCCTATTTCGTGGGACGCGCGGTCGGCGGGCCCAAGCTCGTTGCGGAGGTGAGCCCGAATAAGACGTGGTCGGGCGCCATCGCCGGCCTTCTCGCCGCGATCGTTGCCGCGATCGCCGTCGCAAAGTTCGCTGCTCTCGCGCAATGGTTCGCAATCGCGATGCTCGCGGTGGTGTTGTCGGTCTTTGCCCAGGCGGGAGACGTTTTCGAATCGTTCCTCAAACGCCGGTTCGGCGCCAAAGATTCCAGCCGCCTCATTCCGGGTCATGGTGGACTGATGGACCGCCTCGACGGATTCGTCGCGGCGAGCGTCGTCGCAGCAGTGGTCGGATTGTCACGCGGCGGGTTTGCAGCGCCTGGGCGCGGCCTTTTGCTGTGGTGACCTCGATGGACTCGTCGACATCGCGCGAGCGGTTCGGGTCATCGTCGCCTGGCTTCGATGAGCGCTCGGTGACGCTACTCGGCGCCACCGGCTCGATCGGCGCGAGCACGATCGACCTGATCAAGCGCGAGCGCGGGCGCTACCGCGTCGAAGCGGTGACTGCCAACAAGAACGCGGCGGTGCTCGCCGCGCTCGCGCGTGATCTCGGCGCGCGGTTCGCCGCAATCGGTGATGCGAGTGCCTACGGCGACCTCAAGGACGCCCTGTCCGGAGCCGACGTCGAGGCAGGCGCCGGCGAAAGCGCGCTGATCGAGGCCGCCGAGCGGCCGGCCGACTGGGTGATCGGGGCAATCACCGGCGCGGCGGGGCTAAAGCCGACGCTTGCCGCCGCCGAGCGCGGCGCGATCGTCGCGCTTGCCAACAAGGAGACGCTGGTTTGTGCCGGCGGTCTTTTCATGCGCCGGGCTGCGGCCGCGGGCGCCACCGTGCTTCCGGTCGATTCCGAGCACAATGCTTTGTTCCAAGCCATGAGCGGCAGCCGGCGCGAGGACGTGCGCCGGGTGATCCTCACCGCCTCGGGCGGTCCGTTCCGCACGACCAGCGCGCAGGCGCTGCGAACCGCAACGGTCGAGCAAGCGCTCAATCATCCGAACTGGTCGATGGGACCGAAGGTGACCATCGATTCGGCAACGCTGATGAACAAGGGATTGGAGTTGATCGAAGCGCATCACCTGTTTGCGCTGGCACCGGGGCAAATCGACGTTTTGGTGCATCCCCAGTCGATCGTGCACAGTCTGGTCGAATTTTGTGATGGATCGTTGATTGCGCAGCTCGGTTGTCCGGACATGCGCATTCCGATTGCTTACTGTTTGGCTTGGCCGGCGCGCATCACGGGGCCTGCGCCGCGCCTCGATCTTGCCCGGGCCGCGACCCTGACGTTCGAGGAGCCGGACGTGGCGCGTTTTCCCGCGCTGGGCTTGGCTCGGCGCGCACTCGAGGCGGGTGGCGCCGCGCCGACCGTGCTCAATGCGGCAAATGAGGTGGCGGTTGCGACTTTTTTGACACACGGACTGAATTTTGTGGGCATACCGGCGCTTGTCGAAGCCACGCTTACGGCGGCGGTACGCCGAAATTGGGCAGCCGAGCCGCAAAGCATTGAGGAAGCATTAGCTATTGACCGCGATGCCCGGTCGCTGGCAGGCAGTCTCTTGCCCGAAATTGCCGCAAAGACATCTTAGGAACCGGTCCCTGGGCAGCCGGGTTGGAAATGGCGGATCATGAACTTTCTCAATGACATCTCGGCGCTCGGCATCATTCGGTGCTGGGGTGGGCTGCCGTTCCTGTTCGTGCTGACCCTCGTGGTGTTCTTTCACGAGCTCGGCCACTTTTTGATCGCCCGGTTGTGCGGGGTCAGGGTGTCCGTGTTCTCGATCGGGTTTGGTCCTGAGCTTGTCGGCTTCAACGACCCTCACGGCACGCGCTGGAAATTCTCGCTTATTCCACTCGGCGGTTACGTAAAATTCTTCGGCGACGACAACGCCGCGAGCGCACCGGATCGCGCAGCGCTTGCCGCGATGAGCGAGGTGGAGCGCAAGCACAGCTTCGTGCATCAACCCGTAGGCTCGCGTGCGGCGATCGTAGTCGCCGGCCCGATGGCCAATTTCTTATTGGCGATCGCGATTTTTGCCGGCCTGTTCATGCTTTTTGGAAGGCCGAGCGCGTCGCCGCGGGTGGATGCCGTCCAGCCCGCCAGCGCGGCGGCGGCAGCCGGGTTTCAGCCCGGCGATGTGGTTTTGAAGATCGATGGCCGTCCGGTCGAGAGCTTCGCGGACATGCAGCGGATCGTCAGCACCAGCGCCGGCGAAACGCTCACCTTTGAGGTCGACCGCGGCGGCGCACGAATTACGCTCAAGGCCACGCCGGCGTTGCAGGAAGTCAAGGACAACTTCGGTAATGTCAATAAGATCGGAATTCTCGGGATAACCCGTTCGAATGCGCCGGACGACACCAATGTCCAGCCGGTCGGACCTCTGAAAGCCGTCGTCCTCGGCACCGAGGAGACGTGGTTCGTGGTCGAGCGCACCCTCTCGTATATCGGCCGCGTGTTCATCGGTCGCGAATCGGCCGATCAGCTCGGCGGGCCGATCCGAATCGCGGAGGTCTCCTGTCAAGTCGCAACCGCGGGCCTTGCCGCGCTAATGCAGCTCACCGCGATCCTATCGGTCTCGATCGGGCTGCTCAACCTGTTTCCGATCCCGTTGCTCGACGGCGGTCACCTTTTGTTCTACGGAATCGAAGCCGTGCGCGGGCGACCGCTGTCGGAACGGGCGCAAGAGTTGGGTTTCCGGATCGGCTTCGTGGTCGTGGTCATGTTGATGATTTTTACAACTTACAACGACATTATCCGGCATCTGCCTGAGAGTTGGCGGGCATTTGGGTCATAACGGGGCGGCTTCAGGGGTGAGCTGGGGGAAGGGGTTGCACAGCAGGAGAAAATCCGCGCAAGCGGTAGCCTGGGGGTAGCGACGACCTTTCTCGTGGGTGCCGGCGTTTCGAGGCACCCAAAGGGGACGATAAAGGCGCGTAGGGGAATGAAAGTCGGCAGCTGGCTTGTTCGAGGGCTGGGCATCGCCCGCCTGGTCCTCGGGGTATTTTTATTGATTGCCGGCGGTGCGTCGGTCACCGCGCGCTCGGCCTACGCCCAAGGTCCGGTCGTCAGCGCGATCGTGGTGCAGGGCAACCAGCGCGTCGAGGCCGACACGATTCGTTCCTATTTCAAGGCCGGGCCGGGTGGCCGGCTCGATCCGTTCCAGATCGACGAAGGGGTCAAGGCGCTTTACGCCACCGGACTGTTCCAGGAGATCCGTCCGAGCATCCAGGGCGGACGCCTGATCATCACGGTAATCGAAAATCCCGTGATCAACCGCATCGCGTTCGAGGGCAACAAGAAGGTCAAGGACGAGCAGCTCAGGGCCGAGATCCAGTCGAAGGAGCGCGGCACGCTGTCGCGCCCGCTGGTGCAGGCCGATGTGGCGCGCCTGGTCGACGTCTATCGCCGCGGCGGCCGCTTCGATGTCCGCATCGAGCCCAAGATCATCGAGCTGCCGAACAATCGCGTCGACCTGGTGTTTGAAATCACCGAGGGCGTAAAGACCGGGGTGCGGGAAATCGATTTCGTCGGCAATCGCGCCTATTCGGCCTTCCGGCTCAAGGATGTGATCAAGACATCCACGACCAGTATTTTGTCGTTCTTGCAAACCAGCGACATCTACGATCCCGACCGCATCGAGGCCGATCGCGAGCTATTGCGTCGGTTCTACCTCAAGCATGGCTTCATCGATGTTCGCGTCGTCTCGGCGGTCGGTGAATACGATCCGGCACGGCGCGGATTCGTGATCACGTTCACCATCGAGGAGGGCGAGCAATACCGCGTTGGCGCCGTCGACGTTCAATCCACGATCCGGGCGCTCGATCCGGCGCTGCTGCGCCCGCGCGTGCGCGCCTATCCGGGCGATGTTTACAACGCCGAGGCGGTGGAGAAGACGGTCGAGGACGTGACCATCGAGGCGGCGAAGCACGGCTTTGCCTTCGCTACGGTACGTCCGAGCGCCACGCGCGATTATCAGAACCGCACCGTCAATCTCCTGTTCCGGGTCGACGAAGGGCAGCGCGCCTATATCGAACGCATCAACATCCGCGGCAACACGCGCACTCGCGATTACGTGATCCGGCGCGAATTCGATATCGGCGAAGGCGATGCCTACAACCGAGCGCTGGTCAATCGCGCCGAGCGGCGGCTGAAAAATCTGGGCTACTTCAAAACGGTCAAGATAACGGCCGAGCCGGGCTCGGCCCCCGATCGTGTAATTCTGAACGTCGATGTTGAGGAGCAGTCGACCGGCGAATTCTCGGTGTCGGGCGGGTATTCGACCGCGGACGGATTTCTCGCCGACGTGAGCATCGCCGAACGCAACCTGCTCGGTCGCGGCTTGTACGCCAAGGCCTCGGTACAGTATGGGCAATACACACGCGGGTTCGGCCTGTCTTTCGTGGAGCCCTACTTTCTCGGCTATCGGGTAGCGCTTGGGCTCGATCTCTTCGCCCGGCAGCAGAATCCGACAAGCTACGTGTCATATGAGACCAAAACGATCGGCGCCGGCGCGCGGCTCGGATTTGCGCTGCGCGAAGATCTCGCACTGCAGCTGCGGTATTCGATCTACCGGCAGGAAGTGTCGCTGCCCACCATTCTCAACGATTGTATTCTCTCGCCCAATGCCATCATCAATGGCGGCACCGGCGTGCTGCCGACCGATCCGTGCATTCTCAACGGCGAGGCCTCGCTAGCGGTGCGCCGCGAGCTCGCCAACGGCGCGGTCATCACGTCGCTGGTCGGCTATACGCTCACGCACAACACGCTCGACAACAACAAGAACCCGACCAAGGGCTTCCTGGGCGAGTTCAGGCAGGACTTCGCCGGCGTCGGTGGCGACGTGCGCTTCATGCGAACCACCGGCGATCTTTACGCCTACAACGAGATCATCCCCGACCTGGTCGGCATGGTGCATCTGCAAAGCGGACAGGTCACCGGCATTAATGGTGGGGTGCGCATGCTTGATCAGTTTCAAATGGGTCCCAACCTGGTGCGCGGATTTGCTCCCGCGGGTATCGGGCCGCGCGACCTGACGCTGTTGCCGTTCACGGGCTATCAAGGCGATGCGCTGGGCGGCTCGCTTTATTGGGGCGCGAGCCTTGAGCTGCAGACGCCGCTCTACTTCCTGCCCAAGGACGCGGGCATCAAGGTTGCAGCATTTGCCGATGCCGGCTCGCTCTGGGACTATACCGGTCCGACCAGCTTCCCGGCCACCGGCGAGCGGATCTCGGGCTCGGTGTGTCCGACCTGGGCCCCGTTTGCCAGTACGCTCGTGCCATGCCCGCTCGACAACGGCATGCACATTCGTTCGTCCGTTGGCATAGGATTGATCTGGGATTCGCCATTCGGTCCGCTGCGGTTTGACTATGCATTTCCGCTATCGAAAGAGCCCTACGATCGTGTACAGCAATTCCGCTTCGGCGGCGGGACGAAATTTTGATCGCGTAGATTGCACGGCTGCGAGCGCATGACCGAGCCGTTTTTTTTCAGCCGCGGGCGCGGACTGACCGTTCGTGAGATTGCCACACTGGCCGGGGCGACGCTTCGTCCCAGCGCCGATCCGGAACGCCGCATTACCGGGATTGCCTCGCTCGATCGTGCCGCTCCGCACGATCTCGCTTTCTTCGACCGACAGAAATTTGCAGCTCAGCTGTCGGAGACGACGGCGGGCGCCTGCCTGATGATGGAACGCGACGCGGCGCGCGCGCCCGCGCGCGTGAGCGTGCTTTGCGTGCGCGAGCCTTATCGCGCCTTCATCGAGGTGACGCGCAGCTTGTTTCCGGACGCGTTGCGTCCTTCCTCGTTGTTCGAGGCAAGCGGGGTGGCCGCAGGGGCTTTGGTTCATCCCAGTGCCCGCTTGGAAAGCGGCGTGACGATCGACCCCGGTGTGGTGATCGGACCACAAGCCGAGATCGGGGCAGGCACGCTGATCAATGCCGGCGCCGTGGTCGGACCAAAGGTTAGGATCGGACGCGGCTGCGTGATCGGCGCCAACAGCTCGATCACCCATTGCCTGATGGGAGATCGCGTGATCATCCATCCGGGTTGCGCGATCGGGCAAGACGGCTTCGGCTACGTCAAGGCGCAAGGCGCACACCGCAAAATCCTGCAAGTGGGTCGAGTCGTCATTCAGGACGACGTGGAGATTGGCGCGGGCACCACCGTTGACCGCGGCGCGCTGCGCGATACCGTTATCGGTGAAGGCAGCAAAATCGACAACCTCGTCCAGATCGGACACAATGTTTCGATCGGCCGTCACTGCATCATTGTCTCGCAATGCGGCATTTCCGGCAGCGTGGTGATCGAAGACCACGTTATTCTTGCCGGACAGGTCGGACTTGCGGACAATGTGACGATCGGCGAGGGGGCAATCATCGGAGCTAGGAGCGGCGTCATGTCCGACGTGCCGGCGGGGGAGAAATGGTTCGGCTACCCGGCCATGCGCGGGCGCGAATTTCTCCGCAACATGATGACGCTGCGACGCTGGGTCAAAGAAGAAGAGGACGCAGGCGACGATGACGACGCGGATGCACCAGCGGATTTCAACGGCGGCGGCCAAGGGCCGGCGCGATGAAGGAGGTCGCCACCACGCTCGAAGCCGCCGACGTGGCCGCCATCCTCAAGGCGCTACCGCATCGCTATCCGTTTCTCATGATCGATCGCATCGTCAATATGAATGGCGACGAATCCGCTGTCGGCATCAAGAATGTCACTGTCAATGAGCCGCAGTTCATGGGACATTTTCCCGGCAACCCGGTCTTCCCGGGGGTTCTGGTAATCGAGGGCATGGCGCAAACCGCCGGGGCGGTGTGCGTGCTGTCACAGATGGGCGGTGGTCAACCGCGGCACGTTTATTTTCTCACTATCGACAAGGCCAAGTTCCGCAGGCCGGTCGTGCCGGGCGATACGATCGAGTATCACGTGCGAAAAATCGCGCGTAAGAAGAACATGTGGTGGTTCCGCGGCGAGGCGCGCGTGGCGGGCCATTTGGTTGCCGAGGCCAGAGTCGGCGCCATGGTCGCGTGAGGCCATCGATGGCCACGATCGACCCGACCGCCCGCATCGAAGCGGGCGCGGAAGTCGGAAAAGATGTATCGATCGGTCCCTATTGCGTCATCGGCCCGCAAGCCGTGATCGGCGACGGCTGCAAGCTGATAAGCCACGTGCACGTGAGCGGCCACACCACGATCGGGCCGCGTACGGTGCTCTATCCATTTTGCTCCCTGGGCACTCCGCCGCAGTCCATCAAGTATCGCGGCGGTCCCACGCGGCTGGTGGTGGGCGCCGATTGCGAGATCCGTGAAGGCGCCACTATAAACACCGGGACCGAGGATGGCCGGGGGATGACCGAGATCGGCGACCGCTGCTTCCTGATGGTCGGCTCGCACGTCGCGCACGATTGCAAGGTCGGCAGCGACGTCATCTTTGCCAACAACGTCGTGCTCGGCGGGCACGTCACCACCGGCGACTTCGTCGTGTTCGGCGGCCAAGCGGCGGTGCGCCAGTTCGTGCGCGTCGGCGAGGGGGCGATGATCGTCGGTTTGAGCGGGGTGCGCGCCGACGTCATCCCGTTCGGGCTGGTGCAGGGCCCGCTCGCGCGGCTGATTGGGCTCAACGTCGTGGGCATGCGGCGGCGCGGGTTTCCCAAAGCCGCGATCCAGGGGTTGCGCCAGGCCTACGAGGCGATGTTCTTCGGCGCGGGCACTTTTCGTGAGCGGGTCGATGCGGTGGCTGCAAGCCACGGCGATGATGCGCTTATCGGCAAGGTGATTGCGTTCATCCGCTCCGGCTCGCAGTCATTGACCATGGCGGTGCGCCGTGCGCTCCTTGACGAGGAGCCATGAGCGAGCCGGCTGCAGCAACGACACGTGATGACAGCCCGCTTGCGATCGTTTGCGGCGGCGGCAGTCTACCGTTCGCCGTAGCTGATGCCGTGGCCAAGCGTGGGCGCCGCGCGGTGCTGTTTGCGATTCGCGGTTGGGCCGACCCTCAGCGGGTTCTCGGCTACCCGCATCACTGGGCGGCACTGGGCCGATTCGGTTGGTTCTGTCGCGTTGCCCGCCAGGAAGGTTGCCGGGACGTCGTTTTTATTGGCGCGCTGGGGCGGCCCGCGATATGGAAGATCAAGCCCGATCTGAAAACGCTGCAGCTGCTGCCGCGCATCTTCGCGATCTATCGCGGTGGCGACGATCACCTCTTGTCGGGTGTTGCTCGAATCTTCGAAGAGCACGGGTTTCGGCTGATCGGTGCCCACGAAATTGCGCCGGAGATTCTGATGCCGGAAGGGCCACTTGGCCGCGAACGGCCGAGCGAACGCGACGATGTGGACATTGCCAAGGGCTTTGCTCTGCTTGAGGCGATCAGTCCGTTCGACATCGGCCAGGCCGCGGTGGTCGCGGGCGGACGCGTGCTGGCGGTGGAGGCCGCGGAAGGGACCGACCAGATGCTCGCGCGCATCCATGAGCTGCGCAAAAATGGACACATGGCCGCCGAACGCGGCGTGCTGATCAAGGCGGCAAAGCATGGCCAGGATCGGCGCGTGGATTTGCCCTCGATCGGGCCGCAAACGATCGTGGGCGCGGCGCGCGCCGGCCTCGCCGGCATTGCCGTCGTGGCCGGCAGCACGATCATGGCCGAGCCCGCGCAAATTGCGGAGCTGGCGGACCGCGAACGCCTGTTCGTGCTGGGACTGCGCCACGCATCGGCTGCGTGATGACGGTCGACGCGCAATCGCCTCCCGCTCGCTCCCAACCGCTCGATGTGTTCCTCGTTGCCGGCGAGGAATCGGGCGACCGGTTGGGGGCCGCGTTGATGCGCGCACTGCGTGAACGCACCGGCGGGAAGGTGCGCTTCGAAGGCGTTGGCGGCCGCGACATGGCGGGGGAGGGGCTGCGCAGCCTCTATCCCATCGACGATCTTCCGATCATCGGCTTCAGCGCCATCCCGCGTCGGCTGCCGAAAATTCTGCGGCTCATGCGCTTTACCGCCAGAACGGTTGTCGAGAAACGTCCCGACGTTCTGGTAATCATCGATAGCCCGGGCTTTACCCGCGGCATCGCACGGCGAGTCCGCGCCGCGGATCCGCGGATTCCGATCGTCGAATACGTTTCCCCTTCGGTCTGGGCGTGGCGGCCGGGGCGGGCGCGGGTAATGCGTCGTTATATCGATCACATCCTCGCGCTGCTGCCGTTCGAGCCGGATGTGCACCGCCGGCTCGGCGGACCGCCTTGCTCCTATGTCGGTCATCCTTTGGCCGAGCAGGTCAATGACCTACGCCCCAATGCCGAGGAGGCGCGCCGGCGCCTCGGCTCGCCGCCCGTGCTGCTGGTGCTGCCGGGAAGCCGGACCGGGGAGATCCGGAGATTGCTTGAGATTTTCGCGCGGGCCGTGGCGCTAGTCAGGGATCGCGTAGGACCGCTCGAGATCATGCTGCCCACTGTGCCGCACCTTGTCGAGCCGATCCGACAGGCGACAGCGCAATGGCCGGGCTCGCCGCGCATCGTTGTGGGAGCCGCCGAGAGACAATCCGCATTCCGCGTCGCGAGAGCGGCACTTGCGAAATCCGGCACCGTGACTCTCGAGCTTGCGCTCGCCGGCGTGCCGCTGGTCGCAGGCTACAAGGTATCCGCGATCGAGTACTACGCGGTGGGGCGCGGAATTTTGAAACGGCTGCCCTCAATCATTCTGACCAATCTCTTGCTCGGCGAGAATGTCGTCCCGGAGCTGCTTCAGCATCATTGCACGGCAGAAAACCTCGCTAGCGCGTTGATACCGCTCTTTGCAGAGGGACCGGAGCGGCGCCGTCAGCTTGATGCGTTTTCCCGGCTTGACGGGATCATGGAAATCGGCGCGAGCAAGCCTGCAGTGCGCGCCGCCGACATTGTGCTCGATGTGGCCCGCCGCGCGCTGCCGGCGGAGAAGACATGTTCAACTTGCTGCTAGGAGCACCTTTGGCCGCGAGCTATCCCTGCCTTCCGATCCAAATCACCGCCTCGTCGGTTCGCTGGCCGTCAATGTCCCAAAATTTCTGGAAATCCGGCCCATCAAGATATGCGGGGTCCTGACCGGCATTGGCGAGCGCGATCTGGAATTCGGTCGACTGAACCGCCTTGCCGATGGCGGCGCGCAACATCGTTATGATTTCGTCCGGCGTGCCGCGCGGCGCGAATACGCCAACCCAAAGATAATATTCGACGTCAAATCCAAGCTCCTTGAGCGTCGGCACGTCGGGCAAGACCTTCGAGCGGGTCGCGCCGAAATTGGCGAGCGGGCGCAGCTTCCCCGCTTTGATGTGGGGTAGCGTGGCTCCCACCGGTAGCGTGGTGACCTGGGCGTTGTTGCCCAGCATGGCGATGATGGCCGGTCCGCCGCCACTGGTCGGCAGATGCCGCAGGTGCAATCGGCCGGTCGCCTTCTCGAGATAGGCCAGCGGCAGATGCGACGCACCATAAAGCCCGCCTGAAGTGAAGATGAGCGTGTCCGGATGCGCCTTGGCGCCCGCGATGAACTCCTGCAACGTGTTGTAAGGTTGCGTGTCGTTGACCAGAAGCAAGACCGGATCCGCGACCACGCGTGCCAGCGGAATGAAATGGCCGCGGGTGACCTTGGCAGGACGGCCGAACAGCTTGTCGACCTCTGCGTAACCCGAGATGCCGGTGTTGTGCGACAGCAAAGTGTACCCGTCGGGCTTGGCCGACGCGACGACCTGCGCGCCAACCTGACCGGCGGCACCAGCTTTAGTCTCGACCACGACCGGTTGCTTGAGGATCGGCTCCATCGCCGTCGCCAACGGCCGCGTCAGGATGTCATTGAGGCCGCCCGGCGGGAACGCGTTGACAATGGTAATCGCGCGCGAAGGAAAGGCATCCTGCGCGAATGCCGGTGCGATTGCGAGTGAGGTCGCTGCGGCCCCTATGACGAAACGACGGCGATCCATGCCTTGCGGTTTCAAAGCCGATTCCTCGGAGAGCGCCACGCCGGTTACGAGTTTCGGAACGTCTTGCATGCTCACCTCCACTTTGACCGATGTCCTCCGGTGGTACCCGCCGACAGCCGTCAACACATGCGTTTCTTCCGGATAAGTTACGCCGTCACCATCGGCAAAGCGCTGTAACCGTTGCAGGACGCATGCTCCAATCTCTTCGCGCGTTTCGCTATCCGTGGCGGCGATAAAAGGCGCAACCGGCGTTGCGGCCAAATGATGCGGCACAAAGTCCTTCAGACGCGGCAGGCGAATGTCGAGCCGCCGGACGCGAACCTCCACATCGGAAAAGCCCGCTTCGGTTGCAAGGCGCCGTAGCTCGGCTCGGCTCGGAACTTGTCGCGACGCGCAAAACTTCGTGGCGACCGCGTTACCGATACATCGATCGAGTACTTCGCCGACGGCGCCGTGGTAAGGCCCGACCCCTGTCCAGACGCTGAGCGCCAGGCGGCCGCCAGGTTTGAGTACGCGGCGCATCTCCCGCAACGCGACCAACCTGTCGGGAAAAAACTGGAGCCCCTGCTGGCAGAAAACCACGTCGAAGTCGGCGGAGGGCAATCGCAGATCAACCGCGCTGCGCTCAAGCCATTCGACTGGTGCGCCAACCACCGCGGGGAGCGATTGCGCAACGGCAATCATTCCAGGATTGAGGTCGACGCCCACAACCCGTCCGGCCGGGCCGACCCGCTGCGCGCCAATGCGCGCGACGAGGCCGGTGCCGCAGGCCAGGTCCAGCACGCGCTCGCCTAGGATGAGGCAAGCGGCGTCAATCAGCAGCGGCGCCCATGGTCCGAGGATGTAAGTGGCCGGGTAACGCTCGTAGAGTTCGGCTGCCTCGGCCGTCAGCTGCCATTGCTCAAGCTGGCTCATCTCGTGTTCCATCCGGGCTTGCGCCAAGGAGAGAACAATGCCTCACGTAATCGTAAAGCTCTATCCCGGAAGATCGGAACAGCAGAAGCGTCGTCTCGCCGAAGAGATCGTTAAAAACGTCGTCGCGATTGCAAACTGTGGAGAGGAATCGATTTCAGTCGCGATTGAGGAGATCAAATCAGAAGATTGGGCAGAGAAGGTCTTCAGGCCGGACATTCTCGACAATCCGGAGAAGCTGTACAAGAAACCAGGGTACAATCCATTCAAATAGCACGGCTAAGCGGGGAATCGCCGGTGGGCCGATCCTTAGTGCATCGGTGACGTAGCAATCACTTCCGCCGTGAGATCGGCACGTAATCGCGGCGCGCGGCGCCGGTATAGAGCTGGCGCGGCCGGCCGATCTTCTGATGCGGGTCCTCGATCATTTCCTTCCACTGCGAGATCCAGCCGACGGTGCGCGCGACCGCAAACAAGACCGTGAACATGGTGGTGGGAAAGCCCATGGCCTTGAGCGTGATGCCCGAATAGAAGTCGATATTCGGATAAAGCTTCTTCTCGATGAAATAATCGTCGTGCAGCGCAATGCGCTCGAGCTCCAGCGCCACGTCGAGCAGCGGATCGTCCTTGATGCCGATCTCGGTGAGGACCTCGTGGCAGGTCTTCTGCATGATCTTGGCGCGCGGATCGTAGTGCTTGTACACGCGATGCCCGAAGCCCATCAGGCGGAACGGGTCGTTCTTGTCCTTGGCGCGGCGGATGTATTCCGGGATGCGGTCGGGGGTGCCGATCTCGTGCAGCATGTTGAGCGCGGCTTCGTTCGCGCCACCATGCGCCGGACCCCATAAACAAGCGCAGCCGGCGGCGATGCACGCGAACGGATTGGCTCCGGATGAGCCGGCGAGCCGCACCGTCGAGGTCGACGCGTTCTGCTCGTGGTCCGCGTGCAGGATGAAGATGCGGTCCATGGCGCGTGCGAGCACGGCGTTCGGCTTGTACTCTTCGCACGGCACCGCGAAGCACATGCGCAGGAAGTTGGTCGCGTAGTCGAGGTCGTTCTTCGGATAGATGAACGGCTGGCCGATGGAATACTTGTACGCCATCGCCGCGATGGTCGGCATTTTCGCGATCATGCGGATCGACGCAATCATGCGCTGCGTCGGATCAGAAATGTCGGTGGAATCGTGATAGAAGGCGGAAAGCGCTCCCACGCAGCCGGTCATCACTGCCATCGGGTGCGCGTCGCGCCGGAAACCCTGATAAAAGCGGCTCATCTGCTCGTGCACCATCGTGTGATGGGTGACACGGTTGTCGAAGTCGGCCTTCTGCGCGGCGGTGGGAAGCTCGCCGTAAAGCAGCAGGTAGCAAGTCTCAAGAAAGTCGCCATGCTCGGCCAGCTGCTCGATCGGGTAGCCGCGATAGAGCAGGATTCCTTCGTCGCCGTCGATGAATGTGATCTTGGAGTCGCAACTTCCCGTCGACGTGAAGCCGGGGTCGTAGGTGAACATCCCGGTCTCGCCGTAGAATTTGCTGATGTCGATGACAGAAGGGCCGATCGTTCCCTCGTAAATTGGAAACGAGGTTTTCTTGTCGCCGATGACGAATTCGCCGGATTTGATGTTGGCGCCGGTCTTCACATCCATGGTCCTAGTCCTCGGTTATACGCCCGTCGGACCGCATTCCGCGCGAAAGCGGCGGGATGGCGCGTCGAATGGCCCCGGTAAGCCCGCGCGGGAGGCGGTGTTGGGTAGCCCATCCGCATGTGCGCTGCAAGATGGCGGGCTAGTGTCCCGATTCCGAAGCTCGCACAGCCTTGCGGCAGCCTCGAAATGCGAACTTCGGAATCGAACGGGCACTAGCAACTCTATGGTTCTAGTGCCGCTTTGAGACCGAAGTTCGCGAAAGCGTTCGCGGCAATGGTGCGCGCGAACTTCGGGCTCAAAGCGGCACTAGTAAGCGCCAGTCGCCATCAAGAATGCGCGACCGCCGGCGTGAGCTGATCGTGCAGCCGGGCAAGGCTTTCGGTTTTACCGAGTATCGCCAGCACGTCGAAGATCGGCAGTGAGGTGACGCGTCCGGTCAACGCCGCGCGCAACGGCTGCGCCACGCCGCCGAGCTTGCTGCCGTTGCACTCGGCGAACGCGCGCACAAACTGTTCCGTAGTCTCGGCGGTCCAAGGCTCGACCGCCGTGAGCTCGTCGGCAAGTCGGCCCAACAGCGCGCGCGTCTCCGCGGTCAGCAGGACTGAGGCCTTTTCCTCGAGCGCAATCGGACGGTCGGTGACGATGAAACGAGCGCCGTCGATCAGCTCGACCAGCGTCTTGGCACGTTCCTTCAGTCCTGGCATGGCGTGCAGCAATTTGTTGCGCAGCTCAGGCGTCAGCTTGGCGGCAAGCTCAGGCCCGCCGGCTAGATGCGGCAGCACGCGTTCGACCTCCGCCAAAAGCTCAGCATCCGCGGTCTGGCGCAGGTAATGGCCGTTGAGGTTTTCCAGCTTGGCGAAATCGAACCGTGCCGGGGAGCGCCCGATCTGGGGCAGATCGAAGGCAGCGACCATCTCCTCGGTCGAGAAGATTTCCTGATCGCCATGGCTCCAACCGAGCCGAACCAGATAATTGCGCATCGCGGCGGGCAGATAACCCATCGCCCGGTAGGCGTCGACGCCGAGCGCGCCGTGCCGCTTGGAAAGCTTCGAGCCGTCCGGGCCATGGATGAGCGGGATATGCGCCATCACCGGCACGTCCCAGCCGAGCGCGTTGTAGATCTGGGTCTGGCGGGCGGCGTTTGTGAGATGATCGTCGCCGCGGATGATGTGGGTGATGCCCATGTCGTGATCGTCGACCACGACTGCAAGCATGTAGGTCGGCGTGCCGTCGGAGCGCAGCAAGACCAGATCGTCGAGGTTCTCGTTCTGCCAGGCAACCCGGCCCTGCACCTGATCCTCGATCACGGTCTCGCCCTCGAGCGGCGCCTTGAGCCGGATCACCGGCTTGACGTCAGGCGGCGCCTCGGCGGGATCGCGGTCGCGCCAGCGCCCGTCATACAGTTTGGAGCGGCCCTCGCGGCGCGCCTGCTCGCGCATTTCCGCGAGCTCCTCGGGGCTGGCATAGCAGTAATAGGCGCGCCCCGCTGCGAGCAGCGTCTCCGCCACCTCGCGGTGGCGCGCGGAGCGCGAAAATTGGTAGACCGCCTCGCCGTCCCAATGGAGACCCAGCCAGTTGAGCCCATCGAGGATCGCGTCGATCGCGGCCTGCGTCGAGCGGTCGCGATCCGTGTCCTCGATGCGCAGCAGCATCTTTCCATCGCGCCCGCGCGCGTAGAGCCAATTGAACAGCGCGGTGCGCGCTCCTCCAATGTGCAGGAATCCGGTCGGCGAAGGAGCAAAACGGGTGACGACGGTCATATCCGGTGAAGTTCACCAACGGCGAATTCGGTCCCTGTAGCACAAAACAGATTGAGTGCTTAACTGTTTCACGGGTTTGAAGAGGTTGGCACGCCTGGGCGCCCTTGGCGCAAAGTCGCTGATTTGGTAGTCCGCAGCGAACCGCTCACTCGCCCCCTCGTGGTCCGCACGCGTATATCGGGATTCGCAACGCATGGCACTCACTGAATCGGCAGCGGCAGAGGCGACGGGGGCGGGCCGCGATTTCATACGCGACATCATCGAGGCGGACCTCGCCGCTGGACGCGTCAAGACGGTGGTGACCCGCTTCCCCCCGGAGCCGAACGGCTATCTTCACATTGGCCACGCCAAGTCGATCGCGCTCAATTTCGGGGTGGCGGAGGAGTACAGCGGGCGCTGTCACCTACGCTATGACGACACCAACCCGACGAAAGAAGAGCAGGAATATATCGAGGCAATCGAGCGCGACGTTCGCTGGCTCGGGTTCGACTGGGGCGCGCATCTCTACCATGCCTCGGACTATTTCGATCGGCTCTACGAATGGGCCGAGCATCTTATCCGCGCCGGCAAGGCCTATGTGGACGACCAGTCGCACGCCGAGATGCGGGCGAACCGCGGCACGCTGACCGAGCCCGGCAAGAACAGCCCCTTTCGCGACAGGTCCGTGGAGGAGAACCTGGATCTGTTCCGCCGCATGCGGGCGGGCGAGTTCCCGAACGGTGCGCGGGTGTTGCGCGCCAAGATCGACATGGCTTCCGGTAACGTCAATCTGCGCGACCCCGTGCTCTACCGCATCCTGCACGCCAGCCACCCCCGCACCGGCACCGCGTGGTGCATCTACCCGAGCTATGACTTCGCGCACGGCCAGTCCGATGCGATCGAGCACATCACGCACTCGCTGTGTACTTTGGAATTCGAGGACCACCGGCCGCTCTACGATTGGTTTCTCGAAAACCTGCCGGTGCCGTCGCGGCCGCATCAGTATGAGTTCGCGCGCCTCAATCTCACCCACACGATACTGTCGAAGCGCGTGCTGACCGAGCTGGTGCGCGGCGGCCACGTGAGCGGCTGGGACGACCCCCGCATGCCGACGCTCGCGGGCCTGCGGCGCCGCGGCGTGCCTCCCCAGGCACTGCGCGATTTCGTCAAACGCGTCGGCGTCGCCAAGGCCAACAGCACGGTCGATCTCGCGATGTTCGATTTCTCGGTGCGCGAAGTGCTCAACAAGAGCGCACCGCGCCGCATGGCGGTGCTGCGTCCGCTCAAGGTGGTCATCGAGAATTATCCGGAAGGCGAGTTCGAAGAGCTCACGGCCGCCAACCATCCTGACGATCCGGCAGCGGGCAGCCGATCCATCCGCTTCGGCCGCGAGCTCTACGTCGAGCGCGACGATTTCATGGAGAACCCGCCGAAAAAATTCTACCGGCTTGCCCCCGGGCGCGAGGTCCGGCTGCGCTATGCCTATTTCATCACGTGCTACGAGGCGGTGAAGAACGCGGCCGGCGAGGTGATCGAGCTGCGCTGCAGCTATGATCGGAAGACGCGAGGCGGCAACGCCCCGGACGGACGCAAGGTGCAGGCCACGCTGCATTGGGTGGGCGCCGCCGACGCCAAGCCGGCGGAAGTTCGGCTTTACAACCCGCTGTTCACATCTCCCAGCCCGAATGCCGCCGATTTCGCCGCGGATCTCAATCCGGATTCGCTTGAAGTGCTGCGCGAGGCGCGACTGGAGCCGGCACTCGCCACAACGAAGGTTGGCGAAGTGGTTCAGTTCGAACGCCTTGGCTATTTTTGCCTCGATCCGGACGCGCGCGCTGAGAAGCTCGTTTTCAACCGCACCGTTGGCCTGCGCGATACCTGGTCCAAGGTGCAGGCCGGTAAGCCGCTGAGCTGATACCAGCGCCAACTGTTGACTCGTCATCGCTGGGCCCGGCACGCGGCCGGGCATGACGGTGGATGGGTCGGGCGTTGTGGATGGCGGCCGAGCTGCCCGTATTCACCGCGCACCGCTCGTGTACACTGCGCCGCGGTGTAGCGGGGGATGCCCAAGGGCCGCGCGATGATCGATCGACCGGGATCGCGCGGACGTGCTGAGGCATGGCGGCCCTGGGCAGCGGCCGGCGGACGGCCGGCTTGGATTTGGCCCGATGCGCTTTCCGGGCTTCTCCGCGGCGTGGCGCGGCAGGTCCGCGAATGGGCGGCGGCCGAGGTCATGCCCGGGCGCTTGGTGCCGTGGCTCGCGATCAGCTTCGGGTCCGGTGTCGTCATCTATTTCAGCAGCGACCGCGAGCCGGCGCCATGGGCGGCGGCCGTGCTGCTGGCCGCGACAATGACGATCGCGATTCTCGTCCGGCATCGGCCGATGGCGTTTCCGGCCGCTATCGGTGCAGCGGCCCTGGCCGCGGGATTTGCCACCGCCACCGGCAAGCGCGCGCTCATCGCCCATCCCGTGCTCGCCGTGCCGGCATGGAATGTCGAGATCGGTGGCTTCGTCGAAGCCCGCGAAGAGCGCGAGCGCTCCGACCGTATCGTGGTGCGCGTTGAGCGCATCAGCGGACCGCGCCTCAACGAGCAGCTCGAACGCGTGCGCGTGTCGGTACGAAAAGGCACGGCGCCTGCGGTCGGCAGCTTCGTCGAGTTTGCGGCGCGGCTTTCCCCGCCGCTCGAGCCGCTGCGTCCGGGCGGCTACGACTTCGCCCGCGACATGTACAACTTGACCCGATTTTCCTAACCGAGCAATGCTTGTCGCAGCTTTCTCGATACCTAAACCTGCTCGTTTGAGATACTCGCTTTCCATTTTCCGGTCAGGTTGCGTTTGCTCGGACGCCATCCAGGCGGTCAAATGGGAAAACAGTTCGTTAAGTCGCCCCCTTAAAGCTTGCCGCTGTGAGAGTGTGATGCGGTAGGTTTGGCAAATTTCCTCAAAATCCTCGGCTGTGAGCTTTTTTGGAATATGAAGATCCAG
>Ga0306926_10000176_pt1 | contig 52857 bp, 44 predicted proteins | sample flu12Cox44000178_FD_203759 | JGI IMG/M metagenome (GOLD analysis project Ga0306926, IMG submission 203759) | Lab enrichment of tropical soil microbial communities from Luquillo Experimental Forest, Puerto Rico - flux8day.12C.oxic.44.000.178 (v2)... | ecosystem: Environmental > Terrestrial >... | reverse complement strand
GCGCTCAACATCGAAAAAGCCCTTCTGCCCCATGACCCGCTCGCTCCATCCGCCCATGACCGCGTGCGGTCACCGAGTCAGATTCGTGGCGACTTGGCGAGAGGAATTTTTCGAGGTGCCCTTGAATTCAGATTTGACATTTTTGCACAAATTGAAAACCGCGCTGCAGCGCAATGGCTTCGAGGAAGTGTTTGTTGACACCGATCCACACACCGGTATCGATGTGGGCGACGATTTCGAAGCGCGAATATATCAAGCTGTTGTCGACTGCGATCTATTCTTGGCTGTTATTGGGAAAGAGTGGATCGAAATTCTTTTAATTCTTAAAGAGAAGGCGGACTCCGGCGATCGAGCAGCGTCGTGTACGAAATTCGTGCCGCTCTTCGGCACGAAAAGGAATTCGTGCCGCTGTTAATAGACGGCGCGAAAATGCCTCAGCTTTATGGACTGGCGAAGGATATTCGTAAGCTATTACTTCACTTCCATAACGGGGCTATTGAAGCGACGCAGCGTGATCTCATAGGCAAGATCGGACGACCGGCTGGACCTGGGCTTATGTCGCCGTTGGACTCAGCGACTATTACCTTTGCGCAATCAATCCCCATATCTTCGGAGTACTAGAATTCGGCCGAGAAGCTTGGCTGAATTTTGCCATGATATGGAGCGGGCTTTTTATTTGGCCGGTCTTCTTCTTTCCGTTTCGTATTGCTTGCTCTTTATCGGCCTTTCAGCACTTCGGTTGAGTGCGCCATAAATGCAATCCGTTGGCAAGATAGGATTACATACTCGACGTCAATCGTTGCCGCAACCATTCTGAGTGTTCTCACAGCACTAATGGAGATTTCCCCTCCGCAGGTACCCTGGACTGTGCAGCCTTATGGACCAGCGCCCAAACGTCTGAGAGTCAAAACCCATCTGGCCATCGCAATCGCCAGAAGCTGCATCGGATCCGGCGCCCATGGCCGCTTCTACAAGGTGGTCGACCTCGTCAACCGCCTCGAGATCGAGACACGCAACGGACGGCAGGGGGGCTTGCTGCTGAGTATCTGACCCGCATGGACTTCATCGTCCTGGACGAACTCGGATATCTACCCTTCGCCTAATCCGGTGGCCCGCTTTCTGTTCCATATCGTCAGCAGGCTCTACGAGCGCGCCTCCGTCATCGTCACCACCAATCTCGCCTTCGGAGAATGGCCCACCGTGTTCGGCGACGCCAAGATGACCACCCCGCCCGCGACGTATTCCTGGGAGCGCGGGTTGCTTGGTCGTCGTCTCGGCTTTTGAAGCGCCAGCGGTGTCGCAGTGATGGGTCATGTATGGACGGCGCCCGCGGTGCAAGGGAAAAGAATCTGACGTTTCCGCAAATCGTTCGGGTGCAGCCATGTTTCGGCCTCTGAATGCAGCCGTTCTGGGCTGCGGGCCCTGATGTGATTCGCTGATCGGTCCCAATCAAAACCACGCGCTCTTTGCTGGCGTGACCCATCGCGGGTTTTCCGATCGACGGTCTCGACCGTTTCGCATCAACGTCTTCATCACCCCTTGCAGTTCATGAAACGCACTGACGCAACCTCATCCTCCCGTTGGCTACCCCTTCTTACGCTGCCGCAAGCCGCGGCGCCTGGTAGATGCCTCCCCTGGCCAACAGCGCCCAGGCGACGCGCGCCATCTTGTTGGCGAGCGCAATGGCCACGACCTTGAACGGTCGCCGCGCCAGGAGCTGCATCAGCCACGGATGTTTCTCCGGGTCTTGCTTGGCCCGCCGCAGCACGGAATGCGCCCCGACCACAAGAATACGCCGCAGGTAGCGGTCGCCTTGCTTCGAAATCGGCCCAAGCTTCGGTTTGCCCCCGGTTGAATCCTGTCGAGGCACCAATCCGATCCAGGCTGCAAAATCACGCCCCGACCGGAATGCGCTCGCATCCGTGACCGTAGCGGTGATCGCGCTCGCACCCAACGTGCCGATCCCAGGAACGGTCGCAACTCGTTTGCTCTCCTCGCTCGCACGATGTTGCACGATAATCCGTTTCTCGATTGATCCAATCATCGTTTGCAGCGCCTGAAGCTGCGCCGCCAACACGATCAGGCTCGCGCGCGCGTCGACCGGCAAGCGTTCGTCCTTTTCGTCCGCGATGATCGTCAGCAAACTCTTGAGCCCCTCGCGCCCTTGCGCCGCCACAATACCGAGTTCGGCCATATGCGCCCGCAACGCATTGATCACCTGGGTCCGTTGCCGCAGCAGCAAATCGCGGGTGCGGTGCTGCATCAGCCGGCCCTGCTGCGCCGCCGACTTGACCTCCACAAATCGCATCGTCGGCCGGCCAACCGCCTCGCAGATCGCCTCGGCGTCGGCCGCATCGTTCTTGCTGCGCTTGACGTAAGCCTTCACGTCCTTCGCCGGCATCAAACGAACCTGGTGACCGAGCTTCCTCAACTCACGTGCCCAATAGTGCGCGCTGGCGCAGGCCTCCATGCCAATCAGGCAGGGCGGCAGCGCCGCGAAGAACTTCATCACCTGACCGCGGCGAAGCTGCTTCCTGACGACGACTTTTTCGGCCGCGTCGATGCCATGAACCTGGAATACGTTCTTGGCGATATCCAAACCGATCGTGGTAATCTGCATGTGGACGGCTCCCTGATGTGATGTAGCAACGATCACCTTACGGCGATTCGTCGCCGGGAGCGGGCGCCGTCCACCACATCAACATCCTTGGAAGCCCGACAAATTCCGGTCAATTCCCAACATGCAATCTGTCCACCGTTAGGGGCGCACTCCAATGAGGGGTCAAATTTGCAAGCCGGTTGACACCCGGGTGGTTTTGCCCTCTAGCCGTTCGATCCGCTTGGTCTCGCCACAGTGCGGGCATATCCGAGCGCGCGCAATATCTCGCTGAAGGCGCGCCGCTTCATCGATCACCTGATCGCGAGCTTCGGAGCCGATCCGCCTTGGGACCATGCGCCGGCGACGTCAGACGGGACGAGGGTCTAAGCTGCTCATACAGAAGGCTTGGGAGTTTCAGTCTCGACTAATCCGAGCAAGCGGGTGTTCTGAGTCCTCGCGTTCATGCTATACCGGTTAGCCGACGGCGGTCAGCCACGCCGAATGGCTGACACGACCACGCAGGTGCCCCGTACCAACTGTTCCTGCGCGTCCGGCTCGGGATACTTGATGGACCTGCCTGTGACCGACTTGGGTCGAATGCTGCTAAAGCGCCTCCCAGCGCCATTCGTCCGCTGTCCCGCATGGGATGCCGGAAACAGACTGGCGGCTTCCGGCCAACTCTGGTCGTCCGGAGCGCATACTCAGAATGTCAGTTCTTGGCCCGACTCGGACCTTCCGCGACGTCCGCTTTCCCGCCACTATCAGGGGCATAGCGGAAGTCCTTCAGCTTCTTGCATGACGCGCTGACGTTTCGGTGTCGATGCTTTCATACGTTTAGCGAAACTTTCCGGTGTGGGTGCAATCATTTCAATCGCAATGGGGAAAGCCGCTGATGCGTGTCGCGCGATCACCGATGTTTTGGCAGGCGGCGAGGATCGAAAACGCTCGGGCGGCCACCCTGGCCGCACGGCGACGCGATTGTGCAGCGGTGAGGACCGCGAGGTGAGCGCGCGCAGGCGATAACGAAAGGGATAAATTGTTCGGCGAACGAACCTTTTACCCCTGTGGGTGTAGCTGGAATTCGGCAGTTCGACTTGCAGAGGGTACCCCTGCAGGGCCAGTCGGAACTCCGCGCCCAATTTCGAAACCCCCGGGGTCCATCGTCGAAAGTGCAGCCGGTCGAGCGCGATACTTTGCGATGGAGCTCGGCCCTCACGGCGTTATCGCTAACGCCGTGGCACCGGGTTTTGTCCGCATCGACATGACCATTCGTGAAGCCGCTAGGTATGGAGCCCTAACAAGCGCGCAGGTCACGCACGCAGGATTGATGCCGCTGGAAAGGCGGTGATGGTGGACGAGGCCGATCGCTTCGTCGAGCCCACAATGGCGCGCTGCGGCGACGTCGCGATCTGCGAGCGGCCGAAGGATCAGCGGCTGCCGAAGCGGATCGATGTCTACGCCATCGAAGGTGAAGGCAAGGTCAAGCTGGATCCGTTCAAGCTTGCAATACCGGGGTGTCGAAAGCCCCAGTAGCGCCGATCAGCGCGACGCGGGCGCGCGGTGCGACTTCCATCTGGTCGTGCTCAAGAACCCCGCCAACTGGTTCGGCAGCGTCGGGGTCACGCTGCTGACCGAGCTGCGCCACCACAACCCGCATCTGTTCGATGGGCTTTTTGAGCGGCGTCCTCACAGCACGATGTCCCGGCGCTAGACCGGGCCATCGGCGCCGCTTTTTGATCGGCGGGTGTGCCGGGTACTGATCCGCGAGGTCGGTGATCGCGGATCAACCGGAGGCTCTGCCCGAAGCACGCCGAGAGGCGGGCGGCGCAAGCAGTGTATCGGCGTGATGAAGAAGATTTGCCTCACCGGGGCATTAGGAGCTGCATTCTTAGCTAGCCGGCTCAACACCAGTATCGCCAAGAAAGCTCGCACGAAGGCCGAGGCGAATTTTGCCACTTGGCTCATGATGGCCAAGCTCGGTGGTTTCGATGACCTTCCGTCAAAGGCGCAGAGCTCTGATTGATTATCGGACCCGACTTGAGACGATGAGCGAGGAAGGGCCGCGGGGTTGAAGACCTCGGTCAGGCGGCGCGCCTCCTCGGCCTTGAAGCCCAGCGCCTCCAGCCAGTTGCGGATGCGTTGCGGCACGCCGCTGTGCTCCAGCTCCATGGTCCGGCCGGGCAGGTTCGGCGCCGGCGGGCCCGCGCCCGAATCGCGGGTGGCCACGAGGTCCGCGTCGGAGAGCCGCTGGATGGGGTCGCCGCCAAGCCGCTCGCCGGCGCCTTGCTGGTCTGGTTCTTCCTCCTCGCCCTGCTGATCACGGTCCGCATGCTGCGCGGCACCGTGCGCACGTCGGGGCTCCTTGCGCACGACATTGGCGGACCCGCCGTTGTTCCCGGTCGTGCTCGGCTTCTACGCGATGAACGCCCCTGCACGCCGACATCAGCGTCGGACCCGGGCCGCCATCCCTGCCCGACGTGCCGCCCCTTCTCTTGTCGATCCTGACCGGCGGCAACGGTCTTTATCTCGCGGGCAAGATCGCCCGCAATACCTGAGAGGTCTGTAATGACGGCCCAAAATCTTGCGCTCTATTGTTTCCTGGCGCTGAGCATCGTGCTTATCCTTTATGCCGCGGTGATACTGTGGAAGATCTTCCGCGGAGACATCAATCTCGACGGCCTTCTCTCCGAATCGCCTGGGCAGGGCCAGCCGGCCGACGCCACCAAGGCAAGCCTGTCGCGATTTCAATTCCTGATCTTCAGTTTCGTCACCGCCGGGCTGTACCTGCTGCTGTCCATCCAGGCTGGCACGTTCGTCGATATTCCGGTGAACGTGCTCGGTCTGTTGGGCATCAGCGGCGGAAGCTACCTGATCTCGAAGGCGGTGAGCTGACGGCCCGGTAATCACCACAATGCCTGTCAGGGTCCGGCCAAGGTCTGCCGGAGCACGCCACGAATATCGGTCGCGCCGACCTGCACGTTGATCAGACGCTCGATAATGGCGTGATAGACGGCAAGCTTGAAATTGTGGATCGGATCCAAATACGCCAAGCTTGGGTCGGTGACCACGAGTTGGTTGCGGCTGAGCATGACCTCGAGGATGTCGGGCTTTTTTTCGCCATTCGTGCCACGCCGGAAATCGCGGAGGAATTCGCTCCAACGGTCCGCAAAATCTTCAGCTCGTCGGCCCCGCCCGGGCGGGTCGACTGCGCGGCGATCTCGGGCTTCCTGTGCCAGCTTTTCACACAGATCGAAGATCGGCTTTACGACGGGATCGTTCGCCTTCACCAGTTTGTCGATAAAGCTGCCGCTGTTTTCGCCGAGCACCTGCGTAACAACCTTGTGACCGCTAACCCGAGATGCTTCTTGCAGCCGTCCGGCGAGCGTATTGAACGTCCGGCCTTCGAGCACGGTGAAATCCTCCCTCGGATCGAGCGGCGTCCCCTGCTTTGCCGCCTCGCGCTGGCTCTCCGCCCACTCGGCCGCCACCTCTTCGCGAATGGTGTGTTCAAGCCACTTCCATTCGTGGCTGAATTGCTGGTTGAGCTCGTCGTCCCTCAAGTCGGCCACGCGGCGGAGGTTCATGCCCACGGAAATGCTTTGCTCGCCGAAGCGTTTGCGAATGAATGCGATGCCGGCCGGCGTCAAGTCGCCACGCGCGGTCAACAACGGTGGCGGTCGCGGTGGTAATGCCAGAGCCAACTGCACCAAGGCGATCTTGCGTATTTCGTTGACGCTGTCGATCGTCGCTTCCCATCTGTCGCGCTCAAGGAGTCCTGCCTCGAGCATACTAGCGTGGAAGCGCAGATTGTCGACCTTGATGATGTACTCGGCACGGGCCCGTGGATCGGTGAATTTGCTGGCGCGAGCCTCTAGGTTCCTGACGAAAGCTTCGCCGTTGGCCCCAGCCAGCGGGTTCAGACCGGGCTGACCCGGAATGTCCTGCTTGATCGCCGCCAGCATCGCGCTGATGTTGTCCGGCACCTTGGCGCGAAGATCGGGCAGGCCGCTGACATCGCGCAGGGACCTGGCACGATCGGCCTTGGGAATTGCCGCGAGCCACGAGGTCCAGCCGCCCGGCAACTTGTCGATCTGCCGCAGCAGGCCGCGCACCGCGCGTTGATCCATCTCTGCGGGCAATTCCAAACCCATGCGTTGCAGCGTCCGATAGGCCTCGATCAGCTTGGCGCTGTTCTTGGGCAACAGATCGTCGGCGATCACCGAATCGCTGCCGGGCGCGACCTTCGGGCTGTCCACGATGGCATGGAATGCTTCGAACAAGTCCGGCAGGACGTTGGGATCGATGGCCAAAAACAGCCGACGCACAGCGCTGCGCGGAATGCCACGCTGAAGCGACAGGGCGTCGGCGACCCCGCGCACTGCGTCGATTTTCCAGTTCGGTATGACCACGCTGACCTGCTCGACCAGTATTGCAAGCGTGGCCAGCACCGTGTGGTCGGGATATTCGGCCGCCAGCTTGGCTTCTGCGTCGCGGTTGATTTTTGCAAGGGCATTGCGAACGGCGGAAAGCTGCGGCTCGCTCAACCCTGTCGCCCGCGCGAGCGGATCACCTGCTGGCACTGACGCGCCTGAGCCGACTGGCAGGACCAAACGCCCGCTCGGCAGCGGCGTGCCCGACAGCAAGAAACGAGTTCGGCCCATCGGGTCGACCACCGCCATCAGCGCGCCGGTGCCCTGGATCGTAAATCCCTTCTCCTTGTAACGCGCGAGCATGGTGTCAATCGCTCCGCGCGACTTGGAGGGGTCATAGACGTAGGTATTGGAATCACCGACCTGGGTAAGCTCGATCACCGAGTCGGGCGGAGGCAGGGCGAGAACGATTGGGTCGCCGCCACCGGTCGCGGAGAGCGGGAAACTGGCGTCGTTGGCTTCCTTGACGGCGCTGTCCGCCATCCTTGCGATCGCGCTCATGTCCGCTTCCAATATCACGCCGGCCTGGCGCAGCACTTGTCCGACCGCCCGCGCTTCCTCGAGCAGCCGAATGCGCTCGTTCTTCATCGCCTCGAATTCGGCCGGACTCAGGCTGCCCGCACTGACACGTTCGCGATAGCTCCGAAACAGGGCTTCGTTGGCAGTCGTTAGATTCTCCGATCGCGCGGCAGCAGCGCTCTTCAGCGTCGGTTGGGAAACCAGATGGTCGAATACGCTGTGCAGCCCGGCAATCAGGAGGTAAGTAGTAGCCGTTTGTACCAGGAACTGCCCCACGTCCTGCGGCCACTGGCCGGTCTCGATCTTGGTCAGCGTGGCTGATACCGCCGCGGTGCCGGGGAAACCGACCAGATGCCCCAAAAGCAGACCCCGAACCGCGCTCCCCTGCGCAAACCGCTCCGTAAACTTGCCGACACCCTTCAGGGCGCCGAAGAACACTAAATTGGTGGCTGCTTCCTTGGCGATTTCGGTGATGCCAATGTCCTTGCCGAAAATGGCCTTTTGCAGTGACAGCTCGCTCGCGGTGAACACGCCCAACTCGAAGAGCTTGCCCGCCGAAGAGATCGCTCGGGCCGTCCTGGCCAGCGCCATCATCTCTGACAGCGACGCCAGCCGTATCGCCAACGCGGCTCCTTCGGTGATCAGCGCGGCGATCAACGTGATCGCGAGACTCAGCAATAAATCGATTTTCGCCTGATGCTGGATGTCCTTGACCACGTCCTTTAGCGTCTGCTCGTAGCTATCGGTCTTTTTCAAGAAGGTGTCGTAGTCTCCGTTGTTCCAAACCTGCTCCATCTCGGCGCGCATCGATGACAAGCGCAGGCCCTGGCTGGCCCGGAAACTCGCGGAACCAACGTCGCTCTTGATCATCGTGTTGTGGAGGCTGAGATTGGTTGCGTACAGGAGGAACAGCGCCGCTTGCAACCCGAACAGGCTGGTGTCCCGGGCCAGTCCGGCGACGCGATGCAAATCAGTCGGAGCGGGATCGCCCGATGGCAAGTACCTCATGACGGCTCCGCCAACATTGGCGGAGAATCCAAGTGCAAAGCCATTCGCAAGCGACTCCCTCTCGCGCGCGAGAACGCGGCGCATCGTGAAGAAGAACGTTTCATCCAGCTTGTCGTTGCCGGGGTACTTTTGGTCCCCCTCGTTCCACCAGCCATGATATTTTTGAAATTGCTCGCGCGCGGTTCTGAACTTGCGCTGGGCAATAGCTTGATCGAAGTTTTCAAACTTGTTTTGAACCTCATCGAGCCGAGCTCGATAGCCATCCGCCAACCCGGTTCGGCCGGCGGCAAACGGATGGGGCAGCGATAGCCATGTCTCGATGTACTCATGACGCAGGTCGAACAGCGCCAGGCGTTCATCCGCACTCTGCGCCGCCTCCTTGCCGAGAAACTGGTCGAGCGCAAGCGCATTGGCGTGTAGCACTTGCGTGCAGTCCTGCAGGCGAGCGCCGGCATCCACCGCGATCGTGAAGGCGCGGGCCATTTCCTGGAGCCAATCGCCGCCCCTTACCGGATCCTGGGATAGCAACTCATGCTCGATCTCCTCGCGGTTTTCCGCGCTGAAGAACAGAGTGCTTCCCGTCCGCAATAAGCCCTGAAGCCCTAGATCGTCCCTGAACTTGATCAAGCGCTCGACATCGGCGGTTTCCCATGGGTCGCCGATGGGCCCGAGCACGACCATGTGCCGCAGCTCCTCCGCTTGTTGCCGCAAGGCCGCCAACGCCGAGAAGATGCGCGGGGTCGCTGACGCCGCGCCCAGGGCACCGAAACTTTCCCAACCGTTGGCGCGCGCCATTGCCCGAAGAGCGGCGTAATTGGCCCGGTACTTCTGCTCGGCCGGGTCGTTTGCCCCCTCGAGCAAGTCGGCCACGATGCGGGCGGCCAGATTGGCCGTGAGCTTGTCTTTGTCGGCGATGCGCAAGCGCAGGAACTGGATCGCCCACTTGCCGCCATTGTAGTGCAGATACTTGCGAAACGCGTCGAGGGCCAAGCCGCTGCCGATCTCACTTTTACTGCGATCCGCAAACCAATAGCGAGCGTACAAGAGAAACTCGTAGGCGCGGACCTCCTTGGCGGTCCACAGCTTCACCGCCTCTACCGCGGACATGTGATCGTCGAGATTCTTGTTCGGCACGCCCATCAGCAACTGCAGCAGGCGGTCCGTCGCCTTCGCATTCGCGGGCCCGGCCTGCATCGCGAGAGCGACCAGAAAGATGATGGCCTCGCGCCGCTGCCCCCCGAGCGGGAGCTTGTCAAGCATTTTCAGCACTGCGGCGAGTGCCTGCAGGTCGTCGCTGGTTCTTAGCATTGGCACGGCCTGGCCCAGCTGCTGTTGCGCCGACCGCGTCCGGATTGGGATCGGTTTAGCGCCCGCCGGTGTCTGATCGTACGAGGGAATGAGGTAGGTTTCGTTCTCGGCGTCGAATCGCGTCGGATCGAGCGGTTCGGAAAGTTCACGAGATGGTGCCGGCGAGACGATGGCGGCACCCGCTCGCTGCTGGAGCCCTGCATTGTCGATGGCGCGCATCAGCGCGCCGATCAGAATCTTCTCGATGGCGGCGCGGTCAGCCGCCGCGACCTCGGCGGTCCGTTCACCGGTCCAGGCGACGATCGGCGGAAGGTTGAGCGTGATCCCGACGTTGCTCCCTTGTCGGGCCAGGACCTCGCGCTCCGCGCGCGCCAGTGCGCGCCCGGCGGCGGTGGTCAATGCCCTCTCAAGCGCGCCGCTGTGCTCCAAGAGGCCGCCGGGATCGGACCGTATCCGGGTCGCGATGTGGATGTTGACGGCCATCGGTCGCAGCCTCGCGGCGCGGCGCGCCTCATCGCGATCGCAGACCCGATGCCGCGGCGACCGGCGTGAACTCCAGGTGCAATCGGCCTGGCCGATAGCCGAGGGCGCTCGCCGTCACGGTCGCGCTCACCGTCTCGGTGGAGGACCGCAGCTCGACCGACGCAGTGCCGCCCGTGCTCTTCACCGTGCGCTGGCTCAGCGTGCCGCGCGTAGTGCGAAACGTGATGTCGGCGTCCGCCCCGTCGCTAGTGCTCGCAGAGACATGGGCGGTCGAGAAGCCGTTGGCCGGAATGTCCGGAACGTCGTCGCCGTCGCTGTCTGCGGCGTCGCAGGCGAGGTGCAGCGCCGGCAGCCGCTCGATGCCCACCACCGAGCCGCTCTCGTCCTTGCGCAATCGCCAGTTCTCGGCGCCGTGCAGCAGATAGCGCGCGTCATCGGGGAAATGCGCGGCCGCCAGGTGAGCGATGTCCTGCCCGGGATAGAGCTCCGTGATGGTCGCGTCGCGCCATTGGCCCGAGTCGAATACTTTGGAGCAGTGTCCGACGATCTTTCCGGTATTGCGGTCGTAGACGATCATCATCTTACCATCCTCCTCGCTTTGCGATCGCGACGCCGGTCGCGATCACGGTCTGGCCGGTCGGACCGTTTGCCGGGGTCACGGTGACGACGCCAGAATCGTTGGCCGAAACCGAAAACCCGATCGTGGAAAGGTTGCCGGTGCGCTGCGCCAGATCGACCTGGTAGGTCTTCACGAACGCGAAATACTTGGTTTCCGTGCGGGCGTCGAAGCCGGCAGGCGCAGGAATCGTGGCGCCGTTCGATATGCCGACCACGATCGATATCCCGAGCGCGGGCGATGCGGTCTGCAGCCCCGTGATCGCGCTGTCGGCCGAAGCGATGGCGGCCGAAATGAGGTCGAACTCGCTTTCCAATGCGTGAAAGCGGTCGTTGAATCCGTTATTGCCGCCGGCCTGGACCGGATCGACGAAATCGATCCAGTCCTGATGCTGGAAATGGCGCGTGTACCCGGTCGGGGCGGGCGCGGTGATCGTGAAGGTCTGTCCCGCCGCGACCGCCGCGACCAAATCCGAGAGGTTGGCCTTGGAGATGATCGCGGTCTTGCTGATCGTGAAAGCCATGTTCCATCTCCCTTCGATCTCTGCTGGACCGCCTAGCGGTTGATCCGATATCGACGGTAGGTTTCGTTCGTCGGTATCTGGTCCCAGTTGGGCGGCCGCCGAAAGCCGTGGACGAAGCGGCGGATGCCGCGGCTGACGACCTCGACGCCGACCGGGTGATAGGCGTCGAGAAAGTTGAGCAGATCGTCGTACTGATCCTTGGTCAGGCGCGGCTCGGACCCGTTGCTCGCGTTCGGCAGAAGGATGCATTGATACGGATCGGCGGCGTCGTTGAGTGAGAAGCTCGCATCGATCGTGATCGTGCCGCCGCTTTGTCCGCGCAGGAACTTCGGCGCGTAGTTCGCTGCGGTCGCCGGATCGGGCAGCGCCGTGGTGAGCGTGGCTGCCGCCCCGCAGCAGGGTACGACGCACCAATCGAGCGAGCCGGCGATCGGCAGGACGGGACGCAAGTCGAGCTCGGTCACCGCATCCAGCATGACATCGTCGTCGCTGAACACGGACAGTGGCGCGGCGCCGGCCGCGTAGGCGGCGGCATACACGGCCGGACCGCTGGGCGTATCGGTGCGATGGTGCACGAACGCAAACCCGGCCTGCAGCGCATAGCCGGCGAGCCGGTCGGCGCTCAACGCCGGATGGCGCATCAATACGGCGCGCCCGACCTTGGTGAGATCGGAACCGGACGGATTGAATCCGGCGACGATCTGCACATTGCCGGCCGCCGCATTGGCCGCGAGCGCAGCCGTGAGGGCGGTCAGCGCTGCCGCGAGCGTCGCCTGGACCTGGTTGCTGACGCCCGTCGCGAACGTCACGCCGGCCGCGGTGTAAGGCTGCAGCATGGCGGTCGTGAAGCCTGCGTCTGGCGGCCCCGCCGCCGCAGATTCGGTCGCCATGAATTGTCCCTGCCCGCCGATGCGGGCGTTGGCCCAAACCCGCCTGATCGGCGAGCGGATGATCGCGAAACGATTTCCAGCAGCGACCGACGCATAGATCGCCGGCGGATAACGGCGGGTCGCGATGTAGGCAAATCCCGAGCGCAGCGCGAGCGCGCCAAGCCGCGCCGCGGTCATCTTGTTGTCCGAGGGCGCGACCACCAGGCCGCGTCCGACCGCTTGCAGCGTCGTCGCTGCCGGATCGTAGGCGGCGAGCACGCGCACGCGCGGCGCATTCGGCTCGGCGGCGGCGAGCGTCGCCAGCCGCAACAAGGCGTTCTCCAGCGGAAGCTGCATGCGTCGCGCGTTGTCGGATGCATAGTCGAGCCGCGGATCGTCGACACGCACCAGATAGGCCTCGCGAAAATCCGTGTCCGGCGCGCCGGCCGCCTCTATTTCGGTGACATCCTCGCGACCGTCTGCGGCCATCATGGTGCAGCCGGCCAGCGTATCCGGCGCGATGGTCACGGTCTTCGCGCCGCTCAAGATCGCTCCGCCCGGCAACGCGATCTGGGCCGTGATGGTCACCTGGCCCGGTGCGGTCGCGGCGAAGCGTCGTCCCTCCGCGTTGGTCGGATCGGACGCCAGCGTTCCGTTGCCGGCGCCGCAGCACAGGAGGCGCCACGTCAACCCGGTGTGGGGCAGTTTCGGGCGCGCCACGCTGATCGGGACGACGGCGCCGGGCGCCACCGTATCGGGCGCCGCAATGTCGAGCGCCATGCCGCCCGCAAAGCTCAAACGCAGGAAGCCCGAGGGATCGTACGCGACGTAGTCGATCCCGATCTCGTGCGCCAGCGCGCCGAGGAGACCGAGGTCGAGGCCGGCCGGCGCGTTCGACAACGCGACGTCGAGCGAGCGCCCCTGGGCGTGCAGCGGCGAGCTCGTCGCATCGAGCGCCTTTTGCACGGCGACCTGCGCGGCCGGGGCGATCGCCTGGACGCGCGCCGCGAGCGCGGCCAAGCCGCGCGCCGCCGACAGGATCATCCAGCGGCAGGATTCGTCCGCAAAGGTCACGCCCGGCAGATCATCCTGGCGCAACAGCGCCTCGGGATGAAAATCGTAGCTCCCGGTCGCCACGGCTTCGTCGGCCGGCAAGGATCCCGTGCTGTCGATGCTTTGGCCGAGCACCAGCCTGCCCGGCATGAGGCGAAACCGCCGACTGGCGCAAAACCGGGTGCTGTCGAGCTCCTCGACCGTGAGCTGGCCGTCGCTCACCGGGTCGTCGCTGAGCAGCAGCTTGGTCGCCTGGTCGGGCGGATCGGCCGCATTCACGGTCCGTGAGATGATCGCGACCGCCCGCCGAATCGTTTCGGCCGACGGAATTCGAAAGCGTTCGAACAAGGCGAGGCGCTGGCGAAAGCGCGCATCGCTCTCGCCCAGCACGGGATGGAAGCTGCGGCGCGCGAGGCGAGAGATCCGGACCTCATCCAATACTCCGGCATAGGGCGCGTCGAACGCTGGATCGTTCCCGAGCACGATGGTTCCCGGCCCGGTCGCAACGCCGAGCGCGCCGACAGGCGCCTTGGCGACTTCCATGCCATCGACGAACAGCAAGGCGGTACCGGCATCGCGATCGAGCACCCCGGCGACGTGGTGGAAGGCGCCATCGCCAAGATTGCGCCCGGCGGTCACCCCAACCAGGTTGCCGGCGGCGTCGCCGAGGGTCCAGCACAGATTGTTCGGAATATAGCCGTAGCGGTCGAGGCTGAGCGCCCAGCCCGCTTCGTTTCCATTCGGCTCGCCCTCGCGCAGGCCCGAGGAGCGCGAGGCGGCGATCGCGCGCGGATAATTGTCGAGGGTCGGATCGGGCTTGATGAGCGCTTCGACGGTCAGGCTCGTCTTGACGTCGAGCGCAAAGTCGGGCGAGCGGGGAATTTCGATCCACGTCGGAGTGCCCGGAACCGGCAGACAGGACTGGTGCGGCGCCGTGATGCCGTTCGCCTGATACTGCTGGGTGAAGAAGCCCTCCGGCTGGCCCTGCCAGTCGCCGAAAAAATCGATGGCTTCCTGCGCGGTCCGTCCAGCCTGGGTGAACCGCGCGATGGTTTGCGCGAGATCGGTTGGGACGAAGCCATAGCACGCGGTCGTCACCATGCCGCGGCTGCGCGCGCCGATGCTCGCGCCGTCGTTGATCATGACGGGTTGCGGCGCCCCGAGACCGGGCAACGAGATCGCCCCCTGGCGATAGCCAAATCGCGCGTACGGACCGACCTTCACGGGCGCGCCGCCGGCGCCGCGGTCCCATGCGCCGCTCCTCAGGCGCCGCTGAAACTCGATTTCGCTCGGACAATGCGCTTCGGGCAACGGATCGCCGGGAAAGCGAACGGCCACATCGAACCGGCCGGCGACGCCCCGCACGGCGCCGTGATTGACCGCATAATGCGCGCCGCGGTCCTCATCGATCCAATCGTCGCTCTCGTCCAGATGGTAGAGCGCGATCGTGGTCGGGTCGGGAGCATAGGATGCCCCCCCGATCACAGAGGCGAAGCTGGTGCGCGCGCTGCTCGAGAAGCGCACCTCGTCGAGCATGCCGGCCATCGCGGCCGCACCGGTGCGGTCGGCTCCCAGCCCGATGTCCGCGCCGTTGCCGATCGCCTGCAGCCCGGCGGCTCCGGCGGTAGCCGCCACCGCGCCATTGAGATAGATGAGAGCCTGGTGCCCGGCGCCGTCGAGGACGCCGGCGATGTGAAACCAACCGCTCACGGCCACCGGCTGCGGCGTGACCGCTTCGACCACCATGCCGGCATGATCGGCCAGGGTGAAGCGCAAGTTGGCTTTGCTGCCGTCCACCCCTTCCACCGTCAACGCCCAGCCGGAGCCGTTCGAGCTCGCTATATTGGCCCGCTTCGCGGCCAGCACGGAGTTCACGTTGGCGGCGACACTGTTCACTTGCGCGAACATCTCGACCGTGAAACTTGCGCCGGCGGAAATCGCGAATTCCGGCGCGCTCGGGATCGTGATCCCGCCGGCGGCGGTGATCTGCGCGGCGGTGCCGATCTTGCCGGCCGCCGCGCGCGGCGCGCCGTGGCTGACGCCGGGGTGCTCGCCGGTCGCATCGACGACGGGCGCGACGGCGTCGTCGAAATGGTAGAGCGCGACGACGGCGGGATCGAGATCGAGGCGGTAGGGTGCGGGCAGCAGGCGCGGCACCGCCAATGCTTCGCCGATCAGGTCGAGGCTGGCGCCGCGGCTGGTCGGCAGCGAGCTCTGCGCAAGTACGTCGCGCGCTTGCCCTGTCAAAGCTTGACGTTCGGCCAAGAGCAGCGCCAGCAAGCGCGAGAAGTTTCCCATGAGCGCCGTCACGCGCCATTTGTCGGGACCCGCGGGCGAACCCACCGCCGGCGCCGGCGTCTCCTGCAGCGTCTGCAAGGTTGCGAGCCCGCCATCGCGCGGAATCGGTATGACGAACGAAGTCCCCGCCAGCGCGCCGGCCGGGACGACGACCTGTCCTGTGCCGCTGCCGCGATCGTTGACATAGGTCAGCACGACCGTGCTCGGCTCCTCGCCGAGATCGGCAAGCAATGTCAGCATGTATGACACCGAGAGGTCGGCCGTCTGCACGCCGTAGCGGGCCTGGAACGTCGCGAAGCTGTAGGCGAGCACGGTCGACTGGCCGCCGGCGGCCGGGCCGATCTGCAAGACCTGCGTGGCAGCACCCCGGGCGTAGGGCGCCGTCACGAAGCCAAGGGCCGAGACCAACGGATCGGCTATGACGGCCGGGGCGTTCATGTGAAGGCGATCTCCATCAGCGGCGAGTCGACGGCGAAGACCGCCACCTCCCGCGGCGCCAGTGTGAGATCGCCCCCGCACGGCGCCTCGATCGCCGTGATGGTGGCGTCGTTGCCGAATTTCGCCGGGCGGCCGCAGACGATCTCGCCGAAACGCGGCGGACAGCGGCGCAGCCGCAGCTCCTGCACATTGAGCACGCCGGGCATCTCGGTCAGGATGCGGATGACCTGGGCATAGAGAACGGCATCGCCCAGGCGCAGCGAATCCACGTAAGCGGCGACATTGACGCGGGCGCCGGCCAGGATGCTTCCCGAATCGACGCCGGGCCCGAGCGTCAGCTGGGCACGAAACGCGACCTGGACGATGTCCGCGATCGAAAGCGTCGGAAAGATCGAGATCGGGCGGATCGGCTCGATCGCGGCGAGGACCTGGTCCTTGAGCCCGACGATGTCGCCGCTGCTCTCCCACAACACGCCCGGATTGGGCGCTACGCTGATCGAGAAGAAGTAAGGATTGCACAGCTCACGCGGCGCCTGGAACGCGTCGTCGGAAAAGCAGAAACCGGCGAACGGCGGCGTAGCCTTGTCGAGTCCGCCGTATGGGTCGTACACCAGCGCGTCGCGCACACCGTCGAGTGCCAAGATGATTTCGCGCACGGCGTCGACCGTCCACAGGCTGCGCGGCAGCGCAAACAGCTGGCGCCTATAAGTCGCGTCGTTGTTGTATTGCTCCCCACCGCTCATCGGCGAGGGGTTGGTGACCTGAACGAAGCTCGGGTCGAGGTTGAGGTAGCGCGCCGCGAAGGTCGGGTTGAGCCGGCTCAGCGTATTGGCGGCAATGTTGCCGGATGGCCCTGGCACGATCGCGGCGACCGCCGCCGTGGCCTGCTCCGACCCGTCGGGAGGATTGTGCTTGACGAGGCTGAGCTTGGCGAGCAGTCGGAAGCGGATCGGATCGGCCCCGGGGCTCGGCGGCGCAGTTTCGACAATCGTGCCGGGCGGCAGCGTGAAAAGCGCATTGGCGGGGGCGGCGGCGGTGAGCTTAAGCTGGGCGGCGCCTTGCGTCGACAGATGCTGGCGGTCACGCCCGAGCGCGCTGCCCAGGAGATCCAGCGCGGAGCCCGCCGCGCTGGCCAAAAAACGGCTGTGATAGACGTCGTCGAGCTGCATCCATGACAATGCATCCTCGAGGGACGTCAGCTCGAGCAGCTTGCGGATGCTGCTGGACGAGCGCAGGTCCACATCCGTGCCGAACAGCAGCTTGGCACGCGCGAAAGCGTCGTTGAGAATCGCCTGGAGCGGCTTGACGATGAAGCCGCGATCCGTGACGCCATACGGCACGGAGTCCAGGTCGCCGGTGCTGCCATTCGCCGCCATGCTATGACACTATTCCCGGGCTTCCCGGTGCTATCCCCTGGATGCCGGCGGTGACCTGGTCGCCCAGCCGGGTGTCGAGGAGGACATCCAATCGCCATTGCCGCGTCGTCTTCTGCTCGCGCACCAGGTCGGCCCGCTGCTGCGTGCCCATTTCCGGATGCAGCAGCGCGAAGGCTGCTTCATCCGGGAACGCCGCCGCCTGGATCTGGCGAATGCGTGGCTCCTGCCCCAATGCCTTGACGACGCACATGCGCACGAGCTCGCGCATGCGCCGGGTCCCCGCCGGCTGAGCCAGCGTGCGCTCGAGATCAAAGCCGAAGATCTGGTTGAAGATGTCGCTGCCTTGCGGCGTTCCTACCAGGATCTGGAGGCTCTGCGCGAGCTCTGCCTGACCCGCGATCTGCGCCAGGTCGCGCAAGCCCCCGACATCGCTGGACAGGACGACGTCGCCGCGGGTCAGCGAGAGGGTGCGGCCGTAGGGATCGGCGGGCGCATGGTCGGCCGGCCAGACCGGCTGGTTCAACGCGGTGAGCGCATCGGCGTATTGCTGTGCGGCGAGCTGGCGGCTGTTCGTGTCGGTGGACATTGCAGCTCCTAACTATCGACGCTGAACAACTGCTGGCCGGCATCCGCGACGGTCCATGTTGCCGTCGGAACGGACGTGTTGACGGCGACGCCGGTGGCCGTATCAAGCAGGACCGCAGCTCCGCCCACCGACAGGATTCCCGACTTTCCGGCGGTGGCGGCCTGCGTGCCGCGGCATGGCGCTGGCGAGTCGCTCTTCGGATCGGTGAATGGGCAAGGCGTGAGCACACCCGGGCTGCCGGGGGCAAATGAGATTCCGGCTTCCATGCCGGCCGTCACGGCACCGTTGCCGCCGATCGTGAGCCGCTCGTCCCCGCTCGGTATCGCGGCAATGCCCGCGTGCGTGCATTGAATCTTGGCGCCTGCGACGAGTATGAGCGGCATGTCGTCCTCCGTTACCCGATGCTGACCTTGCCGTTGCCCACCGTGAGCGTGACGGCGCCGTCGGTAATCTGGATCTGCCCGCCCTTAAGGGTGACCATCGCGCCCTGGTCGGTCTGAACGGTGAGCGACTCGTCGGTGGGCGGGTCCGGACGAGTGCCCGCCGATGTCTGCAGGCCGGCGCCGACCGTGATCTTCATGCCTTTGACCGAGATGACCCGCTGGCCCGCCCCGGTGATGAGATCGTCCGCGGTGGGACCGTCGGGCAAGCCGTCGCCGTTGAACTGCGTGGGCAGGCAGAGCCACCAGTCGCCCGGCTGGTTGGGGGGCGAGCTCATCGTGGATGTCCACAGGAACCCGTCGACCACGGCGTCGTTCGGGTCGTGCCAGCCGTGCACCAGCAGTGCCCGCATCTTCTGATAGACCGGCACGACCAGCCCGCATTTGTCGAACGCGAAGGCGGAGGCCATCGGCTTGTTGGTCAAGGTCACTGGCGCCGCGATCAGCGGGGCCTGCACGGTCGGATTGGTCATGTCCGGTGTCGCCGCCGTTCCGATCTTGACCGAGGTCGTGTGCGTATCGGCCGAATAGGCGTCGATCTCGCCGGCGCTGACCGCCGGCCGCCGCCGCTCGCGCTGGATCAGATTGTCCTGGATGGTGCGCGCGACCTGCGCGGCGCTCGGCCGCGAAGCCTTGAACTGGTCGGCGGCGGTAGCGTCCGGGCTGAGCGCGCGGCCGGTGCAGCGATAGCCGCGTTCGCTGGTGAGCGAATGGGTAATCGAATGGATGCGATACTTCTTGTTGTCGCCGAACCTCACCGTATCGTTCGGACGCAGCGTCGGATCGCCCGGAATGTCGAAATCCTGCCCGTCCGGGGCGCTGGCAGCCGCGCTCGATCCGCTCGCCGTCAGCGGCTTGGTGGCGCCGCCGTCGCTGATGGGTGTGGGGTGGTCGCTGCCGATCTGCGACGGGGCGCCGAGCCATACGGTGCCGTCCTTCACCTGCACCTGCACGTCGGCCGGCTGATCGGGCTGCTGCGCGCGTTTGGCGAGCTCTTGCAGCAAAACGAGCGGGGTGATGTTGAGCAAGGCGAAGCCTTTCAGGCTGGGCCCGTCGACCTTGACGACCTGCACCGGGACGTTGACCTTCCCGCACAAATCCTTGGCGATCGCTCCGATCGTAGAGTTGGCCGGAGACTGATAGTTCATGCCGCCGCTCGGCGTGCGCGGATTCTTCAGCTGATCGAAGACGAAATCGGTGCCCTTGAGCTTCACGTCGTACATGCAATTGCCGGCCGTGATGCTTTTCTCCAGGACCAGTCCGGCCAGCAGCTCCGACGAGGCGCCGTCTGCATAGCCGAGCGAGATGTGCACGATGGTGGTCTGCGGGTCGATCAGCTCGAAGGTCAGCGGATCGAGGCCATGGATCGTGAGGTCGAATGTGCTGGCGCTGGTCGGATCCGACATGACGACCTCGATGTCGGCGTCGAAGAACGCGCGGGTGACCGCAACGACGGTCGGGAGCTTGAGGGTGGTTATCTTGGCGGGCGGATCGCCCGGCTTGGGTGCCGCGCCCGGCAATGGCAGCGGCGGCAGTATCTTCTCCAGCGTGATCTCGAAGGTCGTCCGGAAGCCGAAGGCGCCGAGCGAAAGGTTAAGCATGGTCCACCGCCACTTCTCCGACGAGCTCGGATCCGAATTGGCCTGGACCGCACAGGTTCGGCTGGGCGACCTTCATGCGCGAGAAGCGCACGCGGAGCGGCCCAAAGCGCAGCGGCAGCTCGGGCACGATCCGTTGCGCGCCGACGAGCCGCAACGGACCGGAGAGATTCTCGACCTCGACGCGCAGCGTGGGATAAAGCCCGTGATCCGCATCCGGCAGATCGAAGAAGCTGCCCGCCAGGTCGCCGTCGAGGACGAGGTCGGGGTCGGTGAAGGAGACGCCCAGGATCAGGCGGTACACGACGCCGCCAATGTCGAGCAGGAAAGCCTGCGGCAAGCCGTCGTCCCCGCTGACGGGAAGCGCCAGATAGTTCAGCGTCTCGTCCGGATAGGAAAGCGCGAGCACCGGGATGGTCATCACTGCGCCTTTCTCGGCCTGCCGCTCGCTAGGGCCGCCGTTCCGCCGATGGCGCCCGCTATGTTGGTCAACTCGCTCAGCATCGCCATCAGTCCCGGACGCGGGCAGTGCTTCAGCTGAATCGCCACCGTAAGCGCCTCCTTGTCGGTGGCCGACTGGCTGAACGTCATCGAGTTGATCTGGCAGTCGAGCAACGTCGTCAGTCCGGCCACCAGCGGGATGCCGTTGACGATCGGCTGGGTGGCCGGCAGCAGTTTCGACAAGTCCGCCATCTGCTCGAGCGCGATGCGCAGGAGCTGCCGGTCATCGCCGATCAGGACCGCGTCGATGTCGATCGTGCGCGTGATCTTGCCGGTCGATTGGCTCAAGCCCTTCGCGCCGACCTCGGGCAAGGCGTATTGCTCGGTGAGCCGGATGCTGTTCACGGCGAACAGCGGCACCGCGCCGATGAGGACCGAGGGCTGCCGGATCACGAGTTTGGACATCGGCCTTTCCTGGACTCTGACAAGCGCGACGGCGGCCGGCCCGGCCGGCTAGCCCATGGAACCGATATCCCGCTGGAGCGCTTCGTGAATCTGCTCGGCGATCGCCTTGGCGGTGCCGGCGCCGAGAATTTCGATTTCGACCGGGAAGTAGTAGTTGACGGTCGCGGCCGGCGCTGGCCGCAGCAGAGCCGCGGCATCCTTCGCCGACACGATGTACTCGCCGGCCTGGACGACCGCCAAACCGCTCTGGTCGACGACCTGGGACGGAACCGTGGGGTCATGCTCAGCCATCAGCCTGCCTCCACGTCCAGGCAAACGCCGCTGAGCGTCGCCGTCGGCGCATCATCGAGCGTGATGTTGCTCGGCGCGACCGAGGTGAAATAGCAGTGGTTGAGCGCGACCTGGTTGAACGTCCAGTCGCTGCCCGACTGCTCCGTCACCACGATTTGAAACTCCGTCCCCGCCATCGCGAGCTTTGTCAGCGTGGCAACCGCGGTACCGACCGCGCGGACCGTCATGTTGAAACTGAAGGTCTGCGCCTGGGTGACGATGCCGACATTGTCCTGCTCGAGCGAATGCTGGACGCGGTGCGCGGTCGTCAATGTGGGGGTGAAGCTCTCGATCGGGCTGACGATGCTGTTGTTCACCGCGACCGCCAGCTTGGTATTCCAGTTGAGGGCCATCGTTCAATCTCCTCAAACGAACTTGAGCGTGACGACGAGTTGGTGGATGGCGCCGGCGTACTCGATCGAGACGCTGAACGGGAGCTGGCGCCCGTTTTGCACCTGGTGGAGCTGCTGGATCTCGTCCGGCGTGCGGTCCTTTTCATCCTTCTCGAGGATGGGTTGGATCGGCACATCGATGGCGTAGTCGTCGATCTCCCCTTCGCCGATGCGGGCGTTGAGCATCGCCCGCACCATCGACACCAGGATGCGCAGGCCCGGGCGGTTGATGCGCAACGTCCCGATGACCTGCGGGCTGGTCAGCACCGCCTTGATCCGGAACGCGATGTCGTCGATGGTGCGGATGATGTCGATGTACTGGCGCTCGCCGCTGCCGTCGGCCGTGAAACCTTCGCCCATGACCGGCCCGGATCCGGCGAGGAATTCCGGATGGACGACCGGGTTGACCTTCGGTTGAACGACCCCGACCTGGTCCGGGTGCAGAAAAGTCAGCAGAGCCTGGTCGTCGAAATCGCCGACCTGCGTGATGCCCTGCACCGGCTTGAGCACGAGGCTCACCCACGGATCGACGCCGCCGATCACTCCGGCGGCCGCGGCGGCGACGTCGTCGGGCGAATTGTGCGCCACGAATACCATCCGGCTGCTCGCCCAGCTCATCGCTGACGTGGTATCACCCTGGACTTTCCAATCCGAAAACTTGTTGGTGAGCTTGCCGGTGCCGTCGCGGATGCCGCCTTCCGGCAGCATGGCGACGCCGATGCGCGGCCGCGTGCCGCCGCCGCCGGCGTCGTTCGGCGAAGCCTGCTCGACGTGGTTGCGCAGCGTCGTGATGTGATGCGGGTCGGTGTCGTTGGACAGACACACGATGTTGATCTGGCGGTTGGCGAAATCCGCCACCGCGGACGACGTGTCGTCGAACGACGCGCCCGGATCGAGCCGATAGGCCCACACCTGCAACGCGCCGTTGGTCAGCGCGAGATTGATCGACTTGGCGAGCGGGCAGAGGTCGAACGTGACCCGATAGTAGATGCTGCCGTCCGCGCGTTTGGGCTTGCCGGTGCCGCCATTGCTGTTGCCGAGCGTGCCGTCAATGGTCAGCGCCGCCCCGCTCAGATCGATGAACGCGTTGGCCGGGGCGACGTCGGGCTTCATCAGCAGATCGGCGACCGGCTGTCCCGAGACGTCGAGCGGCGCGCCCCAGAACTTGGCCGACCCGCTCACCGTCTTGTCGGCGATCGAGAAGGTGTCGAGCACCACTTGCGCCGGGCTGCCGCCGACCTGGAAGACGGCGCCGTTCGCTCGCCGCAGCGTCCGGGTGGGAACGTCGACCGAGAGCGGCGCGTACGTCGTCACGGACGAATCGACCAGGTGAAACGGTCCGATGACGTTTCCCTTGCTGTCTTTCGGCTGTTGCCAGGCGACATTGGCCATCGCGGTGCCGTCCGGTCCCACCGGCGCATGCGTCGCGTCGGTCCCCACCCGCAGCACCGGGACCACACGGGCGTAGGGCTCGCCGTCGATGCCGGTCAGGGCGCGCGTAAACAGCGTGGGGTTGCCGAAGCCGGCGCCGGCGCTCGGAGCCGGCCCGATGATTCCGACCACGCCGACCGCGGCGGAGACGGGCTGGTAGAGTCCGCTGGTGTCGATTTTGACGGTCACGTACTGAATACCCATCATCCGGCTCCTTTCCGGGTCATGCCGCCGCCGCTACGCCGGCGGCGGGAGGAATGCGGCAAGTACGTCAGCTGCATCGAAGAATTGCGCGATCGCAGCCGGTGCGAGCGGGCCGCCGTCGGCCACACCGGATGGATAGATCTGGACGAACAGGAAGGGCCGCTGGTCCGGTGTCCCGTCGAGCGAAACCAGGAAGCTCGGATCGCCTTCGAGGAACCGGCGAATCGTCTGGATACGACGAAGGTCGTCGGTCAGCGAGAGGCCCGCAGCGATGAACACATGGACCTGCAGTGTGTAGGTCAGCGCGACCTGATCCGTTGCGAGCGCCAGCAGGAACTTAGACTGCGAAGTCATCGGCGCGGCCGCCGATTGCCAGCCGGCGGGCTGCACATCGGCCGCAGGGCCGAACGCAACGCTCCCGGGCACCACGTGCAGCGAGAAATCGGCCCTGGTCGTGAAGCTCGCATCCACCCAGCCGACCGGTTCCTGCTTATGGATCCGATAGTCGATCCACTTGCGCTCGGGACGCTCGTTGCGCCGTTCGCTGAACCCGGTGATGCGAAAATCATCGCGGATCAGTTGCTGCAGCTGGAAGTTGGCCAGTGGGCCCAACGTGACCTTGTCGACCTGAAATCCGCCGGTCCCATAGCGCCGGGAAAACGAGGTTGCCGCAAATCCGGCAAGCCCGATCGTGTTGATGAAGGCAGCGCGGTTGGCGCTGGTCGCGAGGTTGGCAAGCACCTGATCGACGAACGTCACTGCCATAGCATCGCTTCCACGTGCGAAGTCTGCCACGCTGCGCCTGCGCTTACCCAGGCCTGGTCCATGCCTGGATCGCGGCTGCACCGAGACGTCGGCGTGGCGTCGATCATGGCAGATCCTTCACTCGGTCGACCGGAACGACCACGCGCCGTTGGCCGCCCTCCACCTCGATGACGGCGAGCGCGCGCTCGTCTTGGCCGCAGTCCGTAAAGTCCACAACCCGGCCATGCAGCAGCTCGTCGCCGTACAATTGGCTCAGGACTTCGCGCGGCTCAGGAAAGTAGATGTCGCGAACTCTGAAGGCGACGCGGCCCCTGCACGTCTCTCGGCCATCGCTTTCCTCGCGCACCAACCGCTCCAAATCCGGCCGGCGCACGCGGAGCAAGCGCCATGCCACGTGCGAGCGCCGCGCGTGCGCGGTCTCCACGGATGGAAACTGCTGGAGAAACGGCGGGCTCGCATGCTGGCCGCCACGCGCGTGCGCGTGCCGATCCGGCATGATTTTTCCGACGTTGAATCGATGTTCCGGAAGAGGCGTTCCGGCCGGCCTCAGCGCTGGCGGCCTGTCGGCGCGAGATAATGCTTGCGAAGCTTGTTGTAGATGCTGCGCGGCGTGACCCCCAGCAGCCGGGCCGCCTCGGTCTGGTTGTTGCGGGTCCGGCGCATGGCCGCAGCGATCAGGTCGCGTTCGCAACGCGCCAGGTAATCGCCAAGGTGCCATTGTTCTTCGCGCGGCGTAGCCGGCAGAGACGGAGGCGCCGGCACCGCGTCGTCATGGGCGCGCGGCCGCAGCTCCCGTCCCGCATCTTCCGGTGTGACTCCTTGCCGCGAAAGCTCTTCCAGCATGTCGGGCGAAAAGTCCTTGAGCCCGAGTGGCCCGTCGTCGGCCTTGTGCGCCACCGCGAAGGTGATCAGATTTCGAAGCTCCCGGACGTTCCCACGCAATGGAAGCAGGGCCAGCGCATGGATGAGATCGGCTTCGATGCTTCCGGGCGAAAGGCCGATCGCGGCCCACGCCGCTTTGCCGAAGTGCTCGACCAGGACTCGGAGATCATCCGGGCGCTCCCTGAGCGGGGCCATCCGAAGCGAGAGCACGTTGAGCCGGAACAAGAGGTCGGTGCGAAATCGCCCCTCTCGCGCCAGGGCCGCAATGTCGCGATTGGTGGCGGCGATCACGCGGACGTCGATCGGCACCGTCCGGTCGGCCCCGACTTGCAGCACTGCGCGCTCTTCCAGCACGCGCAGCAGCTTCGCCTGGATGTCGAGGCCAAGCTCGGCGATCTCGTCGAGGAACAGCACGCCGCCCTGCGCCGCCAGAAAGTAGCCCTTGCGCTGCGCCGCCGCTCCCGTGAACGCGCCACGCACATGTCCGAACAGCTCGCTCTCCGCCAAATTCCCGCTGATCGCCGCGCAATTGACCGCGACGAACGGGGCGCTACGACGTTTGGGGTCGAGGGCGCGGATCGCCGTGCCGACGAGCTCCTTGCCGGTGCCGGATTCGCCCACGATCAGGACAGGCAAGTCGCTGAGCTGGCTGATACGGATCACTTGGCGAAAGACGTCGCGCATTGCGCGGCTCTCGCCGATGAATCCGTGACGTTCCGCCAGCGTCCTGACAGTGGCGGCCTCCGCCTCGCTGCTCTGCGCGGCGGCCAATTCCGCCGAGAGCGCCGCGCGCAACGATGCCGCAAAGCCGACGTCGCGACTGTCGAGCAGCTGATTGGCGCCGGCCAGCAGCACGCGGCAACGCACGCCGACCGGCCATGCGCGCACGTCGTCCTCATACGCGATCACGGCAGCGCCCATCTGCCGCAATCGTGCGATCGTGCCGAGGAGCGGATCATCGCGACCGGGGCACTGACCGACCGCGATGACCACGGCCGCCGGACGGGCGCCAGGCCACATGTCGCAATCGGGACAGGTCGGCAGGGTCTGGATGGACACTTCGAATGCGTTGACCGCCTGCACCACGACGCGCAGCCGGCTGCCATCCGAATCGACCGCTGCGATAACGGTTGGCGCGCGGCCGTTTCGGTGCAGCGCCCGGCATTGGCCATGCGCGACGGCACTCGCGGGGGCATCCGCCGAACTTGTTACTGCACCGCCATCCATCGCAGGCGTCCCCGCCAGCGTGAGTTGCCGTGTACCACCCAAGAAGACGCCCGGCAAACGCCGGACCATGGATCAGTCTTCCAGCCCTGCATAGCGGCACTATCATATCGCGCATCGGCCGCGTGTGAACTATATCACGCAGATGCATCGAATGCCCTCTCGTGTTGGCAACGTGATCGCGGCGGATGAAAACACCGGCCTCGCAAAATCGTCCCGATTAAAGCGAGAGTCGTGCGGTATCGTCGTTATGGGTACCAAATTACCTTCGCAAAACGATCTCGACCGCCTCGACCGGTATCTCGCTGTGCGAGACGTGCGTGAACGATTTGGGTCATGTGTACGCCAACTCGCCGCGAGGACGACGCCGGGTTCTCGTGCATCGTCCAATCGAAGGACACAATGCCCGCAAGTTCTGTGGCTCGATTGATGATTTTCTTCTTGAGTTTTCTGGTCAACTTTTCGCCAGTCATGCTCGGCTGTTACAGTGATGGGCCTTTTGGGTAAGAGAACTTCTTCAGCATGGGTCTTTAACGAGACAGTCAAAGGGCAGCAGCGTAGGGCGGTATTCACCGGGCTGAGGTTGGTTCCAGCGGTTTGCAAACACGCGTGCGTCCTGCGTCACGGCGGACGAAATAATATCGCTGGTCGTTGCGTGCCGCTCCATCACGAGCCAGGGAGTCGGACGTTGAACGAGCAAAGTATAAAGCCGGTCCGCTGTGCTGGCATTTCTTGGATCAGCATGCACGGCAGCAGCAAGGTTGGCGATTGCTCCTGGAACATCTCCACCGCCTAGGGTCGCAGCGCTTCGAAAGAAGGCCTGAGCGGCCACTTGTACGAGCGCCAACCGCCTATTGTCGGCGATGAGGAACGCAGCCGCGATAAAGAGACACAGCATCACGGCTGAGGCAACCTGGAAAAAGCGGAGCCGTCTGCGATCCACGCGCCGCGTGCCGATTAGGTTCTCTAATTCCGGGTTTCGATGTCAAGCTTTCCGCGATCATCCTTGCCGGGCCCACTGTTCTCTCCGCGGTAGGGGCCTGCCCTCCGCATGATGGCGTAAGACGACGCTGGTGGATCAATGTTGCAAGCGCAGTCTCTCTGATTGAGAGCTCGCAAAAAATCGGGCGATCTCACCACCGCCATCGTCCCGGCAGGGACATCTTTTCCCGCTGTGCTGCGGGAACCCTTTGATCTCGGTATTGCTCGTTACGCGGAAACCTCCTTCTTGGACCAGTTGAATTCGGTTCGGTCGATCCACATGCGGTGCAGAATGACCGCGAGCTTGCGCGCGACGGCGACTGTGGCCTTACGGAGGCCATTTCGCTTGGCGAGCCTCATCCCCCAAGCCTTTAGCGCTGACCATTTCGGCACGCGGGTCAGCAGCACGCCGGCCGCTTCGAAAAGATAACTGCGCAGCATGGCGTCACCACACTTCGAGATGCGCCCCGTCCAGTCGATCTCCCCTGAAGCATGGCGTCGGGTCGTCAATCCTAAATAAGCGCCACACTTCTTGATCGCTTGAAGCGAGTCGGATCGTCGATCGTCACCTTGAAGCAGAGCGCGGTGATCGGGCCGACACCAGGCACGCTCATGAACCTTCGGACCTGCGCGTCATAACGTGCAAGCTTGAGAACCTTACGATCGAGATCGTCGCTCTGCTGCTCGATGGCCTGACGTGCCTTGAGCAGCGGCCCGACCACAGCGATCAACTCGGGACGATCCTCAATCAGTTCCTCGGCCCGCACGGTAAAGACGTTGAACTTGGCACGGCCGATCACGAGACCGACATTCTTGAGCAGGCCGCGGATCTGGTTCTCGAGATCACGCTTGATCTTGACCAGCAACGCCCGGCTCGCCAGCAGCGCCCTAACCGAGTGGCTATCGAGGTCCTTGACGTGCACCTCCTTAAACCAGCCGGTCTGCATGATGCGGGCGATGCCGGCCGCATCGTTGCGGTCACTCTTATTGATCTGCATCTTGAGTACCGCCCTGGCATGGCCCGCGTCGATACAGATCACCGGCAGGCAAGCTTCCGGCTTCGTCGAAGTCATACGAGATGAAGAGATCGTATCCGAAGACCAGATCGCGTAGGCGCTCGAACATTCGCCGAAACCTCCCCAAGGAGCGCGGTTCATTCAGGTGCGTCGAATGCATTTGCTTGGCCTACACGCGCGGTGAGTGAGACCTCTCCTTGACATGATTGCAACTTAAGCGAGTATCCCTGTTTTTTTGAATTCACGCAACTAGCTTTTGGCACGGGCAAATTCGTCGGATGACGGCTACGCGCGTAACGGCTTTACCGCATCCACCGTCCCGGCGACGGACTTCGGGCAATAGGGGCCTCTGTTCGGCCCGCTTGCGTCTCGTATTCCTCCTTGATCAAGCCTGCGCTGCGATCGGCTTCGCCTCGGCCCACCGGTAAGTTGTGCCGTCAATCCATATGCGGTGCAGGATTACTGCGATCTTGCGGCCAAGGCGACCTTCGCTCGCTTTGAACCTCGCCGCTTGGCGACTATTCCCCAGCGTTTGAGCTTGGAGAACCGCGTTATCCGCGACAGCAGAACATTGGCAGCTTCATAGAGTGCCTCAAGTCCGATCCGCTTCACTGCAAAGCCAAGCGCCTCACACGTCGATTCTTGCATAATGCTCCATGGCTGTCCTCCGTCTCCAGATGCTTGGGGCCGACTCAACGTCGTGACCCCGCTTCATAATCTATCGAAGGACAGCCACATCAACTCATCGCTCAGAGAAGGCCCATTACGGCATCTAGTAGTGCATCGGTGGAAGAATACTGTCGCTTCTACGACCTGTAATGGAGGCTCACCCTTGCTTTTTAAGAGCGCTCTGGTCATGCTCTGTTTTGTAGTAAAGAACCAGTTTCAGGTCGTGTTCAGCTTCCCGATAATGGCCGCCGGCAAGTTTGATCGCGCGCTGGATGAAGAATTCGGCGGCGTTCAGTTCACGTTCGAGCAATAACACGCTGCCCAGACCGTTCAGTGACGATGGATCGAATGGCTTAAAACACAGCACCTTGAAGAAATAACCTTCCGCCTCTTCTAAAAGCGAATCCTTCGGGGCTTGTCCAGCCTGGATCGCATCCCAATGTCTGCCGAGGTAGGCATTCTTGCGATGATAGCCAGCGAGACTAAGAATCATCGGCTCGAAAGGAAAGGCCTTTTCGACGACTCTTAGTGCGGAATCGACTTTCTCGTGTAGTTCGGCGGCTTTTGTCCGATCTTTCAGCAACGCATCCAATTCAGCTGCCTGCGCGTTCCTCAAAGATTTCACAGCTTCAGCGACTTCACGGTTGGCGCCGCCGACAAATGGGGCGACTTTGTTTCCGCCGCGCGGGGCTCCACGGATCGCTGCGCAGAGCTTCTCGCCGAGTTTAGCTCTGTCACGCTGGCGGTCGAGCCAAGCTGTGTTTTGCAGGAACTGGGGCAGGGGCGTGCGATCCAGCACGCACGGGATGATGAAGCGTCCGGAGTGTAACGCGGTGAACATCTCCGCCATAACCCAGCGCGATTCGGAGGCTGCCTTGGACCACACCAAGGCCAACACCCGGCACTCGCGGATGGCGGATTGAAGTCCATCGCGTAAAAGAGCGCCGAATCTTACGTCAGCGTCGTCGATCCATGCTTTAAGTTCATCAAGCTCCAAGGTCCGGACGAGTTGTCTGGCAGAGCGGGCGTCCTTTGACGCGTGACTTATGAAAACGTCAAAACGTTGGTTTCGCAGCGGTGCCTTGGTTTTCATCGACCCCCCTTAGTGGGAAACTGATGAAAGTCTAGTGCTCGACGCGCCTCGTGTTAGCCTACGTCAGCCACTCGGGATCGGGATGGTCACCGCCGACAGCCATCAGCGTCGTCATGTTGCTGAACAGGTTGCGACGGTAATGTTGCAGGCCACGACGATCGTCTCGCCGAGATCGAATTGCGGATGCCATACCGACATAGATCGCAAGCAGCGGCCTGTCGAAATGTGATCCATGGCTTCTCTACATCGTTTGTTGATGTCGATCAATATCGCACGCGTTCGAGCAAATCGATGAAGATCGAGGTATCGGCCGCCGAGCGGAAGATCCGCCGGTAGCCGAACTTCCCGGACGAGCGGGACGCGAAGAACGCATCCAGCCGTTCTCCCAGCTCCTGGGTGCCGTCGCGGTTGAGGAACAGCAGCACGTACTTGTCGCGGCTTCCGGCATCGCCAAGTCTGGCATCGAGAATCATCTGCAACACGTCTTCCTTGGGAATTCCGAACCTGCCACTGCTGGTGAACAGATATTGCCGGGCCTTCACCCGCCGGAAGAACTCGATGTTGACGTTGTTGCTGCTGCCAAGATGCGGCACGAGCAGGACGTCCACTTCAAAGGAACCGTCCGGTCCGCTCAAGCCCGCTGCGCGCAACCCGGCTTCGACCTGCTCCGAACAGCTATCACCCGGATGGAGAAAGCGACGGCCCTGGAGTTCGAACAGAATGATTAGGCTCGCGCGGTTCACGACCGACCTATCCCTACAGGCAACCTGATTCTCCAACAGCCGAGCCGGCGCGGCCATGGCTTTCATGAGCGGATGCCCGTCACGGCATTCGCTGCCCGGCTCGGGAATTGCGGAAAACCGCTCCGTGGGGAAAATCGGCGGGGGCAATTCCCTGTCAGTCGCACGCTCAGCCTACATCTTGTGCAAGTTGGCCAATGCTGCCTGGTCAGGACCCAGAACGGTCGCCATCAAGCAATCGCCGAGGTCGAGGGTCACGCGTCCATTCTCCGGACGCGTGACCAGATGGTCGAACGGTTTATTGACCGGCAGGCCGAGCTTATCGACGCGTTCCCGGGTGAACGCCTTCGACCATCCGCCACTGTATGGGGGGACGAAGCTCGCGAACCAGACATTCTTGATGTCGAACGGGGGTGGCATGCCTTGCTTTTGCAAGTCCAGCATGTCCCGAAACATGCGATCGAAACCGCCGAGCCGGTCGTCATCGTGGTTCGACACCATCAGATATTCGATGGGAAGTTTTCGGTTGGGCGCCCATCGGGAGTGCAAAGCCTCCAGCCGCGGCTTGAGTCTTTGCAGGTAATTGTCACCGCGTCCGCCGTCGATCAGAATGAATCGCGGCGCGTCGGGATCCCCGTAATGCAAGATGAGACTTTCGCCGACGCCGACGCTCATGACCTCGATGCTGAAGATCTTCGGCACAGCGAAGGGTCGGATCGATGCCGGATCTTGTACTTTCGCCCACGCCGAGTCCGCCTCGCGGAGCTCGGCGTGTCCCAAGCGACGCGCGTTCTTCGCGCCCTCCACGAGCCGCGCCATGGTCTTTTCGGTCTCCACAAGCTCGCTGCGCAGGTTGCCGAGCCGTAGCGTCGCGGCTGCAGCGGACGCGCCGGCGGTCATATTCTTGCTCAGCCGCTCGGCTTCCTCGCTCAGCCGATCGCGGCGGGCGGCTTCGAGGTCCCATTCAGCCATCAGTCGGCTCGCCTCGGTGAATTTGCTGGTCGCCTGGGCATCACCTCGCTGGGCTTCGGCCACGCGCTGCTCCTGAACCGCGGCATGCCACTGCCAGGCCGCCGCGATCGCAATGGCAATGAACAGGGCGGCGGCCGCGCCGAGCGCACGCAGCCTGATGGTTTCCTGACGCGTCGCATCGAAACTGCGAACTAGCTCCTGGATGGTCGCATCGGACGGAGGACCGTCCAGGTCTGTCACCTCCTCTCGAATGGACCGGCGCTCCTGCAGAAGCGTCGCCGAGGGCGAGTCTTCCGGAAGCATAGCCGAGGCGCCAGGAAACTCGATCACGATGGGCGAGCGATCGAGTGCAATGAAGTGTTCCAGCTCCAGTTGAACCCAGCGGGAGGACGACAAAGCGTGCGGGCGCGCAAGGAGAATGAGCCGTTTGCTCATGCCGATGCGTCGGCGCGTCCCGGTGCGGAGATTGTCGCCGCCTGTGTAGCCTTGCACATCCAGGAATGTGCGATAGCCGAGCGCCTCGAGCTGGTCACGTAACAGGCGCGGGTACTCGGTGCCGTCACGATGCGCGTACGAAATGAAGAAGTCGTAGCCGAATAGGAAATCGGCGACCGACTTGAGATAGCGGAAGACAAGGTAGGAGACCTTTTGCAGCGTTACTCGCATGCCGCCTACCGTATCATGTGTCTCGCAAATCCAAGCACCGCCAGCACCATTTTGCGAGTTTGGGCTCGTCAATCTTGGTGCGCTGATCCCTTCCATCGCCACTCAGAGGACAGCGGAGGTGTTCATCCTACCTTCGCCGGGTGGCCGGCTGCGCTACGCCGGCCGGCTCCGCCGGCGACGCTGGCGCAGTGGCCAACGTTAATAACATTCCAATCGGACCGGTCAGAGGGGCTGATCAATATCGGTTCGGCCCATATAGGCCACTGCCCCATGGGTGCATTCTGGAGCGCGGTGTTGGTCCCTGTGACGATGTCCCGACCGACACCTCGCTCAGCCCGAAGAGCGTCGTACCCAGCCTCTTTGCAAGGGGAGATAACGAAGCACACCTTGGACATGACGCAATCCCCATGTTCGGAGCTGCCTGTTTTCAGCGGCTTTCGTTGTATTGTAAACCTTAATTTTTTGGAAGTGTTCATGACAGCGCTGCCGATCCCGGCGACGGCAAGGGCGTTCCATGACCCCTCCCGGCACCGCCTGAAGCCGAGCGCACTTTTTTCGTGAAAGGTATAGCGCGTTACCGCAGCGGAATGTGAACCAGTTCACATTCGAGGCGTGAAGTTTCATGAACCACGGTCTTCACCGGGCCGCCCCACAACCGATAAAAAACTCATCCGCGATTGCGATGCTCGTAAGAGCAAAACGCGCTTCACACATTGATCCACCAGCGTCATCTTACGCCAACATGCGGAGGGCTCGCCCCTACCGCGGAGAGAACAATGGACCCGGCAAGGATATTCACGGAGAGCTTGACCCCACGCCCGGAATTAGAGAACAGCCAGGGTCAGACCCGGTCATCCGGCGATGTCGCCTCAATGTCCGGATTGCCCCGAAAGCGGCCGTGCGGCGGACATTCCGGAACGGCAGGTTCGTGCCACAAGCTGCCGTGAGCAGATGCAGCAACCTGCCTGGGCAAACGACAGATTATTCGATCACCTCGTTGGTGCGGGCGAGCAAGGTCGCTGGCACGTCGAGACCGAGTGCCTTAGCCGTTTGAAGGTTCATCACCAGTTCGAACTTGGTCGGCTGCATGACTGGCAGTTCTGCTGGTTTTTCGCCTTTGAGAACGCGCCCGGCATAGAAGCCCAGATGTCGAAACACATCCGGATTATTGGTTCCATAACTGCATAGACCACCGGCTGCAACGAACTCACGAAATTCATAGACCGCAGGAATTTGTGATCGTGCCGCGAGCGCGACAAGCTGATTGCGCCGACTGTTAAAGAACGCGTTCCCCTCGACGACCAGCCCATCCGCCCGCTGTTGCTCAAGAGTTTCAAACACAACTTGCAAATCACTGTCGGTTCTGGCGCTCAGGACTGACAGCTGAAATCCCAACGCTCGCGCCGCCTCCTGCGCATTCCTGATTGGGATTCGGCCAGAGGGCTGGCGGGGTTGATAAGAATCGCCACGTTGCTGGCCTTGGGAAGAAGCTCGTGGAGCACCTCCAATCTCTTCGGCCCGAGAATGCCGCTCCAAAGAAGAGAACGGTCGCGTTCCCCGTATCGTCGTCGGCAATATTGCAACCGACAATTCCTGTTCCTTTACGCGGCTACTACGCTCTCGGGACGGATTTCGGCACCGGCGGGAAGTACCCCCGTTTCGACATAACGCCAGAGCGCGATGAGCAGCTTGCGTGCCATGGCCACAATGGCGATCCGCCGCGTGCGTCCAGCCAAGGTGCCGACGCGCTTGCGGAGCCATTCTGCGAGCTCGCTTCCGGGCTGGTAGCGAAGCCAGAGCCATGCGAGCTGGATCATGGTCGTCCTTGCACGCGGGTTCCCAGCCTGGCTAATGCGCCGATCGCGGTCCATACTGCCGCTCTGGTAGGGCATCGGGGTGATGCCCACGTAGCTCGCGATCTGACGACGGTTGTCGAATGAACGATCGAATACCCGCGATGATCGCGGAGTCGACCTGCCGTTCCCCGGCCGATTTCGTTGGAATTCGGAGCAATGCCTTCGCGAAAGGCTTCGAGCGCCTCGTTGAGCTTGTCCTGTCGTGCCGGCAGTTCGCCGACCGCTCGATAGGGCGCCGACAGATCACCCCGCCGCTGCGACGCTGTCGGCGCCGAGGAGCCGCTCGCGAATTGCAAAGCTGTCACGATAGGCCTCGAGCGCCTCGCGCTACGGTTCCTTGTTACAGCCCACAGATTGCAGTAATGCGATGATTCTCGCTATAATATATTGGGTCAAGAGCCGCGAAAGCGCGTCCGGCCCGGAAAATCTCCTTGTAGGTGGTGAGAAGCGATGACGGGCGAGACGAGCCTCAAAGAGTGCGACATGGTGTATCCCAAGGCCATTCCGGAACTCTCGCAGCAGTATCGGTTCCGCAGCATCGGAGGCACCTCGGCGGGAGCAACCGCCGCCGTGGTCACGGCTGCGGCCGAATACAATCGCGGCAGCGGTGTCCGCACGATCCTCGTCGAACTCAAGACGTTGGACTTCGGGTTCTGCCGGGGCGCACCCCAATCGGATGGCGGTGCGCCGGGCCTCAGCGATTGGCTCGCGGTCAAGATCGAAATCGCCGCCGGACGGATGCGGGACGGGGACCGCCGCCGAAGGAAGCCTCTCACCTTTGGAGATATTTGGCGCGGCCGCGACGACGGCGGCAGCCCGGAGAAACCGGTCATCGATCTGCGGATGATGACGACGAACCTGACGGTGCGCCGGCCGCATGCATTGCCGCATATGGACCGCAATCACGGACTTTGTCATCGGGCTGGTGAATGCCGCCAAAGACTGGCAGGACCTGTTGCAGTCCACGCTGCCCGGTTACCGCGAGCGCATCGCGACGGTCTACCTGAAGCCCGAGGAAGGCGGCATCAATCTCACCATGAACCCGAGCAGATCGACCGGCTCGGCAAGTTGGGCGAACGTGGTGCTGCGCTTATGGTCATCGGCGGATCCGGCTGACCAGTCGCCGTTCGATTTCGACGATCATCGTTGGCGACGCTACCTGATTGCGTTTGCGCGCCTGGAGGAGGCGCTGGAGAACGCCTCTCGAACATGGAACGGCAATGCCCGCTTTGACGAGTTCATCAGGAGCTATCAGCCGAAGTCATATCACGACGCAAGTGCACAGTGGACAACATGGCGAGGCCAGGTCTTTGCGCGTTTAACGACATGATGTCATGGGCAACAAGCTGGGGCGGGGCGTCCCTGCGGGACGCAAACGACGGCCGTTACATACCATCGGCCTGCCAGCGAATTGCGGATCACTCCAAAACCATGAGTGGGCGGAATCAGTATGAATGACGAACTGAAATACGATGTATTTCTCTCGCACAACAGCGCCGACAAACCCGCGGTCCTGCAAATCGGTTCTGCGCTTCAGAAGGCAGGTCTCAGGTCATTTCTGGATATTTGGCACCTGCAGCGCGGCATGTCGTTTCAACCAGGCCTCAGCAGTGCCTTGGATGAGAGCGGGTGCTGCGCAGTCTTTCTCGGCCCATCGCCTGACGGTCCTTGGCAGAACGAGGAATTGCACTACGCCCTGAATCGAGCGGCGCGCACCCGTGACGACTATCGGGTTATTCCGGTGCTGTTGCCCGGTTCGGATCCCGCCCGCATGGATGGTTTCCTTGCACTACGAACCTGGGTCGATTTTCGCCACGGATTGGACGATCAGGCGGCGCTGACTACGATCTAGGCGATGGCCTCGAGTGGGGTACGTCGCGGAAGCAGCTCTGGGGTGCAGAGTTCACGATCTTTGCGCAACGCGCCTCCGACGAGATCAGGATTGGAGACGGCGTTCTGGCAAAGCGCAGGAATGATGCTGAGTTCTGGAAGGAGGTTGAGCGATCCGATGATTGGCGAGCCTATCGCGATCCCACGTGGAGCAAGCTGCCGGGCAGCTTGAATCCAAAGCCCGCCGAGATCCTGGAGGATCTCGCCGGCCACGGCGACATCACCTCCCTTGAGAAAGCACTGAAGTCGCTCAGTTGGAAAGACGGTGTGGATGACTACCTGGAGGCCGCTCTGCTTTCGACCCAGACGCCTGCCGGCAAGACCGAGCTGATTCGTTTGCAATGGTCCGAGATCGTGCAAGGACATGGGCCGCCGGAGCCGAACGGGATTGACTGGCTCATTCGAATTGGTGGATCGGCCGAGTGGAAAGTCGTGAAGTTCCCCTTTTTGAAGGGTGACGATGTTCGAGGTGTATGGAGTCTGGAGAAGGATGCGCGCTCGGCTCTTTTGCTCAGCGCGCGTCATGGCTTCTATCTCACGCGCGACGGCGGCCTCTCGTGGGAGGTGGCCAATTTCGGCGAGACGGGATTCACGAGTGGCACCAAAGTTAAGCCGATCATTGTCAACGATGCATCTTCCACATTTGCACTCATTGACCGGGGCACTACCGAAAATGACGGGGAGAATCCGCTTTTCAGGCTGCAGCACCGCAACTGGCTGCAACGCTGGAGCGCGGGTTTGACGGAGCTTTTCGGTAGCTCGCGATACCGCGAGGAAGGATCCGCTGGCGAACGACAAGGAGTGCCGCGCAGCGTCGATTGATTCTGATCCGGCCGCGCTACGCCGCCAAATCCTCCGATCGCCGGACCGCACCTTCCGCGGCCTCGTCCTCGAATCCGCTGTTTCAACCGGTGCACCTTGGAGTGGTGCAGCCCGGTCTCCTCTGGGATTTCGCCGCGAGGCGCGGCGGGCGCTGGTCGTCGGCGATCGCAGCAGCGTCCTCGCGTAGCAGCGGTGCAACGGCCTCCGCCGCAGCCAGTCGGGAGGCGCGGGTCGATCACAGCCTCCGCGACCTGCTCGCCTTCACCTGCCCCGCCATCTGCTGTTTCGTATTCTAGCTTATCGGCTGCAAAGACCTGGCGCCGTCACAGGCGATCGCGCTCGGCACCCTGCGCGCGGATGATCAAGGATCGAGGCGTGTCCTATGTTCAGGCGTCAGAGGACTTGGGCGTGCATCCGTCGCAGTTGCGCGATTGGGTGAAGAAGTTCGCCGAGGAATCCGGAACAGGCCTTTCCTGGCCACGGCCAGATGAAGCCTGAACAGCTTGAGATCGCGCGTCTCAAGCGCGAGGTCACCAAACTGAAGGCCGAGCGAGACATCCTAAAAAACGTTCGTGGATCGTTTTCCTCCTGCGGGCACGGAAACGGGCTGCGATATGTATTATCGGCGCCGAGGGGAGCGGCCGTTGGCTTTTTGGTGGCATCAACCCCGTAAAAAACATGGTCCATGGGCTGTTGCGGACTTGAGAGTGGTGACGCGGTCGAGCGATCCCGGTTAGGAAGTTGAAATTCTCCGCGGCCCAGCCCCTCCTTTTTGTTCAAGTGATGGAGGGACGTTGTCATGATGGAAACAAAACGGCGCCGTGAACAACGGAGCATATTGCCGGTACATCCAGATGCGGCAGCGATCGATATCGGGGCGACAGTGCACGTGGCGGCCGTCAGCCCCGTGCGCGATCCCGAATCGGTCCGGTCGTTCGGAACGTCCACTGGCGATTTGCACCGGCTTGCTGATTGGTTCGCACAGTGCGGGATCAAGACGATCGTGATGGAATCGACCGGGGTCTGCTGGATCCCGATTTACGAAATTCTCGAGCAGCGGGGCGTCGAGGTTCGGGTCGTCAACGCTCGCGATGCCAGGCACGTGCCGGGCCGCAAGACCGACGTCAGTGATGCGGCGTGGCTACAGCGCCTGCACGAGTTCGGCCTGCTGCGAGGCAGCTTCCGGCCACAGGGTGCTATCGCTGTATTGCATTCCTATTTGCGCCAGCGTGAGCGATTACTGGACTACGCAGCCGCCCACATCCAGCATATGCAGAAAGCACTCACTCAGATGAATCTGCAGATCCATCATGTGATCTCGGATATCACCGGCGCAACCATCATCCGCGCCATAGTGGCGGGCGAGCGTGATCCGGACACTTTGGCTTCCTATCGGGACATCCGGTGCCATTCGTCGGCGGAGAGGGTCCGCCAAGCCCTGATTGGGAACTACCGCGAAGAGCACCTGTTCGCGTTGGCGCAAGCCGTCGAGCTATATGAAATCTACCAAGCAAAGGTTGCGACATGTGACGAGAAGATCGAAGGTGTGCTCGAACGGTTGAAGCAACCCTGTCGAGCGCCGGCCAAACCGCTTCGGGCTGCCCGCCACAAGACCCGACAGCCCAATGCACCCGCTTTCAATGCCCGTGGAGCGCTCTACGCGGTGCTCGGCGTCGACCTCACGCAGATTCATGGGCTTGGTGCAGTCCTCTTTTACAATGCTGTTCGCCATGGAATGGACTACGCAGATCCCGGCGCGTCCTATTACGAGGAGCGCTATCGCCAGCGTGTCCTCACTAATCTCCAACGACGTGCGAAGGCATTCGGATACGTTCTCCAGCCAACCGAGATTAAGGTAGTATCGATGGCTGTTTCCTAGGAAAGCGGCGGCCTACTTCGCGAAGGAATCGACGTGAAGTTCGGTTTCATTGCGAAGCACCGGGGGTCTGGCCGGCAGGTTGGTTGTGCGAGGCGCTCGGTGTCTCGCGAGGCGGGACGACCGCGCAGTCAGCGCAGCCGAAGCGATGATCCATATGTTTACCTCGACGGCATCGTGCTCAAGCGCAGCTGGGCTGGCGAGGTGCGCAACGTCTCGCTGTTTGCTTCGCTTCTCGACCGGCCCCCTTGCGGCTGAGGGCTGACGAGCGGGTCGAGGTTCTGCTATAGCTTGACGACTCGGCTACCATATGCCGCGATGACGACGGTGCAGGCGGTGGCCGGCTTCGATATCACAGCGGGATGGTGATGCTGACGGCTGACGAGCGGGTCGAGGTTCTACTAGAGCTTGGCGAACTCGGCTACGATATCGAAGATGCGAAGAGATGGCTCTTCGGCGCATCCGCAGCTAGACGGGAGGAAGCCCGCAGACTGCGCGCGCGATGTGATGGCGATCATCGATCGGCTTAAAAACGGGGCGTTCTTGTGAACCGCTACGAGTGGCATTCCTGGTTCGCTTGGTATCCGGTGAGGATCTTGCGGCGCCTGGTATGGCTGCGATGGGTCGAGTGCCGGGTGTATGGGCGCGTTGCTCCGAATGGTGACCTGACTGAGGAGTGGTCAAATCGGGAGCGCACGCCGTGAAATTAGCTGTCCAAATTTCGGGCGGGCGTCGCCATCGATTCCACATCGTGCGGGCGCACCAGCATGCAGTGAAATCAAAATCAGGAAGCGCTCGGCCGTTCGCGCGGCGGCTTCTCGACTAAAATCTATCTCCTTCCGCATGAACGCCAGGGGCCTACCCGCTGACTTTCGACGTGACCGGCGGCGAAGCGCATGAGATTAAAGGCTACGATGCGCTGATGGAGTTGCACGACATCAATCCTGACAGGCTCCTCGGCGACAAGGGCTATGACAACCACGATATTCGCGACGACTTGGCAGCAAGCCCGTGATCCCGCCGCGATCCAACCGCAAGACATCGATTGAATATGATCGCGAAGCATACAAGCGGCGCAACCTGATCGAGCGGTGTGCCAATCGACTCAAGCAGTTCCGCCGCATCGCAACCCGTTAAATGAGCCGCCGCCCGCGCCGGGTGTCGCGCGGTTAGGACAGCACGTTCGTGGCATGGTATCGTTGCCTTTACGCACCCTCGCACCGGAGGGGCGCATGATAGTCACCATCGGACGGCGGGAATTGCTGGCTGCTCTCGGCGTCGCGGCGGCGGCGTGGCCGCTCGCGGCGGGAGCGCAGCAAGCCGGGAGGATATACACAGTAGGCTACCTCAACGCAGGTGCATTCGATCCCACCTCACCGGTGCTCACGAGTTTCCTCAATGCTTTGCCGGAGTTGGGATGGATCGAAGGAAAAAACGTGATCGTCGCGCGCCGTTTCGCGGAGAATCGGCTCGAACGGCTGCCCGAGTTCGCAGCAGAATTGGTCAGGCTGAAGGTCGACGTCATTGTGGTAATCGGTACTCTCGCGCCGTTAGCAGCCAAGCGTGCAACGACCACCATTCCGATCGTCATGACAGCCGCCGGTGATCCGTTAGGGAGCGGTCTCGTGGCCAGTCTGGCGCGGCCCGGCGGCAACGTCACCGGGATGAGCCTGATGGCGCCGGAGCTCGGCGGCAAGCGACTGGAATTGCTCAAAGAGCTTCTTCCCCGGCTTGACGTGTGGCTGTGCTTTGGAATGCAGCCAATCCGTATGCCGCGCTCGTCTTCAAAGAAACACAGACTGCGGGTCGGGCATTAGGGATCGAGGTTCAATCCTTGGAGGTACGAAGTCCAGACGACTTCAATGGCGCATTCGAGACTGTGCGACGCGAGCACCCGGATGCATTGATAACGGTCGAAGACCCTCTCAGCTTTAATCATCGGAAGCTCATTGCCGACTTCGCAGCCGGGCAGTTGCTGCCGACGCTTCATGGATTTAGAGAAGATGTGGCCGCCGGCGCGCTCATGTCGTATGAGGCAAATCTCGCTGATTTGTCTCGGCGTGCCGCCGGCTACGTCGACAAAATACTTAGGGGCGCTAAGCCCGCTGATCTTCCGGTGCAGCAGCCGCCCAAATTCGATCTCGTCATCAATCTTACGACCGGTAAGGCGCTGGGCCTCGAAATTCCGTCGACACTGCTCGCGCGAGCCGACCAGGTGATCGAGTGATGTGAACTGAGAGGGAGCAGCTTCGCGGCGGCGGTTTCGTCGTCGCCTTGCGCCGGCCATGCTTCGGCGCCTCATTGATCAAGGAATTCCTGGTCAAACACGACGATGGTGTCGTCATTGCAACGGGCGAGGTGTTCCCGCCAATGCTCGCCGTTCGGGGGTATCACGAAATTCTCCGTGTTCGGAATATTGCTGGGTTTCGCGGAATCAGGGGCTGGTTAGTCTGTGTCGCCGGCTAGCATCGTCATCTCGATTGCCGGGCCGAACGCACGAAGGGTTCGAGATCCGGTGGCGGTTCTTCCCGGAGCATTGCGTCCCACATGCTCATGCGTGCAGCCGGCTCGCCGCCAGCTTCGCTTATGCGACCTTCGATCGAGCGCTCCAACAATGCGTCCGCGGCGATCATTTCGACTGGAAGCAGAACTGGCAATTCGGTAACGAGATGGTTGAAGTAAACGATCCGATTAAAGGAAGAGAGGAGTTCTCCATCTCGCGCTACGATTTGCCGTGGATCGCCAAGGATCACCCCGTTCTCCGGACGGAATTCCCTGATGGTTCCGGCGAGATCTAGATTGAGACGCTCGAACCAGGATTGATGGAGCAAATGACGCAGTTCATCCGCACCCTCACGGTCATCCTCCCAACTCCCGTCGTCATAAAGCCGAATTGGCGTGCGCGGCCGTTCGCTTGCTTCAGGTTCGGCAAACTCCGCGAAGTCGCTTGCGGTCATCGCCAACAGAGGAAGGATGTCGAGATTGAGCGGAGCAAACAGGATGTCGTCGGACAATTCGGGGGCTTGTGATGTTCCGTGCGTAAGGACCGCTCGCGCGACCGCAACCACTGCCTGATGCTGCAACATCGGTTGCCAAGAACCAGTGTGGGTTTGAAGCCTTTCATACAAGAGCAGAAAACCGGCCATTGTTCTGTCTCCCCCCGCGGTTCACGTTATGCGTCTGACATATCGCATCAGCCGGCCCTCATCGTAAGCCTCGACGCCACTTCTCTTGGCGAGCCAGCCGATCTCCCGGTAGCGACTGGAGCGAGCAGCCGAGACGGGCCCGAACATCGCGGCGCCACATCCGCTGCCCACCTCGTTGCGTCGATCTTCAACTTCAATGAACAGGTTCGTGTTCGGAAGGGTGGCCGTCATTGCCAATATCTGTTCGTTGCTGCGTCGCGGATGGACCAAATACCTACCAAGTCCTTTTGGCGTGAACGAAACGCCGGCGGCGACAAGCGCACTGTGCAGATTGCGGTCCTGCCAACGCGGGCGGCGCGCCACTTCATGAGGAAAGATAGCTTCGATCTGATCGACGATCTGCGTCAAATCATGAGACTGCATTCTGCCGTCCGCGTCGAATGTCACGCCGGTTGCGTCTATTCGCTTTTGGATCACACTGAAAGTCTGCTTTGAGTTCGGTAGGTCGACGGCGATCAGGCCCATGCGACGGGAGACCGCCGTGGCAACCTCCTGTCTGCAATAAAGGGACTGCTTGATGCCGGGTGTCTCGAGCGACAACAGCAAGGCCTTGTCTGCTAGCTCTTCCCGCACCAGTGCCACGAAGTCATCTCCGGGCCGGCTGTTGAACCTGTCTAAGAACGGTTCGAAGCCGCGAGCAGCGAGCGCATGGAAGAATTGCCCTGCAACGGTCGCCGCTTCCGCATGACGATAGCTGATGAAAATGCGAATCGACGAACCGATGATACCGGCTCCTCTCACAAGGCGCGGAATGATCGGGCCTGGGTCAAGGTTGATCGTGGTTTCGGCAAGCGTGGTTTTCATGAACGCAGGCAACGCGCCTTGCGGCGGGCTTGCGATTGATTTGTCGACGACGGGTATGATGACGTTGCCTGGTGCGGAGAAATACGTTCCCATTGTGGGATCGATGTTCGCGCGACCGTCGGCGACAAAAATCAGGACGCGGCCGGCAAGCCCCTCGACGGCGCCGGCGCAGGTGTGCGCAGGGAATATTTTCTTGTAAATGGCAAAGCAGGGTGCCGGGCCCCGGATAGTATTGAGGCGGGAAATTTCCCTCTCGAGCGCGGCATGAATGCGTTGCGCCAGCGTTGCGGCCTTACCCGTGGGACTGTCTGCATACACCGTGACCTGGACTCCGCGCACGACCGGCGCGTTGGACCAACTCTCGCAGCTGACAGGATTGCCGGTGTGTAGTTGCAGTAGGATCGATCGCAATCGACGACAGCCCGAGATCTAAGCGGCCCACATCATCGTTACGCACGAATCTGACTTTTCGGAAGCCACAGGCTCTATCGCTTGGCTCCTAGGGTATTGGACGCACTGACAATTCTCAAGCCGCAGACGGTGATCCACTGGCACCGCGCTGGGTTCCGAGCCTACTGGCGCAGGAAGTCGCGACCGCGCGGTGGCTGGCCAAGGACACCGGCGGACATTCGCCAGCTCATTTGCGAAATGAGCATCGCGAACCCGCTTTGGGGGGCACCGCGCATCCACGTCTCACGGCCGATATTATCGAGCTTGCCCGGCAATACGGCCGCTACGGCTATCGCAAGGTCGCCGAACTGCTGCGGCAGGCGGGCTGGATAATCAACGACAAGCGGGTCGAGCGTATCTGGCGACGCGAGGGGCTGAAGGTCCCACCTAAGCAACCCAAGCGCGGCAGGCTCTGGCTGGCCGACGGATCGTGCATTCGGCTACGCCCGCAGCAGCGCAATCATGTCTGGTCCTACGACTTCGTCAACGACCGCACCCATGACGGACGCAAGTATCGAATGCTCAACGTGCTCGACGAGTTCACCCATGAATGCTTGGCGATCCGTGTCGCCCGTAAGCTCAAGGCGATCGACGTGATCGACACTCTGTCCGACCTCTTCATCCTGCGCGGCATCCCCGGTCACATCCGCTCCGACAACGGACCGGAGTTCATTGCCGAGGCCGTGCAGGAATGGATCGCAGCTGTCGGCACCAAGACCGCTTACATCGAGCGAGGCAGTCCTTGGGAGAACGGCTACATCGAGAGCTTCAACGCCCGCCTTCGCCGCGTGGCCGGCTGCGCTACGCCGAGCGGCGCCGCCGGCCACGCTGGCAAAACGGCCAACCTTAAACTAACATTCCACCTGGACCACTCAGCGGGGGCTGATCAGGGTTGTTGGTGCAGAAATATTTTGAATCCATGCTGCCAGACGAAGAGGGACTGCGGGCCGAGCCACCGCGATAGTGGGACGAGGCCCTCGCCGCAGATGCGCGAGGACGTGGACGCAGGATCTTAGGCCACAGGGATGAAAGCGATGCCGCCGCTTCTGGTTCATTTGATCTTCCACCCGGCGTCGCAACAGGCGCGGAACAGGGCGTTGATGCTGCATCGCGCGCTGAACGCCGATGCCGCATTGCCCGGTCTCGCCGTTCCGACGGTGCTGTTGGCTGAAGACGGCACCAACCTGCCACCGATCAAGCACGATCTCGATCAGGCTGACAGCAGCATCGCGGTCGTCCTGGCGGACGATGAGATGGTGATCGAAGAGGAAATTCCCGCTGGACGAAACTCATGGGCAGCCTTCGTGGCCGGTATTGCAGAGCAATGCAAACCTGATCGTCATCGCTTTTTGCCGGTGCAACTCAGCGAGGCCGCATGGCCCCTTCATGAGGATCTGAGAACGACCAACTTTATCCGTGCCTTCACGGCGGACACGGTCGCTTCGCTCGAGCGGAGGATCATCGTCGAGATCTGTCGGTTCCTGTTTGGCCTCGAGCGCGGCACCAGTGTTCCCACAACCGTTTTCCTGAGCCACGCCAAGCAAGACATCGAGACGGCGCCCACGATCTTCAAGGACCTTGTTGCGCATTTGCAGGCGACGCAACCGGTCGCCGCCTGGGTCGACAGCGGGCAAATCCAGGCCGGTAAAGATTTTGCGGCGGCCATTGAGAACGGCGTCCGCAACGCAGCCGTGCTCGCCCTGGTCACGTCGAATTACAGCCGCCGACCGTGGTGCCGCCGCGAAATTCTGTTCGCTAAAAAATACAATTGCCCGCTTGTGGTCGTGGATGGGCTCGACGCGATCGATATCCGCACATTTCCGTATATTGGAAACGTCCCGACCGTTGCTTGGGCGCATGGCGGGGCGCAGCGCGCCGTCGATCTGTTGCTCAAGGAGCAGCTTCGGCATCTGTATGTTCGCAACGTCCTCGCCCGCTCGCGGAAAGCCGGCGATTGCGTTCTGCCATCGCCGCCCGAATTGAGCACTGTGGTTGCTTTGCCAAAGGGGAGCAACGTTCTCTATCCGGATCCGCCGCTGGGCGATGAAGAGATCGAGATGCTCAAGCCTCTGGATCATACGGTCGAAACCCCACTGCAACGCGCCGCAGCGAACCGCGCGCTCCGCGGCAAGAAGATCGCCCTGTCGATTTCGGAGGCTGATGCCCCTGGACGCGTGGGGATGTTCCCGGACCACCTCGATGCGGCGCTGCTCGAGATTTCGCGCCACCTGCTCGTGCGCGGCGCCACGTTGGTTTATGGCGGACATCTTGGCAGCGCCGGTTACACGACCACGCTGTTCGATCTGGTCCGCGCGCACCAGCAGCAGAGCGCTTTGCCGCCAGTCGAAAGAATAGTGAACTATGCGGGCTGGCCCTCGCCACTGACGCGACAACAGCGCGCGATATTCCAGGAAGTGGCGACTTTTGTCAGGACTGACATGCCTGCTGGTGTCGCAGACCTGGAGCCGGAAAAGTTCGTGGCCGATCCGTCCTATTTTTCGGCAGACACTCCTGCACGACGGTATGCCTGGGCCAGAGGCATGACGCTGATGCGCGAGCGACAGACCAAGGATACGGATGCGCGCATCGCGATTGGCGGCAAGATGGGCCCAACCGTCACAGCTCAGCCTGACGGGACGAAAAAGACGAGTTGGTATTCGGGCCGCATTCCCGGTGTATTCGAAGAAATCCTGCTGTCGCTGGAGGCCGAAAAACCCGTCTACCTGTGTGGCGCATTCGGGGGGGCCGCAGCGGCAGCCGTTGAATTGTTGCAAGGCCGAATCCCGATCGAATTCAGCTGGGACTATCAGAAACAAGCACCGCACTCGAATCGCCTGCGCGACATGTTCGCGGAACACGGGATTGCGTGGACGGGCTACCCCGACATGGCAGCCTTTTGTGCGACCGTTGGGGTGAGTGGGCTCTCGCGAGTCAATCGCTTGAGCGAAGAGGAAAATCGCGAGCTGTTTTACTGTCGGGATGTTCCGAGGCTGATCGAACTGCTTCTCATCGGCCTTAGTCGAGGCTGAAGTAGGATACCGACTGAGAACGACATCCTTGAAAAGGTAGTCGCCAATGCCGCCTCATCCTCCATCCGCGCGTAACGGTGGTCATGGTGCCCGCGCCCTCGATCCCCGGCGCCACGGAGCCAATCCTAAAAGCGGCGCATCTCTTTCGGATGCGCTGGCACAGCGGTGTCCGGTGCGGGGCACGCGTCGTATTGTCGGGCAGGACCGACGACTATTCAGGGCGCATGCCGGGCATCGTGGAGGAGGCGATGATCGCGCTTGCTTTGCGTCAACCGATCTACGTCTTGGGGGATTTGGCGGCGCCGCCAAAGCTGGTCGGCGAGCTCCTCGAGCTCGCGACCACCGCGAGTCCGCCGGTGTTGCTTGCGCCGGCCACGCTACTTGATCTGAACGCCGTTGCGCAACTCTTTCGCCCCAGTGGTTTTGAGGAGCTTCCGCTCTCGACCGAAGAGGCGCTCTCATACATTGCCGGCCATGCGATCGGTGGGCTCGGATGGATGCCGAACGGGCTTACGGTCGAGGAGAACCGGAAGCTATTTGTCCTGAGCGGTGATGACGAGGGGGAACGCGAGGCGGCGGTCGGATTGGTTAGGCGCGGTTTGCTACGTGTGTTTGACAAGTGAGTGCGGCGACCCGCACGAAACTCGTTTTCGTTCAGATCCGGTGTGAGCTGCAGGCCCGCCGCGTCGAGCGTCATCGGCAGCGCTCGGTGCGCGCTGTCGCCGTTCGGTCGGTGTCGTCCGACCAGCTGCGCCACTAGGTGTCCCGACGCATCGGCGACGGGTGGGTCGCTCGCTCGCACCCGCCGGGCCATGCGTTCGTCCACCAGCACGACGATAATCTCGTGCTCGGCGTTCAGATCCAATGCCGCGGGCGGCCTGACCATCCTGACAGCGCGGCCATAACGGACAGGAATGCGCGGTCCCCGCCAGCAGGCGTCGCCGAAAATGTCTGGAATACGCAACGCGCTAGACGCCGCGCTCCTTGGGAACCCCAGTGAAACAACACTTGAATGCGAAGCCGTATCATAGCACAAATCTGTACGCTGCCTCATGGCCCTGAGCCCGACGCGCCACACAGTCGGGTGTAGACTGTCGCCCGTGAAGAATTTCTAACCTACTGAGCGAGAGTCGTTTTTTGGCGACTTTGTTGACTTGAGATTGCAAGGTTTCCGTGTCTGAGGCCCTGGAAGCTTGCAAATTCGTTTCGCGATTCCCTCGAATCGAGAAGCATGATTCGGTCGCCGCATCGGAGGGAGCGATGCGGCCGAAGAAGCACGAGACGACAGGATCGGCTGATCTGTTCCGCGCGCGGCTGGACCAGATCATCAACATAAGGCACGAGCTAGTGCAGCTCGCGGGCAAGATCGACTGGGAGTTCATCGACGGCGAGATCGCGCCGCTGTACAGCGACGGTGGCCGGCCTGGAATTGCGACACAGTTTGTGATCGGGCTTTTTTTCTCAAGCATATTTACGGACTGTCCGACGAAGGCGTGTGCGAACGCTGAGTCTATGATCCATACTTCCGGCACTTCACTGGAGAGGAGATTCAATGACTCGATGAAGGCGTTGTCAGTGGGCTTGCCCGGTCGGAGAAGTCGAGCGTGACACCACGCAGGCAAGCAAAGTCCGAAGCTTCTGCCGCAATTCCGAATATGCCTATAATAGGGCGCTAATCAACGGTTTGCGAACGTGCAGTCCCATTCGTATGTGGTTGCAAGAATCAGTTCCATAGTTAGCCGTCATCGCGACTGCGCTTGCGCCGCCAGGGCCGCACGCAGGGCGTTGCCGGTCGCGTCCCCGGCCCAGCCGTCCACCACCAGCCCGTGCTCCGCCTGGAATTTGGCTACCGCGTCCTTGGTCGCTGGCCCGTAACTGCCGTCGACGGCAAGCTGGGGCTGAGCGCCTAGCAGATTGAGCGAAAGCTGCACCCATTTGTTTAATGAAAGTTGTACCCATTTAGCGCCGGTCGGATCGAACAAGGTTTGCGCGCCGGCGATGTGAGAGAGTTCAGCCGGAATACCAGGAAACTGTGATTGACCCAACTGTTGGAGCAAAAGCTTTAGATCCGGCGTCGTCGCGAGACTGTTGTCGAATGCCGATTGACCAAGCCGAAGAGCTTGCTGTAGCTGCGGTGCAGCTTGTACGACCCGCAGAACAATAGGCAGAAACTGGATAAAAGGTAGCATCGGCCTATCCTTTCTCGCTCACCGCGTGGAGTAGAAAATTATCAGTTCGCCAATTTTGCAGCTTGTCGCGGAAGTCGGTCGAAAATAAGGATGTTATTTTGGAGGCTGGTGAGGGGGAGCGGTTCCCTGTGCCCACTTTTCCATCTTTCTAAGAACGCCCCAAGCCGTCATAGCCACAAATAGCGGCATTGCGACGCCTCCAAGTGTACCCCCCTCAGAAATAACTGTCACAATGTCATGCAGTGAGGCGGTCGGGCCAGCATTCTGCAATACCGCTGTTATCAATGCGCCAATAACCCCAATGGCACTCTTTTTGCCGTCAAGCAGATTGCCGATTGTTTGCCCGAGCGCACCGTTCACTTGCGTAAGTGCTTCCGTCCTGACCTTATCAGTAGGAGTTACAATGCCCGTGCCCACCCTATAGCTAAAAGCTATATAGCTAAAAGCTATGCTTCGACCCGTCCTGCCAGAGGAAACCGACCTCTTTTAATCTCGCTGGCGCACAACGCAAACATAATACACCATCTGCTCACTGCGCGCCTCACACGGAAGGGGCCGTGGCATCTGCGGCATGCTGTCGCGCTCATCCTTTTTCGGGTCGAAGAGATCCTGATCAAGCAGAGTGGGGAGGTGCGACTACCGCCTGGCCGATTACTTCGATTACGTCGCCGGCATCAGCACCGCTGGCATCATCGCGGCCGGAGTCGCTCTTGGGAGAAATTCTCGAATTCTATCTGAAGAACGAGGGGCAGATGCCCGTGGCGCAACCGTCGGCGGCCATCATCCGGACCTTGTCGGAATGGCAGCTGAGCAAGCTCGAAACAGCAACTGCTCAGCGGGCTTCGGTGGTGATAGCAGACGATAGCCGTCTGAACATCACAGAAATATTCAAGCACGCTTGATGTCGACATCCGGCTAAAGGGTCAGTTCAAACCCCCGATATGCGAAGCAGCAGTAGCTACCAAGGCCTTTTTTGGCGCATTTGTAGCTCTGGCCCGCCATGGATTAGTCCAGGTTGCAATTTGCAATTATATTCGTGTACGGTTTCTCAAAAGAGCAAATCGGCTATGGCAAAAGCAATGTTTGCGTTGCGACACCAGCGGAGTGGATTGGGTATGCGCCATGCTTGGAAGATCCTGGTCCCGACCGAACGGGACCTCACCTGACGACGTCAACAACGTCGGGCACCACTCACTTGCGCGTCGTTTGCTCGACCTTGTGTTCGGTTATGACTTCTTCATCTCGTATTGCTGGAGCGACGGCGGCAATTATGCAACTGCCCTCACGCGACAGCTTAGATCGCATGGCTTTGAGGTTTTTCTCGATCGCGACAATTACGCCTCCGGAGACGATTGGAAAAAGGTTGGGGCGTGGAAACTAAGGCGCACAGGTCAACTTGTCTTAATTGGATCTCCGGGGGCGCTTCGCTCGGCCCCCGTCATTCGAGAGGTTCGAATTTTCAGCGGAACTGGGCGCCGGATCGTTCCTATCGATTTCGATGGAACGGTTGGAGTGGAAAACGAATGAAGCTCCACTTGCGCAATGTTTGCCTTCAGAAATCCTCAGGATCCGAGAACCGGCTATCGCCCTGGAAACTGGCCCCTCAGATCAGGTGGTCGTAACTATCCGTCGAACGTTCAATCTTGTGCGACAGGATAAGAAGCGTGTAAACGCGTTGGGCGTCATTGCCCTCCTCCTCGGAGTTCTGGCCCTTGCTGCCGTCTGGCAGTCAATGCAGGCGACCAAGGCAAAGAATTCCGCGGAAGAACAGCGCGACCGGGCGCAACGCGTTCTCGATCAAATCACTGCAAGCGCTAACGCCCGTGTCATGGCGTTTGCGGAGCGCGCACAGGCCGAGACGGGTGCTGCGTGAATTGTCGGCTGCCTACGATATCCAAGCGAAAGTAGCGGATGCTGCCGGCAACCCAGGTCTGGCCCTGGCTTGGCGCGAGAAGGATTTCGCAATCATCAAGCAGCTGGCTGACAGTGAACCAGACAACGTCGAGTGGCAACACGACCTCGCCCTCAGCCTCCACACACGCGCGCGAGTGCTGGAAAAACTGGAACAAAACGAAGCGGCCCTGGAGGCATATGCGGAAGCGATCGCCGTTGGGGAGGCGCTGAAGGCGCAGAGTCGAATCCCGGCCGAATGGCTGCGTGATACGGCCGGGACCCTTGAGCACCGTGGTGTCCTGTTGAAGCGGCTTGGCCGCACCGCGGAGGCCGTCGGGGCCTTCCGCCGCATGCTGGCGATCCTCGAGCAACTTGCCTCGTCATACCCAGGCATCGTCTCGCCCAGGGACCTGGAAAACGCCTACCGACGAGCGCGCGAGGCGTTGTTGGAAACCAATCGCTGGGCCGAAGCGCTTGAGACCGCCGAGCAGCAGCTGTTTGCAATCAGCCTTGCGGCCGACCGCGAGACCCGCGATTTGAATCGGCTTGCGCAAGTGCTGAGCTCTGTTTGTTGGACGGCACTCCTCGCGCGAAATCCCCAGCGCGCCGAGTGGGCTGGACGAAGCGCGTTTGCCCTGGCTCCGGGGCTTCAAGGTGTGAGGTTGAATTATGCGCACGTACTTATGTATTCGGGAAATTTGGAGCATGCGAAGAAAATCTACCTCGATGGTCTGAGTGTAGGTGAAGAGGAGGCTGTCAAGTGGCGAAAAAGCATCCGTTCAGATTTCGCTTATCTTTCCGCACGGAACCTCCAGCATCCCCTCATGGCTGCGATCGAGCTCGAAATTGGGCAGTAGAAGGGAAGACAACTTATTCACTGCGTTACCAACAGAACGGAGGAGATCATGACTCAGCCTCGCGTGCAAATTGCTCTTGTCGCATTGATTCTGACGTTCGTAGCAGATGGCACCGTTCCAGCGACAGCGCAACGAATAGACCGCATCGACCGCTCTGCAGCGCGGCCGCGGCCGCCCGAAAAATACAAGATCTCAGACAATGATCTACAGCGCATAGGCATTGCCCACCGCGCCATGATGGCTTTTCCCAACAAATGCTACGGCGACGTTTCCATATCGAATGAACTCCTCGACCGCTTCAGGTCAAAAGGCTTTTCGCTGGAAGCGCTTTGTCTTGCGATTACATCGCCCTGGGTTCAATATCACCCAGAAACCGGGAAACCTTTGCCTGTCAGCAAAGAGTTTCTCGTTGAAGTTCCGGAATGTTTCAAGAACGGCATACCATTTTTGGATTGCAAGTTCAATTTCGATCATTCGAGCGGCCTAAAGTTCACCGACCAGGAGCAGCAGAATATTCGCGACCGCGCCACCGCAGTCGATGCTGCAGTTCGCAGAGTCATTGCCAGCGGCCGGTATGCTACACCATGCGGGTGTGAAGATATTCGATGGGACCGCACACGTATAAAGTTCGCATCCGGAGCGCACTGCAGAGTCGACTTCGCTCCGGTCTGCCTGGAACAAATGTCACTAGGGCGATATCGCGTCGAATCGCTCGTACCGGAAATTGACGGATATTCTTTTGAGGGCGTGCCGACGAAAGGTTTAACCGATTATGGGGACTTTGATATTTCGCCTCGGTTGCCGCGAGGCTATGCCTATCGGATCGGCTCGCCGGAAGGCGATGACGACTCTCCGTATTTAGAGCTTCCTCCGGGCAAAAGAATCAGTATCGGTGTGCAATAACGAGTCAAACAGGATCTATTCCTGAAAACCGAACCGGTTCAGATCCGAGCGAGGAAGCAACGAATCGGACTGGCGAAGCGCCTCAGTGCCGCTGCACACGGCGTGGCATTCCTTCATGGATAAGAGATGAAGAGATTTCAATCGGCGGCGGAAGGGCGACAGCGCCACTAGCGAGAAACAAGCTTTGGACGGGCCACTTGCTGTGCGCTGTCGAAATTTCGGAGTGCAAAATGGGAGATCGTCATCATGACTGACACGCGGACTCCCCTTTCGCCTGATCAATACGCGGCTCACGAATTTCTTTCTGAACTACGGACGCGCATTTCTACGCAGCCGCTGCCTTACCAATACGGCGTGGAAGCACGCGTGCTGGAAAGCCTATGGGCGCTGTTCGGGCAGGCCCGGGCTGCGATGACCAAGTTGCGAGCGGTTTGCGGATGCTGTCACAGAGATGCTGAACGTAGAGCTGCGGCCGCTCACCGCGAAATGGGACCGCGCGCACATGGAGGGGCGGCTTCATCCCCGTGCTGAAGAACCCCGCGGTTCGCAAGATGGCGCTCAAGGCCGTGCTGCTATTGGCAGGCGTGGTCATTCCGGTGGGAGCGGTTACCCTGTTCTATGCGTTCTGGTATTTCGGCGCCCAATCAATATTGGCTACCCTCATTCT
>Ga0306926_10000175_pt1 | contig 52994 bp, 50 predicted proteins | sample flu12Cox44000178_FD_203759 | JGI IMG/M metagenome (GOLD analysis project Ga0306926, IMG submission 203759) | Lab enrichment of tropical soil microbial communities from Luquillo Experimental Forest, Puerto Rico - flux8day.12C.oxic.44.000.178 (v2)... | ecosystem: Environmental > Terrestrial >... | reverse complement strand
ATTTTTCCGAGGACGTGTGCATGAGGCTACCGCGAGCGAATCGGCTGGCGGCAATCGTTCAGTGCTGCGTTACCCCGGGTGAGGCGGCTTCCGAGCGGACGGAGGCGACAAAGGCTTTCCGTACCTCGATCAGCGGGATCTCAATCGCGATCACAGTGCCGCCCGGGTCACCAGGTCCCCAGCCCCACCACAAGATCAGGTCGAACTTCGAACTGACACAATCCCAGCCGCGACCTGCAGACTCCGGGGCCAATTTCCCGTGGGCCCAAGAAGCGTATTGCTCCAATTCTTGGAGCGCATGAGCGCGCCCATCTCGCCCCCGCCCTGCAGCCCGCGTGGATTCTGGTCGCCAGACGCGGGATCAGCCGTTGGGTGACTCGATCAATCGTAGAAAGAAGGTCTCTCGACAGGTCCGATTTGGTGACAAACCCCGCTGCGCCAACCTCCGTGGCCATCTTGCGGGTCACGTCAGGGTGGTTCTGGCTGCTGATGATGATTTTTGCTGTCGAGACTTTGCGAACGAATAAGCCGGGTTGCCTCGGTGCCGGTAAGAACCGGCATGGTCACGTCCATCAACACCAGGTCCGGCCGCAGACTTCCTACCTTCTCAACGGCTGCCTGGCCGTCGGCAGCTTCGCCGCAGATCTCCCATTCCGGCCGCGAAGTTAGCAACGAACGCAGACCGCGCCGGATAACTTCGTGGTCGTCTACGACCAAAATTCGCAGGGAGGCCATAAGGATGATGTCTGGAGCAAAACGCCTGTTCGAAAACTCTTGCCGTCTAGGAATATCAAGTGGAACTTCGGCCCCAACACGGTCATACGAGGTTGACTGTATCTCGCATGCAGTTCCTTACGCCGCCCAGGGTATGGCCGGCGCGGCGACCGCCGTCTAGTCTTTGCAAGGAAGCTATTTGAAGTTTTCCGAGGAAGAGGGCCATGACGCAGAAAATCTTACTGCAAGAGTTGAGCGAGTCGATAAAACCCCTGTGCCCACGCGACCGTCGCGTGATGCACTACGACTGCAAGGGAATTCCCTCTCTGGGTGAGCGGGACGATGACGGCGCAGCGCCGTATTATCGATGCGACTTTGCAGGCTGCACCGCTCGCTACACGACGGCCGACGGATACTTTACGGTGATTCAGATGCCGGACTTGGCGCAAGCTGTCGAGGAGCCCGGAGTCAACCTGGTGCGGTGCCCGCGCCACGAGGCGTGGCTTTATCGCGCCATCTCGGAGGCTCCGGGCGAGCAACTCGTGTGGCGCTGCGGCGTCGAGGGTTGCGATTATCTTCGATCGAATTTTGGACCCGCGTGGCCGTCCCTCTAGCGCCTTGCTTCCGCGGGGCTCGCTGTACCGAGCTGTGTGTCGGGAAGCGGGTACTTATCCCGATATCGAAGCCCAGCTGTGAAGGCTATCGTTATGGAGCGTTTAGTACTGGATAGACCAATGAGAATCGCCCAGATTGCCCCGCTCTATGAAAGTGTGCCTCCACAATTCTATGGTGGAACCGAACGAGTCGTCTCTTACCTGACCGAGGAACTGGTCGCGATGGGCCACGAAGTCACACTGTTCGCGAGCGGCGACTCGCATACCTCAGCTCGCTTGATCTCATCCTGTCGCCGCGCGCTGCGGCTGGATAGCAGTTGTGTGGATCAGCTTGCCTGCCACTATCAGATGCTCGAAAACGTGATGGAACGGGTACACGAGTTCGAGATACTGCACTTTCACGTTGACTATCTCCATTTCCCGTTTTCCAGAAGATGCGCCGTGCCGCACTTGACCACCCTGCACGGCCGCTTGAACATTCCCGAGCTGGCGCCGTTGTACCGAACCTTCATGGACGTTCCGCTGGCTTCCATCTCGCTGAACCAGCGGAAGCCCTTGCCCTGGGCCAACTGGATCGGAAATGTGTATCACGGCTTGCCGGCACCCGCCGTTAGGATAGCGTCGGGAGGCAAGGATTATCTGGCCTTCATCGGACGCATCGCTCGGGAGAAGCGGGTCGATCGCGCCATCGAGATCGCCGTCAAGTCCGGCATGCCGCTTAAAATCGCGGCCAAGGTCGACCCCAGCGACCGCGAATACTACGAGAGGGAAATCAAGCCTCTGTTGCATCATCCGCTGGTCGAATACATCGGCGAGATCAGCGAAGAGCAGAAAACCAATTTTCTCGGCGACGCGTATGCGCAAATCTTTCCGATTGATTGGCCTGAACCCTTCGGGCTCTGCATGATCGAGGCCATGTCCGTCGGTACGCCAACCATTGCCTTTGACTGCGGCTCGGTAAGCGAAGTCTTGCGCGACGGAGTCAGCGGATACATCGTGAACGACGTGGAGCACGCGATTGACGCGGTTCCTAAAGTCGCGTCCCTCAGCCGCTCTCTGTGCCGCCGCGAATTCGACAACCGTTTTTTGGCTTCTCGCATGGCGGAAGACTACGTTAGGCTCTATGAGCTGCTTGCAGCCGCCGAAAGTATGACTCTTCCGGCGCCCCGGCTCGACTCCTCGCTCACCCTATAGGGAAGGTTTGACATTGGCTGACATCGTTCGGCTCGAGAACGAATATTACGTTCGAGCGTCCTCCGCCCTGGCGGATGACCGGACCCGCGTCCTCAAGTACGGCGACACGTTTGCTGTCTTCAACCGCTTCGGCGACATCGAACTGGTCGGCCCGTCCAAGTTCGGTCTTTTCCACGCCGAGTGCCGCCACCTCTCGCAATTTACCGTTCACGTCAACGGGCGGCAGCCATTGCTCCTGGGCTCCACCATCCGCGAAGACAACGCGTTTTTGTCGGTCGACCTCACGAACGTGGACAGCGAGGACGAAAACGGCGCAATGGTTTCGCGCGGCACGCTGCACATCTTCCGCCTGCAGTTCCTTCGGCGCGCCGGTTGTTACGTCCAGATTCGTTTGCTCAACTACGGCGCGGAACCCGCGAGTATCTCCGTCCGCCTCCATTTTGCCGCGGATTTTGCCGACATTTTCGAGGTGCGGGGCACGGCGCGCCAGCGATCAGGCGAACGCTTGAACGACCAACTTAGCGCGGACCAGCTCGTACTTTCCTACCGCGGCCTGGACGGCGTCGTGCGCCGATCCCGATTTGAGTTCTCACCGAGACCGTCGTCCCTGAACGCGCAAGATGCCTCTTTCGAGTTCACGCTGCCTCCCGCGCGGGAAAAATCCATCTTCGCGTTGATCGCCTGCGAGCATGCTGAAGAAAAGCCCGCCCCGATTTCGCTCAACTCGGCATTTTCCGAGCTGGGTGTTCCCCGTGAGCGTGCGCACTTCCAGAATTGCCGCATCACCACGTCCAGCGAGGGCTTCAATGCCTGGTTGCATCGCTCCACGGCTGATCTGCTCATGCTGATGGAGGGCAACCCGGAAGGTCCGTATCCCTACGCCGGTGTTCCCTGGTTCAGCACGGTCTTCGGGCGCGACGGCATTGTTACCGCACTAGAATGTCTGTGGGTGGCGCCATCCATGGCGCAAGGCGTGCTGCGCTATCTCGCCGCGACGCAAGCAAACGCGGAGATCCCCGAGCGCGACGCCGAGCCCGGAAAAATTCTTCATGAGATGCGCCGCGGCGAAATGGCCGCCACCGGGGAAGTGCCCTTTGCGCAGTATTACGGCAGCGTCGATTCCACGCCGCTTTTCGTGATGCTTGCCGGCGCCTATCTGGAGCGTACCGGTGATCTGCCGTTTGTTTCCAAAATCTGGGCCAACATCAGAAAAGCTCTTGAGTGGATGGAAACCTACGGTGACCGCGACCGTGACGGCTTCATCGAGTACCAGCAATGCTCGCCTCGAGGTTTGGTGCAGCAGGGTTGGAAGGACTCGCACGACTCCGTTTTTCATTCCAATGGGCAGATGGCGGAACCCCCGATCGCGCTGTGCGAGGTGCAAGCCTATGCATATGCGGCGAAACGCGCCGGCGCGCTCCTGGCGCGGGCGGTTGGCGAGCCGGAGTTAGGCGCACGGCTCGAGCGGGAAGCGGAGTCTCTTCGCGACCGTTTCGAAACGGCTTTCTGGAACGGAGGACTTGGCACCTACGCCCTGGCGCTCGATGGCCGGAAAAAACAATGCCAGGTCCGCGCGTCCAACGCCGGCCACGCGCTCTATTGCGGTATCGCCGGCGAACAGCACGCTCGTTCCGTGGCCTCCGTGCTCATGGGCCCCGAACTCTTCTCCGGTTGGGGCGTTCGCACCGTCGGTTCGTCCGAAGTGCGCTACAACCCGATGTCGTACCACAACGGCTCCATCTGGCCGCACGACAACGCCCTGGTCGCCGAAGGATTGGGCCGTTACGGGATGCAAAGCTCGGCCGCGGACATCCTTGACGGTTTGTGCGGGGCGAGCCGCCACGTCGAGCTGCAACGCATGCCGGAACTGTTCTGCGGCTTTCACAAAAGGGCCGACGGCAGCGGCCCCACGCTCTATCCTGTGGCTTGCGCGCCGCAAGCCTGGGCTGCCGGCGCCGTTTTCTTGATGCTGAAAGCGTGTCTGGGCATTTCCGTCGTCACCACGAAACCCGAAATTCGCCTTTCACGTCCCGCCTTGCCCTCGGTTCTAAACGAGCTTCGCATCTATAACCTCCAGGTTGGCACGTCCGCGGTGGACTTGGCCTTTCGCCGGCACGGCGACCGCATTGACAGCGAGGTGATCGGTCGTCGCGGCGACATCGAAGTCCGCGAATCGATGTAAGCCGGCCACTGGGCCAGGGTCAGCCGGAACTCTTCTTTTGTATGCGCTTCCGCAGCAGCGCTGTGGCTCGCTCCAAGGTCGCGCGGCGCGAGCGCGAAAGATTTGTTCCGCCGCGATTGATGTAGTAGGTCAGCATTCTCATTCCCGATCCTGGCCCTTTTGGCGAAACCCGCTTGCTGGCCAGCGACTTGGCGATTTTGGCAGCGCTCTGGTTGAAAAGGCCGCGCGGGGGATGGGTCGAGTCGGTTTTCACGTTGCGCACCCAGCGCTTGCCGGCGCTTCGGCCTCTCGTCGAAGCTTTCGATGACTTCGATTTTGCTCGTGACCGGTTCATTTTGTCTCCTCCAGCAAATAAACCGTAGCTTGCCGGGGAATCCCGGACGAGTCGGAGAATTTGGTAGAAGAACCGGCCCCTCGCAGAAAATCCCGCAGCTTTTGCGGATTTTTGCGTTCTACGGCACGCCGTTCAGCGAAATAGAGCATCGGCCGTATGGCACACGTTAGCGGCCACTCTTTAGATAGGTGCGAGGCCCGCGCTTCGAAATGCCGAACATCGGAGGGACAACCAATGCCGGAAAACAGTCTTCAGCAGCTTTACGTAGAGCAACTCAAAGACCTTTACAACGCTGAAACGCAGCTCGTAAAGGCTTTGCCAAAGATGGCGAAAGCCGCGAAATCAGAAGCACTTCGGGAAGGTTTTGAGCAGCATCTTGAACAGACGAGAGGTCATGTTCAGCGACTCGAGCAGATTTTTGAAGCCATGGACGAAAGTCCCAAAGGGCGCAAATGCGCCGGAATGCAAGGCCTCGTCAAGGAGGGGCAGGAACTGTTAGATGAAAATTCCGACAGCGAAGCTCTCGACGCCGGCCTCATTGCCGCCGCGCAGCGGGTGGAACATTACGAAATTGCAGGATATGGCTCGGTTCGCATGTTTGCCGAACTGCTTGGCGAAGTGGAGGCCGTAGACCTTTTGCAGCAAACGTTGAGCGAAGAAAAGGAAACCGACGAAAAGTTGACAGAGATCGCGAAAGAGGCCAATGCCATGGCCATCAGCGGATCCGGCAGCGAAGCATTGGAAGAAGTCGAAGAGCCGGAAGGCACACAGCCGCCCAAACGCTCTCTGAAGGCAAGAAGTGCCCGTGCCTGATCGCAAGCCGAGCAGCAAGGAAAATCGCTGGCCGGACGCCTTATATGCAGATGATGGTGAAGGATCACGAAAAGGACATCGCGGAGTTCCAGAAAGAAGCCTCCAGTGGGAAGAATCCGGCCATCAAGGATTTCGCGGCGCAGATCCTGCCCACGCTCGAAGACCACCTCAGGGAAGCGCGCAACGTTGCGGCCAACGGGAAAGCCTTCTGTCGCGGCGCCGGCGGGCTTTGAAAGTTTGCCAAGTCTTCTGGGGCGTGCAATCGCCGGTGCCGCTTGGCAGGAACCGAAAAATACAGGATTGACCCGCTTGAGGATCCCGGGCATCTCTCCTAAGTTGGGCTCACCGGGACGTTCCGCTCACAAGGAGTCCTTCATGGCTGACTTGATGGAGATTTTGGGCACGCTGCTCGAATTCTTTGCATTCGTTCTGCTTGCCTCTGCCGTCGTCTGCGTGCCGGCTGCCATCTTCTTATGGTGGTCCGAATTCGCCCACCACGTAAGGCTCGGCAGGCGTTCTCGCCGGCGTTCGTCGATTCCTCTGACTAAAATTGCCTGAGCAAGTGAGCCAGTGCTGGATCCGAATCCGCGAGCAGCTTCATTACCGCGGTAAGCGGAACCGCGAGAAGAATTCCGGCAACTCCCCATAGCCACCCCCAGAAAAGCCGTCCCAAGGTGGCCGCCACCGGACCGACGTCCAGGCGCGAGCCGACGAACCGCGGAAGCAAGAGATTCTCCGTGAGCAGGTGCAATAGGACCACTACTGCGATCACCATCAGAAACTCGGGACGAGTCTGTAAGAACTGCGGGCCGCTTCGCGCGGTTGTCGCGCCGCCGGAACGATTTCTTTCTGCCTGTCGGTTCGCGTGACTTTTCCAGAGTCTACCGTCTCGCCGGTCCGAGACAAAGTCTGGAAGTAGAGTTCGTTCTGCGTGATCTCTACCAGCATGAACGCACAATCCGTATCGAAGAATTTGGCGGTGAATCCAGCTCCCCGAACGTCTCCCCGCCGCAGCTGGCCCGAAGATCCCTCCGTGAAGTAAAAGATCCCCTTTTGCGGCGTCATTCGCTCGTAAACGTGGTCGTGGCCGGAAAACACCACCTGCACGCCGTATTTCTGGAAAAGCGGCTCCAGAATCCCCCGCAGCTCTACCGACGAACCGTGAGCTGCTGCCGACGAATACAGCGGGTGGTGGAAGAACGCGATCTTCCATTCGTCGTTCGAATTCTGCAGCTGCCCGGTCAGCCACTTAAGCTGGTCCGGATCCATGTAGTTGCTGTCCAGGACGAAGAATCCTACATTTCCTTTTTTGAATGAATAGTAGCGCTGCCCGTTCATGTTGAACGGCTTGTATTGCTGCTCTTCTGCAACATCGTGGTTTCCGAGGCTGGCGTAAAAGCTCACCTTTTGATCGAGCAGCGCTTTGTAGGGAAGTTCGAACTTCCTTAGAAAGTCTCGCGGTGTCTTTGTGCCGTAGATGTTGTCGCCCATCATCAACACGAAATCGAACGGGAACTGCTGGTGCGCCAGCCGCAAACGGTCGGCCGTTTCATACTGTGGCTTCTCGCCGGTGCCGGAATCCCCGATGACGGCGAAACGCACCGAGCCCTTTTCTTGCGGCAGCGTCACCTGCTGCGCGGGCGCCGGCGCCCCCAGAAGCAACCCCAGAAATACGCGGATCAGAATTCGCACGAACGGCCTCAAGTGTATGGCGGCGCATTCGGGAATGCGCCCGGAAAAATGTCAATTACCAGATTTGACTCCGTGTCCTCGAGCACCAGGTCGTCACCCACGACCCGGTATTCAATCTTCTTCGGCAGCTTCGGAAAATGCTGCAGAAGCGTCGGCGGCACGGTGGTAATGGGTATTTTTTCGGGATACGGCTTGTTGACGTACAGTTCGAGCTTCACCGGCTCACCCTGTACGATGGTGCGATCGATTTTCGCCGCGCTTTTTCCCGAATGTGCCTTTTCGATCGCCCGGCGAAACGCTCTCTGTGAGTCCGCGGTGAAAATGTCCCCTGGCTTGGCTTCCTTTCTAGCCGCCTGGATCTTCTCCGCAAGGGTTGTCTTGTGCTTCTCGAGCCGTTCTGCAGTCGCTTTTTTCCCCGCGTCCGGAACTCCGCTCCTTGCCGCTGTCCGCAGCTGGTCGTACTCGTGCACCTGGGCCAGGAATTCCCGGAACCGGGCCTGCTTCCCGTGAGGGCCCTTCTCCTCTACCGCTTCGCTTTGCGCCAGGCAGTCGAGTTCCGCCGAGCCGCCCAGAGCAGTCGCCGCAGCCAGCGCAAGCGCGGCTGCGGCAGCGCGCCGCCTCAAGCGTCCTCCACCCGCGCCGCCGTCTCTTCTACCGCTTCTTTAAACGCCTGCTTCACCGTCTTTTTCACCGCTTGTTTGAGCGTCTCCTTGGTTTCGTCGTCCGCAATCAGCTCGTGACCGTTGTCCTTGACCGCCTTCTTCACCGCTCGCTTGATGGTTTCGCCCAGCGGATCCAGTTTCTTCTCGAGCTGCATCTTCGTCGCTGGTTTCCCCTGGTCCTCGTCCGCAAGCTTTCCTTTGATGTCTCCTTTGAGCTCCTGGTCCTTGTTGGACGCCCAGTCGCTTTCAAAGGTCTCAATCAGCTTCGCGATCACCTTTCTTTCCTTCACGATCAGTCCCAATTCTCGCCGCGAGTCCAATTCCAGTTTCCGCAGGCTTTGACTTCCGACAAAAGCATCCTTGCGGTCGCGGACGATGGTCCGCGTATGCAATCGGACCGTGCCCATGCGTCGCGCGTCCAGCTCGCCGCCTTTCTTGCCGAGCCTGCCGAGGATTCGCACCTCTACCCCGGCCTTTTGCCGGTCCATCAGCAGGCGCACCATCTGCGAGTCCGAGATTTTCGGGTCATAGATCAGCAGCTCCTTGCGCGCGTTGCCGATGTACTCGGCCAGCTGTTTCCGCGCGTTCAACGGACTCACCAGAAAATTGCTCAATTGTGGCGTGTAGGGTTGGCGCTTGGAGTCGGATTCAAACAGCCGGGCCGCTTCCTGCACCAGCATTTTGTTTCTGGTCACAATGCCGAATCCCCGGCTGTGTTCTACATCGAGCGTGGTGAAGTTGTAGGAAAACACATACAGGATCTTCCGGTCCACGATCATCATCTTCGCGTGGTACCGCACCAAGTCGTCGCTCGTCCGAGTTACTGTCACTCCTGAATCGAGAAACCTGGTTTCAAGCCGCCGAAGCTGTTGCTCTCCCCCGCGGTTCGCAAACGCCACCAGCGCCCGAACAAAGACGCCCCGCGCCGCGGCCGCCCGAATGGCTTCCTCAATCTGTTTGCGGTCCAGGCGAAAGATCACCACTTCCAGGGTCTTCTTTGCCCGGTTGATCGCCGTCAGAATCGGATTCGCGCCGCCGTCCGGTTGTACCAGTAGCTTCACAGGCGAGGTTCCTTCCTTCGTTTGTCCCCTGCTTGGTCCAAACTCACTTCACGTCCCCGTCCTTCGGTACCAGCCCCGCAGGCTAGGGCCTTCCCGCGCAGGGCCACAATCGGTTCAACACAGTAGATTCCCCGATTGCCAGGCAGCGGCAAAAATCCCTACCTTGCTCCCGCACGTTCCAAGGAGGCAAACCATGGCTGATTCCCGCGTGGTCAGGCGGTTTCTCCTCACTTTCCTTGTTGCTGCGGCTCTCCCGCATCTCGCCGTCCACTCGCAAACGCGTTTAGCCACGGCCGGCGAACGCCAACCGGCCTCGGATCCGGTAAATCCTGTATCCATCCGAGCGATCTGGCACGACCCCGGGGAAATTGCGTCCCTGGATTTGGCGTCCGGCTCCGGTGGCAAAGCGCACGCGCCGCGCGAGGGCGCTACCTATGCCTTCGTGAAGGAAGATCTCGGCGGAACTTCGACCAAGTTTTACGTACGGGACGACGCCAGGGTTGAATGGCTTGTAAAAGTGGGCGAGGAAGCCCGCGGCGAAACCGCAGCCACTCGATTGGTCTGGGCTATGGGTTATCTCACCGATGAAGACTACTTCCTTCGCGAGCTCCACGTGTCAGGCTTGGGCAAACTTCATCGCCACAGCAAATCCATTCACAAGGACGGCACCATCAGTAACGCCCGTCTGAAGCGCAGACCGAAAGAGCAGAAGAAAGTCGCCAACTGGGCTTGGTCCGACAATCCCTTCCGCGGCAGCAGGGAACTGAACGGACTGCGCGTCATGATGGCCCTCATCAACAATTGGGATCTTAAAACCGTCAATAACAAGGTCTATGCCGCGAAGCGGGGCCATCCGGATCAGGAAAACGACCGGCCGGCAGCGCAGGATCGGCCGGAAAAACTCGGTGACGGCCATGACCAGGCCAAAGACAGCGATGCACGCCAGGACCGTCCGGTCGCGGACGGCGACAACGCCCGCTACGTGGTCAGCGACCTTGGTGCCAGCTTCGGCCGCACCGGAGCTTTTTTCAGCCGCTCAAAAGGAAAATTGAGCGACTTCACCAAGGACAGTTTTATCGGCGCGACGACGCCCGAAACCGTCGATTTCGTCATGCGCACCAGACCCGGCAAACTGGTTCGCTTCTTCAAACCTGGATATTCTCGCGAGCGGATCGCTCTGGCCGCTACGGTGCAAAACATTCCCCGCACGGACGCCAAGTGGATCGGCACACAACTCGCCCGCCTCCGACCCGAGCAGATCCGCGACGCTTTTGAGTCCTCGGGCTTTACTCCGCAGGAAGCCAAAGGCTACTCGGACGAGCTGAACAAGAGAATCGCCGAGCTGAACGCGCTCTGACCAGCCTCGGCTCAACGCTCCACAGGCTCGGCATTTTTCTGCGTTTCCGGACCTTCGCCGTTGAGCGGCTGCGATTGTGTTTGGAACAACTCGTCGTACAGGCCGCCGGTTTCCATCAGCCGGGCGTGCGTGCCGCGCTCGGCGATCTCCCCGTCCTTCACCACAAAAATCGCGTCGGCATTCCGGATCGTCGACAAATGGTGCGCGATCACGATGCAGGTCTTGTTCTTCATCAGGCGTTCGAGCGCTTCCACCACGATGGCTTCCGCCGAGGCGTCTAGGCTTGATGTCGGTTCATCGAGGATCAAAATCGGCGCATCCCGCAGGACCGCCCGGGCGATCGCAATTCGCTGCCGCTGCCCGCCCGACAGGGTTACTCCGCGTTCGCCCAGCAGCGTGTTGTAACCGTTCGGCAGCTTCTCGATGAACTCCGCGGCGTTTGCGATTTCCGCCGCCTTAAGGATCTCCGCGCAGGAAGCTTGCGGCTTCCCATAGGCGATGTTCTGCCACACCGGCGCTCGAAACAGCAGCGTCTCCTGCAGCACGAAACTCATCTGCCCGCGCAGCGACGCCAACCTGTACGACTTGATGTCCTTCCCGTCGATCTTGATCACGCCGGCGGTAGGATCGTAAAACCGCGCCACCAGACTGATAATGGTCGTCTTGCCGGCGCCTGTCGGCCCCACAAACGCCGCCACTTGCCCGGCTTTAATGGCAAAGCTGACCTTGGTCAAAATGGGCTGCTCGCCGTTATAAGAGAAAGATACCTTTTCGAACTCAATGTTCCCCTTGAATTTCGGCGCATTGCGCGCGCCCGGCCGGTCTTTCACCTGGCTTTCTGTGCGCAAGACTTCCACGATCCGCTCGTAGCCCACAAACGCTTTCGAAATCGTGTCCGTCAACTTCGAGAGGTCGCGCATGGGCTTGTACATCTTGCCCAGGTAAAAAATGAAGACCACCAGCGAACCGGTGGTCATCCCGCCGGAAAGCACCAGCCGCGCGCCGTAGCCGAGCACCAGGCAAGTTCCTGCGGCCACGATGACCTCGACGATCGGCGAAAGCTTTGCTTTGATCGTCCGCGCCTTCAGCGCCAGCTCCACATTTTCGAGGCTTTGCGTTTCGAAACGCTCCTGCTCGTAATCCTCCCGCGAAAACGCCTTTACCACGCGGATCGACGACAAGACTTCCTGCACCACCGAAACCAGTTCGCTTTCTTTTTTTCTTACCTCTCGCGAAGCCTTTTTGATCCGCCGCGTGTAGTAGAAAACCACCACGAACAAGGGCGGCGCTACCGACAAAGCAATCAGCGTGAACCGCCAGTTCAGGTAGAACATCACGCCGATCATTCCCACCAGCGTCATCACGCTGACCACTGCCCCCAGCAGTGCGGTCACGATAAAGGTCTGGATCGCCTCGATGTCGCTGGTGACTCGGCTGATCAGGTCGCCGACTCGCGCCTCGTCGTGCTGCGAAAGCGAGAGCCGATGGATGTGGTGGTATAGCGTCCGCCGCAGATCGTGCGTCACCCACTGCCCGACGCTGGTGGTCAGATATTTTTCCGAATAGCTGCTGATCCCGCCGATGATGGCGATCGCCGCCACGCCTGCCACCGCCGCGTTCAGAACCGCGATAGGATTGTGGCCGGTGGTCTTGCTGACGGCCTCCGCCAGCCATGCCGGCATGTGCTTTCCCTGCAGCACATAGTCAATCACCATCTTGAGCGGCCACGGTTCGAGCAGATCCGCTAAAATCTCCCCCAGCACCGCTACAAATCCCAATGCAATTGCGCGCCAGTGCGGACGCAGCAAGTCCGCAATTCCAAACGCTTCGGAGCGAACCCTTTTCTCGTCGGTTTTCGATTTCATCAAGTTGATTCCGGCCTGGCACAGCACTGGGCTGGCTGCGGGAAACCGAGTCGCCACCTGGAGCAGAAACTGCTGCCAGTTTGTAGCAGGGAACTGTCGAGCGAGTATCAGGGAAATCCTGCATGCGCCATGCAGGGCGGTTTTCTTGCCTAGCGCACAATTTTGGTCTAATACTTATGCTGGAAAGCCCGTATGAACCCGCTCGAAGCTCTCGGCCTGGCCTTAGGCGCCGGCTTTTCTTCCGGCCTCAACCTCTACGCCACCGTCGCCACACTCGGGCTTCTTCAGCGTTTTGGAGTCATCCACCTGCCCGATTCACTAGAAGTTGTCGGCCATCCCATCGTCCTCGGCATCGCCGTCGCGCTGTACCTGGTCGAGTTCTTCGCCGACAAGGTTCCTTACCTCGACACCCTGTGGGACGCTGCGCACACCCTTGTGCGCCCGCCCGCCGCGGCCATCATCGCCTACGGTGCGGCTGGCGGGATCCCTCCGCACTGGCGCTGGGCCGCCGCTCTTCTCGCGGGTGGAGTGGCTCTCACCGCGCACGGCACCAAAGCCTCCACGCGTGCCGCCGTCAATACCGTCCCCGAACCGGTCAGCAACTGGGCTCTTAGTCTGGGCGAAGACCTTCTCGCCGTGTGGCTCGCCTGGTTCACCTCTACCCATCCGGTGGCCGCCATCATCGTGGTCGCGGCCCTTCTCATCCTGTGCGCCTTCTTGCTCTACTACCTCTTTCGCTTTGTCCGTTCCACGTTCGCCAAACTCTAGCTGGTAGGGGCTTTTGCTGGTCGCCTGGCTCTATGGAGCTGGGTTTTCGATCTCACGACAGACGAGCGGAGCGGAAGGATAGACACTGGCCTCGGAGAGGCATCGGCGCGGCAAAGCGAGCCGACCGCTTGAATCCCGGCCAGGCAGATGACAACTCGATTTGTTGGCATGCGCGGACAAGCGGAAACGCTAGCGCAGCCTGCGGCGCGAGTCAGCGTTCCCAGGTTACTTGGTGTACTTGTCCACCCAGTCCAAAAACGTCTTGTACCAGAACTTGCTGTTCTGCGGCTTCAGCACCCAGTGACCCTCGTCCGGGAATACCACCAGCTTCGACGGCACATCCTGTCGCTGGAGAGCGCTGAAAAACTCGAGCGACTGCGCGTAGGGCACGCGATAGTCTCTCTCTCCCGCAATGACCAGCGTCGGTGTTTTGAATTTTCCGAGCGCCGTCGCGGTCGTCATCGGCGCCCACTTGCGATAGCTCTCGGGATTCGACCACGGCGTTCCTTGCATGTCGTGTTCTTCAAACCAAAGCTCTTCCGTCGCGTACATGGAAACCTTGTCGTAGATGCCGGCATGGCTCACCAGGGCTTTGAAGCGGCCGCTATGCGTCGCGATCCAGTTCACCATGTAGCCGCCGTACGATCCGCCGGCGGCGGCCATTCTGGTCCCATCGAGAAAGGAGTATTTCGCGAGCGCCGCGTCCACTCCCTTCATCACGTCAACATAGGCTTTGCCGCCCCAGTCGTTCGTGATTTCGTCGGTGAACTTCTGTCCGTAGCCGGTCGAGCCGCGGCGATTGATCATCAACGTCACGTAGCCCGCGGCCGAAAACACCTGCGCGTTCCACCGGTAGCCCCAGGAGTCGCCCCACATGGTCTGCGGCCCGCCGTGCAGCAGCACCAGCAGCGGATATTTCTTTTTCGCGTCGAACTGCGGTGGGCGAATCAACATCGCCTCGATGTTCGCGCCTTCCGCACCGTCGTAGCGGAATTTGTTCGGCGCGTTCATCTCCAGCTTGGCCAGCAGCGCATCGTTTGCGTGCGTGACTTGTTTCAGTCCGCTGCCATCGCTGTCTGCGACAAAAATCTCCGCGGGCTGCGTCAGGCTGGTGCGAGTGAGCAACAAAGTTTTGCCATCCTCGCTGAGCGACATCCCGGAATTGAATCCGTCCACCATCTTCTTGGGCGCCGCTCCGAGCTTCGGCGCCATCGCGTACACCGGCTTGAGCGTTTCATTCTCCGCCATGAAATAGAGCGTCTTGCCGTCCGGCGACCAAGCGAGACCTTCCGCGCTGCGATCGAACGAATTCTCGGTCAGATTTTCGCTCTTGCCGGTAGCGCGATCGTAGAGCATCACGCGCCAGCGATCGGCTTCATATCCCGGGGTCAATTGCGCGCGATATGCGATGTATTTGCCGTCCGGCGAATACACCGGATTGCCGTCGAATCCGGGCTGCATAGTGATGCGTTTGCTTTCCCCGCCGCCCACGGGAACCACGAAGAGATCGCCGTTGGTGCTGGTGGCTTCGACTTTGTCGGTGACCGCGGTGAAACAGATTTCTTTGGAGTCCGGAGAAAAGCTGATGTCGCTGTCTTCGCCGCGCTGATCCGGCGGAACGTCGTAATTGGCGCCCACCGTCAAGTCCTTCGCTTCGCCGCTGCCGTCGGAAGCGATGACGAAAACATGCGAGCGCTTGCCTTCGTTCCAGTGCGTCCAGTGGCGATAAAGCAAGTGTTCCGCCACGTGCGCCTTCACTGGATTTTTCTCGTTCTCCTCGTCGCGCTTCTTGTTGCAGGCATCGTCGTTATTCTGAGGTGAGGAACCGCTCACGCAGTCGGGGAAAACCGACGAAGTGAACAGGATGGTCTTTCCATCGGGCGACCATTTCACGATGTCGGCGCCTGAGGAAAGTTTGGTGATGGCGTGCGCTTCGCCGCCTTCGAGCGGAAGCAGATACACTTGCGAATCGCCGCCGCGCGCGGAGAGAAAAGCGATGGTCTTCCCGTCGGGCGACCATTTGGGCGAGGAGTCCTTGCCGGTGCGGGTCAGTTGAATGGCATCGCCGCCGGCTACCGGTGCCATCCAGATGTTTGTCAGACTGCGGTTCGCGTCCATGTCCGGCGTGGCGACGGTGTAGGCAACCCACTTAGAATCCGGAGAGAGTTCCGCTTCCGCGATGCGGTGCAGGGCGATCAGGTCGTCGAAGCTGATTGCGCGTTTTCCTTCCTGCGCAGCCGCCTGCGCGTGTGGCACCGACAGAATCGCCGCAGTTCCCAACACGCGAGCCAAGCTCCGCCTCACGGCAATCGTTCTCATGCTGTCTCCTAGCGAACATGGAAGCCGAATCCCTTGCGGGCAGAAATAGTAAGCCGTTTTGCAGGCGATGCCAAGAAGCCGGGAGCTAGGGAGTTAGTCGGGAGCCGGGCTCGCCGCCGCCGATCGGAATGCCTACCGCCCAGACGTAGCCTTCGGGATCCTCCAGCATGACGTCGCGCCAGCCGTGCGGGAAATCGCGCGCAGGCTGCAGCACCAAGGCCCCGGCCGCGCGCGCTCGCGATTCCGCTACATCCGGATCGATGCCCATGACGCGTAACTCCACGCCCGTGCCCCGCAACCCCGAAGCCCCGAGCCGCGCGGAATACGGATGGTGGTCGTAGGCATGGTCGGCGTGCAGCATGAACTGCGTTCCCTGCAATTCGAGTGCAGCGAAATCCTCATCGGCGTAATGGACCGTTGCAAACAACACCTTGCGATAAAAGGGAAGCGATCGCCGTACATCGCGCACCAGCAGGTTCACGGTGAACCTCGGCAGCGAGCGGCCGTAATCGTCGGCAGGCATCCAACCTGGTCCGGTGCGTCGCATGGTCATGGCAGTTTCCTCGCACGAAGCCAAGCCATTCTAGGTCGCTGCCCCCAGCGCCGGCGCCTGCGAAACCAACAAAACGGGTTCCAATTTGGCCTCGACCGCAGGCCCGACCAGTTCCGTTCGCCCCTGCCTGGGCTTACCTCAGGATGCCGAATCGACGCGCTCTGCCACGAGCAGCCAATTCATCGCGGCGAGGACCACTGTGACGGCGAGGACGACGGCTTCGCCGAAGCCGATGCGGCTCAGCAGAATCAGTACCATGAGCAAGGTCGCGGCGCCGAAGACCGGGCCCGCGCGAAGGGAAAAAGGCGCGGCGCCGTGGCGCTTTCTGAGAACCAGCAGCGCGACCGCCATTCCGGCGTAGACCACCAAGCGTGTGGCGGCGGAGAGGATCGCGTTCCAGCGGAAGTCGCCCAGTGCGGCAAAGCCGAAGACGGCGAGTGCGTACACCAGGATCGAGACATGCGGAGTGCGGAAGCGCGGATGGATCCGCGCGAAGAATTGGGGGAAATCGCCTTGCTCGGCGAGAGCGAAGGTAATGCGCGTGGAATGCAGGAGATTTGCGCTGAGATAGCCGTAGGTGGAAATGAGCGCGCCGATAGCGATCGCCGAGGCGCCCCAGCCGCCAACAAAGTTGCGCGCGGCATCGGCCAGCGGCCGCTGCGAGGCGCCGGCATTGGGGAGCGTGCTCATGACGACGTACACGACGCCGGTGTAGAGGAAGACTTGCAGCAGCAGCGCCGCAAGTAGGGCGAATGGCATATCGCGTCTCGGATTGCGCGACTCGCCGCCCACGATAAGCGCACCTTCGAATCCGCCGTAGCCGAAGACCAGCAGCAGCAGCGCTTCAAACCAGCCTTTGGCCGTGGTGGGACCGAAATTTAGCGGCACCACGAGTCCCGGGCGGAAGAAGGGAATCGCCAGCCCTGCGAGAATGAAGACCCCGAGCAGGCCGACCTTCACCGTAGTGAAGATGTCGCTGACGGTCTTGCCGGTTTTCACACCGACGTAGTTCAAAAGCGCCAAATGGCCGATCAGAAAAGCGATCAGGCAAATCTCCGCGGCTTTTCCGTGCAGCCCGGGAATGAACGGAGCGAGGTAGCTCGCAAAGAGGTCTGCCGCGGCGGCGGGAGCGGCTATGCGCGTCAGCAGAAGCAGCCAAGCGATCAGCAGCCCTGCCAAGCGACCGAGAGCCTCGCGGCCGTAGAGGTAGAGTCCGCCCGTGGTTTCAAAACGCGAAGCGATTTCCGCAATGACCGCGGCGACCACCAGCGCCCCGCAACCGGCGACGATACAGCCGAGCGGACTGTACCCGTTCAGTCGCGCGGCGAGCAGGGAGGGCAGTCCGAAAATGCCTGCGCCCAAAATCGAGTTGGCCATCAGTGCGACCAGGCTCCATCGGCCGATGGTGCGAACGAGTTCGGGCGCGGCGGATTTCACGCAAGGTTCCAGGAGAAGTAGAGAAACGGGGCGGTAGCCGGACGCATGGGTCGGAGCTAAAGCTCCGACCCCCTCGACTGCCTGCCTTTTGCCGAGGGCGGCATCATTTTGCCACCGCGGGAGCGCGGTGTTTGGCGATTTCGCCCAGCACGTCGGCAGTGTGCAGCGATTCCAGATGCGGGTAGCGTTCACCGCCGTGGTAGTCGATTTCCAAGTTTTGAAAATAATCGTCGTTCTCGAGCAGCAGTCGGATCGGTTGTTGGGAGTTCTTGGCGTCGCGAATGGCGACGCGCAGCCAATCGGGATTCCACCTGCGGCCGTTGACCGCGACGAGTTTCATGCCCGGCGCGACGCCCGCTTTGGCGGCAGGCGAGCCGGGAATCACGTCTATGATGGAATTGACCTCTTCGCCGGCGGCTTCTGCGGTAAAGCCCAGCGAGAACGAGAGATCCACGTTTCCGTCAGTTTGCTCCGTGGCGCGCTGGTGATCGTTGGGCTCGTCACTGTAGCCGAGTCGCCAGCCGCTCGCTTCGAGACCGCCCAGCGGGGCTAGAGGTCCATGCGAGTGCAAGCGATCTAAAAAGAATCTGTTCCAGTCGTACGGCGCGATCGAGTTCATCACGGCAACGACGTCTTGAAGCGCGTAAGGCGCGACTTTGATGACGCCGTCTTCGCCGCCGTAAAACTTACGGCAGAAGTCGTCGAGGGACTTCTGGCCTTTGCTTTGGCGGCGGATGATGGTATCGGCTTCGAGCCAGATGAGTTCGCTCTCTTCATAGTAGTCAACCGGCCTGCGCCAGGAAGCGCCCGCTTGCCGGGCGCTGTAAAGAATGGAAACAGAAACGGCAGTGTCTTCGAGGTCCCGCCAGGTGCGGCCCGGCCGTCCGTCGTTCAGAACGGCAAAAGTAGCGGCGAGATATTCGCGCAGCTGTTCGGGCTTCCAGAAGCCGCTGCGCGCGGCGAGGATTACGCCGTAGTACTGCGTTAAACCTTCATAGACCCAGAGTAGATCGCCTTTCATGGGCTGCTGGTAGTTAGGCGTGGCCAGGCTCTCCGGGCGGCGATATTTGCCGTTCCAGGAGTGAAAGAATTCGTGCGGCAGGAGATCCATCAAGCCTTCGAGCGAGTCGGCGTCGAGGAGCATCTTTTCCGGGCCGCGGTTGTCGCTCGATTCGTGATGTTCCAGACCGTTAACGGGCAAGTGGTCGGTCAAGGCCAGCATGAAATCGTAGTGCCGGTAGTGGCGAGCGCCGAAGAGAGCGCCGGTTTCCGCGACCAGCTGGCGGAGATTCCTGAGCTGGTCCATGCTTAGTGTCGTGGCCACAGCGCTGTCGGCTGCGATGTTGAGGCGATGCTCGGGCTTCTGCCCCGGCGACAAGTCGTAGGTTTTGAAAAAAGCGCCCGCGAGAAGCGGCGAATCGACCAGGCGCGTGAGCGAAATGGTTTCGAAAGTCGCCGAATCGGCCGAGGCGCCGGTCGTTGTCTCCAGCGCCGTGGCGAATTTCCATCCAGCCGGCAGGCGGACGCTGGCCGAGAACATGACCTCGTCGGTTTTTGCGCCCTGCGGGTAAAGGACGACCAGGTTCCACGGCAGCACGGCGACTTGCGCCGTTGCCGAGGGCGATCCGGCGGTGCCATCTTCCTTGGGCAGCAAATAGTCGAGCGTCACTTCCATGGCCGCGACGCCCGGGGGGATCTCGCAGTGGAAGGCATATAAATCCAGGTCGTCGCGGCGCCAGGGAATTTCCTGGCCGTTGCCGCGAAAGTGCACTCCCGTGACGTCTACGATGGGACCGTTCGGAGCATGTTCGCCTGGAATCCATTTCGGGTACACCAGCGTGAAGGCGCCAGGCCTTACCGGGAATTCCATTTTCGCGTGGTAGACGCGGCGAGGGGCGTCGCGGAGATCGACTTCGAGTTTTACCGGCGGAGGCGGGTTTTGCGCGCGTAAAGCCGGCGCTGTGGCTGCGAGCAAACCGACCGTGACGACGAATGGCAGAGGCTTACGCATTCACTCTTCCTAAGATTGAGAAGCTGCGAAAGCGGCAGCCCTTTCTGACCTGATCTCAGGGTAGGCCCGGCTGCGGCACTCCTGGCAGGACGACCGGCGACAGCGTACCATGCGTTTCGAAAGTTGTACCGTGCGGAGTCGATTTAGGCGCTTACTCCGAGTCTGCTACCATTTTCTCTGGCAGCTATGTCGTTTCTATTTCCTCGTAATTTTGCCAAGGAGTTTCCGGTTGCGGTGGGCGGCCAAGGCTCGTGGATCGTCGCCCAAGACGGGCGCCGCTACCTCGACGCCTCGGGGCAGGCGGCGGTAGTGAACATCGGCCACGGCGTGAAGCAAGTTGCCGAGGCGATGGCGGCTCAAGCCGGGCAGATCGCGTTTGCGCACACCACGCAGTTTCATTCCGAACCAGCGGAGAAGCTCGCCGCGCGGCTGATTTCGCTGGCGCCGGCGAATTTTAGAAAGGGCGGACGCGTGTACTTCACCTCCGGAGGTTCAGAAGCGACGGAAACGGCGATCAAGCTGGCGCGACAGTTCCACCTGGAAAGCGGGCGGTCTTCGCGGTATCGCGTGATCTCGCGGAGACAGAGTTATCACGGGAGCACGCTCGGAGCCATGTCGGTCAGCGGAAACCTGGGGCGGCGCGCGCCCTATGCGCCGTTGCTCGCCGAGTGGGGACACGTTGCACCGTGTTTTTGCTACCACTGTCCGTTTGGCAGGACGTTTCCCGAATGCCAGGTCGCGTGCGCGGACGACCTGGGCAATTTCTTGACGGACGGCGATCCGGCTACGGCCGCAGCGTTTCTTTTTGAGCCGGTTGTGGGCGCGACGCTCGGAGCTGCGGCTCCGCCGGACGGCTACGCAGATCGCATCGCCGGGATTTGCCAAGAGCAGGGAATTCTGCTGATTGCGGACGAAATTATGACCGGAATCGGCCGCACGGGAAAACCGTTTGCGGTAAATCACTGGAACCTGGAGCCGGATCTGATTCTGGTGGGCAAGGGAGTGGCGAGCGGGTACGCGCCACTGGGTGCGGTGCTGGTATCGGCGCGCGTGGCCGAGGCTTTTGCCAGGGGTTCGGGTGCGTTCCAGCATGGATTCACCTATCAGGCGCATCCCGTTTCCGCGGCGGCGGGAAACGCGGTGTTGGACCGCATCGAGAAGCAGAAACTTTTCGATCGCGCCCGTTCGGCCGGGCAAGAGTTGCGCCGGTCGCTTGCGCCGCTAGCCAAGCATCCCCAGGTGGGAGAGGTTCGCGGATTGGGCTTGCTCGTCGGGATCGAATTTGTGAAGGACCAGGCGACGCGAGAGCCGTTTCCGAGGGAAGCGAACGTGGCCGAGAAGATTCGGCAGGCTGCACTCAAAAGGAACGTGTTGACCTATCCCTCGCAGGGATGCGTGGATGGCCTGCGCGGCGATCACATCCTGCTGGCGCCGCCGTTTGTCATTTCCGCCGAAGAGTGTTCGCAAATCGCGCAATCCCTGCAATTCGCAGCAAGCGAAGTGTTCGCGACCTGAGTTAGGTTAGACTCGTCCTATTCAAACCTGCAGTAGCATTTTTACTTCTTTCTGGAGAGAGATTCCGAATGCGCCATCGTTCTGTGCTTGTTTGGGCCATCCTCGCCGCGGTATTTCCATTGCCATCGCAGGCGCAAGAGAGTGTCAAAAAGGAGCGGGCACGTGATCTGGGGGTTCCCTTCGACGGAACACCCGGGAAGTTGAATGCCATCACCGACGTATCCGGAGTCGAGGTGGGTCACACGACGCTCATCAGCGGAGAAGGCAAGCTGCAGGTCGGCAAGGGGCCGGTGCGGACCGGGGTGACTGCGGTGCTGCCGCGCGGGAAAAGCTCGATGAAGGATGCGGTATTTGCCGGATGGTTTTCGCAGAACGGGAATGGCGAAATGACTGGCACCACGTGGGTGGAGGAATCGGGCTTTCTGGAAGGGCCGGTGATGATCACCAACACGCACAGCGTCGGTGTCGTGCGCGATGCGGTCGTTCAGTGGCGTGTGGAGCACGGCAAGCCCGATCCGACCGGATACTGGTGGTCGCTGCCGGTAGTGGCGGAAACCTGGGACGGCTACCTGAATGACATCAACGGATTTCACGTGAAGGCGGAGCACGCGTTTCAAGCGATCCAGTCGGCACATGGCGGCGCGGTGGAGGAGGGTGCCGTGGGCGGCGGCACCGGGATGATTTGCAACGGGTTTAAGGGCGGGATCGGAACGTCGTCGCGTAAGCTGGATGCGAAAGACGGCGGCTACACGGTGGGTGTTCTGGTGCAGTGCAACTACGGGTCGCGGCAGAACCTGCGTATCGCGGGGATTCCCGTGGGGCGGGAGATTTCGCCGGAAGATCCGTATGCGTATCAGCCGTCGGAGATTTCCGAGCGTGGGTCGATCATCGTGGTGGTTGCCACCGACGCTCCGGTCCTTTCGCACCAACTGAAGCGATTGGCGCGGCGCGTTTCGCTGGGGCTCGGACGGAACGGGAGCATTTCAGGCGACGGGTCGGGGGACATCTTTATTGCGTTTTCGACGGCCAATCCGCACGCGGAGGGAGGGAAAACCGTAGTGGACCTCAAATTTCTGCCGAACGACGCGCTCGATCCGATCTTTGCCGCGACGGTGCAGGCGACCGAAGAAGCCATCATCAATGCCATGGTAGCGGCCAAGACCATGACCGGCATTGAAAATCACAAGGTGATCGGGCTGCCGCACGACCGGCTGCGCGAAGTGCTGAAGAAATACAACCGGCTGGCGCCGTAACCCGGGACTTGAGCGCGCATCGGGTCGGGTATACTGCTGCTGCGGAGACAGGTCAGAGCCTTGGAAATTCTGGAGCAAGTGCAGGTAGAGAATTGGGCGGGGCCGTACGCGGCGGACGTAACCAGCCAGGCGGTTCGCGCGCTCGAAGCGGGAAGGATTCTGCTCGCGCCGGAGCTCGGTTTTCCCTTGTCTCGGGCTGAACAGAAGTTTTGTTCCCCGCAATATTTGAGCGCCAAGTCAAAAAACATCAGCTACAACACGGAAACGGAAGCGCTCGGCGGGACCGACTGCCAGGGAGCTGAACGAGAAGAGCTGGCGGGAATGATGCGGCGGTTTGCCGAGCATGCAATCGGATTGCTGCGGGGTCTGGCGCCCGCTTACGCGGCAGAGTGTCGTCCCGGGTTGACGAGCTTCCGCCCGGCGGAGATTTCCGGCCGCGCGACGAGCTGGCGCAAAGACGACACGCGGCTGCACGTGGACGCGTTTCCGTCGCGGCCAAGTTACGGCAAGCGGATTCTGCGGCTGTTCGCCAATGTCAATCCCACCAAGGAACGCGTGTGGCGCGCCGGCGAACCGTTTGAGGATGCGGCGCGAAAGCTGCTGCCGCGGGTAAGTCCGCCGCTGCCGGGCGCGCTGGCGATGATGGCATTGCTGCGGATCACCAAGGGCCGGCGCAGCTTGTACGATCACTTCATGCTGGGCTTGCACGACGCGATGAAAGCGGACCCGAAGTATCAGGCGGAAGCGCCGCAAAGCCGGCTGGAATTTCGGCCGGGAGCGGTGTGGGCCTGCTATACGGATTCGGTTTCGCATGCGGCCATGTCCGGCCAGCATGCCTTCGAGCAAACCTTTTACTTGCCGGTGAATGCGATGGCCTCGCCCGCCACGTCGCCATTGCGCACACTGGAACGCATCTTGCAACGGCCGCTGGTTTAGGGCCGTTCTTGCAGACGACGCCGCCAATCAGAGAACCATCCTTGAAAGTTCTTCACGTCCTTTCGCCGGTGCTTTGCGCTTTTGCCGCGGTTGCGCTTGCTTTTGCCTGCGTGCGATCGCCCGAGGAATCGCTTGCCATCACCAACGTGACGGTCATTGACGTGACGGGCGGCGCGCCGCGCTCGGGCCAGACCGTGGTGGTGGCGGGGGAGCGAATTCTGGCCGTGGGCGACACGGCCGCGCTCAGCCTGCCACGCGGAACGAAGGTTGTCGACGAGGCAGGAACATTTCTGATGCCCGGGCTCGTGGACATGCATGTGCACCTGACCGCCGCGGGTGAACCGGACGGCAGCCGCCGGTTCATGGTTCCCTTGCTGCTGGCGAATGGGATTACGACGGTGCGGGATATGGGCGGATACCTGGAGTCGCTGGTTCCGCTGCGTGAAGAGATCAAGAAAAGGAAACGGCTGGGACCGGCTATCTTCTTTGCCGGGCCGTATCTCGACGGATCGCCGCCCTCGTTCGAACCGTCCCTGGTGGTGACGGACCGGGTGCAAGCGAGCGAAGATGTTCATCAACTGGTCGAGCGCGGCGTGGACTTCATCAAAGTGCAGTCCATGCTCGGCCGGGACGCGTATTTCGCGATAGCCGAGGCGGCGCGACGGGAGAAGATTCCCTTTGTCGGCCATGTGCCGGATCGGGTGACCGCCGCGCAAGCGGCCGACGCGGGGCAGTACAGCATAGAGCACCTGACCAACGTGCTGCGCGGCTGCTCGAGCGACGAAGCCAGGTTGATGCGCGAGCAGTTTCATGTGCCGCCCAGGAAGGAGACAGCGGCCGAGGCGCACGAGCGGGTTGTGCGCTGGCAGCGGGAGCTGCTCGAATCGTATTCGGCAGCGGCGGCGGATGCGCTGGTGAGAAAGTTTGCCGAGAAAAACCTGTGGCAGACACCGACCTTGGTGCTGCTGAAGCACGACGCGTTCCCCACGACGGACGTAGGGCGCGCGGAAGCTGAACGGTACGTTCCGAAAGCGACCAGGCAGGTCTGGGAGAAGGGCCGAGAGCGGCAGATGCGCTTCGTTACGCCGGCCGAATCGGATTTGCGCGCGCAATTGCTGAAGAAATCCGAGTCGCTGGTGAGCGAAATGCAGAAAAGCGGTGTGCACATTCTCGCCGGGACGGATTCTCCCGCGCCCGACGTGGTTCCAGGCGACTCCTTGCACCAGGAGCTGGCGCTTCTGGTAGAGGCCGGGCTCGAGCCGAAAGAGGCTTTGCGCGCTGCGACCAGCGCGCCGGCGGAATTTTTGGGGATAGGCAGAGATGCGGGAACCGTTGCGGCAGGAAAGTATGCGGACCTGGTGCTGTTGGATTCCAATCCGCTCGAAGAGATAGGGAACACGCGCCGAATAAGGGCGGTCATGGTGCGCGGTCAAATGCTGGAGCGCGGCGATTTGGACAAGATGCTGGCCGAGGAGCTCGCTTTCGCATTCGCTCCGTAGCCGGCGGGTGATATGGATAGTACCGGTCGTCGAGCCGGGAAATGGAGATGTGGCCATGGGTCGTGCGAAACCGTTCCGCTCCGCAGCGCTGTTGGCGGTGTTCCTCTGTTGCGGTTGCAGCGCGCCGGTGGATATCGGGGCGGCGTCGGGAGCCGGCAAGAAATTTCACGAGGAGTTCAACCAGCGGAGCTACGACAAGATGTATCAGCAAGCCGATGCCAAGTTTCGCGCCGCGGTCGAGCCGGAGGCGTGGTGCAAGCTCATGACGCGGCTGCACGACAAGCTGGGGAACGTGACGGATACGACGCGCACCGGATTCAACGTCAACTACAACGTCGGCGGATCGACCGTGACCATGACCTACTCGACCAAATTTCAGCTGGGCGACGGACAGGAAGAGTTCGTCTGGCTGAAATCCAACCATGAGCTGCGGCTGTTGCGCTACAACGTACGGTCGCCGGCGCTTGACGAATCGAACGTGCAGTAGGCCCCGGTGTTCGGAAGCGTTTCGGGGAGAAGTCATCAAGTCCCGCCTGCGGCGAGACTTCGCCTTCACTCCGGCATGATCACCGTTTCCTCGCGAGGAATGGCATCAAGCGTCGCACGGTCGATGTTCAAGTGAGCCATGACCAGCTCCGGCGGCGTGTGGGTGAGCCATTCCGAGAGCGATAGGTCTTGATAGCTGCCGGCCTTGAACATTTCCAGAAATCTTAGATCGGTGTCGCCGGTATTTTCAACGTAGTGCGGTAGCGTTTTCTCAATATATCCGACGTCTCCCGCCTGAAAATTCATGGTACGAGCGCGGCCGCCGGTAGCGAAGATGGTCATGCGTCCTTGGCCCGCGATGAAGTACTGCCATTCGTCCGCGTTCGGATGCCAGTGGAGTTCGCGGATGCCTCCGGGCTTTACGGTGACGATGGCCGAGGCGATGTTCGCTGCGGCTTTGAATGTGCGCGAGTCGATGATGCGGACTTCGCCGCCCTTGGTGCGCTTGGTGGGCGGCAACGACTGGGTACGGAAGGCGAAATCTTGTGAGGAGAGACCCCGCTTCCCAGCCGCCGCCTTCTGATCGGCGCCGAGCGGGCCGGGAACGATCGACTGAAAAATAAAAAGCTCTTTGGGAAGTTTGGCGAAAGAAGACTGGGGCACGCCGAAATTTTTGGCGAGAACATCCGCAGGGGTGTGAGCCATCCATTCAGAAAGCAGTACCGTGGCGTACTCGGAGAAGTTGCCGTCGTCGAAAACCAGCAGGAACTCGGCGCCGTCGGGATTGAGCCCCTGAATGGAGTGGGGGATGCCGGGAGGGAAGTACCACAGGTCGCTCTCCCGCACGTCGGCGACGAAGCTTTTTCCGTCACCGTCGATCGCGGTGATGCGGGCACTTCCGTAAAGCATGAACGCCCATTCGGCGGCGGTGTGCCAGTGGAGTTCCCGGATGCCGCCCGCGGTAAGGCGCATATCCACTCCTGCCATGCTTTTTGAGACCGGAAGCTCGCGCACCGTCACTTCTCGGGACCAGCCACCGCTGTGCAGGCGTTTGTGCGAAAACGAAAAGGGATATTTAAAGGGAGGAACTCCGCCGGCATCCGTTTCCGGCGGTTCGAAGGAGCTCGAATTCTGCGCATCGATCTCGGGATTGGTGGGGCCGGGGTCGCTCTTGCGTCGTGCGTAGCCAGGCTGATTCTGGCCTTGGCCTGGGAGGCTCGCGACGGGGTTCACGCCGGCCGCGGCCAAAGCCACGGAACCGGCCTCCAGGAAGTTGCGGCGGGTGAGTTTGCCGTCGTTGGCGTTGTCGGGCACGGCGCGATCCTTTCCGGAATTCCGAGTGCGGCCGCTCAACTTAGGTGGCGGCTGCGCTCTCAAGTTATTGGACTTGCCGTTTTGCGTGGCGGATTGAAAAAGGGCATCGGCACGACTTTGGCCGAGACCGAGCTGCGGACGGCTTCTACGGTCATCTCCATTTCAAGGGTGGTGCCGACGCTGGAATGTTCGCGGCTTACCGTCGCTAACGCAATCATCTTTTTTAATGTCGGCGACCAGGTGGTGGAAGTGGCTTTGCCGACCTGACGGCCGACGCGGAAAACCGGTACGGCGACACGCGAAGCCATGCTCGGAACCTGCGGCGCCATGCCCTGCCTGTCGAAAAGCGCTTCTACTTCGTTCCAATCGATTTCAAGGCCGACCAGGGCGCGCGGTGCGCCGCCCTTTTTTGTTTCGGCAAGCAGGGCGTCGCGGCCGACAAAGCTTTCTTTTTTCAAGTCCACCAATTTGCCGAGGCCGATTTCGCCCGGGCTGAATTTTTGCGAAGGGATGAGCGCTCTCTTGCTGGAGGTGTAGTCCACCTCGATCAGGATCAAGCCTGCTTCGATGCGCGCGACATCGAGCGCGATCATGCCTGCGGGATGAATGTCAAACGGCTTGCCTTTCTCCATCAAGTGGTCCCAAACCTCGACCGCCTGGTCGGCGGGCACCCAGATTTCATAGCCGAGGTCGCCGGTATAGCCGGTGCGCGAGATGTCCACGGGCACGCCGGCGATTTTGCCGTGCGCTACGCGGAAATACTTCAGACTGGCGATGTTCGCCTCGGCGGCAGCGAGAAGAAGCTTGCCGGAAGTCGGGCCTTGCAGCGCAAGCGCGGCAGTCTGCTCGGAGATGTCCTGCATTTGCACGTCGAGGCCCAGGGCATTTTGCCGAAACCAGCGGAGGCTCGGGTCCGCCGCCGTCCAGCGATAGTCGTTTTCGCCGAGGCGGGTGATCGTGCCGTCGTCGACGACCTTGCCCTCACTGTCGCACCAGCAGCAATAGATGACCTGATCGACGGCCACCTTGTTGATGTCGCGGCAGATTACGCGATGGACGAGCCGCGTGGCGTCGCGACCGGTGATGCGGTATTTGAAGAGCGGCGAAATATCGATCAGCGCCGCGGAGTTGCGAATGGCGTTGTACTCGTGCTCGTGATGGGTTTCATAGACGCTGACGGTGTAATAGCCGGACCATTCGCGATAGTTCAGGCTCTGGCACAGAGCGAGGGTGCGTTCGTGAAAGGGAGTGCCAACGGGCAAGAGCGTGTCCTCCGAAAGTCGCAAGCGATTATAGGGAACTGCCCGCTTGCGCGTAAAGCCGACGCCGCTGGCGCGAGGCTTGACCGCCCTGGCCTTGCCAGGCATGCTGAAGGCCCGTAAATCCTCGACCTCCGCCATGGAGGTTTCCATGAAAGCAGCCGCGGTCGGTTTACGCGTCCATTCCGGCTGGACATCGCTCGTTGTTGTGGCCCTTGAAAAAGGAAAGCCCGCGGTTCTCACGCGGCAGCGACCGCATCTGGTCGAGACATTTTCTTATGCCTTCAGGCAGCCTTATCACACTGCGGAGCGGATGAGCTTGCACGAAGCGGAGGACTTTCTCGGACGGCAGCGGAGCGAAGCGCGGCATTTGGCAGGCAAAGCGCTCGAAGCGGTTCAGCGCGACGCGGCGCAGCAGGGATACCAGGTGACCAGGGCGGCGCTGCTGACGGCTTCGGGGCGCCCGCTTCCTGAATTAGCCAAGATTCTCGCGGCTCATTCGCTGATTCATGCCGCCGACGGAGAGTTCTTCCGCGAAGCGCTGCTTCATGCCTGCCGGGCACAGCGTCTCGCCGTCACCGTCATCAAAGATCGCGAACTGCTGGCCACGGGCGGCGCGAGGTTCAAGCGCAGGCCGGCCGCACTGGCGAAGCAGCTTGCCGAACTTGGCAAGCCAGTCGGCCCGCCGTGGTCGCAGGACGAAAAGTTTGCGACGCTCGCGGCCTGGCTGGCGCTTCGAAGCCGCACTTGATTTTGCTCTCGGCTTGACCGGCAGCTGTTCCGAATGTTTTTCTTTGAAGGCTCTGGGGGAGAACGTATGCCTGTTGATGGAATCAAGACGGTGGCGGTGCTGGGCGCCGGAACCATGGGGAACGGTATCGCGCACGTCTTCGCGCGCGCGGGATACCACGTGATTCTGCGCGACGTCGAGCAGCGCTATCTGGACCGCGCGATGGAGACCATTGGCAAGAATCTGGACCGCGAGGTGAGAAAAGGGAAATTGACGGAAGCAGACAAGCCGGCGGTGCTGGCCAGATTCAGACCGGTGACCGATATGGCGGCGATCGCCGCGGCGGATTTTGCGGTCGAAGCGGTGCCGGAGAAGCTTGAGATCAAGCGTTCCGTGCTGGGCGAGGCGGATAGGCTATTACCACCCAAAGCGATTCTGGCAAGCAACACTTCTTCCATTTCGGTCACCGCGCTCGCGGCGCTGACATCGCGAGCGGATCGCTTTGTGGGTATGCATTTCATGAACCCGGTGCCGGTGATGGTGCTCGTGGAGGTGATCCGGGCGCTGCAGACCTCCGACCAGACGTTCGAACTGACGATGGAACTGGCAAAGAAACTCGGAAAAACTCCGGTTGCCGTGAATGACGCGCCGGGCTTTGTTTCTAACCGCGTGCTGATGCCGCTGATCAATGAGGCTGCCTACTGCGTGATGGAAGGCGTGGCTACACCGCCAGCCGTGGACGCGGTGATGAAGTCGGGCATGAATCACCCTATGGGGCCGCTCGAACTGGCGGATTTCATCGGTCTGGACGTTTGCGTGGACATCCTCAACGTGCTGCACGAAGGCTTGGGCGATCCCAAATACCGCGCCTGCCCGCTGCTCAAGAACTACGTTGCCGCCGGTTGGCTTGGGCGGAAGTCAGGCCGGGGATTCTACAGCTATTCGAGCTAGGGCGCCCTTGAAGAAGCTCGATGCTGCTCGAGACCGAGCACTCGCCGGAAGTGAGGATGCAACGGCTCGGGTTACAAAGGGAACCGAGCTCTCGCAGGCATTCTCCACGCTCCCGAGTTCAGGCTGCAAAGGTGCCGGCGTTGCCGCAACGATTTCGCTTCCTTCCTTGGAGGCAACTTGATTGCCGCCGGCGGAGGAACACGAATCGAAGGATACTTCGATATGCGGTACTCGACGCGTCTCGTCATGCGCTTTTGGCTTGCGCTCCTGGCGATCTTCCGGGTTTTGCTGGTGCACTCGTCCTGGTTCGCGCCTGCGTCGGCGAGAGGGAACGCCCCCATGAGCCGCTTGCTGCCCGCTCTGACGCTATTATACGGATGGCTCCTTCCGCGGCTGGGTAACACCTCAGTTTTGGCGAGCGCGCCTATTTGACCGAGTTTCTCGAACGGAACCTGGTCGCGCAAAGAGACCTTTACCGTCGGGAGGAACGCAAATGGGGAAGAGCAGCCTGAGATCGTAGGCGAATACAGGGCGAAAATAATGTTTGCTTTTGTTTCGCCCAGGTGCTATTTTCTCCCACGGCGTTTTCAACAGGTGCTTCATGTGCTCTCCTTCGGCCCCTGCTATCTCTTGTCCGGAGCATGCTAGGCTCGAAGAGGAATACAACGCGGCACGCGATCGGGTGCGGAGTTTGCGGCGGTCGCGGAAGCTGACGCGACGCGAGGAGCGGCGGCTGGCCGATGAACTGGCCATGACCATCGCTCGCTTGAAGGAACATGCGGCGGAGCACGGTTGCGAACGCCAGAAGGTGGCTCGGCGCGGTGGGGGGTGAGGAGCCGGTAGGCGAACTCCACCGATCCGCTCAAAGCAGGTTCGGCAGAGCAAAATTTCCCAATTTCCTCTATTGAGGTGCGCAATGGCAGACGAGAAGGCAAAACTCCTGGAAGCGGCAATATCGCAGATTGAAAAATCGTATGGCAAGGGCTCGATCATGCGGCTCGGCAGCCGCGACGTGCTGGTTCCGGTCAATGTGATTCCGACCGGGTGTCTCTCGATTGACGCCGCGTTGGGAGTCGGCGGCTTTCCTCGCGGCCGGGTGATTGAAATCTACGGACCGGAATCCGGCGGTAAGACCACGCTGACGCTGCAGGTGATTGCCGAGGCGCAAAAGCTGGGCGGCCAGGCGGCCTTCATCGACGCGGAGCATGCGCTCGATCCCGTGTATGCGCGGAAGTTGGGCGTGGACGTGGACAATCTGCTGGTATCGCAGCCCGACCATGGCGAGCAGGCGTTGGAAATCGCCGAAGCGCTCATCCGCTCTGGCGGCGTGGACGTGGTGGTTGTGGACTCGGTTGCGGCGCTGGTGCCGAAGGCTGAATTGGAAGGCGACATGGGCGACCCGTCCATGGGCTTGCAGGCGCGCCTGATGTCGCAGGCGCTGCGTAAGCTGACCGCGATCGTCTCCAAATCTCGTACCTGCCTCATCTTCATCAACCAGATCCGCGAAAAGATCGGCGTGATGTTCGGCAATCCCGAGACCACGACCGGCGGCCGCGCTCTGAAATTCTACGCTTCGATGCGGGTGGACATTCGCCGCATTCAGGCGATCAAAGAAGGCGATCGCGTGGTGGGCTCCCGTACTCGCGCCAAAGTGGTGAAGAACAAGGTCGCGGCTCCGTTTCGCGAAGCCGAGTTTGACATCCTCTACGGCGAAGGCATTTCGCGCGAAGGCGACATCATCGACCTCGGCGTGGACCTGGGCGTTCTGGAAAAGTCCGGCACTTGGATCAGCTTTGGCGGCGAGCGCATGGGGCAGGGCAGAGAGAACGCCCGCATCTTCCTGAAGGAACACAAGGACTTTCGCGAAAAGATCGAAGCGGCACTGCGGAAGAAGATGGGAATTCCGACGCCGGGAGATCCCGCCGCATCCGCCGGCAGCAACGGCGTTTCGCACAACGAAAAGCACGTCGCGACGGCTGCCGCGGCTACGGCCGCGAAGGCGCGTCCCGCAGGGCAGCGCAACTAGCCGGGGAGAGGACCAAGCCGGTACGGCGCGGACGGCACGAACGGGCCGCGCCTTGTTCTGGGCATAACCGCGTTTAGGACAGCGGTTTCTGCGAGCAAACGACCTCGAAATGCGCGGCTTTGCGGTCGAAGCGGGCCAGGTACCTCCTGCGATCTTCAGGAATCATGGCGGTCTCGTAGTCCGGTCCGGCGAGAACCCGGAGCGCGTCAAGCGACTCCCAGAAAATGATGGTTACGAATTCCACTTCGTCTCCGACGTTTCGTCGCAGCAGATGGCTGCCCAGAAATCCCTTCACCTTGCTGAGCCCAGACAGCAGTTCGGGCTTGAGGTGCGATTCATAGCCCTCTGCGTCCTCTGCTTTTGTCCAACCGTGCCACACTCGAGCGATCACGGAGGCCTCCTGAGGCTGCCGAATGGAGGGTAGCGTCGGGAGCCGGCCCTGCCAAGCGCCGTAATGCAACCAATGGGTTGCATATTGGCCGGCGCGCCGTTAATATGCAACCAGGAGGTTGCATGAATCATGAGTCGCGATCGCATCGAGAAAAAAATCCTGCTGCGCGCCCCGCGGGCCCGCGTTTGGCGCGCTCTTACCAATTCAACGGAGTTTGGCACCTGGTTCGGCATGGCGGTCGACGGGCCGTTTCGTCCCGGCGCCAGGATGAACGGCGTCGTTGTCGGAACCAAGGTGAACGCCGAAGTGGCGGCACTGCAGAAGCCGCACCAAGGAAAGAAGTTCGAAATCACCATCGAGCGGATGGAGCCGGAGAAGCTCTTTTCCTTCCGGTGGCACCCGCATGCGGTGGATCCCAATGTTGACTATTCGGCGGAACCGACCACGCTGATAGTATTCACGCTGGAAGAAAAATCGGAAGGAATCCTGCTTACCGTGACCGAATCGGGCTTCGATCAAATCCCGCTGGCGCGACGCGCCGAAGCGCTCAAAGCCAACGAACAAGGCTGGGGCTTGGTCATCAAGCTGGTCGAGGAGTACATTGCGCAAAATCCCTAGGTCCGGCGGCGATCAGATCGCACAGGCCTCCGCAGCCCTTTTTGCCGCGCTGGGAGATCAGAAGCGCTTGTGGCTGGTCTCCCGGTTGTGTGGCGAAGGCCCCGTTTCCATCACGCGTTTGGCGTCGGGCGCGCGGATTACGCGGCAAGCGGTGACCAAGCACTTGCGCGTGATGGAGCATGCAGGCTTGGTACGAAGTTCGCGCCGCGGACGGGAACGGGTGTGGCAGTTGGAGCAGCAGCGGCTCGACGAAGCGCGCCGCTACCTGAACCAAATCTCCGCCCAGTGGGATGAAGCGCTCGAGCGGTTGCGGGCTTGGCTTGAGCCATAGCCGGCCTGCGGCGCTCGGTCCTCCGTGCCGCAAGCCTTCCCTCGCCGGCGCGAAACGAGCCCCGTGTCCGCAGTGGCCATCCGAAGTCTATTCACTATCCGGAGCGGCGCCCGGGCGCCAAAGTCAGCGCAGCCCGTGCCGGCTGGACGGCTGCAGCTCGAGATACCATCCGCCCAAAACAGCGAGTTAAACACCTGCTCCGGTTCTTCCATAGACAGTCGCGCGGGCCATCCGCCTTCCCAACCCGCCTTCCCAACGCAGATTGCGCAGATAGTTTATGATGCTGCTGCGTCGGAGCATTTTGGCGTGGTGTGCAATCCGGCAGTGGAGAAAAACCGTGGGCGTAGTGGCAGGAGTGGATTTGGGCGGGACGGCGGTGAACTACACGCTGCTGAACGACGAAGAACGGTTTCTGGTTGAAGGATTGTGCGAGCACCCGTCGCTTGCCAAGCAGGGGCCGGAAGTCTGCCTGCAGCAGATCGCCGACGGATTAAGGGTCGCGGTGGAGCGAGCCGGAGTCGGGATCGACGACGTGGTAGCACTGGGGCTCGATACGCCGGGTCCGGCAAGCGCGGCCGGTGTGATGAGCGCCCGCGGCTCCACGAACTTTGTCCATGCCCATTGGGCGGGATTCGATATTCGCGAAGGACTGGCGCGCAAGCTTGGCAAGCCGGTTTCGTACCTGAATGACGGAAACGCGGCGGCGCTGTGGGGACACTACGCGATTTTTGGGGCCAACAGCAAAGAAACTTCGATTTCTACCATCATCGGCACGGGCAACGGCGGCGGTGTGATCCTGGAAGGGAATGTCGTCAAGGGACGGAACGGATTCGGCGGCGAACTCGGACATGTGCTGCTGCCGTATCAGAGCATCGCCGGCATCGACGGAATGGTGCCGAAATGCAATTGCGGCCGCGTTGGGGACTTGGAGTCCTTGTGTTCTCTCACCGGAATCGAACGCAACATCCTGCCGTACTTGCTTGGGAAAAATCGCGGACACGAGTTGTGCAGCGTCGAACCGAATGCCGCGGCGAAACGAGTGCGCGGAATGGCGGATAAGGGCGACGCGGTTTGCCAAGAGGTCTTTCGCATCCAGGCGCACGCGGCCGGACTGTTCTTCGACGAAATGATCAACACCTTCGACCCTGACGCCCTTATCGTGGGAGGCGGAGCGCTGGAGGCGAGCGCAGGGTTTCAGAAGTGGTTTCTGGAGGAGATTAGAAAAGGAATGCCGGATCAACGCGAGGAGCAGGCCGGCATACCGATCCACGTCATTCCGAACGGGGACACCGCGGGCGCGCGCGGCGCGGCCATTGAAGCGTTGAAACTCGCTCGGCGAAGCGGGCTGATGTAGCGGCAGGGCTAGGAGCCTCGCCCGCAGGATTTCTGGACTAAGGCTCCATCTCCGTGGTGTGCTTGTTCGCGTAGAGCGCACGGTCGGCGGCGGAGAGGAGCTCCTCGAGCGTAGCTCCGTCGACGGGGTAATTCGCTACCCCGATGCTGACGGAAAGCGGCGGCTCGAGGCCGTCATTTCGCAGGCGCTCGGAAATTCGCTGCGCGACATGAAGCGCGGCGTTGGCACTCGCTTCCGGAAGCACCAGAACAAATTCGTCTCCGCCATAACGGGCCGCGATATCGATTTCGCGGCAGTTCAAACGCAAGACATCAGCAAGCCGGCAGAGGGCGTGGCTGCCCACCAGGTGCCCGTGGGTGTCATTGATTTTCTTGAGGTGATCCATGTCCAGAAGCAAGATCGCGAAAGGAATCTGGGAACGGTGGTAGCGCTTGATTTCGGAATCGAGGGCGTCCACCAGCCGACGGTAGTTCGCCAGGCCGGTAAGCGGGTCGCTGTCGGCCAGGTGACGAACGTGCTCTTCGGCTCGACGATGTTCGGTTGACTCCGCGGCCAGCACCAGGGAGGTAAGGGTGGTGATGGCCATGAACGATTGCAGCAAAAGCAAGGAAGTATTGAGCGAGTTGCGCGCAAACGGCCCGAAACCGTGAAAGGTTCCCCAGGTGGCCACAACGGCCAAAGCCACGATGGCGGTTGCGGCCTTCCTTCGTCCGAACCGAAAAGCGGCCCATACCAGAAAAGGAAAGCAAAGATATTCAAAGGGATAGTTGCTGACCACAAAATGCAACCCGTCGCCAAAGATGATCCATGCGACCGTGAACAGGCCTGCGAAAAGGAAAAAGAGCTCGATCATTTGTCTGCGGGTCCACTCCTGGCGCGGATTCTCGATCCAAAGAACCAGGAACGGCGTCACCATGACGGCGCCGACGACGTCCCCCAACCACCAGGTGGACCAGATCGAGCTAAATTGCGACCATAACGCCAGGCCGCCCACGCTGAGGATCGTGGTACCTATCGTTGCGCAGATGGTTGCGGCAAAAGCCGCAAAAAGCGCGAACTTGAAGATGTTGAGCGATCGTTCGAAGACCCTGCGCCCGTCGGCATAACGGTTCACCAGATAGGCGGCGGTGACTGCTTCAAGAGCATTGCCTCCGGCGATGGCCGCCGAGGTGGCGATGCTGCCGGCGGTGGTGATGTTGACGAGAAAGGCTCCGGCAAATATCGCGGGCCACATTCGATAGCCCAGGATGAGCAGGGCGGCAATGGCGATGCCGGTGCAGGGCCATACCGCACTGGTGCTCGCATTTACGAAAGCCAGCTGGAGGCCCAGCTTGCCGGCCGCGCAATAGACCGCGATCAACGCGATAAGCAGGCCGACGTAGCGTGGCTCGAGTTTCGGGTGCATGGCTCTTCCTGGACTTGCGCGGGCGAAAGGAGCGGCGGGAAGAGCGGCGGCGACCCAGTTCCTGCCCACCCCCAAGTGTAACGAACTGCCCGGCTGGCAAGCCCAAAGAAGTCGCGGTGATTTCCGATTTGGTAATACCCGGCGGGCTGTGCCGCCTGCGGACAATAAAAAAGGCGGACAGTGGAAGCTGTCCGCCTTTTAGAGGCCCGGCGCTACGCCGGGGCCTTAGGTTGTGTATTTACTTTCCTGAACTGGAGGCAGACGCCGGCTGCGAGTTCGCCTTCGGGATGCTGACGTATCCGCTCACCGTGTCTTTGCCGACCTTGTTGACCACCAACTCCTCAGGGATCTTGGTCCCGCTCAGGTAGAAGAAGATGGGTTCGTTCATAAAGCGGTTCTTCTTCTCTAAGCGGCGATCCTCGGCGGTCATGGCCACGCTGAACTGCCCGCGCTTTTCGTTAGCGCCCTTCAGCTCGACGGTCAGGTTGCCGACCTTCTGGGGCTTGTTCTTGCCGGCGATGGTGAACTCGATGTAGTCGCGTTCGCCCAGCCGCCGCAGTTGATCGATCTCGTCATGGTTGCGGGCGATGAGCGTCCCCATTTCGCTGCGGGCCATCTTCAGGTCTTCGCGGGTGGTATCGAGATCAGTGCGAACTCCTACCACCTTGGTATCCACGTTCTTCAAGTCATCGTTGGCGGCCTTGGTGGCAAGTTCGGAGCGAACGCCGGTATCAAGAGCGCTCAGCTTTTGCACCGTGTCCTGGTTGGCGGCAGCCGCTTCGGCACGCGCTTTCTTCAGCTGGCCCTGGGTGATCTTGAGCTTATCGGTCACCACCTTCAGGTCCCCCTGCAGATCGGTGTTCGCTTTTTCGTCTTGTGCGATGCGATCCTTCAGCGAACTCATGTCCTGCTCAACGCCCTGCTTGAAAGAGTTGACTTGCGCGGTTACGGCCTGCTGAGTCGCATCCAGCTTCGAGGATGCGTTCCATCCGAACGCCAAACCGCCAATAGCAATCAGTCCCAGAACGATGATGGCTGGCAAATGCCAGGAGGCACCGCTCTTGCTCTCCACGTTATATTCGTCGCTCATAGCGAACCTTCTCCTTTGGACCAAATCCCAGTCCGAACTCCCAAACGATCTTCCAAGATCACCAACTATGCTCCGGGAAAACTGCATGTCCTGCGCCAAAGAATTGGACTCGCGCCTGGACTGCTAGTGAGACTGCAACCAATTGCAATCAGGGGGGTTATTTATCTTGGTGGAGAAACGGAACGGCAGCCGAGCTGGTACTAGTCCTGGCAATCTTTACCCTAGTGTAATGTGGACTTGGAATTTTTGCTGGCGAAATCCCCTAGACGGCCAGCTCTGGATCGAGAGCGCGCAGATCGGCGCGAAGCTGGCCAGGATTCCGGTAGTGGATGCCTTCTAGCCCCAAGGCTCGAGCCGCCTCTACATATTCGAGGATGTCGTCAATGAACACGGTCTCCGTGGCCTTCGTGCGAATGGCCTTGAGGGCGGCCTGAAAAACCACGGGCGACGGCTTGCTGGCCTTCACCGAACAGGAATAGACCCGGGCTGCGGCCGGGAAGAATCGAAAAAAGCTGAACGTGGCTTCAAGGTGAGCGACGTGGATCGGATCGGTATTGGAAAGCAACGCCAAGCGCTTGCTGCCGGCCAGCGCGACGAACAAATCGTTGGACTGGATTGGCTCGGGATCGAGCGTGCGGTTCCAGGCATCGCAAAACCCAGCGAAGTCGAGCGTACTGCCGAGGCGCTTGGTGATGTGCCGGTGCCAGTCGTGCGGCGACATCCTGCCTTCCTGCCAGTCCGGCCAGCGCGGGTCGGTTTGGATGATGGACCAGAGTTGGTCCGGGCTCAGCGAAATGCCGCCCGACAGATCGGCAATGGCGCGCGAAACGTCGAGCCTCACTAACACTCTGCCGATATCGAAAATAACCGCTCGAACAACGGGAGCCTGCGCCATGCCTAGCTCTTCTCTGACGAAGGCGCGCGCGTCGGGCCGTCCGCCTTGCGGCTCTTCATCACGCCGATTAAAGCAGGCAGGATCGAAACGATGACAACCACCAGAATCACGTAGTGGATGTAGTTTCCGATGTTGGGAACCGAGCGACCCAGCAGGTAGCCCCCCGCGATGGTGGCAGTGACCCAGAACATCCCGCCAAAAATGTCGAATGCCAGGTAGCGCGTATAGGACATCTTGGCCGCTCCCGCCACGGGAGGACAGAAGGTGCGAACGATCGGCATGAATCGCGCCAGGATGACGGCCCGGCCCCCGTATCTCTCATAAAAATCGTGCGCCCGCTGCAGGTGGCTCTTACGGAAGAAAAACGAGTCTTCCCGTTTGTACAATGCGGCACCGGCCGAGCGGCCAATCCAGTAGCCGACCTGATCCCCTACGATGGCGCAAGCGATCACCGGGAGCAACCAGTGGGTCAGCAACGCTTGCGGAGAAACCTGCAGGACTCCGTAGGCCACGATTCCGGCTGTTATGAGCAGCGAGTCGCCCGGAAGGAAAAATCCGACAAAAAATCCTGTTTCGACGAAAACGATCGCGCAGACTAGCGGAGGCCCAGCCTGACCGATAAGTGCCTGCAGCTCCTCTGGATTGAAAAGCCTGTGGAGAAAATGGAGTAAAGATTCGAGCACGCCGCCTGGTTCCTTTTCGATACGGCTAGAGTTTGTGCGGCCCAACGAGCCATCACGCTGACGGGAGCCAGGAAGCGCCCGCTGTCCGTGGACAAAAGGTCCACTCCCATACGGTAACAGAAAATGCCCGGATCGCCGCCCGCTTCGGTCAGGCGAAAAAGCAAGTTGCCAACATGCGAGCGTTTGAGCGCGCGTCCGATCACAACAGCCTCCCGCTGGGGTGCAGGTTCGCCGTCAGCCGCTGGTAGGCCGGTGACACACTGCCCAAAATTGCTTCCGACTGCTCGGAGGCCCGAAGCAATTGACGGATTCGAGGCAGAGCGAGCCGCGCCGCGGCCTCCCCGGCTTCGATGGCTTCATTCGCGCGGCCGAAGTCATCCCAAGCCAGGCCCTGTACGTCCGGACGAAGCACCAGGTCGGCGCTGCGCTCCCACGTATCCTGCTGGTGTTTCTGCGCCGCGCTCACCGCCCGCGCAACCACTTGAAAGAGGTTTTTGGGAGCGGTGCGGTTGCCGTCCTGCGTTCCGAGCGAAACGCCGATCACCAAAGAAGCGCCAAGTTGCCGCGCGGCTTGCGTCGGCACCGGCGCCACCAGCCCACCGTCGACGAAATAGCGCGTTCCAATTTGTATCGGCTCAAAGAGTCCCGGATACGCGCAACTGGCCCGGATTGCTTCGACCAGCGGGCCCTGCCGGAATACCACCGGATCGCCGCTGGCCAGGTCCGTGGCCACCGCGGCTACTGGAATTTTCATATCCTCGAAGCGCTTCGAATCAAACACGCGCTCGATGATGTCGGCCAGCCGATGGTTGCTGGCGAGGCCTAAACGCGAAACCGTCCAGCGCGCGACGTCGCAAAAACGGATCGTGCGGCTCGTGGCCAGAATGCGCGCGAGTGGAGCACCGCTGGCGTAGGCCGCACCGAATACGCTGCCGACGCTTGTTCCGGCAATGTGCGAAACGGGAATGTGATTTTGCTCGAGGACCTTTAGCACGCCCAGGTGAGCAAATCCGCGCGCGAAGCCGCCTCCGAGCGCCAGACCGATGGCGGGCTGGCCGTTAGAGCGATTCGCTGCGCTGGGTCTTAGGTCGTTCACGATGCGCGGAGTTTCGCGCCGGAACTCGCTTCTTCCCAATGGGACGTGGGTATCGGATTCGCAGTACTCCCGTACCCGTTCCAGGACTGCACTAAATCCTGCGGCGTAATACCAAACAGTACGGAAATACTAGTTCCGTATCCCCTCTGTACCATTGCCGCGCTCGATGGCAAACCGCATTCTCGCTGGTGCGGGGCGGCATCACTGAGGGAGCGAAGATGGACACTGCATATCAGCCTTGGGTTGGGCAAGCCGTGGTTCTGCAGGTGGCACTGGGAGATATCAAGGTTCCGCTGCGGGGTCGTTTGCTCAAAGATGACGGTGAAACCCTGCGGATGCGGATCGGCGACGGTTGGGACGTAGACATCTACAAAACCATGGTCATGGCTGTCGAAGAAGACGCCCTGGCGCTCATCCCAGCGTAAGGAGGCCGCATGAAGGATATGGAATTGCGTTACGTCACGCAGGAACGCGCAGCGGCACTGCTCGGCATTCCGGAAAAAGAGCTCAGCAGGATTTCCGAAGAGTCGGGATTGGGACACAAAGAACGTGCTGGAAATCAGGAAGAAACGTTCTTTACCTACGAAGAGCTTCGCCAGATTTGCCAGATGACATCACAGGTCCACTGAGAGTTTCCCTCGGCCCCCCTCGGTCGTACCCCCACCCCGGGAAGCCTTCCCCCAGCTTCCCGGGGTCTTTGTTTCTACCCGCCCGTTGACAGACGCACGCTTCGCGAAGAGACTGGTGCGCTTGCAAACCTACATGCGGGGTCCATTAGGAGAATCACGAACCGTTGCTGTCGGCCGGAAATGGGCCGCGAAGCTGACGGGCTTGGTCTGCGTCGTGCTGCTGTTCCCATCAAGCCGGGCGGCAGGCGGTCAGGAACCGTCCGAAAAGTTTGACCTGGTCATCCTGCACGGGCGGGTGATGGATCCCGAGTCCGGGCTGGACGCAGTCCGCAACATTGCCATCAAGGACGGCAAGATCCGCGCCGTGACAACCGACCCACTCGCCGGGAAGCGAACGGTTGACGCGACGGGGTTGGTCGTAGCCCCAGGTTTTATCGATCTGCATGAGCACGGTCAAGCGCCCCGCAACTATGAGTTCCAGGCCCATGACGGCGTGACCACCTCGCTCGAGCTGGAGGCCGGGACGGACGACGTCGACGGCTGGTATGACTCGCGTCAAGGAAAATCTCTGATCAACTTCGGCGTAAGCATCGGCCACATTCCTGTGCGCAGCGCGGTACTGACGCAATCAGAAAAGGGAAAGGGAATCCTGGACAAAGACGGAGACGCGGCCATGAGAGCGGCGGAAGCCGCTGCAGCCCACCGCGAAGCGACACCAGAAGAGCTGAAGCGCATGGTGGAGCAGATGGAAAAGGGTTTTCGGTGCGGCGCGCTGGCCGAAGGCATGGGCATCAACTACACACCGGGTGCCTCGCGTCCCGAAATCCTCGAAATGTTTCGCGTCGCGGCGAAGTACCGAGCGCCGGTGCATGTGCACTTACGCTATGCAAGCTTGCTCGAGCCGCAAACCGGCTTGGCGGCGCTCGAAGAGGTGATTGCGGCGTCTGCTACCACCGGAGCTTCCCTGCATGTGGTGCACATCACCAGCATGGGCCTGAGATTTACGCCGCAACTGATCGCCATGGTGGATGGCGCGCAAAAGCACGGCCTTGACGTGACCACCGAGTGCTATCCCTACACCGCTTCGAGCACCAGTCTCGAATCGGCGATCTTCGATGAGGGCTGGCAGCAAAGATATGGCATCGGCTATCACGACCTGCAGTGGGCTGCGACCGGCGAACGGCTCACCCCGGAAACGTTTGCAAATTATCGCCAGCAAGGCGGCGTCGTGGTCATCCATCAAATCCCGCCGGAAGCCGCGCTGGCCGCCGTTTCTAGCCCCATCGTAATGATCGGCAGCGACGGCATGCCCATAACCGGGCCGAAGATTCATCCGCGCGGCCAGGGAACATTTTCACGGGTGCTCGGCTACTACGTGCGCGAACAAAAAGCGCTCGACCTGATGACGGCCTTGCGCAAGATGACTCTCATGCCGGCCGAGCGCCTCGAGAAGCGGGCCCCGGCGTTTCGCGACAAGGGTAGAATCCGGGTCGGGGCCGACGCCGATATCACGGTGTTCGACGCCGGCAAAATTATTGACAAGGCGACATTCGAACAGCCGTTGCAATTTTCCGCGGGCATCCCTTTCGTGTTCGTGAACGGAGTCGCCGTAGTCGACGACGGGAGGACCGCTGAGCACGTTTTCCCGGGTCGTGCGGCGCGCGCTCCGCTTGAATAGCTCAACCCTCAAAATGAGTTGCCACTAACCTGAACATGGCCTCCATCAAACCAGCCGCCTCTCACCACGCCGTTTTGGCCGGGTTTCTTGGATGGACCCTCGACGCATTCGATTTTTTCGTGGTGGTGTTTCTGTTCGACACGCTGGCCCAGCATTTTGGCGTTGCCAAACGGGACATCGTCCTGACGACCACCTTTACTTTGGCCATGCGTCCTGTCGGTGCCTTGATTTTCGGCCTGCTTTCAGATCGCTTTGGCCGGCGCATTCCCCTGATGGCCAACGTGGTCTATTTTTCGATCATCGAGCTGCTGTGCGGATTTGCGCCGAACTTCACGGTGTTCCTGATTTTGCGCGCGCTTTTTGGCATCGGCATGGGCGGCGAGTGGGGAGTGGGCGCTTCGCTGGCCATGGAAGCGGCGCCGCCCCGCTTGCGCGGAGTGCTGAGCGGAATTCTGCAGAGCGGCTACTCCATCGGCTATCTGCTGGCAGCGATCGCGGCTCGTTTCCTGCTGCCCCTTGCCGGTTGGCGCTGGATGTTTTGGATCGGCGCGTTGCCCGCCCTGCTGGCGCTTTACATCCGCACCAAAGTGCCGGAATCCGAGGCTTGGAAACAGCATCGCGTGGCAACCACCGGCGAAGTGCTGCGCGTGGTAGCCAAGCAGTGGAAACGCTTTGCCTACCTCGTGGTGTTAATGACGTTCATGATGTTTTTGTCGCACGGCACGCAAGATCTCTATCCGGACTTCCTGCACGAAGTTCACAAGATCTCAGGGGCGGCGCGCGCCAACATCGCCATCACTTACAACATCGGCGCCGTCGTCGGCGCGATTCTTTTTGGCTTTGTGTCGCAGTCCGCCGGCCGCCGTAAGGGGATGATCGCCGCCCTTGCGCTGTCGCTGCTGATGGTTCCGGTGTGGGCATTTAGCCACTCCCTTGCGCTGCTGGTGGCGGGCGCGTTCTTGATGCAGATGGGCGTCCAAGGCGCCTGGGGTGTCGTTCCTGTGCACCTCAACGAACTGTCGGCCGACGCCGCGCGCGGCCTAATGCCCGGACTCGCCTATCAACTCGGAATTCTCTTCGCTTCACCGACAAACAGCATTCAGTACGCGCTTCGCAATCATTTTGGCTACGAGTGGGCACTCGCTGGATTTGAGGTGGTTACCATCGTTTCGCTGGCCATACTGCTGTCGCTAGGAACGGAAGCGCACGGCAGGGAATTCGTGAGGGCCAGCTCTGCGTAAACTTGGCCTTCCTGGAGGAACCGAATCGCCATCGAAAACCCGCAGCCATCCTTCGGGCACCTGGTGTGATGTGCCGCAAGAAGCCTTTCGTGCTGCCCGTACTTACCAATGGGCCCCTACACGGCGAGCGGCTGCTCACCTTCGGCTCACGATGTGGCTGACAATCTTCTTCGTGGTGTAATCGGCTCCGTACGCGAAACGCATCAGGGGGCCAAAGGTGTTCGCGGAGGCCAGCCCGAGAAAGTAGAGTCCGGGAATGGAGGATTCAAAGTTGGCGGAAAGAACAGGAGCGCTGTCAAGACAGCGGATCCGCGACAAGACTTCTTCGTGCAGAAATAGCAGGCGGCGCACATCGCTTCTGTAGCCGGTCGCGACAATAACATGGTCGCCGACCTGCTCGCGAACGGTGCCATCTCGGCCGGTGAGTCGAAGACGAACCAGTTCTTGAGAGATCTCCGCCCGACTCACCTGAAAGCCGAGGGAGAGCGGCACACGCCCGACGACCCGATCGCGCATGGGCCAACCAGCCGCCGGGCCCAAATGTGTCTTCACGATCTTCACGCGAACCTTTCCGGGCAAGCGGCGGAACAGGCCTGGATACTCCGCGTAGACGAACGACTTCAGGCCCGGACCTATGCCGGTCGACGGCTGACGCACCTTTTCCCAAAACGTACGCTCTCCGGGCAGCCGCCGGTTGTGAAATACGAGTTCCTCCGTCCGGGCGATCAAATGTACGATCGCGCCCTGCTCATTGAGCAGCGCGGCAAGATCAAGCGCGGAAGCGCCCGCCCCGATGACCGCTACTCTTGCGCCGCGGAATTCCTTCAGATCGCAGTGCGCGAAGCTATGCGTCACGAACGTAGAAGGACAGTGCTCCAGTGCCGGCGGAATATACTGGAAATGGCTGATTCCTACTGCCACGGCGACATATCGCGCTTGCAACTCTTCATCATCTTCAAATCTCAAACAGAAGCCACCGGAGAGACGGTCGAGCTTTGTGACCAATTTTGGCTGCAGGTCAGGGGCAAAACGTTTCTGGAAGGCCAGACCGTAGGCAATGAACGATTCAAGACCAACCGGAACATCCGTAGCGTGATACTTGATGCCTTCCTGCGCGCAAAAATGCGCCAGGGTGAAGGAGGATTGTGGGTCAGAAAGACTCGATGCAAATCCATCGGACTTAAGCAGCATGCCTTGCGGCATGTGGTTGCGCCAAGAATCCATGGGCCTGCCAAAGATGCGGTGCGGGATCGCGGCTGCCCCCAAATGCGCGGCCAGCGACAGGCCGTACGGCCCAGCACCGATGATGGCTACTTCTGTGGAAGCGGTCATAGCCGGCTCACATCACCTAGCTTCCGGGATGGCTCCATTTCTCCTATAATTATTTCAGATTAGCAAGGTTCGCTTGCCTGCCCAGCCCAGAAAGTCTTGCCTACTACTGTAGGAAGTGACGCTTGCTGTGTAGGTGGCGACCGTGAAGCCGACTATTCTTCTGGTGAGCACGAACCGCTGGCTTTCTCCGGTGCGACTGGCCGAGTCTTTCGCAGATTTGGAATGCAGGGTCCAAGCGGTGTGTACTCCGCGCAATGCACTTTGGGTGAGCTCTGCGGTTCGCTGCAAGTATCATTACCGCAGTTTCAATCCGCTGCTCTCGATTGATGCTGGGATCGAAGCGGCAGATCCCGATCTGGTGGTCCCCTGCGACGATCTCGGCGCCGCGCATTTGCACGCACTCTACCAACGTGAAACACGCAATGGCTCTTTGGTGCCTTTAGGAACTGCGGCGTTGCTTATCCGTTCGCTTGGTTCGCCAGTCAGTCATGCAATTGTTGCTACAAGGCAAGAGTTTCTTTCCCTGGCGCGCGAGGAAGGCGTGCTGGTTCCGGATTCGGCTTTGACTCCCGACCAGAACGCACTGGACGAGTGGATACTCGGGAACGGAGTCCCGGCGGTCTTGAAGACGGACCGTACGTCCGGCGGCCAGGGTGTGCGAATTGTAAAGACGCGCCAGCAGGCCCAACGCGCATTCCGCGAGTTGGCTTCGCCGCGGGCAATGGGTCGAATCGCCAAGAGCATCTTGATGGATGGCGCCGGATCTACATTTGCGCGACTGATTCGGCCCGAGCAGCCGCTCGTCAGTGCGCACCAATTCGTCGCGGGGCAAGACGCGAACGTCGCCCTGGCCTGTTGGCAGGGCGAGGTCCTGGCGCAAATTGCGGCGATGGTCTTGAAGACACGAAGTCCCAACGGACCTGCCGCGGTTATACGACTCATTGAGAACTCGCAAATGAGCGAGGCGGTGAAAAAAGTCGTGCGCCGCCTGGGCTTGTCGGGGTTTGTGGGCTTCGATTTCGTCATTGAAGACTCTACCGGCAAGGCTTTCTTGATCGAAATCAACCCGCGCGCCACGCAAACCTCCCATCTGCAACTGGGCTCGCGAAGCAACTTGTGTGCCGCCTTGTGCGCGTCGCTTTCGGGAAGCGCGGCGGCAAGAAAAGCGAGCGTTACACGCCGTCAAACGATCGTTCTTTGGCCTCACCTTGCGGAGAGCCTGCTCCCGCTACAGGTGGTGGACAACGCATACTTCGATAAACCTCAAAATGACCCGGAAATAGTTCGTTTGTACGGCTCAAGCAAACGCGTCACGTTGTCCAACGTTATGAAGTCTCTTTGGAGGGGCGCGCGGGCCCGAACGGCTCTAGAGCGGAGGTCGAGCTAAGCGTTTGTCCTCTGGCCTGGACTATCAGACAAGCTCGCCGTCCACAGCTTCCAATGGGGCTTAAGATTTCTTTATGCTCAATCACAAAAATAACAGACGCTATCCGTTCTGGCAGACATTCGATAAAGAGCTCGTGAGAATAACTAAGCTATAAGTTTAGAATCCTCATTTGCGCTACATCATAAGGAAGCTGGCCTTATCTGGAGCGTGACGACCAGCCGAGCATGGCCGCATCGCGATTGTCATTGCCGAGGTCACTTGGGAAAAAAGCTGGTCGCACAATCATCGTCCACAGAAGGCCTCATTCGTCACCACAACCGTGACGGTCATCGTGCAATAGCACAAGACCGTTGCAAATGGATGTGGAACGTCAGGTCCACACCAGAATGCCATGCGCAACGATTCGTCAGGGGAGTGTGTACGACAAAGCCTACTTTAAGTTTAGTTGCACTCGGCAGTTCCTCGCAGCCGATGTACACCGAGCCAAAAAAAGGGAGGAGATTCGCCCCGAGTCTCCTCCCGTTCGACTTCGATTTTCGAGCCAGCTACTTGAGCTCGATGAGGACGAGTTCTAGGGGATTGTCGCTCAAGTTCTCGGGCAGATGTTCTTCAGCGGGCATCATCATGGTTTGCCCCGCCGTCCAACTACGTTCCTCTGTTCGACCATCGGGGAAGGTGAATCTCCCATTGTTGGCAGTGAGAAATACCGCGACGACTCCTGGGTGGCCGTGCATGACCGATTTCTCATGCGGACCGTACTTGACGCGTAGCACGCGCACACGATCGTTTTCCGCCTCTACGGTGTAATGCCTCGAGTCAACCTGAACGGGATCAGCCGAGACCGGTTGTGGTTTTGGAGCGGTAGACATTTCGCCTCCGTTAGTTCATGGATTGGGGCCCCTGGGGAACGGCGAGAGCATACCCCTCGGGAAAAATGCACGCAACCCTAACCCCGCCTCAGAGGCAGAAAACACCATTTCCCCGCCGTGTGCATCGGGGTGGACGGAGGAAGCGGCTAACCTGCGGAATCGTGGTTATGCGGGACAATTCAACTGACGCGAACCCCTTCCGATGGTAAATAACGAAAACATCTGAGTCTGTTGCCATCTCTCGTGCCTTGGAGCTGCCAATCGCACTTTCGCGGCTGCCAGTCCTCGCAGTCGCGGACGGAACTGTTTATAGCAATCGAAGCCATGGTCGGGTCGATTCCAGCCTGCCTGCCGTCGCTGTTTCGCTCGGATTGCCGGTTGACCGCGGCCGTATCTGTGACCTAAGCTCAAGGTGCTGTCCCCCCCTTAGCCCTCAATCAAGGCACAAGAAGAGAAAACGAAATACGAGGCGCAGCCTGTGAATTTGAGAGTGTCGAAAAATGTTGTGCGGATGATCCGGCTTGCACTGGGGCCAGCACGTCGTCGGAAACTCGGATCGAGCCTGCTGGTGTTGGCGGCAGCCGGGCCAGCAGTGATTGGCTTTGTGAGTTGTGGCGGGTCTTCCAGTACCATGATGACGGCACAGACGGGCAATATCAAAGTGACCCTGACCGACCCACCGAGTTGCAAGTTTCCCCACGGTGACTTCGAGCACGTTTATGTGACCATCCGATCCGTGCAGGCCAACATCAGTGCCACCGCGGACGACAGTTCTTCCGGGTGGCAGGAACTGGCACCCCAGTTGAACTCCGCCCCCATGCAGATTGACCTGTTTTCCACGGCTTCCAACTCCTGCCTGCTGACCAACCTCGGGTCCAACTCGGCGCTGCCTGCGGGCACTTACCAGCAGATCCGGCTGCTGCTGGTGCCCAATGACGGCAGCGGCGGCGCCACCCCCGCGACCAACGCTTGCGCCTCCAGCGGCTACAACTGCGTGGTTTTGCACGACGGAACCGTCGCCGAACTGCAGCTTTCCAGCCAGGCCAACACTGGCTTGAAGATTCCGCCCGGCCAGGTGCAGGGTGGGCCGATCACAGTCGCGCCGGGCCAGGATGTGGACCTCAACATCGACTTCAACGCTTGCCTCTCGATTCTGAAGGAAGGGAACGGCCGCTTCCAGCTGAAGCCGGTCCTTACCGCCGAGCAGGTCGGCACGAACACGACTGGCATCAGCGGCACTATTGTAGACGTACAAACCAAGGCGCCCATCTCCAACGCGGTTGTGCTGGTCGCCCTTGAGAGCAAGGACGCCAGCGGCGCCGACGTGATCTTTCTCCAAACGACCGTGGACTCTTCGGGGGTGTTTAATTTTTGCCCGTTGCCTGCCGGTGCTACGTTTGATGTTGTCGCCACCTCCCTTACCACCGGTGGCCTCGCTTACAATGCCACAATCTTGCTGAACGTCCCGGGCGGAACGAATCTCGGAAGCATTCCGTTGCAGGCGGAGACCGGACCGAGCACGGGTCCCGCAACTCTGCACGGCGCCATAACAGCCGTCAGCGGCGCGAACCCCGCCACCATCGACGCCGCGGTTACCGCGCAGCAGCAGGTTACCGTCGGCGGCGGAGCGACGCTACAGGTTGCGATTCCCGTCTTCCCCGGCTCAACGACTAATATCTCCGTGGACAGCAATACAACCAGTTCCTGCAGTTCGATAATGGTCACTGGCGCGGACTGCGGACCGTACACGTTGATCGTGCCCGCCAGCAATCCGAACGTGGGCGTCTTCTCGGGCGGCACAGTCAACTACATGGGTCCTGCGGCCGGCGCCGTGGGTTACACAGTGCGCGCCGATTCCGCTGTGCCGACAGGGGGCGGAGCCGCCATTTGCGGCCCCGCGACGAAAAGCACCAATTTGAATTCGGCAGGTGCGCCACTTACCGTCACCGCTGGGACCACCACCGAGGTGCAAGAGATCGATTTCACGGGCTGTTCCTAAGCCCTAAGAGATGCTTCAAAGAGGAGAACCGGCGCGCAGCATCTTCACCGGCTACGCAAGACAGCGACTTGGACGACGTATGGATATGCAAGCGCGAATCGAGAGGGCGGGGCGGCTTGTTCCCAGCTGTTGATCTGGCCTACGAAGGGAAACGGGTCCGTGGAGTCAGCTATCGATTAGGCGACAGGAGTCGGACTCTTCGTCGCCTAACCAGTCGGGCTCAACCGATCGGATCGGCGAGGCCGGCGCTGCAGGGCGGGGCTCGGCGCCTGGCTCAGGCGCTGGAGGCTCGGGAGTGGCCGGACTTCGTTCATTGATGAGCGGCGTGAGCCACGGGATGTGCAGTGCTGCTAATGCAAGCTCTTCTTCGAGACCGTTGTAGAGCGGGTCTGCCAGTGCCTCGCGTGCTTTCTCGATGTAGTTTTCGCCGTACGCCTTTCGGAGCGACTCGAAAATGAACTTCACGGTTGTGGCGCCAACCTCGGTTTCCATGAGGTTTCGCGGCTTGCCGGACTTGTAGGCCCTGAGTGCCTGGCGGAAGGCGGCCAAAGAGTAGTCGTGGCGCTCCTCGGTGCCCGCGGTTAATCCTTGCACAAACTGAATTTGGAAATCAGACTGATCTTTGAGCTTCAGTTCGAGCTCCGCTATCTGCGCTGTCAGTGATTCTTTCAGTTTCCTGGCGTCAGCAGTGTTGGAATCCCAGAGTTTCTGGACCTCCCTCGCTGAGATCCGGACGTACTCATTGCGCATTTGGGCCGTGGCATCGGCCGCGGCGAGTCTTGTGCGTTGCTCGAACAGGTTCAGGCTGAATCTGGCAACGAGACCGAAAACGGCGCTCAGGAGCAGGCCAACAATTACCAGTGTCCCCAGCTGAATGTTGAAGGTTTTTTCGTAGTAAGACTCGTAGAGCTTTTGGGTGCGCGCGATGTAGTCCTTTTCCATCGCGGCGGCGCTGGCGGCTTTTTCGCCGGCGTCGGCGCGCTCTTCGAGTTTCTTGATGCGGTCTTCCTGTGTGGAGCGCGAGGCTTTTTGTGGTTGCTCGCAACGAAGGATGGGGCTGAGAAAAGCGACTGCCGCAGCTAGGACTAAGATGCGTAGACGAATGGTATTCACGGGACGACTTTAGTCTCCGGGCAGTGTGGTGTCACTCTTTGGAGCCACAACCCGTGTTTGAAGGGATACCGGCCTAAAGGCTAGGTCTAGGTTCAGTGTTTCGCATTGCGGGCTGGCTACATGGCGTCCCCAAGGATAGCGACCGGAAGATGGCAGATCAGTTCGGGAGCGATACAGCCCCCGCCGGTTTGCGCAGGGTTCGACCTAGCATCGGCCCAGCGCCTCTCAGCGCCAAACAGAACCTTTTTGTGTGTGGCAATGCCTCGAAAGTTGTTCAGATGTTCAGATGAAGGACGCGCGACGATGCACGGTTACGCGGATGCCGTGCTTGGGACGTAGTGTCACGGAGGCGATCGCCTCGACGGAATGGCCAGGTACAAGGTCGAGATGAAACTTTTGTTGGACCATCGCGAGCAACAGAGTAGCCTCCAGCATGGCGAAGGAAGCGCCAACACACACTCTCGGACCACCACCAAACGGAAAATAGGCGAAGCGCGGAATTTTGCCGGAGCGGACAGGATCATCGCGCCAGCGTTCGGGTTCGAATGCGTCAGGATTGGGGAAGAAACGCGGATCGCGCTGCGTCAATGATTGAAAAATGAAGATGTTGGTGCCGGCAGACACGCGGTAACCGCCAATTTCGCAGTCCGTAAGGGCGCGCCGTCCAATGCCCCAAACGGCGGGATAGAGCCGCATCGATTCCTTGAGGACCATTTCGGTGTAGCGCAACCGCGGAACATCGTCCGCTGTAGGCTCACGTTCGCCGAGCACAGTGCGAAGTTCTTCGACAAGCTTGGCCTCGATCCGGGGATTCTCAGCGAGTAGAAAGCAGGCCCAAGACAAAGCGATCGCGGTCGTTTCGTGGCCAGCGAGAAAGAGAGTCATCACTTCGTCGCGCACTTGCGAGTCGTTCATCGGCTGGCCCGCGGAATCGCGCACTCGGAGAAGGGTGTCGAGCAAGTCGCCACGAGGTTGGTTCGAAGAGCGGCGCTCACGGACGATGCCCTTAATGATGTTGTTCAGGTCGCGGATGGCGTTCCGTCGCGCCGGCGCCAAGAAATCCGGAAGGTCAAACGGGAGGAGGAGTGCTTGGCTCGCATCGGCTATGAAGTTGTCAGTCACAACTTGCATAGACTTGCCGACGCGTTCGGCGACGCCGGTGACTTCCGTTCCAAACAGGCATTGCGCGACAATTTGGAGCGTCGCTGCGACCATGTCTTCATGAATGTTGCGTGATTCCCCGCTGATCCAGGAGCCCAGAAGGCTGCTGGCAACGCGAGTCATCACTGGTGCATAGGACAAAATGTTTTCGCGACGAAAGGCCGGTTGGATCAATCCTCGCTGATGCTGCCAGGATTTTCCTTCGTTGGTCAGCAGGCCATTGCCGAGGACGCGTGCAAGGGCACGATAATCGGCGGACTTGGTGAAGTTCCCGGGATTGGCGACCAGCACGTATTCAATGTCGCGGGGATGGATAAGCAGGCAGATCGGAACGTGAAGGTAGCGAAGCTTTACGACGTCCCCATAGTCTTTGGCGCATCGCGAATAAAATCCAAGCCAGTCGCGTGAGACAGCGGCCAGATTGCCAAGGAGGAAGTGGCCCCTGGGGCCGGGAGGTGGCCTCAGAGGAGCCTTAATTTCGGACGGAGAAGCTGACGCCATAGGAGGAGTTCCTAGCTTCTGCTCTTCTCACCTTGAATGCGAAAAGTATAGCAACGAGAAAAGCCGGAACCGGTGCTCTCAAATCTTAGTAAGCCAGTTCCTCCGGTATTCTATTGTGCTGATGCCATCAATTCCTACGTCCGACTGCCAGGTGCATGGTTTTCCCATCAGTCGCAGGCACGAATACAACCGTTTTGATCACAGCAGAGACCGGTACCGGCAAAGAGGTCATCGCGCGGCCGATTCACGAGCTCAGCTCACGCCACAACCAATCTGGTGAAGGTGAACTGCGCAGCGATGCTGCCGGCCTTCTTGAAGCGAGGTTTTCGGACACGACACCTATCCGGTGCCTCCTGATAGCGTAAGATCGAGACCTTGAGGAAGCGACTGCCGAGTTGCTTCCAGTAAGGCCAAGAAAGGAAGGCCCAGATTCCATACATGCATAGCGCTGCAGATCACAGCGACTGGAAGATGCATGCCGCTCAACGTGCGTTGCATTTGGTTGAGTCTGGCATGACCGTTGGATTGGGTTCCGGATCAACGGCGACTCTTTGGATCAAGCTGCTCGGCCAAGAGGTGCGCGACCATGGTTTGAAGATCCGAGCTATAGCCAGTTCTGACGACAGCGAACGGCTGGCTCGAAGCTATGGCATACCGTTTGTTACGTTTGAAGAGTGCCGGAGCCTCGATCTCACAGTAGACGGAGCCGACGAAATCGCGCCGGGCCTAGCTCTTATTAAGGGTGGAGGCGGCAAACTTTTGCGCGAGAAGATTGTCGCGAGTGCGTCGAAATGTTTCGTAGTAGTTGCGGATGAATCGAAACAAGTCGCTAAGCTTGGTCGGTTCCCTTTACCTGTTGAAGTAATTCAGATGGCCGCGCCGCTTGTCAGGGACGCACTTCGTGATCTTGGCTTCACGCCATCAATTAGATTTGCTGGTGATGGTAAACCGTACGTTACGGATGAAGGAAATTTCATTCTCGATTGCTCCGGCCAAGTAATCGAAGATCCCGACACCATCGCCGCTAAGATCGATTCCATTACGGGAGTGGTAGAACACGGTCTTTTTCTGCACATGGCCGAACTCGCGCTTATAGCAGGTGAGAGGCAGGTAATCGAGCGCACGATTTAGTTCGCGATAAAATCCGAAACTACGCTCACATCGACGAATAGCGCGTTTTTCGTTGATGCATATACATGGCATTGGCGAAGATAATGTCGAGTTTCCCGAAATCCTTGGCTAGGCTGCGAAGAGCCGCTCGCGGTCTTCCGCAACTATGATGTCTACACGATAGCCACGCTCTCGGTCCAAGCTCCCCCCGAGTGCTTCACCAAGCGACTACCAACGAATGGACCACGTTCCGTAATGGTCCGTAAGGAATCGCGGGTGCTCGGAGGCATCAGATTTCCCAATGTCGATGGCAAAGGATTTTCAGGTCCGCATGGAACAGAATCCCGGCCTCTCTGCCATTCCTCGAAATCAGTGGGTTACCGCCTTCCCAAATCCAAATCCTAAGGAATCTCCGAGACTCGGTACTAACTCTCTCAAGGAGACTACACCGTCTGTATTTCAAGAAAATTTCAATTTCTCCTCGACATATAACGAGAGCTCAACCATCCGCTCTGCTATCTGCTCGGCGTGCATACCAGCAAAATTCCGGAGCACCAGCTCTTTGA
>Ga0306926_10000174_pt1 | contig 52995 bp, 87 predicted proteins | sample flu12Cox44000178_FD_203759 | JGI IMG/M metagenome (GOLD analysis project Ga0306926, IMG submission 203759) | Lab enrichment of tropical soil microbial communities from Luquillo Experimental Forest, Puerto Rico - flux8day.12C.oxic.44.000.178 (v2)... | ecosystem: Environmental > Terrestrial >... | reverse complement strand
TTCCAATAAATGTCTTTGATGCGTATTGTAATGTAGTTGGATTAGTTGTAGAATCTGTATAACAAGCTGCTGTTACGTTAGCCGTGTCACCATAAGCTACAATCATTGGATAGTTACTAACATTTTGGTAGGCTGTACTAAGTATCCGTGTAATGTTAGTTTGAGCAGTACGAGTAAGCATTGGTGTAGTTGTAGGTGAGGGAGGTAAACCCCAGCCAGCTGTTGTACCATTAGCAGCAATTGGTACCATACCTGTTGATGGGGTACCGGTAAGTTTAACCGCAGTGTTACCAATACCTTCACCTAAAGGTAACCAATGTAAAGTGTCTAATTGTGGATTAAGTATAGTAGTAGCTAAAGCAACCACAGTCATCGAAGAGTGATTTACACCACTTGGTGTGACACTATCCCAACCCATAGTATACGTGCCAGGTGAACCTGCTGATAAGTAGCCACCAACAATTTCTACCGTACCAGGCGTGCTACTATCTGAAGTAGCTGTAGTCGTTGTACCAGGATGTGGAGTAAATGTGTCACCATAAGCACCAAGAGGACCACCCCAAGTAACTAAGATAAAGGAGCCAGCTGTAGTAATAATGTTAGTAGTACCGACATTTCCATTCTGAGCTGTAGAGTTAACTACACTAGTAACATTAACTAGTTCCCAAGCTACTAGACTTTGAGTGTTACTACCACCAGTAAGTGTAAAGATATAAGTACCATTCACAGCTGCAGTAGTAGTAAAAGTTCGGCTACCATTATAACCTGCTCCTAACCAGTTTACATCAGCTGAAGCACCTGGAACTAAAGTAAAAGTATCTGCATGATTATCTGTGACACCTGAAGCTGATGTACCAGAACCGCAAGTATTACAGGTACCTATAGCTTGAACAATCAGAACGTTACCAGCCGTAACACCTGTTATAGTAGCTGTTGTACCATTAGCTTTTGAAGTTACATGAGCTACTGCTGGAATACCTGAGTTAACTGGTAAGATATTAATGAAACTCATCCCACTATAAGTTACCAAGTTTCCTACTACATAATTAGATAACGAATTCCAAGCAGGAGTGTAAGTAACAACATTAGTACCTGGCCCACCATCTGTTAAGTTACCACTAGCATCAAAGGCGGCGAGGTGAGTAGCTGTGCCAGTATTATCAGAAGCTTGAATGAAGGTACCGTTACCATGAGGAGTATAAGTATCTTTTAAGTTACCATTAGCATCATATGTTGGTACATGACCAGAGGTACCAGTATTATCAGACAACTGAACATATGTACTGTTACCATGAATATTATAACTAGGTCCCCAACCTCCACCAGTAGATTTTGGAATACCAGCCGCTGGAAAGGTACCGCCTCCACCTCCACCAGCTTGGTGCCAAGTTAAGCTGTGGCAAACATACTGATTCCAAGGTAAGCTACTTGTATCAAAGTAAAGGTTACCTTCAAGTGAAACGACACAAGCCATTGCTGGCGCCCCGCTACCAAAAACTGGAGTAAGCATCACCTTAGATCCAGGAGGGATCACGTTACCACCAAACAACTGATCTAATCTATTAAAGTTAAAGTTCAAAGGTTGATCCCAGTTAGCTGAACCTGTTGCTGGTATCTGCAAACCTACATTTGGAGTATACGTAACTTGAGCCCAGGCTGCCGAGGCCAAGAGAAAAAATAAAGCAGAAATCCTCTTCATAGGCCTCCTAGTAACCGATAGCTAGGTACATGGCATTAGCTGCCGAACCATTGTTACTTATCGTGCCACCGGTTGTACCTACTGATTTAATGAAAGTAATACGGTCAGCACTTGAACTTAAAGTACCTGGTATGCAGATTAAACAAGAGGTTGGAAAAGCTGTGGCAAAAGTAAATGAAGTAGGATTATCACTACCACTGACACCAGGCATCAATACGTTGCCCCACTGAATAATGAAACCTCCAAGCCAAGCAGGTAGCTTCAAGTAACCAGAAGTAGCTGTACCTTGACTTAAAACTCCACCAGCACTCCAAGTAGTAGTTAGTAAATTATTTACCCAAGCTGTGGTAGCTGCTCTCGTACTAGTGTCACCTGGAGCTGGTGTAGTAAAGTTACCTATTGCTGGAGTGATGTCTCCAATAGGAGTCTGATTGATCCTAACAGCTGTTAAGCTACCATTAGATGACATGCCAGGAGTCTGAGGATCGAAGTTACCAACAGGATTCACTAACCAACTAAGAGTAGTAACGTTACCTGGGTTAGGATCAGGCTGAATAGGATTAGGAAAAGTTCCAGGATAAGTAATAGTATGGTAACCTGTACCATCTTGTACAAAGATAATTTCTAACGTATCTCCAGCGTGACCATTAATTATAGTTAAAGTAACGTTACCTCCTAAAGTAACTTGAAATGACCGGTACGCGCTCATGTCTAAGGTAATAGTAGGACTAAAAGCTACATTCTGCATACCAGGCTTAGCATCAGCAGCGGTTATGATATTAGCTAAGACTGAAGCTAGTGTAGCTATGTTAACGTCACTCATAGCGTAACCTTTAGTCGACATCATCTGACCAAAAGCAGCTACAAAAGTTGATAGCTGGTAGAATAGCTTGTTACCGGTTTGAGAGGGAAATGGAGTTCCGTTAGGCGCACCTCCGGTTCGTTGTGAATCAGCCAAGTAAGCTGCATCATTCTCTTGATTAGCAGCAGTAGGGTTCCACTGCAAAAAGTTATTTGATCCTGGCATCTCTTAACTCCATTTCCCAATATCCCAACCATCTATGTAAGCGTCATGGCGATCGAATCCAAAGAATGGTAGGCTACCTAAGAGGTAGGTGTAAGCTACAGCTTCTGGTCGAGGAACGATCATGTCATGAGTTATGAGATCTTGAATAATTGAAGTAAAGCTACCTGTGAGGATGATATTAGCAGTCATGTTCTGATTATCTTGAATAGTGATGTGACCACCAGGAAAGAGGCTACTCCAGATAGGGTACATGCTACCTATCTTACCATCCCACAGATTATTAGCGATAGTAGCTTTAATCAGTAACCTATAACTATCATCGTCAAGTATAGGGCTCACGCCTCCAGACGGCTGAAATGGTACGGTACGTGACACGCCGACAATGTCACCAACTACATTAAGTTGAACACCAATAGCATAGTCAAGATCAAAGGCACCATCAAAAGTAGCTAAACAGTAACTAAGATCAGAAGCTATGTCAATGACACGCTTAAGCCAAGCTTGATAGTTAGCTGCCTGAGCGTACATTGGAGTCAGTAGCTTAAGATAGTATTGAGAAGGAAGAAGCTGAATAGCTGGTGTACCCATGCTACACCACCACTATAGATACGTTAGCGATGCTACCCTGAGCAACTTGATAGAAAGTCAAGGTAATGTCAGTAGTACCTGTAGGAGAAGCTGTCGTTCCAAGGTTCACGATATGAATTGAAAAATCTGGTCTCGTTAAATCAGGCATAACCGATAGAGCCACTCCATACAAAGCTGATTGAGTTACTGATTCTCCAATCTCCAAACTATTAAGATAATCAGCTGTAGCTTTTATAATAGCAGTTTGCATGGCTGTGTTAAAAGCAGCTGTCAAGGGATGAATTGTATAGATCACATAGATAGGAACATACGTAGGCCGGTAGATACCAATATTTGTAATGTTACCAGAGTTTGGATCAGTAACCGGTACTATCACTTGAGTGGCTGAAGGGTTACCACCAAGAGTATTGGCGCCAATACCTCGGTTATTGAAAATAGCTGTAGCTACATCAAGATCAGTACCACCTTCAACCACACAAGTTACGGAGTGACCACCATTACCATATGAATCAGTCACTGCTGTCTGATTCTCAAGAACATTGACTCGGGTAACTCCCTCTACCGCTTCAATCTCAGCCTGTGTACCAGCCAGCCTAGTTTCTGAAGGTAAGGCTACTGATATAGCTTGTCGGGCCCGTAACCGAGAATCAGTCTCAGGAACGGTTCCAACTGTAGCATCAGCAGCATTAGTAACCCCTGTCCAACCAGCAGTAAAGCCACCAATAGGGTAAATAATGGTACCAGCAGTCGCACTAATCGCTCCAGCCTGAGCACAGATAGCTACCGCTCCTACCGTACCTCCGGCTCCTATAATTACAGTAGGTGGTAGGTTCCATAAGATACCGTTAACGTCAGAAATTACCGCACTAGAAACTACGGTACCAGGTACACCAGAGAGTGTTAACACAGCTTGTGAATGTGTAGCAGCTAACCGAGCTATACCATTAATCTTTACTATACCATCTAAAGCCGAACCAATAGCAGTAGCTGGTCCTCTATTGTTATACACTAACTGTGCTAAACCAAAATTATCACTAAGTTTCAAAGAGACAGCAGAGATCCACTGATAGTCAGCTGAGTCGTTTCCAAGATAAGTAGAGGCTCCATAAATCGTCCTATAGGTGTCTATCAGGTCATTTTGAATATCCTGGTAGCTTGGCACCAATAGGCCAGCTGATGTGATAATAGGAGCAAAGTAGGTCATCTCATCCTCAGGTTTGTGCAGTTAGAGACGCTGTAGAACCAGGAGAATTTGTAACATTAATGGTACCAAATTCAGTGGTAACCTTAGCAGCGAAAGCGAACCTTCTATTTTGATAAGAAGCTTTAATGTTACTAACGTTAATAACATGTGGAGTCTGCTGAATTCTCTGAGAGATCAGATTAATGATAACTTGAAGGTTACGTGCGCTCCCTGGAGAACCTAATATAGATTGAAACATCGATAGACCATCTAAAAGATTAAGAAACCACTCTCCTTGAAATAGCCTTAGTCTAGTATTAATGATCTGTACTACAGCTTGTAGATCAGCTATAAAATTCTCTTGACCGTTACCTTGAAAAGGATCAAAAGTAGCTGGATCAATTGCTCTCACTGTAATAACCGCCACGTTACACCACCGGTCCTGATACGCCGCTACCAGTCTGAACGCCGCTATGTGTATGCAGCAAGAAATCTTTCAGATCTATTATAGTGTCGCCACCGTTGCTTTTGATGTGTACAACTGCGGCGGATTCGATCGTGACATTTCCCGTAGAATTGACAACTGTAGCTCCAGTGGTATTGATCGTAACTGCCGGAGCAGTGATAGTAACTCCAGTAGTTCGGAGATCAACCACAACAGTATGATCATCAGACCTAAGTTGAACAGAGTCAGTAGAGTAACCAGGAAGTGTATTGGGTTGAGACCAAGGACCAAATAATGCGAAAGCATCAGAGAGGTCATGACGTCTCCTGTCATACTGCGGATTGATCCCACCATTCTGCCACCAACCATCTATGCACATATCAGCAAAGAGTAGGAGACACTCCGTACCTTCTACTATAGGAAAGGTAAGCGACCAGCCTGGTACTCTCATCATTATGATTGGGACATCTTGAAGAGGCGCAATAGATTCAGCAACTGGAATGTTTTGAATCATTCCAGGTTTAGGAACTTGAGAAGTAACTGGTGGAGGCTTTAATATAAGTTCCTGTATAGCTACTTGAACGGTACAAGTTTGCTTCTCTGCAGAAAAAGATTTTACTATACCAGGTACCGCGCAACGAAGCATGCAGGCCCACTGCCAGGCATGTCCCTCTACAGCCTCAGTAGAGACACCTAGACGCTCAGCTATAGAGAACACGTTACCTCCTAATTAGCGGAATGATCAGCATCTAAAAACTGACCAAGCAAAGAAACTACAGTTTGAATTTGAGTAGCTCCAATAACATCAGTATACCACGCGTTTCCTCTAGTATCTCCAATAAAACGTACGCCTACAACTACATAGGTATCATCTTCAGAGAGAGGAATTGCGATGAAAGTATCTGGCGGTAAAGGATAAGGGATAGGAGCTTGTCGAATGTATTGCTTCTGTAGGGAAACTAAAGGAAGTGGGGCAAGTACTTGAACCTTAGGATCCAAGAGTATGCGGAAAGTTACACCTTGTTGAGTCTGTTGAGGTTGACCAATCAAGCTTAAAGAAACTTTACCAATTTTCTGAGGAGGTCCACCTAGAAGATTAACTGGTGCATAGGTACCCACTAATTCACCAGTAGGCTTCTGCAAAGAATCAGCCTGCCAGTGATGAGCATCAAACCAAGAGAGACAATTAGCTTGTTCAGCTAATTTCTGAAGATACTGGTGCGGTGGACCAAAATAAGTCTTTGCTCGTGGAAGATTAGCTGCTCCACGTTTAATTGGAGCCGCACTTAAAGCTGATTGTATTTGCTGAGGATTCATCTGAATCTTATTAACAGAATTATCAGCAATGTATCTAGCTTGTTCAAATTGTGATAGAAAGGCTGGTGCCGTAGCATTTATAAAATTTTGAGTAGTTAGAGCTCGACTAACTAAGCTATGAATAATAAGTCGCTGATCTACTACATTGTCACGGTCCTGTAAAGTATAGAAGATTTGTCCCTGCCAAATTATTGGTGGAGGAATATCAGGATAATCAGCTTGGTAACCAGCCATTAAGGTAATTGTATCCCCTTCTGAGATAACAGCCTTAGTAAGATTAACTCCTTTAGATGGTCCAGCAGTAATTCCTCCATTGGCATTAAAGATAGTTATTTCAGCGTGCCAAAAAGCCGAGAACGCATACTGATTAATATCAAAAGTAACTCTTAAGGCTTCCGGTTCGAAGGCATCACTAGAGATTATGATATCTGGTGCCCCAGGATTACTTTGAGTTGAACTGAATATCAGAGCCCAGGCCCGGCCAAAGAATGGTATATCAGAGGCTAGAGTAAGTCTCTTTTTATAAAATGTTGTCGGTGGAGGAGTCGGCATGAGACCTCTTAAAAGTTAAATCTGTGTAAAGAGTGTCCGAGTATCCAAATTAAAACAAGGATGAGAATCACTATCTGAATTATTCTAAGCCAAACTGCTGGTAACCCTGGAATCTGTGAAATTCCCCAACAAACTAAACCAGCAACAAACAGAACTATTAAGATTGTTACCAGTAACATGAGCACAGAAACCTCCTACACATCTGGTGTGTCCCCAACCCAAAGTTGGAAGTCACTACCCAGGTTAGTGTCATTTGGATAATCAGTTCCACCTAGACCGAGCTCACCGCCATAAGGACCGGCACCGTACCAACCCTCACCGTATCCTGTAAAAGCTCCCACCTTAGGAACTATATTAGATACATTTACAACGTACCAGCTACCTATTCTAAGGTACCTGTACTGTCCTAAGATATTAGCAGCAGGATAAGAACCAGTAATCAAAGGAATAGAATCCAATAGAAGGTCATTGTTAGTATTAGAGATGCTCATGACCCAGTAACCAGCCATTGAGTCATACTTAAACTTTAAGTTTAAAGAAAGTGGACCACCATCTACCGTTAACTGAGCAGTCATAGTCATATTAGGAGAAATAGATAGTGGAATAACTTGAAGAGCCATATCTACCTCCTAAAAGAATGGAACCGTAGTTTGACTTAAACTATTGCTACTAACATTACCGGCTCCAGGAATGTTCGGATACTCAGTAACATCAGGATAGAGATCAGACGGTATAACATTAGTAGTAACTGTACCGGCATTAGGTGGAGTTGCTTGAACCGTACCTTGAGCCGTTTCTCCAGTAGACTGCTCACGTGCACTCAATGTGTTGGTAGTGATAACACTAGCAGAAAGAAGTTCTTCAAGAACTACAGTAGCTTTCAAGGCCCGTTTAGTCTTATTATCATCTGAAGTATCTATACTAATAATCAACATGTTATTATAAGTATCTAAACGTGTAGTTAACGTAATTAGTCTACGGTTCTGTTGAAGGGCTTTAAGGGTCTGCCAAGCTGAGATACTTTTAGTTGCGTACCCTGTCCAAATTCCTTGAGAAAAAGAAGCCATACAGTCACTCATACCAATCTCAAGAGTAATCTTAGCAGGATGCAGGTAAGCGTGATCAGAAATGTTAGCTCCAGTAAGAACAGGGTGACTAGTTTTTTGCATTCTCCTATTATGCTGTAACCTAAACACAGCATCAAAAACATATTTAGTTTCTACTGGAGAACCTTGTTTAGGACTAACAGTATAAGGTGGCAAAACTACACTAAGTATCGTTAAAGCTGGTTGAGAATATTGAGGAGGAGTCCAGATACCTGATTCTATATCTACTGGAAAAGGTTCCTCAGGAGCCATTTCAATTTCTACGGGCGGTTCTTCATTAACAGCAAAAATAGCCGGTAAAAAGATTCCACTAGCCATTAGTGATAAGGACCTCCAGCCACTTGAGCCGTGTCACGTTGATTCCTCACAACGAAGGCTTCCTTGATAGCTTCAGCTACCATCTCCTTACCTACATCATATGGAGTTTCAGGAGGAATAACTATAGTTTGGTTCTGAATATATACGTTACCACCTTGAAACGTCTTATCCCATTTTTGCATGTTTCTAATATAGTTTTCAGGAGTATCTTCATACCAACCACCTGCTTTAATATCCTTAGCAAATTCAGGAATAGTTCGAGCTCCTAGAACACCAGTAGAGGCGTATCTCTTTTGTTTAATAAAGTTAACCCAACCATGTTCAGCTTCTTCTAAAGTATTATAATGAGTATATACATCATGACCTCCTTCTTTTCTATGGCCAACACCTGCAAGATTCAGATCTCTTTTAAATACGTCACTAGTAAAACCTTTAGTCTCATGAGCCCACTGGGCTAAGATGATGTGAGCCGGGATACCAGTTGCAGCAGAAGCTACCGCAGCTAAGCCTTTCATTTTAGTAAATAGATTGTGACCAATAATATCAGTACCTAATACACCAGCACCAGGTACTGGTGTACCAGTTAAAGCTCGACCAGCCCCACCAAGAAAAATGTTCATGTAACTATCATCTAAAGGAGTCATGTTTAGGTTCTTGGCACCAGTAACTGGATCAAATCCATGTGACCTATTATAGGCTACAATACCCGCGTAATCAGGATTCTTAGTCCAATTAGCCTCACCACCAGGTGTCACAAGGTCTCTAACATCAGCTGCCATTGATACAGACTCATCAGCTGCTTTCGAAGCCCACTCTTTAGCTTTACCAAATTGAAAACCCCCAAAAGGAGAAGCATAATGAGATGCCATCAATGTATCCCATACAGCTGAACCAGCATGAATAGCTATCTTAGCCATCAAATCAAGAGACAGTATAGTTTTCGTAATAATATCTAATAGATCTGTAAGGGTCTTTGCTAAGTTCTTAAAATTTACATCAGCATTCTGAATAGACTCATCATCATCCATGATACCAACTAGTGTCATGAATCTCTGAGTAAGCATCTTAACTATGTCACCAGTATCACTCAGAACTGTCTTAGCATCATTCCAAGCTGGAACAAAGACACTTGAAATCTGCTCAGATATCCATGGAAGATTATCTTGAATTTCTCTATTAAAGTCCTTGAATTTCTGAAGAACCTCATCTTCACTGTAACCTAGACTTTGAAAAGCTTTGCTTACTGCTCCAGCTACCGCTAATTCAACCTCCATACCAAAGATCTTATATTGATCTTTCAAAAGTCTAATAGACTTCATGTTCTTATCAAAAGTAGGTCCAAGCTTTTCTTGCATCTGAATAACTTGCTCATACATATCTTGAAAACGTTTATTAAGCTCAGGATCATAAGCTACTTCATCTAAAGTCGCTCCTAAAGCGTCTAAAGACATCTGCATCGCGCGAGCAGACTGCTTAGTCATCAACATACGCAGACCAAGCAACCTATAAGACTGATCAGCCATAGCTGTTCTATCAGCTAAAGCAACTAAACCTAAACCAATCGCTCCAAACGCACCTACAAAAGCCGCTTCCATCTTAAATATACTTGATATAGAAGCAGTAGAGAAACCCTCTACCATCTTAGTAGCATCTTTAAGAGTGTATCCTAACTTAGCAAAGGAGGTAGCATCTGGCAAAGCAACGACTTTAATGAAGTAGGACTCAAGAATATTTTCAGCGATGGCACACCAACCTTTCAGAGTTACTTACCGTACCATGGTGTTTGAATTCCTGAAGGACCTTTTTGCCACTGTTTAATTGCTGCTTCAGATTATCTTAACCTTATATAAAGTACTTATCGTTTGACCTACATATTTTCTACCTGATTCTTTATGAGTAACACAGTAGATAAGGCCGTTTTCAGCCACCACTGTTCCTCCTTCTCCAGTCATTCTGCCGGATACTGTTTTCCAACCTTACGTCTAGAATCTCATTAATGTCGAGGAGGTCATCTGCATTATAGGTGCCATCAAATGTTTCATGAAGCTGCCAAAGTCCAGCTTCAACTGGCCTAGCCAACAAGACACTTAAATTAGGATACGTCATAGGTTCCCAACCTATGTCTTCGGTGTCGGAGAATTCGACTCGGCGACGGTTAAAAAAGGGGAGATGCTGAACAAAATAGAAGCTGTAACAAGTTGAAACACGATGTCAGCGTCGGTTTCAAGTTCAGGTATCGTAAACGCGCCGCCAGCAGAGAGTAAGGCCGTAGGGAAGGACTTATCTTCCTTAGTATCTATCCAAAATATCTGCCGGAGAGCGATATTTTCGAGTTCCATAAACTGCTCTCTCGTGCATCTTCCAAAGGCCGTGGTAAAGGAATCAGAACCAGCTTTCTCGCCTAAAAAAGCAAAGAGCCAGCATGAAGTCCTGGCATCCAGCTTATTCAGTTGATATGTCCGGTCCTTTAATGTAATAGTTTTTGTGGTTTGCCGGTTCTCCACTTGATCTCCTAGATGTTAACAACGTTAGCGGCCATGAGTTTCCAGGTAACCATGCCGCCGGCCGGACCATAGGGTTTATCCGGAATCTTGGCCGGAGACACGCCTGTAAGGATATGAGTTGATCCACTGATAAGATCGAGCACCTTAACTGCAGCAGCTGCGAAAAACTCAGCATTTTGGTTTTCACTTAAAACAAACTTAATGTTCGCCCAGTTCAATAAGAATTGATGGAGCGTACTATTTTGTTGGGTTTCGATGTCGATGAAGCCAGACGCACCAGACACGTAACTTACCATGATAGTGCCGTCTGCCGCCGTATCATGAACAGTGCGCTCAGTAGCGTTGCCGATCGTCAGACTCTTCACGCCCTCCTGCCCATAGAATGGGAAGGTTCCCACGTCAGGATCTGTGAAGGCCCCGACTACGCTTTTGAAAGCATATGTAACCATCTTTGATTCCTTTCTGAGTTAGACCTGAACGAGAACCTCGATCGTGACGAAGTGAACGGCACCAGCTTCAATGAGCGCCACATAGATTGGTGGAGCCTGTCTAGCAGCTACTTTTGCTGGATTAGATTTGCCCCAGGTCGCATAGGTCGGAGTAAGCACAATGTAACCCAGAGGTAAAGCAGTCCCAGGAGTAAGGGTAAGAATAGTCTGACCTTGCCATACTCCTCCCGCAACGAATCCAGTCAAAGCTGACTGCTGTAACGCCCGCTCAACAGCTTGAACAAGCGTCTGCTGACCAGAATCAGTTTGTGGAACTTTCGGTACCGATGTTAAGAGGTTCATCACATTGTATTGGATGTTTGCCGCTAAAACATCGAGTCCAAGAACCTGATCAAAGAAGGTTAGCTCAGCTTCCATGGTACCTTGTTCAAGGATACTATACGCATTAGCGTAGTTCAAGAACAGGTTACCATTCGGACCCTCAGCAGGTACCATACCCTCAATGTTGGCGATCTGATAAACAGCTAATGGTTCAGTAACTACTCCAAGTAGCGGCACGCCGCCGCTAAACTTCTCAGTAAAGGAAGAATTCTGAAGCTGAGTATTAGATGCCATAGCTTGACCCATGATAGCTGCCGTGAAATAGGCTTGGTTAGGATAGGAGCCACCTTGAGTTGTAGCATACTGCATCCAAGTTCTCTTTGAGGAAGCGCTGTAAAGAGTCTTCAAGACACTTGTAGAAGAGCCGGCCAGAGCATCAGCATCCGCTGTGTTACCAAAGTATACTGTACCAACTTGGCCTAGCACCCAATTTGAAATATCGATATGGTCTTGCTTAACAGCTCCACAGACCATAAACACGTACCAAGTAGGCTCCTTAAGCCGGCAAGCTTGAGCAGCTTGTAAAGCTGATTCTCCGATACCAGTGATATTAATTGTGAGCCCAGTTCCGGTAGATGGAGCAACTGCCACAGTAGCTAAACCAGTAGCTACTGAGTAACCAGTTCCTTGGTTACCACTAAGTATCTGAGCGACTGTAACCACACCAGCACTAACTCCAATTACCGTACCAATACCGTGACTAGCCCCAGTCTGAGTAACAGTAAACTGATCACCAATAGCGTAACCAGTTCCACCAGAAGCAACAGTAAAGGTACTAATAGCCGTAAGATCTTTGAAACCTACGAAGCCAGCTTGAGGTGGCGGCGACTGACCGAAGTACAACTGCATAGCAAGGTACTCTGGATCAGTATTCGCGAAACCATCAGCTAGCATCGCCGTTGACCAAGTTCCTTGAAGATACTTTCTAACTCTTGAGTTAGGGCCATAGCTCGGAATCGCACCTGTCTTTGATCCGATAACCAGACCAGTATTGAATGAAGGTGCCGCAACTTGAGGCGCAGAAGTAACTACGGTCACATCCGCAATGATACTCAAGGGCAGTGGCTGTGTAGACATAATCAAGACTCCTTACTTCATCTGTTAGTCCGGTGCAGTGACCGTGTAGTCCGCAATCATACCGTCTTTAGTGTAAACCTGTATCTCGACAGATTTGACCGAACCAACGGAAAGGATCTCGGTTACTTGCTCGTTCAACTCAACTTCTAAATCAACACGTTCCCACCATTGACCTTGAAAATTTTCTGGTACACGTTCAGGCTCATGGATTGAAGGATTAATATAAAGATTCTTCTCAGCCAAGAGACCATCAATAAACGGTACCTTGATCAGAGCAGACTGCACGGCCTTAGCGTTATTGAGACTATTAGGACCATAAAAAATCCATATAGTCTTCCAAGACCGAGTAAATACGTCTTTTCCAACCATGTCAATAGGACTACCGTACCTGCTGCTACCCCACTCGTCTAGACCCCAACCTATAGATATATCCTTAACCAACTGATTATCCCTTAGCCTAGAATAATCAGTATCTATCGGCTCTGCTCTAATATAAGTTACATCATCTGTAATGTTATTAAAAGGCTGGCCTTCTGTTCCCCATCCTATTCTTACCCAGGACCATACATTCGGATCATTAAGATCCAAACCAAGCATGACAGCTGTGGCGTATTGAAACGCAGTCTCAAGTTCCTTAGGTGTCAAAGCAGTAGACTGCATCTGGCTACCATCAGGATAGTAGATTGTGCGTGCCATTAGTTACCTGCCATTCTTACAGCGAAAGCTTTCCAGTACTTACGGTTAGGGTATGGAAATACATTCATAACTCTCCAACGGAGATAACTCCAAAGGAGAATGTCACTAACCTTTTGAACACCAAAGTCAGTGGGATCAGTGTCTACCTCAGTAACATAGATCCTTGGTACTGTATGAAAGACCATGGTACCAGTGATCCTATCAGCTTCAGGAATCATTTCAAGATCCTGAGGTCGAGCTACTGAAACCACACCTTGAGCTTTAATGTCAGTAAAGACAGTGACCCAACCACCGAGTTCGAAGGTACCAGTAGACCGTCGGATCATGAAATCTTCCGTCAGTACCCCATCATCTATTACAAATGATAGGTCATCTACCTCACTCATGTGATCTTCTCCATCCTACCTGGCTTATCATTCGGATCCTTATAATCTACTAGTTGATAAGTAATCGCATTCTTCATAGCTGCAGTATAAACACCCGGCTTATCGAAGCCCTTATGAGCCACAGTAGCTGGAGCATTACGAGGCCAGTCACTAGCTTCAAAATAGTCTCGAAGAGCTTTAGCAGCAAAGCTACCTGTTTTCTTTAAGATATTAATAGACCGAGCCTCATCACCATCAAGTAGAGCCTTAGTAGACTCACCCAGTAACTGAGCAATTTTCTTTTTATTACCAGCATCATCTAAAAGAACTGTCTTAAACAGAGGTCGAGGAGGTTGCTTACGTAGAGGAGACCCCCTCTCAAAAATTGAAAGAAGATAAGCGTTACTTAAAGTAGTACCCGATTTAGCACTAAGTAACCTCTGCTTCATCTGTTGACTTTTCTTATTAGGACTAGTAAACCTAGAAGCTCTTTTCGAAATAGCTTGCCGGCGTCGTAAAGCTGTTGGGGTATCTCCAGGGATACCTACAAATAGATGCTTCCCGCCAATGTGCTTAACGTTGAACATTAAGTTAGCTAAGTTACTCTTCTTGATTACCTCAAGAGGAATCGTGTCTCTCTTTGGAGGTGGAGTCTTACTCTTTTCTAACCTGATTCTCTCAGCCTCAACCGCACGGTACTCTTTACGAGCTTTCATCGCTCGCCAGTACTCAAGATCGTATCGATTCATTAAGGTACCCAGATAGCTCCAGCGATTCCACGAGCCATAGTCATAAACAACTCACCATATTGAGTCTCGGCCCAGGCTCCAAATTGATCGTAGCCATCTAAATTAATTGTCTTAAACGTTGCACTGACATCTCCAGCGGCTCGATGAGTAATGATACCCTTTGTCAAACCAGAAGAAGCAGCTTGTGAAGCCGTTAAATTAGGATCACCAGATTCAGCCCGCATATACAGAGTGCAATAATGAGCTATAAAGTTACACATCTGCATAAACCAAGCTTCATGGTATCTATCATACATGACACTTGCTTGAGCAAGCTCAGTGTAGCTCAACATAGCTATGATTGGCATCAAAGGAGCCTGATAGACCGTCAGCGTAGTATCGTCACCAAGTACTGGACTAGAAATTGTAATAGTCTTAGCCACAGTATCAATAGCAGTGATCACTGAGTCCCTCATCACTGAATTCAGGTTAACCACCAGTTGGCCAATAGCTAGACCAGTCACATTAGTGAAGCCGCTAATAAGTGACGAATCTTCAGTTAAAGTAAGACCAGTGTAATTAGTCGGTGGACCAGTAAATTTAGGAATGATCTGTATAAAATCTGTAACTGAGAACGGCGGGTTTCCAGAGAAGACCATACCAGATGCTCCACCATAGTATAGGCAAGTAAGAGCTCCGAGGTCGATACCTGCCGTACCGTAGAGCATGTCATAGAAGCCTACTATATCTGGAAACCCGTACATATCTCCCCCCTTACTTTTTAACGCCGGTGGGGCTTGGGCTTGGTGGTCTTGTGGGTTGGCTTGCTGGGTTTACGGGTGGCTTGATGGGGGTGGGGGTGGGCTTTACTGGTGGTTTTTTTTCCTCTTCCTCGTCCTTACCTTCTTCATCCTCATCCTCATCCTTATCCTCATCCTCTGCTGATTCAGCTTTCGGGATACTGGATCTCGGATGTTCACTTTCACCTTTACCAAGAGCCTCAGGATCAGGTTGAACTCCAGGTTCATGAGCCTTCTTATCTGGACTCTGAGCCTCAGGAGTATCAGGTGCACCCTTCTTCAAGATGGTAATGGCACCAGCCTTGACGAAAACCTTAAAAAGTGGATGATCTTGCACATCGTCAGGAACTTTGACCGCCTGTCCAGCTGGCACAAACACCAAACCCTGCTTGTCATCACGAAGATCTGAAAAGGTACTCGTGTGCAAGTTAAGGTTTCTATCTGCCTTGATTACGAGCATCGTATCCTCCAATTCGAGTAAAAAGACGCGGCCCCTGTGCCTAGTCAAGGGCCGCGCAATCTCACCCAGGACAGTAGTTAGCAACCGTAGAAGAGACCGACCGTTTGAGGCCGATTAATCTTCACGACGCCGATGTTTGCGAGGTAAAGGAACTCAAAGCACCCTGACACGATCGATGGAGGCGCCCCGAAACGAGTGAGCTCTTGAGGGATACCAAGACTGAGACAATCCTTATCATACTTGTAAGCGATGATCTCATTGGTAGGCCCAGGACCCTGAGAATCTAACCACACTGGTAGTGGATAGAACTCAGGTTCGATTCCGAAGGCTGAACCAAGATAGTTTTTCTTCACATAATCTTGAATTGAAGCGTAGCCACTTGGTCCACCGACGATCGCCATCGGTTGAGTGAGTTGGATATAGTTGCTTGGTGGAATTAGGAACCGATCCGGCATCGCACCTGGAGCATTTCCGCTTGCGTTCCAGATAGTTAAGGCCATGAAGTTGAAGTCACCGAGGATGTTGACTGCAGTCTTATTAGCCCAGAGCACTGAAGAACCTGTGCCTGTAGCCGGCAACGCCGTTCCAGACAAAGCAGGATTGTTAACAAGACCGTAGATACCGGCATAACCTTTATAGGCACGATTATCCAGAGTCTTTGAGTAATCGACACGAACGCCCTTGTCCAAGAGGTCCTGCGGACTGCGCCCTACCTGAGCCATGCGAAGAGACTCAACGATCGGAATCCTTACACGAACCTGATAAGGAAACACCGGCCAGATGTCCTGGTTGACGTTGTATTCGATCACTCGGCTATCGTTGCTCTGTGAACCTGCAGAATTATCCTGTGGTCCACGGAAATCAACGTTGTGAGCGATATGGTTCATGATCCAGCCGCCACCACGATCAATCGGAAGATCCCGAAGATAAGTATAATTCTCAAGTGGCAAACGTACTACTGGATCAAGTTTCGCGAGCTCTGCCATCAGAAAAGTCTGTCCTGTTGCAGCCGCAGCAGCATCAGAAAGGACCTTCCCACTTCGCAGAGCATTCAAGTTCTGTTGATACTCTCTGGGATTCATTTTTCTGAATTGTCCTTTCTACGCAATCTGACGGGCTAGTATAGTAACCTGGGCTGTTCCGTCAGTTTCAATAAACCCAGTTTTCCACAGCAGGTTAGCATAAACGATGGAGTTAGTGCCATCAGCAACAGCCTCAAGACCACCAACCACACCATTCGGAATGGCACCATTCAAAATCTTACGAACGTAAACTGCCCCACCTGCAGTCGGTGTGCCATTCGCACAATAGACGTTGATTGTACCCTGGACCAGAGCATCACAAATTGAAGCAGGCAGGTAACTTCCTGATGGTGTCAAGACATTGTTAGTGCCCTGCACATTGTAAGTGGGGTTGATGTTGACGTTGCTCGCAGCGATTCCAATCGGAACAGTAGCTGTAAAAGCAGCTGCACCACTGGTTGCAATGAATTGCTTGACGCTGGAGTAGGTGTTGTCTGAATTAAGAACCAACGTCTCACCAAAAGCAATACTGTTGGTATCTGTCGACTTCACCTGACGCGCGGTTCGAAGGGAATAGCCCTCATTGCTGATATTCCCTACGAATCCAAGATATAGTCCCTTTACGGGAATGACAGTTGCTGGCATAGTTACTTCTTCCCTTCCTTTTCGCAGGTTTCTTGGTGACGCTTCATGCCGACGCGATAGGGAACGCCGTCGAAACAGGTGCAAGTCGTCAAGACCTTGGGTTGGTTGTCGGTAGCTATTGCCGGAATACCCTCAGGAGTCTTCACTTTAGTGAAATTAAGATAAGCCCGGCCACCGACTAGATTGAGTGAACAAACAGCACCATTGTAGCTATCTATCATAGCCTGTTGCTGTATCGTTCTCCGAGATTTTGGAATGGCCAAATAAGAAGCAACAACCGGTTTTGAGATCTTAATAAAGTTGCGAACAGAATCGTTCGCCGCTTTCAAGACACTCTTGCCGAGGTTATCGATCTTGTGTGTTTTCTCGTAACTCTCGGTATCGTCAGCTGCGTCATCATCGTCAGCTGCATGTTTGTCGTCGTCATCGTCATCCATGGCCGCAGGCTTCTTGATGGCGTCGTCTTCTGCAACGTGATCTTTTCCATCATCATCGTCCGCTGCATGCTTATCATCGTCATCGTCATCTTTGACGGCTTTCAACGAAGCCAAGCCCTTATCATCAGCGGCTGTCTCACCCTCTTCAAGTTCTTCCCCATGAGGCTTTCTGTCCGCTGCGTGAGCTGGCTCCTTTTCTTCCTCACCGAGGAATCGATTGAGTGACTTTCTAAGGCCACCCACACTCGACTCATCAGCAGCTACTCTAGCATCCATGAAACGATCTAGAGCAGCATGTGCGGCCACACGATAAGGGTCAGCCGGAGTAACCGGCACCGCCCCATCAGCAGCAGGTGAAATCTTCACCTTAGCTCCATGTCCATTCAAAGCCGTGGTGAGCTCATTGAGATCTTCCGGGCTGGCTTCTGCTACATATTCCTTCAGTCCCCTCCCGAAAATCCGATCCATTATGCTCATTTTGATACCTTCCTTCGGTTTGATTTCGGGCGGGGCCGAATCTCGAATAGCGATCCGACTTCCAGCCCTGCCTTTTTCAACCACAGCCACGTGATTCCCACGGATGTGGCTCATTACAAGCGCCCCATCAGCTAGGCGCTTGAGCTTCAAAGTGTAACCGCAACTCACGTCACGGATACCACCTTCAGGATCCCCAGCTGGCCTGATCTTCTGAATTAACTGTGGATTCTTTATTATAAGATCTCCTTGTAAAGTAATCAATCCACCAAAGTCAGGTCCTTGCTTAACGTTCTGAACATGGCCACAATTTACATCATTGTCGTTGTCGACAGTAACCACGTTGCCTTCAGCCTCAGGATGAGTATCAGTAACAGTCTTACCTTCAAACGAGGCTACAGTATCCTTGTCAAGGACCTCTTCCTTAGGTCGCATCACAAGATACTTCTTACCAGGATCGAGGTTCCAAGTAGACTGGTAACCTGGAAAACCCTCAAGTTCACTGCCAAGATAATCTTGTGTACCACTACGACAAATGGGTACGTTTTTACAAATAAGATACCCTTCAGTCGTCATCTCCATGTTGGGACTAAGGATAAGACCATAGTATCGTGAGATCTTGGCCATATTACCTCTTTAATCTTTGCAAGCGACTCCCTGCCGGGTCCCCCACAGGAGCGTTGTAAGACGCTGGGCGGTGAGTTCCCTAACTGCCCTACCTGCTTACACAGATACGTCGCCTACTTCGATTTGCCAGCCTTACTGAAAGCAATAGCAGTAGCTTGTTCCTGAGACTTACCGTGATGCATCTCAGTTCGAATATTCTCACCAATTGTTTCACTACTTGATCCTTCTTTAAGAGGATCAGTAGCTGCTGCATCCAGAGAAGGTACCTGGTACGGTGGACCGAACGGAGTCATCGTAAGTGGAGAATCCGTGATCGGTACATGACAAGAAGAAGCTGGATCTTCAGGAGTCATATTGAACACTGGTCCAGAAGAAAATGCACTGTATCCTCGATTCAGTGGGCTCACTTCTTACCACCTTTCTTCTCAGGTACCCCTTCCGGGGACTGATAAGCTGAGAGACCGAGACCAGCAGCGGGACTAATAACAGCACCACTATTGCCCCCACCAGTACCACTTGCCGGACTGAGGTTGCTGATCTTGCCTTCGGAATCGTTGCATCCTTTATGGGGAAGCTCCTTAAGAATGCTTTTTCCAAGTTCCATAGTTACCTCATGATCTGCAGAAACTGTTGACGTGTCATCTGAATAATTGAACCCATCCAATAGACTTTGATTCTTGAGTAAATCACTCTGAATAAAGTTTCCACTGAAAGAACTGGAACCGCGTTACACCGACAGTTTGGACAGTTCCCAGGAGCATAGTACCCTAAGATACTTGGTAACCCTATCAGAGCCTCAGGAGAAGGAAGATCATCCCAGAAAACTACTACCTCATCCATCTTCTGGTGAGAAGGTCTAACTGATGTATCTCCTGCTGTTCTCCAGATAAAACACTGAATAGTTAGATCAGCTGATCTAGCCTCAGTAAGAGCTGAATTAATTCGATGAGGATCAGTCTGAGCTACAAGGTTAATCTTCTTAACTAACTGAGAGTAAAAAGACCGGCCAACTAATTCAATAACTTCATTCTCACCCTCTCCAGCCGACCGGGCTCGCTTAACTTGACTAACTAAATCATCCGATAATTTAGTAGGAATAATGCTAATATAAGAAGTACTCTCAAGTATCTGTTCATACATCACCCGACCAATAGAACCTCGACGAGTTTCATGAAGATAAGGAAGTACCTTAGCTCCTCCAGTAACTTCTTTAGTTACTCCACGCCAACCAAATACATTGTGGATATTCAGATCACGAACTAATCTCATAGCTATTCGTTGAGCCTCAGCTTGAAAAGCTCGATCAAAGCTAACTGCTGAGAGCCTCCCTAACCAACCATCAACACCAGAATCATCTACTTGTAAAGGTACCTGACTCATTATAAGCCCATGAATAGCTCGACGGTAACCTGCCTCAAACCTAAGAGGCACGAGAAACGGAGACATAGGCTTTGCTAATCGGGGCATAATGGTCTCCCGTCTCTAACCAATCCACAAACTCGTCCATCGTCAAACCAGTAATATCTATAAAGATCCTGTGACTATAGTTGTGGCCAGCCATATAATCAGCTAATGCTTCATCTTCGGAGTTGTATCCGAGCATGCACTTATGCTCGTCGAATCTTGATCGTTTATTAATCTGGCTTTGATCAACAACCCACACAAGATGGCTGCTAAGATGATCACTGATGTAACAATCCATTTCATCGTGATCAGCACCCAGATAACCATTAATATACCCATAGTCAGCAGGAGTGATATTGAGCCAGCCTTTACCAGAACGAAGTGTTCCTTTGGGGTGTTCAACATAGCACGTCAATGGACCTACCTTTCTATAAGGATCAGGCATGACTATTGAACTAACTGGAGGTAACTCAAACATCTAGCCTCCTTTACCAATTAACAAGTGTCACGGTGATGTCGCCAACGGTGAAACCAGCTACGTAGCCGTTGTAAGCATTTCTAAACTGAAGAACGTCTCCCGTCTCTGTTTAACATCCGCTTACATTCGTTATGATCCCACCGCTAAAAGGTAATTTCAACATCCAGTTACGTTTGTGATGATTCCACCAGAAATTGTTAAAACACATGATCCGGCAGTTTTAGTTCCTGTAAATCCAGCAACTCCGCCCACGCTGAAACTGGACGCATTTAAAGGTACGGAGAAATTTGCACTGGAGCCGCTCAACTGTTCCCAGATAGTTGCGCCCAGATTAGTTAAACGACCGGTGTAAAGTGTACCACCACCATTGACCATTCCAATGCCGCTGCTGAATCCATCCGCTGCTAGGAATCCAATTCCTTGAAATCCACTGGAATGTTTGATTCCTCCCATAGCCATGATGGTACCGTCAAAGTTCGTGAAGACTGGCGAGCCACCAAGATTGGTAGTCATGAAATCACCAACCAAATTGGTAACAACAGGATTGGTGCCTACAACAGGAATATAGGATGGTCTTGAACTTGGAGTCGGATTGAGCAATCGAAAGGATTGACTGTAAGGCAGCGTTATACCTCCCAGCGGTTGACCCGTAACAACAAGAGGCTCGATATCCGAGTTAAGTATGGTCACCGATTCAATGTTGCTAGGAATGTATACAAGTTCCGGTTCATTGGGTCCGGTGGGGTGACTGTATGGAATAGGCCATCCGGGAAATGATCCAGTCGGATCATTCTGATTGACCTGCATCCGGCCCCAAAAATGTATGAGATTCTCAGCCTGAGTACCCAGTGCAGTCACCGATACTCCACTTGATGTACCACCAGCTAAAAGAGAAATGTAGATGTTTCCTATACCGGCGTTTCCTGAGCAACAACCAGCGGAAAGAGTAGAATTAAGCTGCAGACCACCGCCTCCATAAGCGTACAGATTATTCGAGTTCCATAATACTGAATTGATTAAAGTAAATGCGTAGTGATTGCCATCCGTTCCCCATACGAATAGATTATCCCAGTATGCATTTTGAATACCCCAGAATGGGTCAACGGCATAACCATTAAAGCCGTGTCCCGATTGCCAAAAGGCTAGAGTAGGATCAAACACAATACCTAATCTGTCGAAATTTACGCCATGTCCATTTACCGTTGTTCTGACAGCATCGGTATTCGGTTTCATCATCTGAAGTACTGAACCAACAAGATAAGGCGGAACAGTAAGATTCTCGCCCCCATCATTCTCCGTTGCATTGATGTTTGCTCCAGAGAAACGAATCGGACAACCAATGGTCACACCCTGAATTCCGTAATATGCCGGTGGAAAGAATACATTTCCGTCATTGGCGCAAGCCGCTGTGATGGCTGATTGGATTGCCGCTGTATCGTCTGTTGCAACTGTAGCCTTGCCAGTTGATACGGATGTAGTCGCCACTGTCGCAAGAGTCATTGTTGTCGCACTGACATACGTTGCCGAAGACATAACCGGCAATGGGAACAGCGTAGTAGACACTATTACACTACCTGAACAAGTTGCTGTGCCATTGCTTAAAGTTGCCAATGTAGGTGCCGATGTGTAACCACTTCCCATTGTATTGGGCTTGAAGTACAGATGTTCACCACCGGCAACAGCATTGGTGCCTGTCAGAAATAGTGTGGCCGAAGCCGCAACACCCCCGGATGGTGACGCAAACGTTACAGTACAGCTATCCCTGATGTTGCCGGTAAATGTGCCACCGGAAACATAGCTGCCAATGGGAATAGCCTTTGGACCCATTGCCACAACAGCCAGATTCATATGCGAGTTGAAATTGGCACCCGAACACGTCAAGGTGCTACTTCCTGCCGTGATCGAACAATCTGCGCGGGATTGAGCGTCACCAACAGCCCCATATGCCTGTACGTTGTAAACCTGACCACCTTTGTCTGAAATCGGCCCTACCGGAACCGTGATAGGTATGCAGGTGTCGTCCCGCCAGTTGTACACCATGCCATGCGCATAACAATTATCGGGCCAGCGAATGTTGGTGTGAGGGTTGACCTGAGCGTTCGCGGTGCCCGCCGCGATGGCCAGCAGGCAGATGAGCTTAGCAAAACGCATCGATGATGTCCCCGCTTTCTGCCGTGAAGTTCAAGGTGATCGTGGTTCCCGAGGCCGTCCAGCTTAGGAACGGGGCGGGCTGTCCCTCGCGCAGCAGGATGCCGTTGTAAGCCACCGCCACCGGGGGCCGGAGCGAAGTGAAGACGCTGCCCGGAATAGCTCCAGCACAAGCAACATACTCCAAAGCTATAGGAATTGTCCCAGCTACTGTATCAATCGCAATAAAGTTTCCATTCACATCATCAGTCCAGCCTGTTGCACCTTCTGGCGGAAGCACCAAAGCGAGATTAGGAGTAATAGGCCAAGGATTGCTGACTCCAATCTTAGAAGCTGGTTCTTCATGGAATACAGGAGGCTGACTCTCCACAACAAACAAGTCACGCTTCTTAGCATTTTCTGCCATAGTACCTCCTAGTAAGCTATTTCGTAGATTGAAGCATCTTGAGCCGCTTCTGACTCAGCTGCTGGTTCTTCTGGCGTAGCCTCAACCTCAGGCTCTTCTGGTCCTACCATCGTCAAGTGAACGACTCGCTTGTCTCTATCTAAGCTATCGAACCTAAACCGTGCACCTTTATCTAACAGAATCTCACGTTCATGAGCGTGCTTAGCGTCCTCATACGCCTCATTCATGTTCAATGCTTTTTGGCCCTTACTTACTTTAATGTCAAAAGTGTAACCGTCTTTACCAGCGTATTGATCAGCTACGGCTTTGTCTCTTGAGGTGGAAGTAAATCCTGGGCTGTGTATGATCTCACCAGGTTCAGCAGCCTCAATCTGATTAATAATCTCATCAGCTGTAGTGCCCTTACGAACTCCGCGAAAGAGGGAGCCATTTTTCTGTATAGTCGAGCCTTGAATAGTATTAGACAGAGCCCGAGAAATAGCCTGGGTACGTGGATCAAGTGAATCTTCAGTACCCTTAATGATCGCTTGATTAAGCGGGTGCGCGATATTCGGCTCTTGCCCATAGGCCTTGACAGCCCGTACCAGGTGATCTTCGATCGGTTCATCTGACTTAATGTCCTCGTGCTCCAGGTTGTACTTAGATACTTGACCAGGTAACCTAGACTCTACTTCAGGATCATTCCTCCATTCTGTTTCAGGCTCAGGTGGCGGCTCAAGCTCTGGCTCAGGCTCAGGCTCAGGCTCAAGCTCTGGCTCAGGCTCAGGCTCAGGCTCAGGTTCAGCAGTTTCTGGCTCAGGTTCAGGCTCAGGCTCAGGCTCAGGTTCAGCAGTTTCTGGCTCAGGTTCAGGTTCAGGTTCAGGTTCAGGTGGAGGTAACGTATCCTCAAGTTCTTTAACATCTTTAGAGATATCTTCAAATACTTTTCCAGTTTTAGGATCTACTACATTACCTTCAGGATCAAAAGCAAGATCTCCATAGCCTTGCTGCGCCATGTAACTAACGCTGCTTTTCCATTCAGCAAGAACATTAGCAAAATCTTGAGGAGTTCTAATATATCTTTGAGTTTGCTGCTCTAAACCTAGTATCTGTGAAAGCTCAGAGATCATTCCTTGATTCTTTTGAATCTGCTTCAAGAACATAGGAAGCATCTCACCGCCTTCTCTAGCTGTAACATGAAGAGAGTCTAACTGATTCTCAAGCATACTTGTGAAACCATAGCTTTTCACCATTTCAGGATCTGTAGCTGCATCAATAGCATCTTTAATGAACTCTAATTCTTCTTTAACATACTCATCTTCTTTACCCATCGCTATTTCTTCAGGATTTAAAGAACTAAAAGACTTCATATATTTCTGACAAACTTCCCAAACTATTGCTTTAGTAGACTTTAATACCTCCTCTGCTGAAGGGACATCCTTAGGTTCCTCACCGAAAGCTTTAAAAGCCGCGTCAAGTAACTTACCTTGAGGGATACTCTGAGCGGCCACAACAGCCGCAGACTTCTTTAAGAACGCTCGACGTGAAGGATCTATGGGAGCCTCTTCCGTACCTTCAAATAGTTTCGCAAGGTTACTGAAAGCACGAGCGAAGAAGCCCGGCTTCTCGGTCGACGCAGGAGCTGCTGGAGCAGCAGTAGGTGGTGGAACGACTGGTGCGGCAGGGACAGCGACTTCTTGGGGACGGCCTGCCCAGTCTCCTGGGTCTTTTTCACGTGGATGTTCCTCAGGAATGAATGTGTAATCAACAGCTAACGCGTCTGTTGCCGAACCAGAATCAAGCATCTCTAAATGAATTGTTTTAGTACTTCTATCTATAGACTTTACTCTAAACTTAGAGTTTCTACCAAGAATTACCATCCTATTAGCAGAAAAATTAAAGATAGCTGGATAAGTTCTCTCGATATTATTAGCTGATAAAGCTGACTGACCTTTCTTTAGGTCAATACGTAGCACAGTACCTTTTTCTCTCTTATAAGTAGTAGCTGTATCTTTATTAAAAGAACAGAAAGAGTAAGCTGGATTGTCTATAATATCCTCATCCTCAGCTTCAAGTAACTGTGCAGCATAATTTCCACTAATACCCCGATAAACTGTAGTGTCTCGCTTTATCTTAGAACTCTCTACGGCTAAATCAATGTTCTCTATCTTACTATCTAAAGAATCATCTCCACTTTCACCTCTTATTAAGTAATCCTGAATCTCTTTCTCACCTCTAAACAAAGAATCTAAATCATTAAACATGGACCAATCTTCAGGATCACTATAGCCTTCATCTACAATCTCAGCATCCTGACGATGTTCTTCAGTTTCCTCAAAAGAATAGTATTCCTCTTCCTCTTCTTCTTGAGCTTCTTGAGCTTCTTGAATCTTAACTTGTTCCTGTAGAGCTTTCTTCTGGGCTTTTAAAGCCTCTTCCTCAGCTTTGATCTGACCCATCTGACCTTTAACTTGCTCAATCTGCGGGCGCGCTGTTACCGGACCCCTCATGCCAAGATCTTGCCTAGCTTCCTGTCCTTTCTTATAGTTCTTAATTCTCTTAGCTGCCTTCGGACTCGGCTTACCGGTACTTTTCTTTAAGTAGGGTTTAGGACCACCATCATACCGAAACTTACCTGGTCCACCAGCATCAGTGAGTACCAGCAACACGTCATCTATTTTTGACTGGTTCACACCAACAGGAGGTAAACTAAACACTTCGCCTCCTTTGGGTTTGATAGTCAAAAAGTTTTATTCTCCTCTATTATATTATAATATTTTCCGATAACAGAAGTAAACAAAGAAATTACTTCGGTTTATCTGATTTACTACGGTGCACGACCTGAAACGCCGCACTCGCCGTAACTAACAAGCCTAGAACGATGGCTACTACTCTTGTTCTTTCATCGTATTTAGCTAAACGAATCGAGTTTTCCTGAACATGCTTCTCAATGTCATCTAGGCTCTTATTGATTGAGTTAATGTCCTCTACAGCTCGGTGAACATTAGGTTGAGCACAAGGACAGTCAGGTATCTGGAGGACAAGCATAAGTAACAGCACAGTCATCATGGTTGTTTCTCCGTGGGACACTGTTTAGTTTCCTCTGACTGAGTTCCCTTGGTTTTGCTAGTTCCCTCTAATTGAGTTCCCTTAGCTCCCTTATCCAGTGACTGTTTCTGAGTATCAACAACCACATTCTTACCAGCTACAATGATGATCAAAGGTGAGTGGTGACAACCGCACAATAACCCAAGAAACAGTGTCCCTAGAAACAACAGCCTCACTACTCTTCCTCTTTTTTATTGGGGGGCCTCATAGGTTCAGCTAAGCCTAGAGCCGCTCCTGAAAAAGTCCGGCGGCCCTTCTCATCTCTCTTCGGCTCTTCTTTTCCTTCTTCCTCGGTAGCCCGAGCTTGCGGTTCCTCAGGAGCCTTACCAGTAGCTACTGTGCCAGGCGCTGGTGTTGGGCCTCCTACTAATTGGCGCGGGGGAGTTTTTTCCTCTTCCTTATTGCCAGTGATCTTCTTAGTCAAGTGTTTGATTGAATGGGCCAAGGACTGACGTAAGGATTTCGTATTCGTAGTATTGGTGGCACCAGCAGTACCTAAGTCTCCACCAGACCCTTGAATCCGCGCTCCAGGCTGAGACGGTGGAGGAGTAGCAGGTGCAGCCGGTGGTCCACCGGCTTTATGAGTCTCTTCAGGACGAGTGATTCTCTTGCTCTTGTGCCATTTCAAACCAGTCACTCCTATTGGTTTAGCTTCCACGGGTAACTGTTCACCTTCTCGTGTACCGATATGTTCGGCCTTAGGGTTGCCACCTGATTGACGAGCCGCAACTCTAGGCTCAGCTCCACCAGGAGCAGGAGGAGGCAGAGCTCCACCGGGAGGTGGGCCAGCGCCAGGAGTGCCTGGAGCGCCAGTACCCGCCCCTTGTCCGAGAGGAGGCAATCCAGGTGCAGCCCCAGGCGCCTCTCCTCCCCCACCCATACCATAAGGCTGGTCTCCGATTCCAGTCTCACTAGCATAGGTGTCCGGTGTCGCCGCAATCGACTCCTCCGAAATGTTACTAAACAGCCCATTCATACCAGACTGTTGAGCGAGCTCCTTACGTGCTTCTTTCTTAGTGATCAGATCAGCGTTGTACGCCATGAGAACTGACTCAACGAGAGCTTTACCGAGGTCCGATCGCTCTTTATCACTAATTGCACGAACGGGGGCCCAGTGGTAAGCAAGATCATCCGGTACGTCTCCGAAGACGGAAGTGCAGATGATTGGAAGTAACTTATCAATGATAGGGTTGGCTTCACTGACTCTCTTCTCCTCAATCATGTTGTCGTACAGTTGCATGGAGGCTCCACCATTATTACCGAGTTCGCCGCCATCTCCCATACCTTTATCGCGTCCAAAGATGACTTCATAAGGGATACCGCAAGCCGCGGCCAGATCCTTCATGAATTCATGATAAACGTCACTGATGCCTCCAAAAGAATAAGTCGAGTTATCGAGCTTGCCATCCTTACCAAGAATCAGTAGCCCCTGGTTATTTAGCTGCTCCGAGATCTGCTCCATACGTTCAACAAAGCCGTTGAACCCTTTATTCGTGCTCGTGGCACCAGACATCATAGAAGCCAGCATGGGCTCCGTGATGGACATGACCTGAGCTCGAGTAAGTAAGGAGACAATATTCCAAGAGCTATAATCGCGTTTCTTGAGTTCCTCAAAGATAATTTCGACTTCAGACATTCCCCAGTAGAGTTCGAGCTGAACTTCCCACTGAGGAAGTTCTCTACCCGTAAACCGGAGTACTCGCGAGTGGTGTACCTGAACGTGACCGGCATCCATGATACAATTGTAGTACTCTGGAAGGCCGAAGGCGTCCGGATCGTTGATATCAGCATTGATCTCCGGTCCAGGGATGATCCCGGACCACCGGTCTAACGGGATCAGTCCCTTGTAACTATCTACATCTACATCCTTTAACTTCAGCGGCTTAGCTAGGTCACCGTGACCGTCTATTACAACGATCGCACCCGCTCCCCCGAATAACCGACCCCACTTGCAGGCTGTTCTTAGACGATGAATAGTCTTGGTTTTCAGAATCGCGTGATTGAAAGCTTGAACCTGTTCAGGCTCTAGCATAGAATCAAGGACCGGGAAGCTTTTATACATGTCATTTGCTACTTGATCAATGACTTTGCGAACTACCCAGCTTCCCCGGTACAGGCTTAGAATCAGTGGATAAGATTCAGTAAGCCGAACTAGTGGGTAGTTCTCTGTATTTATAAGGTTAGGAGCACCGACGCCAAGTCGAGCTGGAATGTTCTGGTAAGAATCAATCGCGACCGGTTTACGAATGTAGTTCTCATCATCATCCGCCGGTAGCGGCAGAACATTATCTTCAGGCACGTTTCCTCCGAATCTAAAGGCCGGCAGCGAGGTGGCCACCGGCCCTCAGTATTTATCCCAAAAAGGTTCTATTCTCGATTGACTTGTACTCCTGTAGGATTCAGCGCATAGGCTTACCTCCTTAAGCCGCATGTTGCAGCTCAAACTCCTCAGCGACCGGCATAACATCCAGGGTACGCCAATCAGGAAACATATACATGAGAGCGTAACGATCCGCATCCATCGTGTGATCATCCCGCTTCAGCGGGCGCTCTTCACCCTTCTCAGCAGCGTCGACGTCCCATGAATAAAGGCCTTTTTCACGTTGCCACTCGGAACAATCTCGATGGACTCTACGATGGCCGGTGCTCTCGACCTCGCTAACTCGATGGATTCCATTGAGAACGTCGTTATCCCCGTCCACAACAACCAACCCGCGGTGGAGGAGCTCGACTTTGAAAGATGTGGCGGTAGGGTCGCACACGATAATCGGATTGTTTCGGCCACGACAGCGGCTGGTGCGAATGAACTCTTCCAGATCGTCAGCATACTCGCCATCCGTTTTCTGCTTCATCTGTTTAACCGAGTCCCAATAGTACTCCCGGTCTAACCAAGCTGTTTCTCCGTCGTCGTAGTACTCCAGGAACACGCACGGGTTATGGGTCCCGTAATCGACCCCGATGACATGCTGGGTGAAGCCCCCGCTCCCATGCAACCCTACAGGGGTAGATTCAAGATCGAACAGGAACTTGTCGTGCCAAGAATCTCGATAGATTGCCCCCTCAGCCACCACCCATAGTCCAAGGATGTACCGTTGGTAATAGACACCTTTCTGAGAAGCGATGATCTGTCTCTTAGTGGCACGGTCAATGTTCGGGTTGTCATCCAGAGTAAAGTGGATAACTTCAAGATCAGGTTCAAATGCTGAGTTGTGAATGACATCTGTAAACAGGTAGTGCTGGGGAGTTCCAGGATTAGTCGACGCATAGAGGCGCGCTCCCGGGGGCGACATGCGCAGAAATAATTGCTTGGTGAACGAGGCCGGAAACTCCGTCCATTCGTCACATATCGCGATACCAACGGTTAGTCCAAGAATCTGCTTGTAAGAGGCCTCGTCTTTCGCTCCGATAACAAACCACTGGGTGCCAAAGAGCTCCAACTCGCCAGTAGCCCGGTTGTAGGCGTAGTTCTTCTTCCCAACCACTGTGAACAAATCGATCAAAATGTTCTTGTACACGTTCTGCTTTGTTGTACCGCAGATGATACGTTTCCCGTTGACTTTGTAGAAGCATAGGTGAAAGATCATCTTGGCATCGATAGCGAAAGTTTTTCCGGACCGCACGGACCCTTCTAATAAGGTGTACTTCCGGTCCCTTGAAGGGTGCCGCTTGGCGAACGTTAGGGCCTTTTGGCCGAACTGGGCGAATACTGGCATTAGTAACTACCTTTTTAAAAGTTTCCGGCATGCGGCTCCCCCCGGTCGATATATGAGCAGCACCCGCCAGGGTCGACAAACACCCAACCTTTTCCCGCCTCGGGTTGGCGCGAGTGTCGCAGCATCACCGGGTGGTTACACGTGGATCGGGCCCCAAAGTACCGGCAGTTATCACACCGGAACGGCCCCTTACCCTCGGCATCCTCGTACCCCGTCTTATGTTCCCCCGTCATCCGGTAGCTGCTAAGTATGCCGTCTATCGCCGAGCGGTTCAATAGGTGGCCATGAAACAAAACGTCAGAAGGCATGTTCACCCCCCGAAAAACTAGGACTTAACCCCGTAGGGGCGCTTAATAGAATATCGGTAGGGCCGGCCAGGCTGGCGGAAAACCGTGTACTTTTGCTTCCGGAACCGATAGTTAGAAGCAAACTCAAGGGCCTCGGTACGGTGGGCGCGACAAAAGTACCTATCGGCGTAGAGATAGATAGCGGGTTGACCGCATTCGGAACACGGAGGAGAGAGCATGGAGTTCACCTTTCCAGGGCCGGAACGGAGGCTGACGGTTGCTAAGAATCCCGTTTTCTACGGTTCGGAATATGTTACTATTACTATATTAAATCAATACGCCACCCGCCCCAACCGGCCCACCCGGCCGGCCACGTGGGAGGCCACCAAGGAGACTACGATGTCACAAGTAACCATCACCCTCGCCGACGGCACGCAAGTCACCGGCACGCTCGTGAAGTCAACCGCCAAAACGCCAGCCAAGCTCGCCACCTACCGCGTGCTCCCCGGCTGCCCAACCATTGCCAAGGGCAAGCAACGCCAGGAAGTCCTCAACGTCCTCCACACCGACGCCAAGCGCGCCTGGACACGGGAGGCGGTGGCCGAGCTCGTATCCAACAAGTACCCCACCAAGTTCCCCGTAGCCGACTCCGTAGGGTACCACCTGCACCTGCTCGGTAAGGAAGGACACGTGGAAGTAAAGTAACCCACGGACCCCCGGTCGAGAGGCCGGGGGTCCCTAACCTGTGACTCCCAGAGGGGGGACTCGTGGACAACTCACTGTTACCGTACCTCGTGGCTGCGATAGACTCGCTGCCCCTGCTGTTCCTCGCAGTCGCGGTCTACTCCGCCCTGCAGACCCTCAACCGCCGGCTCCCATAGGGAGCCGGTACCACGCTCCGCGTGAGGTTACTTTAGTTTGGAGAACCACAAAAAAAAGTAAAATAGTTGTGTACTTTTTTCTCCAGTTATTGTATAATTGTTCTATCAAATGGTTATTCCGGACAATCCGGTAATTTGAGTAGAGAGAATCCGGAATAGATGGAGATTCAGATGGTTACAGTACGTTTGGCAGATGGTTCAGAAGTTAAGGGTGAGTTGGTGAAGAGTGGTACGAAAACCCCGGCTAAGTTGGCCAAGTATGTGGTGAAGCCGGGTTGCCCGACAGTTGCAAAAGGAAAGCAGAGACAAGAGATACTCAACGTGATTCACTCGGACAAGAAGAGAGAGTGGACCAGAGAGGATGTAACAAAGTTGGTTACAGACAAGTACCCAATCAGTTCAGACAAGTTCACCGTATCAGATTCTGTAGGGTATCACCTGCACGTACTCGGTAAGGAAGGGTACGTGGAAGTGAAGTAGAGAGAGACCCCCGGTCGAGAGGCCGGGGGTTTCAGTTGCCACGCAGCAGCGAAGCTGCGACCAACCACTTGTGACCCGCGCCGCAATTGCGCGCGGAGAAAGGACAATTGCCATGCCAGTTTGCTTCCAGCTCTACCCCCGCGGCTCAAGCGAACCCCGCCGCCTCCAAGAGGTCGACGACGAGCTCCGCGTCCACTTCAACGAGCCTCCCGACCCCGACCACTGGCTCGGACTCTGGTACGACTCGATCGGCCTCCGCCTGGCTCTTGGAAAAAACTTCGCCCAGATTCGTGAAGAGTTCCAAAGCTACTTGCCTCCAGATCCAACGGCTGTGGAACGTATCCCTGAACATGCCCTCTACGAAGGACTTTTGAGGATCCTCAACTACCTGGACGACCACTACACGGTGAACGCGTGGAGATCAGTTCGGTGATGACCACGGTAATGACCACGGTGATGACGGGGACCACGGCAATGGTCCCCTCCACGGTGATGACGGTGATGGCTTTCGTCATGAGAACTGAAAAAAGAATTAAAATAGTTGTGTACTTCTCAATCCAGTTGTATTATAATAGTATCATAATAAAGAATAACCCAACACACCGGGCTTCTTTAAGGAGAATCAGATGGCAAAGAATCAGAATGTAGTGACCGCAGAAGTGGCAATCCAGCCCGAAACCGCTGTTGCAGTGGCCGTTGAGGCCGAGCAGCCGAAGACGCCTGAAGTCAAGAGTATAAAGACCGTTCCAGCCGAACGGTTGTACCAGTTGACTGGGGACCCCTCGGTTGACCCGAAGGGCAAGCAGCGCCTGTACATCCTGCAGGTCATGCGCACGGACAAAGAGAGAGCCTGGTCAGCCAAGGAGATCGTTCCTCTGGTCGAGAAGAAAGGCTACAGCCACAGCATAAACTTCTCCACACTCGACTCTGTCCGGTGGCACCTTCACCAGATGTTCCTCAACAAGATCGTCACGCTGGTTAATCCCCAGACGATCATCCAGTAACCAGTGGAGCCCAGTCGAAAGGCTGGGCTCTTCCTCTCTAACCTGCAACTGAAAGGAAACTTCGATGGAACAAGAAACTCTGAGATCGATCATGAACATCGGGCTAGGCGTCGTCGTTGGTACGTTCGGCACCCTGCTCACCGAAAGTATCGTTACCCAGATAGCGTGGAGCCGTAACCCTGGTCGCCGCAAGGAAGACAAAATCCTCGGCAAGAACCAAGCCATCCGTGCCATGCTCCAGAAGCACGACACGACTTTCAACCGTACTATGAGCTTCCTTGATAAGGTTGAGGATAAGTAGATGTACTACCCGATCTACACCGTAACCTATTCCGGCGTGGATGGCGAGGTGCACCGACACTTCGCCACCCTCAAAGAGGTCCAGATCTACTGCCGTGACCGATGGGAAGGTCTGGACTACATGGACAACGACCACCAGTTTCACAACGACTATGGACGCTTCACGCTAGAAGGCTGCAACCTCTTTCAACTTGGTCGCCAGTCTCTAACCGACGAGTATTCATGGGTTTGGAAGGAACTATGAGCCCACACGAGCTTCAAATGACGATCCTCCACTCAATAGAGATTATAGTAGTGGCTGGGATCCTCTATCTCGCACCTTCACTCTTCGCCTACCACCGCTCGAACTACAACACAGGTGCGGTGGTCGTCGTCAACCTCTTCCTCGGCTGGACGTTTATCGGCTGGGTGGTCGCGCTCGCCATGGCGTTAGGTGGCAGAAAGAAAGGTCACGCGTGATCTACGGTTGGAACTTTACGGGGGAATCGATTCCCCCGCATGTTAAACTGCGCTTCGCTGAGCGCAAGCGGTTCAAAACAGAGGCCGTTACCGACGGCCTGCAACGTAAAGAGGTCCCGATCCGCCAGGGCGATGAGGTCTTCGCTCGGCTACAAGGCGCCTGCAATACCGAAGGCGAGCTAACAGCGATGGTGATCCAAGCTGACAATGGTCACCGTCGAATCAGTTACGTCGGACCCCGTAAAATAGCTGGTGAACTCTGGTATGGAGTATACTGCGGATGACTATTGAAGAACAACTCGCAAACAAGCGCAAGCTGCTCGAAGATGAATACTTCGAGCACACCGAAACTGAACTCGATGAAAAGTGGCCTGAGCACTGGTGGAGGACGGACGTGAACGTGTTCCTTCAAGAAGATGGTAGCCACTTCATCACACTTGACTGGCTACCTGACTAAGTATCCCCCGGCGGCTCCTCAGCTGCCGGGGCTCTTAGTGCCATCGCCAACGCCGCCAGCTCCTCATTCCCTCCCGCGACGATCTTTTCTGCCGTCTTCCCTTCAGTCGTTTCCCTCAGCTCAGTAATGGCGGTGAAGCAGATGTCTTCCTTCCCGATGAGTGCGACTGCGCGCTTAATCGTCTGCAGGGCGATGGCGTCCGCCCACGTGCTGCCCTCTGGCAGTCCAAATTTCTTCCGGATGTCCTCAGTAACGAGACGGGCCAGCCACTCGCGGTAGCCCGCGCTCAATAGCTGAACGGCTCCTTTTTTCGTTTCTGCAAGCTCGTGCTTGAATCTCCAGCTCATCTGGCCTCCTCTCTACGGTTACCTTTACGGTGATGAAAGTAACCGTTAATCATTACCGGGCTTGTGCAAACCAGGTAACATTCCATATCTTCCGATGTTACCTTTCATCGCGGTGGCCTCAATTCGGTGATGTGGTTGGAGACCAGCCGTTGGATGACTTTGACATGTGAAGGGCCAGAAGGCAGAGCATGAAGGAAGTGAATCTTTGCGGTGGTGACGTAGCTGCGGCCGTCCCAACCGGTGACTAACTCAAGGTCTTCAAGCTTCAAAAGACGGATGGCCTCGCTGCATGGAATGTGAACGTGTTCCGTATGGTTAGGTGTGATCTTGTAGTAGAGAAGGCGACCGACTTCCTCACCACTTAGGACGCAACAGTCCATCATCTGCCACCTCAAGGGCTGCGTAGCTTGGGCTCCAGCTATCGGTCCTGGATGACCATAACGGTGATGACGAAGCTACAAAGTCGTGACCGTTTTTACCGAAAACTGTGCGTCCGATCGGCGGCCCCGTATAAAAAATATTTTATACAGAACGGAAAATAAACGGTCCATCTCGCCGACGCATGCGAAAATTGTACCATTACAATATAGTTAATTCTATCTTTTTTCGATTGCACACCTCCCGACCCTCTCGCGCGCGCGCCTGCACCCCCACAATATATGCGCGCACTAAATACCGCCATACCTTAGATTTGTGGTGAAACTGCCCGCGTAGTCTAGGGGAGTTTTAAAACTTGTCCAAAGGTAACATTCCGTTGTTACCCATGTTACCTTTTCCCAAGACCTAAGTTATTGACTTGATTATACTTAGTTTTACAAACGTAACATTTATGTAATTCTCAGTAATACAGCAAATACAAGGTGATGTGGTGAATTGTGCGCGCAATATATACGCGCGCGTTGGAGGTAACATCAGTATATTTGGAATGTTACCGTGTTCCATTAAAACTTTTTTTATTTCCCGATTTACAACCATATAAAGTTTGTATTATAATAGTCTTATAGAGTACAAATTCGTACTCTTGTGAGGCAAACTATGCAGCCACCCAGATTCAAGACCGAGATAGAGGTTACCCAAGCGCTGGCGCGTAGAGAAGTAGACGGCGTCGCCGCTCTTGAGTACTACCGCGAAGCCAAGAAGTATCAAGCCTATTTGAAGACCATTCAGCCACGTTTCTTTCGCCGGCCTTCCGGCAAGCGCATAGACTGGTTAAACAACCGACCTGGTTACGCTACCAAGAGGGATTGGTCATGAAAACTACTGAAGTAGCTATTGAAGACATGTCGCATCTCACCTCAGGCTTTGGCCTAGCACTCGAAGGGAACAAGCACTTCTCCCAACTGAACGGTACACCGATCAAGTGTATCCTTTACTTCGTCGTGCCTTATGAGGACCCTGAGTTTCCCTTCAAATTTTGTACCGTACACGTACCTCGAGGCACGCCGCTAGGCCGGTTACGTGCGCTAATAGCTCACGTCGAGGCTGAGTTACGAAGTATCTACGGCGACGTCAAGCGAGCCAACTTTGTATTGATTCAAAACAAACCCACAGGCGCCTGGGAGCTTTCGTACACCCTCCCGGCGTACTCGGTCATGTTTGAGTAAGTGTCACCTCGAGGACCCGTACGGCCGTGTGCAAGCATTATGATATACCTATCATTATGTATTGCACAAGTAAACCTGGCATACCTCCGGGTGACCCTGGAGGTATCCCTGGCAATTTATTAAATTGCAATTTGCTTAATTTAAAATTCACTGTTAACCGAGGACAACTATGCCCAGCAGCTACGATAATTTGATACCCGCCTACCGCGAGCGCGATGCCGAGCAGCTCATTGAGCGTCTGAGCAACCTCGTCCTCATCCTCGACCGTCTACTACGTCAACTAACCGAGCTAACCCAGAAGCTCAGTAACCCGGTTATTACCTTAAGGAGAGACCATGCTGATAATTGACAACGACCTGCAGATGAGGGTTGACTGGCAACTTGAAACGGGGCCCGGCATCAACCCTGTCCCCGCTGATCTATTCGTCGGCTTCCACTCGACTGACCAGTTTCTTAGGGTCACCAACGTGAGCACGCTCCAGTACGGGGGCGCGTTACTAACTTGTAAGCGGCAGGTGCCGCTCGTCTTTCCGGGTATGGAGAAGCTGTTCTATGCCGCGCTGTACCTTGAGTTTATGCTCAGTAAGTTTGATTTCGAGAACCTGTGGGCCCATGAGACTGATCTGAAAGCCGTGGTGCAAGGGGCGCCTAACGCCGCCACGAAGATCCCGAACGTCTTCGATTGGTCGGCGCAGGTCAATATGGGACGCGGGGGCATGTTTCAAATTGACCAGGTCGGGGGCGGCTGGATAGATACGGGAATTAAGATCCCACCGGTCCCTGACGTTTGGAATGCGTTGGAGATTTTCTTTAAAGCTGACGTCACTAGTAGCAAGTTCTCGGTCACTGGAGTCACATCGAACGGTAGCCACTATAACGTCCCTACCGGCCTCCAGAACGTCCCCTTACTGTCATCTAACTGGCAGCCAGTAGCGGCCGTGCAGTTCCAGAACGAAGTCTCCAAACCCGGTGTAGTGAACATCACCTATCGGAAGGTGAACCTACTTTACAGTCCGGATCCGATAAAAGTATAAAAAATAGTTTAATTTCCCTATTTACTTCCGATATCGGAATGTTATACAATATAAATATAGAAGATAAAACCGATTACATACGTAACATTTATGTAATTGGTTGAATTACAAACGCCACAATAATGTGGTGAAACTTTGGTAACCGTGGTCGTCGATAAGACCGAAGGAGAGAGTACGATGAGAAACTTTGGTAACCGTGGTCGTCGATAAGACCGAAGGAGAGAGTACGATGAAAGACAGACAATTGAGCCAACCTGCTGCTTTGAAAGCAGGTTCGGTAATGTTTGAGATCTGGGCAATCAATCGAAATGTTTCGAAAGAGGCTTCCACGATTCTCATCGCTGCCACCCATCACCTGCATGTTTCTGATGCACTTGATCAACTTGTCCCACCCTTACTGCCTCTGGTCCGCAACGGACACTATCATGAGGCACTCTGCCTTCGACAAGTATGTGAGTACCTTGGGAAGATCGACAATAAAAAGCGTATCGATCTGAAAGACGAACAGATCATTACCGAGTTACTCGCGTACGACTCAAGATTCGAAGACGAGACCGTTGAGTTCCTCACGACCATCGTTTACCAATGGAGGGCCCGTAAGGCCCTCCTGTCGTAGGGGGTAGACCATGTCTGTCGGGTTTACCGGTACTCAACGCGGGATGTCTCCTCCTCAGAGACAGGCGCTCAAAAGCGTCCTGCTTCAGTATAGCGCGCGCTACAATAAGTTTCATCACGGGATGTGCGTGGGCGCGGCTGACCAAGCTGCTGAGGAAGCATACACCCAAGGCTTCTACATCGTGGGGCACCCAGGTCACGATCCATGGGGTTCCTCCAAAAGAGGCAGCTTTAATCACAATCACGATACGTGGCCCGCTGAGGACTACATCAAGCGGAATCACATCATCGTGGATTGCTCGCAGTTGCTTGTCGCTACCCCTAAAGAGTATGCTGAAGTGCTCCAGTCTGGTACCTGGGCAACGATCCGGTATGCTCGAAACCGTGGTCGGAAAATCGTTATCATCTGGCCGGACGGGAGGGTAGAGTGAACCGCTCTGAGCTAGCTTGCGTGTGTGGCGTAACGATCGGTTACCGGCAGTATTATGACTGGGGACCGACAGGTTGCGACCCGCCCGACGACATCTACCACGCTGACTGTTTTGAGACAGACAGTGGAGCAGTGTACTGCTCGGCTGAGTGCTTTGAACGTACCAATGGACGCTGCTCAATTCATCAGGAGGTTGAACTCGATGCTGAAGACGGTAGTTGTTCTGAATGTGGAGGAAGTAATGGTGCTAATTAAGGTCAAAGCAGGAGACCGAGTCAGACTGTTCCCTGAGCATTTTTTAAGTGCGACTGGGACAGCGATCGAGGTTTCAGATACTGAGGGAACCTGCTTGGTTAAGCTTGACAAAGAGTATCATAACCATAGGTTCTATGAGCCGAATGGTTTGGTACTCGTGGACATTAACACGGCACATGGTCGACTCTTAGAGGTGATCCATTGATTGAAGAAGCGAGGGTCGAGAATCTTTTAGAAGGCTGGTTGCTGATTGAGGGGCCAGATAACCGGCTGCCGTTCATGTTGTTCTATCGGTCGCATTTTGTTGAGCGTTTCAGAACCAGAGAAGAAGCTGTACGGTTTCTCATTTCAAGGGAAAAGAAAGAGAGGAAAGTATGACGGCAAAGCAAAAAGCTCAAAAGACAAGAAAACAACTGGCAAGATCCTTTAACATGACTTTGGCTAGCTACCAAAAGACCCAGAGCGACTATAGGTGCAATAGACAGTCTCCTGGTGAGTGGTTGGCTGATGTGACCATTGATGCTAGTTTCCTTTACCATGCTATTACCAATGCTAGGAGGTACAGAAAATAGTGAGGCCTAGGTGGCACGCGCCGGTGGATCCAGAGTGCCCCATCGTGCGTAAGTACATCGACACTCTTCTTAATGATCCGTTGACCGAGGCTTATGGAGCCCCGGTCAACGAGATTGTAGCCGCATTTGAGGACAAGCACCGGCCTCATTGTAAGCGGTGTGCGGAGTATGGTGCAGCAAACATCGAGGTGATCTGATGTTGTATCTTTGTATTGATGGTGAAATCATGGAGTTCTCTGAAAGTGAAAGCTACCCTGGCGAGTTTATGTCTCAGCCAGGGTACTGTCGCTTGATCAACGGTAAGAAATGCTCATGTACTCGAGTCTGTACACTAAGAGACGGTACGTGTCCCTGCGCTCCTCATATTGAGGGGGCACCGATCGTTAGGAGAGATAGCTAATGCGACTACTGATCATTGGATCGAATGAAAAAGAGGCTATCATGGCTTCAGTAAGCCACGCTATGATGAATCAGTATAAGCCTGGTATCAGTACCATGGTACCTGGTGATGACCCTGACTTCGTAGTTAATGTACCTGATGGCTTTCGCTGCGTATTCACGATCACTAGCCTCAACGATACTCTCTACCGCCACCTGTCCATATCAGTACCAGGGGGAAAGTATCCTAGTCCGGAAGCTAGTGTGATGCTAGCTAAAGAATTCGGATTCACAACATCAAGTGACAGTTTGGCTATTGAGGATCGTGTCAAAGATGGGTGGATGGTAGCTATGAACAAAACTGACCACTGCATCGTGCTAGCTCAACCATGGAAAGGAAGCAACTAATAAGATTTCCACAAGGAGCTGACCCCAATGAGCGACAAGTTGGTTGAGATTGCAGAGCGGTGGAAGACTGCTTATGAAGTTTGGTCCCGCAAAGACATGCAAGGGCACGAAATTGTTACATCCACAGCGGTTCAACTTATCAAGGAACTCTCCGCAGCCGAGGCAAAGTTACCTTGTGGGCATCATGTATCAATGGAGCAGGAAGTGAATGACCAGAAGTATTGTGATTTCTGCTACAGGCTCGACTGTCTTCAAAAAGCCGAGGCGCGGGTGCGGGAGTTGGAAAAAGATCGAGACGTGGCAGACGGATTTCTAAATGTCGAGCGCGAAAACCACAAGGTTAGTATTGAAGAATGGCGTAAATGTGAGCAGGAGAACGCCTCCCTGCGCGAACAGGTGAGTAGGTTGGAGCAGTGGATTGCCAGAACGACCCATGGATCGGAGCAAAAGAAAAGGAGTAACCATGCTGAGAGGATGGACTTGGATCAATGAAAACAAGGTGCCTGGGGATGAAGAGATCGAAAAAGTACGAGCTGTATGCGATGCTATTGCTCTTCGTTGGTCTAATTTTGCTGACCGTATTGAGCGTGCCGGGTTTGACCGACAAGCTCGAGAAGAGAACGGAGATGATGGACCAGACTTTGAGGATGAAGAAGAGCGTGCCGTCCACGAAGAGAATAAGCGACTGGATCGCCTCTTTGAGGAAGATCAGCTTCTGACGATTGAGAAAGAGCTAGCCCGGTTCGGTGCCCGAATGATGAGGCCGTATGAGCACTGGAACGAGGACGAGCAACTAATGGAATGGTTGGAGCGTGACCGATGAGCCTCTGGAAGATGAGATGCTTACTGTGCGAGAAAGAGAGCTATAATCTCATTATCATGCAGGAGCATGTGATGAGAGACCATGAAGTATCTCAAAAAGATCTCCAGAAACAGTCACGTTCACCTGATAGCATCTTGGTAGATCAGTACATCTTTAGTTTGCCGGATGGCCGGCCGTGGTTAGAAGCAGCTAGGGAGGAAACATGATCACAGTATGTATCATCATCGTGGTGAGTGTGGTTGTGACATTCTTTGTAGCTCGTGTCTTTAGCTCAATCAAAGAAAGGAACAGAAATGGAAGAGAGTAACTAGGCTGATTAATTAGATCAGTCAATCATTAACGTGTTGCTCAGTATCATGAGCATCCTAGCCGATAGTGAAGTAGGGATTTTAGAGGGAGAGAATGGATGAGAAAAAAAGGAGAACAATATGACCCAATCAGCTTCCTTGGTGGTTATGTCACGGCCAAAATTGAAAGTATCGCAGCCAGCAGTCCAAATATCACATCGGACTTTCTTGCCGAGGGGCTGGCAAACATACTTTCACCGCATCGGCAAAACAGATCGAGCGACAATAGCTTGCCCAGTCTGCGGTTGGAGGCCCCCAAGCGAGGTAAAAGGGGCCAAGCGTTGGAAAATCGTCGCTATGCACCACGCGGTAAGGCATCCACAGGTAAGGGACCTAAAAAAGGAACCTCCAACAATTATTGGGCGTCGATGACTGCTGAGGAGCGGTCCGCTGAAATGCAGCGCCGCCAAGACAAAGCGAAGGCCAAACGTGAAGCCAAACGTAAAGCCAGGCTCAAGGAGGCAAGTTAATGGGATTAGTTTACTGGAGCGGCACTGAGCCGCATAATTGCCAGATCTGCCATGACCCCTTTAGGGGAGTCATGATCGATGCTTCTATCCGTGGACGCTGGGGGCTAGTTTGCGAGACCTGCCACAAGAAGTACGGTAACGGTCTCGGTGTAGGACGGGGTCAGAAGTACACTCAAGATAAGAGTGGCCGCTGGATCAAAACAGCTGGTTAGGAGGGATAATGACCATCAACTCAAGTAGGGCGGCTCGTCGTCGGTTAGGTCGCGCGAAGTTCCGCAACCGGAGGCGGCGCGCCGCTCAGTATACCCGCTGGCAAAAGAGAGAGGAGGAGAAGCATGATATTCGACGATCTTCCAAAGTCGATCAAGGGAGCAATTAGGGAGCATTCAGGTGTAGATGCTGAGGATGATTCTCAAGATGAGCATCTCGAGAAACTCTCAGCGAGTCAGTTGTTTCATAAGTACTGCTGTTGGCACGGCTTCATCGGCTGGGCCACTCAGCTTGAGTATGCGCTGGACCATATCCGTGAATTCAAACAAGGAGAGGTTCATGTCGATCGAGTTTCAAGAAACCTTTAACGTTTGTCAGTTTTTTCCAAGCGGTCAGTACGAGTACGTGCGGCGGCGAGTCTCAGCTGAAGAGGCTTTTGAAGCGTTCACGCACTATATCACGTGTGTCGGGGCTCGCATAGGTACGACGGTTCGAGTCATTATCACTGATGGTGGTGACTCGATCTGCGCTGAATGGATTCGTGGTATTGGTCTCACATATCCCACTAAGGAGATGATGGATGAGCATTCAAAAGCTTCTAAAACATGAACTCGAACGTTGCCCACTCTGCCGGGAGGTACCAGTCTTGGTAGAGCACCAATCTTATGGTAACTCGTTCTATACGATTGAGTGTGACTGTGGACTTCAACTGATCGGTAAATCAGTAGTAGAAGACGTTGTCAAGCAATGGAATAAAAGGGAGGAGGACCTTGAATAAGTATGACTCTAAGTGAGAAAGACAGAAACCTCTTGGTTCATGCTGATATTGCACGCCGGTTACTTTGGATCAAGAGTTTGTTGCATCGGTTGCGAGAGAGTAAGTGGGGTGAATTTACGTTAGATGACGATCTGGCGCTCGAGATGATGGAACGCCGGCTCGATGACATTGCAAGCTCATTCCAGGGAAAGACTTAAGAGAGGAGAGGAAGTGCGGGAAAGGATAGTTTCAACGTGTTGTGACGCGAAGGTGCGAGTAGATTTAACTGGACTCAAGGCTCGGTATTTTTGTGAAGAGTGTGGTAAGCTATGCTCGCTTTGGATTAAAATTTTTCGTGAAAGGAAGGCAAAATGCTTCTACCCAAGATGTACACTTTCGAAATAGAAGATACTGGAGATCCTTCAGTTGGGATCTTTCCATTTTCTGAAACTATTAAGTTAACCGTTGAGAGCGGTAACATCAGTGGTGATGAAAATGAGTTCATCGACTACCTAGCCAAGGCACTCGGTGAGTGGTACGATGCTCATGTTAGACTGACCAAGACTGAGGAGGTTACCACTGAGGAGGTTACCGATGCCAACATTGGAGCAGGTACCCAACCATCAACCTCATGAGTACCTATATGTCAGAGCCTGGGGCCGCATGCTAGGGTCCTACAACTACTACATTGAAAATGAACAAGCACAAGCAGCGGAAGATATGGCGCCACTGAACGCAATCTATAAGCGGGAAAGCGGTGAGTGGTGCACGGCTGATGATATCAAGAGTCCTGAAAGAAAGCAGGAGATCGAGCAACTTGTTGAGGAACTAAGGGAGAGATGACCCAGGTAAGATGCGTTCTTTGGATCAATGGCAAGAAGACTGGCATTGAGGCGACGTTTACAACTAAAGCGATGGTGGAGTTCATCAATCGCACGATGAATGGTGACGGTAAACAGTGGGAATGGCAAGAGATTGTTCCCATAACCCCAGGCTGGAGCTACAATGACTGGACCTAAAGGTTCACAGAAATGTGAAATCTGTAACGCTGGATCCCTAGCGGTCTTGATGGACGCTAGGATCCGGCGTGGTCCGTTCGGAGCTAAGGGCCACTGGATGTGGCTGTGTCCAATTTGTCAGAAGATTTATGGACTGTCAAATGATTCAGACAGTCTCATCATCTACATTCTCAACGCTGGTAAGTATCTTGAAGAGGAAGGAGGTTACATTTTGAACATTACTGAGATTCAGCGACTCATCCACCGGACCCTCGAAGGTGAAACTACGCCTGAAGATGCGGAGGTACTTTTCACTGGGGAGGCTGTCTTACAGTTAGCTATGCTGAACAAGAACCTTGAAGCATACAACGCTTTGATGCACAAGGCTCTTTTTGACAACTTTGAACTGTTGCTTCGAAATCAGAAGTTTATCGAACTGATCAAGAACACAGTAGCCACTAACATCGATGAGATTCTGGAGGAGCCTCATGTCGACAAAGCAAGTAACCCAATGTGATTGGGATGATTGCATACAAGAGAATGAAGGTGTAATTCAAATGTTTAAGATTTGGATAGACCATGGCATACTTTCAGTTTGCACCTTTGAAACATTCAGTGACGTAGCTACTGAAGAAGAGAGTATCAAAGATGCTTGTTTTGAGCATGTGCAAGACTTCTTCAGATCATTCATTGAAACTGGTCAACTAGAACCTGATGCAACGAGTAGCAGTAGGGTCTGACTTAACTCGCGCTTGGAAGATCATCAACTATTTGGAAGCTCGGATGAACGAGCCAGGAGCTTTTGTTGTCATTTTGCCTCGACCAGATAAGATTGAAATTCACACCGCCAACGGCCATCAATTGCCTCCAGTTGAATTGAAGAAAGTCCGTCAGATGCTGTTTGAGTATACGAAAAGTGAGGAAAAGTGACCAGTCAAGCGGAACTTAACGTGAACATACTCAACGAAAAGCGGGTCTATTGGCTCGTGGATGAGTATGGTGCGTCCCCTAACACTGAGCCTTGGGACTCGGAAATGCACGCCAAGGGCTGGAAGAAGATTTGGGAGCATCTGAGTGGGTGCAAGTTTACCATCAAATCAAAATGGTTAGGCGTTTATGACGAACCTGAGTGTAGTCTCCACCAGATTTTGAGGTTCCTAGAATCCCTTGAGGCACCTAAAACGGTTGTGATACCTGTGGAGGTTGATCAATTTGAAGACAGTGAGTTCTAAGTGCTTTCTTTTCAATAACTTAAGCAAAGGAGTGTTAAAAAAAAGTGATTTACAACCGATATCGGTTTATTATAAAATAAATTATAAGAGATTTAACCGATAAAACACGAAAGAATGAAAATGGAAGATTGGAGAACAAATACGGAATGGCGACAGACACCTTGTATTATAGGTGGCAGTGCTCGCTATCATTGGATCAAGGATAGAGGTCCCATTCCAAGTGACTTAAATGTTTGTCACTTTTGTGATAATAAAAGATGTAGAAATCTTAATCATTGTTTCTTAGCTACTCAAGCTGAGAATTTAGAAGACATGGAAAGAAAAGGAAGAGCAGGTTGGGAATCATGTAAATGGTATAGACGGCTTCCAAAGGAAAGTATAAACACGACAAAGGAGAAAGAGATGCACTCGAATAGAATCGATGAGTTGATGAAGTTGAAAGACCTTAGCAATGAGGAGGTGTGTAGACTGGCTGGCATCACTCAGATGACTCTGTGGCACGCTAAGCAAGGAAAGAATGTCACCCTGGAGACGATGAAAAAGATTGCTAAAGCTTTGGATGAGGACATGTGGTTCATCTGGATGGAGGAAGCTGCCTAATGCAAACGTTCTTACCATTTCCGTCGTTTCTAAAGTCTCTTGAAGTTCTAGATAACAAGAGACTCGGTAAACAAAGAGTTGAAGCTTGCCAGATCCTAGAGATTCTTCTCCATCGAGCCATTTTACCAAGTAACTTACAAACCGTGGTCCCATTTGATCGAACGTTTCATGGTTGGGATAGGCACCCTGTCGTGCAAATGTGGTCTGGTCATGAGGAATGGCTCAAGAAGTATCTTGACTTTGCAGTAGGAGAGTGGACATCTCGAGGTTACGCTAACAATATCACAGTGCCTAGGTACGATACGAAGATACAAGAGGCACCAGCCTGGTTAGGTTACCCTCCGTTTCACTTATCTCATCGAGCTAATCTGATTCGAAAGTTCCCCGCCCACTATCTTCCATTGTTCCCTAAAGAGGACATAGATCTCAATATGCCTTATTTCTGGCCAACACTGGAAGGATTCGATGTTAAGAACCCCGAGAATACAGTAAAGGAGGTTGTAGTGTGACTAAGGAAGGAATCCTGGTAATACTTGATGTAACTCCTGAGCAAGTTGTCTCAGGGCTACCTGAAGGACTGATTCCTGGCTATACAGTAGCTCAAGGATTCTCTGACAAATTAGTAGTGGTCCCAACCAAAAATTTCGAATTCATTTCTTTCAGACTTTCCTTTGATGGAGAATCTGAACTTATCGGCCAAGTGGATACCAATCTTTTCAAGTATGATGAGCAACGATGTAATCAAATTTTGAGGTCACAGTTTCCTGAACAAGTTTAAAGATCCCGGCGCTGGGGGAGTGTCCGGGTACCGCAATTAAGAGGTGGTGCGGCGGTCAAAACGTCCTCTGACTGGAGCCACCTCAAAATAAAGGAGCTATCCTGTGGCTTGGGATGTGTCTAAACTCGATTGGAGTAGGTGCCGCTATAAACCCTTTATCCATCAGATAGAGGGTACAGGCGCCTTACTAGAGCACCGCGCGTTTGGTTTACTAGACGAGCAAGGTGCTGGAAAGACTAAGCAAGTTATAGATGCGGCCTGCTTCATGTATGAAGCTGGAGATATAGATACTATTCTAGTGTTCTGTCCAGCTCAAGTTAAGGATGTTTGGATACATCCTCAATTCTCACAGATCATTGAACATTCATGGGTTAAAGGTATCATTCATGAGTTTACGAGTTACTCAAATAAGTTACCAGATAAGTCAAGAGGCTTACTTTGGGTAGTAGCTTCGGTTGAATTGATGAGGAACCCTAAGCATGTGCAACAGTTACTTAATTTCTTACAGCACCGTAAAATATGGATAGTAGATGATGAATCTTCTACTATATCTAATCACAAAGCTGCTCAAACTAAGGGTGTGTTAGCATTTAGAACCCGAGCTCACCGCCGCACTATACTTAATGGTACACCTATTGGACAATCTATTCTTAATCTTTATACTCAATTCTATTTTCTTGACCCAGTGATACTTGGCTTCAAAAACTATTATGCTTTCCGTAACCACCATTGTAAGATGGGCGGCTACATGAATAAGCAAGTAGTTGGTTACTATCATCTTGAGGAACTTCAAGATAAGATTAAGCCTTTTGTTCTACGCAGACTCAAGGATCAGTGTCTCGACATTCCTGCCAAGATCAGAGCTCCTTTAAGAGAAGTTAAGCTTCTTTCTAAGACTTGGGAAATCTACGTGTCTATGAGAGAAGAGCTTATAGCTTATCTCAAAAATACTGATGATGTATCAGTAGTAGGTACCGCACCGGTAAAGGCTTTACGATTAGCACAAATTTGCTCAGGTTTTCTAGGAGGAATTGACGACGATGACGATGTTAGCAAGAAAAGGACTGTCGAAATCGGAACTGAACTCACAAGTGCGTTCTTGGATTATTTGGAGTTCAGAATTTCACAAGAGTCAGGTTTCAAACTCATCGTATGGTGTAGATTTAGGCCAGAAATTGCTCGCCTTGAGCTTATGGCGAAGCGCCGTTTCCCAAACCTCATGGTTCGTGTGCTCCAGGGAGGACAGTCGAAAGCTGATAGGGATGAAGCTGTATCTCTCTTTCAACCAAATGCTCCAGATCCAGCAGGACCGGCTCTCCTTATTGGTCAACCCCAAGCAGGACGGTTTGGTCATAATTTCACTAAGTGCTCCAACGTCGACTATCTATCCAACGATCATTCTTACCTCACCCGATCCCAGAGCGAAGATCGCATCCATCGACCTGGACAAAGATTCCAAGCTCTTTTCCAGGACTATATTGTCGTGGGACCGAATAGGGAAAGGACAGTAAGTGGCATGATTTTAAAGGCCTTACGAAAACATGAAGAACTAGCCACATGGACCTGCTCCAGGTGGGTAGCTGAGATCATGCAAGAAGACAATGACGTGCCATTCTAAGGAGAACTTATGAGTGACTTTAGCGGCCAAATGTATCCAGACAATCAAACTTTGGACAGACTTATGGATGATTACAGGGATATGTTGATGCTTTTAACTGAGCTCAAAGAAAAACGAGCTAGAGAAAGTAATCACCGAGTCGTGTCTTTTATCCCAAACAAAAAGAAACCAGGAATATCAGCAGTAGAGTGTTCCTGCGGAAAGGTAACAAAGTACCGTAAGCCGCTGACGGTTATTGCGGACTTTGAGTGCCCTAATTCACGGAGATGAGATGGTTATAGACACTGATGTTACCGCTGAACTGCAGGCTTTTAAGGAGCTTTTAAACTTTCAGAAATCCACTAAAGCTTCTAAGGCAGTCGTGGCCCATACTCAACTGATGATAGACTTTTTGGAGGAGCTATTAACGTGGCGCTCAAATGGTAGGAGGTGGCTCGCTCAAATGAACACGCCACCTAATTTAATCAATGGGAAAGGAGACGTAAGTGCCCGGCAAATACAGTCACCTTAAAGGGCAGCTGACAACTTACTCAAGCGAGCCGGAATATCAGGACAGAGTAAATGCCGAAAGAGAAAGAATCAAGGGAATACTGAAAGAGAATTCTCGGCCTCTCTCTGCCGCTAGCTACGCCGATTTTCTGATCATGGCCAAGCTTGAAAAGGCTCGATTGGAAGCTCTAGTCAAAGAACAGAGTCTCACTATTGAAGCGATGAGTCAAGAGCTCATTGACCGATTAGAAGGAGACTCAATAACAGCATTGCGACTAGTCGGAGGTATAGCTTTAAGCATCAAAGATGATGTTTATTGCTCAGTCTTTAACAAAGTAGAATTCCATAATTGGATCCGAGAGCAACATCTTGAGGATCTCTTTACGGTACACTACCAGACAATGTCCGCAATGACGAAGCAAAAACTGCAGGCTGGGGAACCTATTCCACCAGGAATAGAACCTTACTTCAGGCAAAGCATAGTAGTCCGAGGAATAAAAGCCTTGGAGAAGGAAGGAGCAGAAATTGGCTAAAGATAAGGAAGAAATCGCTGTACTACAACCCGGAACGCTCCAGAAGGAGGAGATTCCAGAGTGGCTTCGTGACGAAATCGGTCACCAGGCCGGCATGGAGCACGTTGATCAAGCAGATGTGCTCATTCCTCGACTAGGACTGTGCCAATCCCTTTCACCTCAACGTCGAAAGAATGATCCAGCGTTTATTGAAGGACTCCAAGAAGGTCAGCTATTTAACACAGTGACTAAGGAGATCTACGGAGAAACACTGGATCTTGTGATCTTATTCTTCTTCAAGAATAGGATCAAGTTCTTTCCAATAGATGAGGGTGGTGGAATAGATTGTACATCTCCGAATGGTCTCAACGGTGGCCGAATAAACCCTGACAGTTGCCTTGAGTGTAAGTACTCTAAATGGGGTAACGGCTTTACCGATGATGAACATGGTAATGATCCACCAACCTGTACACTGTACCACAACTACATGGCTTTTGTGTTGAAGCCTGAGCCATCTCCTATAGCCTTCAGCTACAAGGCTACGGGTTTGAAGCTCTCTAAGCAACACTTAGCCTCTGTTAGACTCACCCGATTACCTATGTACGCTAAATGGTACAAGATCTCTGTGGTAACCATGCGTGACGGTAACAATGAGTGGTTTGAAAAGAAGATCACACCTGGAGCCTACGTAAACAAAGAGATGTTTGAACAAATGGAGAAGAATTTTAAAGTTCTCCAAGCGATGGACATCAAGGTGGACACGACAGGCGAAGAGGGTGACACTTCCTTCCCTGCTGATCGAGAATCCGCAGAGATGTAAGTTAATCGGCAGGCCGGGTTAATAGCCCGGCCTCCCTAAGACGTGAGGTAAAACATGTAGATGGAGTGTTTCATGTTATGAATACGCTGAGTTCTTTCATGAACATTTTCAGAGGGAGCAACCTCGCACATGGTGTCTATTACAAAGCTAATGGCAACATGGCTACAGTGCTAACTCCGGCCACTGAAGAGGATTACTCAAAGCATTTAACTGGAGAACAAGGTTTAGGTATCATTCCCGTCGACGAAAACGGAAAGTGTTGGTGGGGAGCAATAGACATTGACATTGAGACCATCTCTCATGCTGATCTGTACAGGAAGATAAAGGATAGAAACCTTCCCCTTACTGTATTCAGGTCGAAGAGTGGCGGCGCTCACGTGTATGTATTCTATCACGAACCTCAGTCAAGCACAGTAGTTCAGTCTACACTTAAGAAGTGGGCTGGTTTATTAGGTTTTCCTTCTCAGACAGAAATCTTTCCTAAACAAACTAAAAGCACAACCACAAATGTAGGTAACTGGTTAAATAGTCCTTATTTCAATGCTCCTAATACTGTAAGGTACGCTATGGGACCAAATGGTAGCATGAGTATTGAAGAGTTCCTTGACACGATAGTATACTTCACCGGTAAAGAGCGAATTGATGAACGAGCTAGCTCTGATCTGATTCAAATTGATCTCATGCCGCCATGTTTAAAGGAGCTAACAGATGAGGGACTACCGAGCGGACACCGTAACGTCGGACTCTTTAGTTACGGAGTCTTTTACCGAAAATCGTCCCCAAACGGATGGGAAGATAAGCTTCGTTACCATAATCAAAATTACGTCTCTCCTCCTTTACAGACTCGTGAGGTTGAGGCACTCATTAAGTCCCTATCGGCTAGGCAGTATCAGTATAAGTGTGACGAAGAACCACTTTGTTCACACTGTGACCGTAAAACATGTCTCACGCTTGCCTTTGGAGTAGGACACAAACCATGGGAGGATGTAGGTAACTTTGATGAAATTACTGTCACTAATCTGCGAAAGATTTTGACAGATCCACCAACCTATATTCTTGAGGTCAATTCTCAAGATATGCATCTCTCCTCTGAGGAGCTACGAGTATTTGATAAGCTTCGAAAGAGGATATTCGAGATTCGTGATCTCGTGTTGCGTCCAATCAAACAAGCGCAGTGGGAACAGCAGCTTAAGGGACTTATAACTAACAAAGTTAATATAGAAGCTCCAGATGATGCTAGTTCACTTGGTTCAGTGTATAGTAAAATTGATGATTTTCTGGCACTCAGTGACAGATCAAAGAGTAGGGAGGACTTGCTAAGGGGTATGCCGTACCAATCTGATGATAAGATACTGTTCCAAGTAGACTTTCTTCAGAAGTACCTCTTATCTCAAAAAGTACAGATAGCGAATCAGGACCTATACTCTATCCTACATAGGCATGAGTGTACGTTTTCGTTGATCAAGATCAAAGGTAAGGTAATTCGAGCTTGGTCTATTCCGATTTCGAGAGTTAACAGACAGACAGAAGGCTATACTCCTGTCGAGTTTAAGAAAGAGGAGCCTGAGCTATGATGATAACTCACTCAAATTGGAACAACATCGAACCACTCTTCTCAGAATCTGAGAAAGCCATTTTAATGGGTTGTGTAGCTGCTCGTGGAGTTTTTAGAGGAAGATACTTAATAGTAGATTTCCTATTAACTCCTGAGTTGAGAAGTAAATTGTATATTGCCCTGGGTAATAATCAAAATACCCAGGGTATGCCTCCAGGGTCACCCGGGGATACCAAGGGTTAATTTGTGCATTACGGGATAATAATACCTATTATCCACGAAATTCACAGTTTGCACATCAAAACACAGGAGGAATAAAGTGGCCATTCATGTTGATGTTTCCGCTAGGAGCTTAAATAATCTGCGGAAAGATGCTAAGAATCGTGGCTTATCGGTACGTGACTTGGCGTCAAAGACGTTGGAGGATGTATTTAATGGAGATCGATCAGTCTTCATATTCACTCCAGCCATGCCTCCTGAGATGTTACCTCAAGTTGAGTTAATCATGGACACTGCAATGAGGAACAAAGATATGTTTCAGAAGTTTCTTGAAATGGCTGAAGAAAGGAAAAAGAATGATCAGACTCAATCCAAAGGCAAACTGGAGGCAGTTCAACCACCCACTGGGGGGTAATTGGTACCATTGTGGCGAGGTAACTGCCTGTGTTAGCAAAGATGAAGGCTTCTGGCACCTTAGCATCTCACATCCGACGCGTTATCCGACTTGGGATGAGATCTTTTTAGCCTGGTACGATCTCGTGCCAGGCGCAGGCAGTCAGTTCGAGGGAGCTATCATCCTGCCTAGGAAGACAGAATATGTTAACATTCACCCTAACTGTTTTCATGTTCATCAGTTGAAAGACACTGAGATTGTGAGGTTAACATGAACAAGTACCAAGTGGACGAGAAAACCGGGATAGCGTATCGTGAAGGAACCTTCGATACTTGGATACTCAATGAGTCTCGAGGATACTTTCCTCTTGAACTAAGGGACAGTGACAAGATACTTGACTTGGGTGGCCATATTGGCTGCTTTGCGGCTCGTAGTATCATGGAGAAGTCATGTTGCCCAGTAGAATCTATTGAAGCTGAAGAGTCTAATTATGAGGTACTAAGAAACAATGCCGGTAGATTTGATTTTAGAGCTGTTCATGCTGCTGTAGTTGATGACAAGTACGATGAAGAAGATATTAGTGTGTATGTTAATGGTTTAAAGAACAATGCTCTCCATAGTATCTTACCTGTTAGAGGCCGAGCTACTCAAGTAACTAAAGGTATCGGCTTAAAAAGAGTGTTAGAGACTTTCAAACCTTCTATTATAAAGTGTGACATCGAAGGAGCGGAATATGACCTGCCATGGTACTTACTTGATAGTTACCCTGATGTTAGGATGGTAATCATGGAACTTCACTTAACGAAAAGAGGTCACCGTGACAAAGCCCGTAACATTTGTGGAGATTTTCACGACATGGCTTTTGACTTTACTAAGAAGCCTCACATTGGGGAAAAAAACTGGACCACGATAGCGAGGTTTGAGAGATGAGGTTCTATGATCCATTCAAAGATTACAATCCGAACTTCTCAGAGGAGGAGTGGCATGCGCACAAACATGATGAGAGAACTCGGGCTGTATGTGACAGTATTTCTACTATCTTGTCTACTGGCATGGTGGCTGCTGTAACTGAGGAGTCTCTCAGTATGATTAACTTTGATGTACGTGCTAAGCTTGGTTGGCCCGCTCCTTTGTTACAAGAGTCTTGGCACTCTCACTTTACAGCTTGGGCTATAGCTGCTCTTACTCATGCTTGTTTCAGTAATGATACTGATGGTAAAGTAAGATTCTATACCAGCCCTTATAATAATGAACCTTACGTTCCAGGCAACGTGACTTTTCTAACACCTGAACCGGGTCGAGCCTTTGGTCAAGCTATTTTGAAGTCACAAAAGAAACAACAGGAATTAGCTCAACTTGAGTTGTTTGAATTTTGAAAGGAGAATCATGCTTGCTCTACGCACAACACAAGGACAGACTCTTTACATTCTTGAACCTAGTAACCTAGACAAGCTAAAGAATGGGGAGCCTATTCAGTTGAGTAACGGTGATCTGATAGCTTACTCTCCTGATCCTGAGTGGGTGAT
>Ga0306926_10000173_pt1 | contig 53149 bp, 44 predicted proteins | sample flu12Cox44000178_FD_203759 | JGI IMG/M metagenome (GOLD analysis project Ga0306926, IMG submission 203759) | Lab enrichment of tropical soil microbial communities from Luquillo Experimental Forest, Puerto Rico - flux8day.12C.oxic.44.000.178 (v2)... | ecosystem: Environmental > Terrestrial >... | reverse complement strand
GCTTGATGTCAGCTCGCCCGTCGCAAAGGCAAGCGCCGCTGCGTTGATCAGCGACTGTGCGTGGGCCCGGACCACTGCCGCGCGCGCCGTAGCGAGTCCCGTTTGCGCGGATGTCGCGTCGGTCAACGTACCGACGCCGTGCGCATAGGAATCGCTGGCACTGTGGAAGGCGGCCTCGGATGCGGTCTGCAGCGCGATGGCGGCATCGTATTGCTGCAGCCCGGTATCGACCTGGTCGTAGGCGAGCGCCACCTCGCGCAAAGCCTGGTCGGTGCGCTCCTTTAGCGCAGCCTCCGCCTCTTCGCGCTTCGACTGGGCGAGGCTCAGCTTGTTCTGCAGCAATCCGCCTGTGTAGAGCGGCCATTCGAACTTCAGCAACGCCGCGCCCTGCGGCTTGGTGACCGAGGAATAGGGCGAGTTATCTACGTTGAGCCGGGCAATATTGCCCTGCACGTTGGCGCTCAGCGAAACCTTCGGTAATAGGGCGGAGCGTGCGGCTGCAATTTCCGCATCCGACGCGCGCAGCTTCGCCACGTTGGCGAGCAAGTCAGGCCGCTGACGCAGCGCGTCGCTGAGGACGTTGTCGACGGTGCGCGCGGTACGCGGCGCCAGCGGACGCGCGGACGCGTCCGCCACGCGCAGCTCTGTGGTCGGCGGCAGATCCATTGCCGCAAGCAAGGTGTACATCGCGTCATGCTGTCCGGTGGTGGCTTGCGCGAGATCGTACTGCGCCTGCGCTGTCGCGCGCCGGGCCAGCTGCACGTCAACGATAGTGTCGAGACCGCGGCCGAACAGCGCCTCCGCGGATTGCTGCACCACTTTCGCATCGGCCAATCCTTGCTGTGCCGCGCGCAATGCAGCATCGGCACCATCCAGTGTGAAGTAGGCGCGGGCGACGTTGAAGATCAGTTGCTGATGCGCCGCCGTAAACGCCACGTTCCCGGCGATCGACAGCTGACCCGCCGCTTCGACCGCGGCTGCGCGGCCGCCGAAATCGAGCAGCAGATAGTTTACGGCGAGCTGTGGGATTACTTCCTGAGCGTTGAAGATAATGAAGCCTTGCGGGACGAGGTTGCTGGGGAACGGCGTCACAAAGTGCTCCAAGCCGGCGACGGCACTCGCCGTCAGCGCTGGAAGATAGGCGGCGCGCGCGAGGCCCACGTTGATCGCCGCCTGCCGCGCCTGTTCCCAGGCGACGCGCGTCGCCGGGTTACGGCGCTGCGCGATATCGATCAGCTCGACGAGCGAATAGGCATGATTTGGGTCGATGTCGGCGGGCGACGGCAACTGGACCGCCGTGTTCTCTGGCACCACGAACCGCTTGGCCGCGGCTGGGGCTGGGGCTGGGGCAGGGGCTGCCGGCGCTTCTTTGGCCGGCTTGAATTGCCACGGAGTGTCGGGCGAAGCCGGCGCCAAGTCGCGCGTGTCGTTGCAGGCGCCGAGCAGCGCGCACCCGGCCAAAGCAATGCGTCGGAACCTAGCCGGCGGCATGCAATGCATTCCCGACTGACGGAACTGTTCCGGGCTGCGGTTCCGGGCCAACCTCGTCGAGAATATTGCGGATGTCCTGGTGCAGGAGGCCGTACCATGTCGCGAGCGCTGCGAGGTGATCACCCGGACCGGATAGGATCGGCGGTTCCGGCAGGCTGCCTACTACCTCGTCAGCTCCCTCGCCGCTGCGCGTCCACATTGCAGCTTGGCGGAACCAGGCCGTCAGCGCCTGATGGTACGCACGTATCGCGTCTTGCGTTAGCTGCGGAAGGTCATGCCCGGCCAGGTCCGTAAGCAGATCGAGGATCGCCGAGACCGGGATGAATAGCCTACCGATCTGCTCCGCCACAGCCGCATCGATCGGCCGTCTCCTGGCAGCGCGCCGTACCTCGCTCGCTTCAAACGGGTCGTTCACCAAGACCGCGCGTGCCTGCGCGATCGCCTGGCCGAACACCACGCCGGCCGCGGATCGAGCGGAAGGCGAAATCTCGCCATCGACACCGAAACCAATCAGCGCCGCCAGTTGCTCCAATGCGTTGGCAAGGTTCGTGCGCACAACATTGGCCACGCTCACCGGCCAGATCGTCGTGAATATTACGAAGATCACGATATTGCCGAACAGGATGCCGATGGTGCGGTCCCTCGCGGTATACATGTCGATCGTTGGGCCATAGCCCTGCAGCACGACAAGATAAAAGGCGAGGCTGATCTGCAGGCCGGCATAGGCGATGCGCTCACTGCCGCTGGCGACCCAGGCGGCGAGCAAGGTCACCGGCGCCAACAGTAGTAGCAGGTCGCCAAGATCGGTCATCAGCGGCATCAGCAGCAGGATCGCGCCGAGCCCAAGCCCGGCGCCGATTAGGCAGCCGATGAAGCGAAGCGTCGCCTTGTGGATCGTCTCGCCGACGGTGCCGAGCGCGACGAAGAAGCAGGTGATGACGCAAGTGTGGATGCCCGGCCAGTCGGTCATGTTCATGGCGAAATAGCAGATCATCACCGCCAGCGTGACCTTAAAGGCAAAGCGGGCGTGTTCCGGGTTGGTGAACGCATCCGACGCCAGCAGCCGTCGTGGCGCCTTCCCCGCGCCGTGGGCTTCTTGGCCTGCCGCCGTTCCTGCCAATGTCTCCTCGATCGCTCGCAGCGTGCGCGAGATCCGCTCGGCCACCGGTTGGGCGGCGCCGATCGCGGTGATGGCGACCGGCTCTGCGCTTGGGGCCTCTTCGTCTCGCAGCGCGCGTTCCGCCCGGCGGCAGGCCGCCGCCGCCGGTTGCAACGCATCGCGAGCATCGCCCGCAACGCGAAACCAGGCGAGCAGCAAAAGGCCGAGCCGGCTGATCTCATCGATCAGCGACGCACCCCAGACCGGGCGGGGCCGGCCACGGTGCAGCAGTCCGGCGAGATGGTGCAGCTTGTGTAGCTGTGCTGTGCCCTCGAAGGCTTGGGCTTCGAGCCGACTTTCCGCTCCGCTCTCGCCGGCGCAAAAGCGTGCTGCCGTCCCCAACCTCTCGGCCAACGCCTGGTACAGCAGGCGCGCCGGGTCGCGCCCGGTCAGCAGGTTGGCGACGATTAGCATTATGACGGGGAGGGCAACGGCCAGGCTCAGCCAGAGGAGAAAATGCAACAGCGCTTCTTCCGGCGGGACGAAGACGATCTCCGGCAGCGCGAACTGCTCCGCATTGCCCGTGGTTGCCGGCTGCAGCGCGAGGCCGAGCACCTGGTCGCCCAAGGTCAGGCCGTAGGCAATGATGAAACCGGCGACGAAGAACACCGGTCCCGGCGTCGCGGTCCGCGACAGAAACATCGCGACGAAGGTCATCATTGCCATCAGCGGAATCCGCAGCGCCGGCTCCGACAGGCTGAGCATGAAGACCGCGATCGTCACGAAAATCGCCAGGACGACGGCGATGCCCGCGAGCAGCGCCGTCAGGACAGTGGAGGCAGCCTCGCGACCCGATAGGAACAGAACAATATAGCCCGAGAGGGCAATTTCGGGGATGCGAAACGTTTCCGCTATCGCGATGAGGGCGAGGAGCACGACGACGATGCGCAGGCAGTCGCCGAGCCGGCCCGGGGTCGGACGCAGCTCGCGGCGCAGTACTGCAGCCAAGTCGCGCGCGTCGCCTTCGTCCACATCCGGCGCCCGGCCGCGACGCTCGGCATGCCCGTTCATTTATCGATCACGACTACGGCCGTGGCGCCAAAACGCATCAGATCGTCGGGCGGCGCGTCGAGCAGGATGCGTACCGGGAAGCGTGCCGCGATCCGCACCCAGTTCAAGGTGCGCTCGACATGCGGCAGGCCGCCAAACGTGGCGCTCACATCCGACGCCACACCCCAGCCGAGGCTGTCGACCTGGCCGCGCAGCGCGCGGCTTGGTTGCGCCATCACGTAGACGGTCGCGCGCTGCCCCGGCTCCATTCCCGCGAGGTCGGTCTCACGGAAATTGCCGATCGCATACCAGTGCTCGGTGTCGATGATCGTGAACAGCGGGTGGCCGGTGGCGGCGAACTCCCCAGCTGCGATGTCGAGCGCGGTGATCCGGCCATCGCAAGGTGCAAGCACGACCGTCTTGTTGAGGTCGCGCTCTGCGAGCGCGAGCGTCGCGCGCGCGCCCTCCAGCTCCGCCTCGGTGGGCTTGGTGTTGGTGATGGCCTGGCGCGCCTCGTCCGCCTGCAGCTGTGCCTGCTGCAGCGCGATCTGCGCGGTGCGCTGCGCGGTGCGCGCCTGGTCGACCTGCTGCGCGGTGACGAAGCCGCGCCCGAGCAGCGGCTCCAGCCGCCCCAGCGTGCTCGAAGCGAGAGCCCGCTGCGCGTCGGCGCTGCCGATGCCGCGTTCGGCGGCACCAGCCTTGGAGGTCTGCGCCGCAACCTGGTCGGCGGTCAAGGCAAGCTTCGCTTCCAGGCCGCGCACCGCCGCGCGCGCCTGGTCCACGCGCATTCGGTATGGGTCCGGGTCGATCCGGAACAGCACGTCGCCCTTGCGCACCGCCTGGTTGTCGCGCACGTCGAGCTCGACGATCCGGCCGCTGACGTCCGGCGCCAGGTGGACGAGGTCGGCCTGGAGATAGGCGTCGTCGGTGCGCGGGCGTTGATCGATCCGGCGCGTTGCGAGGACCACTGTCACCAGGACGCCGGCCAGCGCGACGAGGCTGACCAGGACGCCGAGCGCCTTGCGAACCACCAACACCGCTCAGTGACCGAACCAGAGCAGCCACGAGAGCAACGTGGCGGAGACCGCGAGGGCGGCGTAGGTCAGCAGCGGGGCGACGACATAGTCGTTGATACCGGCCACCGCGAGGATCTGCCGGATGATGACGGCGGCGACGATGCCGATTGCCGCGCACAGCATCCACGCTGGGAAGTAGGAGCCCAGTAGATCCAATGTCGGCGAGTAACTGCACCCGGCGACCGGCAGCGCGATCGCGACTCGCCACAAGGCTAGCGGAGCGCAGCAGCGTCGACCGGCCCGAAGCCATCTGCTGCTCCCGGCAGCGGTCAACCTCACGCGCCCGAAACCTGATACAGCCGACATCCCGCCCCACCCGACACAACTCTAAGCTTAGATTTCCATTTTTGGCATCCTGGCACGGACGCGATCGCATCAGGATGCAAGGCTCGGCTAGCCCGCCATCTTGGCGATAAGATCAGGGTGTAGCGTAAAGGAACCAGCTTCGCACAATATGAATACGGACTTAGTTTTACGTCCCACAAGATTACGTCCCGCGTGAAAATCCTCTTGGAAATTTCTAGTGCGCGAATCTTTGTCCAGTTCGGCCATCACCGCGGGCCGTAGCGCCCGATGTCGCGGCGGCAGAATCCCCCCGGCCAGTCGATGCGGTCGATCGCGGCGTAGGCGCGGTCGCGAGCAAGGCCGAGATCGCCGCCGAGGGCGGTGACCCCGAGGACGCGCCCGCCATCGGCGAGGAGCTGGTCACCGTCACGGCGGGTGCCGGCATGGAAGATCTTCACTTTGGGGTCGGTCGACACAGCATCGACGCCGCGGATCTCGCTGGCTCTGCGCGGCTCGCCGGGATATCCGCTGGCCGCCATCACCACGCACACGGCCGCATCGGCGTGCCAGCGTAGATCGACCGATTTCAGGACTCCGTCGCGTGCTGCAATTAGGGCCGGCAGCAGATCGCTCATCAGGCGCATCATCAGCACTTGGCACTCGGGATCGCCAAAGCGAGTGTTGAATTCGAGCAGCTTGGGGCCCGTTTCGGTTAGCATCAGGCCGGCATAGAGGACGCCCTTAAAAAGGCGGCCTTCGCAGCGCATCGCGCTGATCGCCGGTAGGACGATGCGCTCCATGACGGCTCCGCCGAGCGCTGAGGTCAGGCGCGGGCTCGGGGAAAGCGCACCCATGCCGCCGGTGTTGGGTCCCGTGTCATCCTCGCCGACGCGCTTGTAATCTTGCGCCGTGGCCAGTGGCAGCGCGTCTTTGCCGTCGACGAGGGCAAAGAAGCTTGCTTCTTCGCCGGAGAGAAAATCCTCGATCACGATCTCGCCGCCGGCCGCACCAAAACGGGCCTCGACGAGCGCCTCATCGACCGCTCGGTAGGCGGTAGCGAGATCGATGGCGACCGTGACGCCCTTGCCGCCGGAGAGGCCGTCGGCCTTGACGACAATCGGCACACCGCGGGTCGCGATGAAGGCTTTGGCCGCCGTCGGGTCGCGAAAACGCTGGTAGGCGGCGGTAGGGATTTGCGCGCGATCGCAGAGGTCTTTGGCAAATCCCTTTGAACCCTCGAGAACGGCCGCAGTAGCGCTCGGCCCAAAGGCGGGAACGCCTTCCGCCTCGAGAGCGTCGACGAGACCCAGAACTAGCGGCGCTTCGGGACCGACGACGACAAAGTCGATCCGCTCGCGCCGACAGAACTCGACAATGCCCTTGGTGTCGCTGGCCGCGATCGCGATGCATATCGCTTCCTCGGCGATCCCCGCATTGCCCGGTGCACAGAACAGCGTGTCGACCAGGGGCGACGCGGAAATCGCCCAGGCAAGCGCATGTTCGCGACCGCCCGAACCCACGACAAGCACCCTCATCGCCCTTCCTCCCGCGCTCGGCTATGATGTGGGGATGGATGATACCTCGATCGCGGCCCCGATCCGCTCGAACCTCGTCGAGTATACCGTCTCTGAACTGTCACGAGCACTCAGGCGCTCGATCGAGGAAAATTTCGCATATGTACGGGTGCGCGGCGAGATCTCGGGCTGGAAGCGCCACAGCTCTGGCCACTGCTATCTCGCCCTCAAGGACAGCGAGGCGGTGCTCGATGCAGTCTGTTGGCGAACGACCGCTATCCGCCTCGGGCTCAAGCCCGAGGACGGAATGGAGGTGGTGTGCACCGGGCGACTGACCACGTTTCCCGGCCGCTCGAAGTACCAGCTCATCATCGACACGATCGAGCTCGCGGGGATCGGCGCCCTGCTCAAGCTGCTCGAGGACCGGCGTCGCCGACTGGCTGCTGAGGGGTTGTTCGCGGCCGAGCGCAAAAAGAAATTGCCGTTCCTGCCGGAGGTCATCGGCATCATCACCTCGCCGTCGGGAGCGGTGATTCGCGACATTCTGCACCGGCTTTCCGACCGCTTTCCGCGCTGCGTGCTGCTTTGGCCGGTGGCGGTCCAAGGCGAAGGGGCGGCGTTTCAGGTGACTGCGGCGATCGAAGGCTTCAATCGCCTCCCTGAGCAAGGAGCCCCGTCTCGGCCTCAGCTGATCATTGTTGCGCGGGGCGGCGGCAGCCTCGAGGATCTGATGCCGTTCAACGAAGAAATCGTTGTGCGCGCCGCCGCCGCTTCTGCAATCCCGCTGATCTCTGCTGTCGGGCACGAGACGGACACGACGTTGATCGACCACGCGAGCGATCTACGGGCGCCGACGCCAACCGCAGCAGCCGAGATGGCGGTTCCGGTGCGGCTCGATCTGATCGCCGACCTCGGGGGCAAGACGAGCCGGCTTTCGGCGGGCCTTTCCCGGCTTTTCGCCGAGCGTCGATTGCAGCTCGCGGGCCTCGCTCGCGGCCTTCCCGAGCCGCAAGATCTGATCGGTGCGGCAGGGCAGCGCCTCGACGACCGCGCCGAGCGGCTGCGACTGGCGGCCGACCGGCGGCTGCGAGCGGCACAACACAGCCTCGATCTCGCCGCGGCGCGGCTGCGGCCCGGCGTGCTGTCGGCCGACCTCGACCGCTCCCGCGCCCGCATTGGCGAAGTCGAGCCGCGGCTCCGTGCCGCAATGCTGCGCTTTATCGACAGAAGCCACCACACGCTCGACAATTTCGCCGGACGGCTCGCCACCCATTCGGAACGGCACGAAAGCCTACTCGCACGTGGCTATGTGGTAGTCCGCGATGCTGTCGCGCGGGTCGTCACCGGGTCCGCGGGGATCACTACCGGCGCACCGCTTGATCTGGAATTCCATGACGGCAGAGTCGGTGTCATCGCCGGCAGTAAACCCCGGCCCCGGGTGCGCCGGACGATCCCGCATCCGGGACAAGGCAGCCTGTTTTAGCGTGCTCGTAGGGCTCGGAAGGGAGGGCAGACAGCCGTGACCGACCGGCAACATTACTCGCCGCAAGGATCGGCAAGCTTTCCCACCCAGCAGCCGCGGCCACTCTGGCATTACTACGTCGGAATAACTGCGCTGCTTCTCGTCATGGTGGTCGCGCTGACGGGCGGGATCATCTGGTACAACACAAAAAAATCGAACCAGCTCGCCGTCGCGGCCGCTGAGCGGATGATCCAGGAAGCCGGCGACGACGTCACGAACCGCATCAAACTGCTCTATGATCCGATGTACGCGATTGTCGGAATCGCGTCGCTGGTACCCGAGTTGACTTCGCCGGCGATCAAAGACGATCCTCGCGCGCTGTCGTTGATCCTGCAGGTGCTGAGGATCTATCCGCAAATCATGTCGCTTTATGTTGGCTTCGACAGCGGCGAGTTCTTCATGGTGACCCATATCGCCGGCGAGAACAGCACGACTTTGCGCGACGCCCTGCGCGCTCCGCAAGACGCGGCTTTCGCCAACGAGATCATCTCTGCGGATGCCGGAGGCGAGCGCAAAACGCAGTGGCTTTTTCTCGCAGAAGACGGCTCCGTCATCGGGCACCTCGATCCGGCTCCTGCGGAATTCGATCCTCGCCAGCGTCCATGGTACGAGGCAGCAAAGCCTAGTGATATCGTCGAGCAGAGCGATCTGTACATTTTCGCTACGAGTGGTGAGCCGGGCTTTACGTTGAGCCGCGGTTTCAAAGGGAAGATGCCGGGGGTGATGGGTGCCGACCTCGCCGCGATAGACTTGGCGCGCTTTCTGCACGATCAGCGCATAACCGCCACGAGCACAGCCTTCATTTTCACAAAGACGGGTGAGGTCATTGCACTGCCAGAGGCGGGTCGGATCGCCAAAGTGGTTCACGCCGACGGCCAGATGTCGGCGATGCCACCCAAGATCGGCTATTTGAATGACCCCGTTGTTGCCGGTCTCGTCGCCGCCTACGAGGACGGCCGCATTTCGGGGACACGCGTTTATGATGTGGCCGGCCGGGCCTGGGTCGGGCGAGTGCTCGACATTCAGTCGCGTTACGGACGCAACCAGCTTCTCGCGATTATGGTGCCGCTCGACGAGATCGAGAAGCCGATCGCCGACATCCGCAACCAGACCCTTCTCTACTCGATCGCCTTTCTTGTCTTGGCCTTGCCGCTTTATGTGACATTGGTGGTCGCCTGGATCGACCGAAGGCTCGAAGGTCGGATCCGCTGGCCTGGATCGAGAGATGACGACTGATTGATTTGTCTTCCAGCGGGACACAGCACTTAGGTATCAGCTTGAGATTGTGCGTGGTGTCTTCAACCGATAGTGTAATTCTTGTTAACTTGGGAGGACGTCAATGGACAACGGCATGTCGCGGCGCGTTGTCGCCGAGTTCTTTGGCACGTTCTGGCTGGTGTTGGGGGGCTGTGGTGCCGCAGTCTTAGCGGCCGGCTTTCCAAACCTTGGGATAGGCTTTCTCGGTGTTGCCTTCGCGTTCGGTCTGACGGTGCTGACCATGGCCTATGCCGTCGGTCATATTTCGGGCGGCCACTTCAATCCTGCAGTAACGATCGGCTTGTGGAGCGCCGGGCGCTGCGCCAGCAAGCACGTCATTCCGTACATCATCGCCCAGGTGATCGGCGCGATTGTCGCCGCTGCGGTATTATGGCTGATCGCGTCAGGCAAACCTGCATGGGTGGCCGGCGGGTTTGCCTCCAACGGCTATGGCGACCTCAGCCCCGGCAAATACGGCCTTGGCAGCTGCTTCGTCGACGAAGTGGTAATGACCTTCTTCTTCCTTTTCATCATCATTGGAACGACATCGAAGGGAGCAGCTGCTGGGTTTGCTGGTATTCCCATTGGCCTCGCCTTGACCTTGATCCATCTCGTGTCGATCCCGGTCACCAATACTTCAGTCAACCCGGCGCGCAGCACGGGGCCGGCTTTGTTTGCGGGCGGCGAATATATCGCTCAGCTTTGGCTGTTCTGGCTAGCGCCGATCATTGGAGCGGTGATTGCCGGGCTGCTGACCCGCTGGATGTACGAACCGGAAGCGATCATCGACACTGTCGTAGTCGAGGAAAGACGGGTGACACTTTAGACCGGCTCTCAGCGCACAACACCGGCGCTACTAATCGGGCCAACGCCGGTGTAACCAGAACCATTCCGCTGGGTGGTCGCGTATCCACTCTTCCAGTGTCTGATTGACCCGGGTCATCAGCGCGGCGACATCGGCATGATGGTTGCCGCTCCGTGGTAAAGGGAGCGGCGGGAAGACAGTAAGGCGAAAGCGCGCCCCGCCGAGCCGTTCGACGCGGGCCGGCAGGACGTCACAATCGAAACGCAGCGCCAGGGCGGCGAGTGCGGACGCAGTCATCGCCGGCCGCCCGAAAAACGGCACGGGAATTCCATCATTCATTTTCTGGTCGGCGAGCATCGTCAAATGCGCGCCGCGACGCAGCACGGCGATAGCGCGCCGGGCGCCCACGGTTCCCTTTGGGATCAATTCTCCGCCTCCGCCGCGAAAACGGGCGATCATGCGGTCGACCAACGGATTATTGGCGGAGCGGTAGATCTGGGCGACCGAAATCCCGTACTGGACGGCGGCGAGCATGCCGATCTCCCAGTTGGCGATATGGCCCGAGAAGATGATCATCCGGCGACCGGCGGCGACCGCCCGAAACATGTGTTCAAATCCATGGGTTTCGACCCGCCCGCCAGGTTGGAAGACGCGGATTTTCCGCAGATGCGGGTATTCGGCGACCACCCGGCCGAGATTATCCCACATTCCAGCGATAATGCGCTCGGCCTCGGAATCCGAGAGCCCGGGAAGAGCGCGGTTGAGGTTGAGCCGGGCGCGCTTCGAAATGCCGAGATGAGGGCCGATGCAGCGTCCCAGCCAGCCGCCGATCGCCGAGGCCCAATCGAGCGGAAGCAAGCCAAATCCGCTAAAGAACACCACTGCGCCAAAGGCCTGCAGCCAATGAGCGAGCTGCGGTGACTGCCCTACTTCACTAGTGCTGATCGACCGAACTGCGGCCATCGCTCGAGGCAGACGGCACGACGGGCGGCAAGAAATTGCAAAGCGCCGCCGGATCGGCCCAACGGATTTGGACTTCGAGCACCTCTATCCCGGCTCGATTGGCTGGAGGCACGCGGACAATGTCCTTTGCTGTCGTCACGAGACGCGCTCGCGCCTGTTGGGCGTCGTGCTGCAGCTTTGCGATTTGAGCAGCGCGGTATCCATAATGATCGGGAAATGCTCGGGTGCCGACCAGCACGGCACCGAGGCAGCGCAAGCTCGCGAAGAATTTTTCGGGACGCCCGATCCCTGCGAAGGCCAACAAACGCGAACCTTTTAACCGCTCACCGGCAACCGGTTTCAGCATCGCCAGGAATACGGGCGGCCCTCGACCCAACTCGGTCCGGTTCACACAACCGGCCTCCGCTTTGGAGCCCAGCAAAATGATACCATCGGCGCGGGCGAGGCCGCGAGCGAGGCTTTCGCGCAGCGGACCCGCTGGGATCACCCGTCGGTTGCCAAAGCCGTAAGCAGCATCAACGACGAGGAGCGACAGGGTTTTGGCGACTGTGGGGTTCTGAAAGCCGTCATCGAGCAGTACCATGCCGGCGCCGGCCGCGACCGCGGCGCGGACTCCGGCAGCGCGGTCGCGGGCGACCCAGCAAGGCGCACGCGCTGCCAGCAACAGCGCTTCATCCCCAACCGCCGCCGCGTCGTGTCGGGTGGCATCGACCCGCAGGGGCCCGCCGAGGCGCCCGCCATACCCGCGCGCTACGATGTGCACATCAACGCCCTGGGCAGCAAGATAGGAAGTTATTGCCAGTGCAACGGGGGTTTTGCCGGACCCGCCGGCAACCAGATTGCCGACGCATATGACCGGGACCGGCGGGGAATATGGTTTGGATAACGCCTGCTGCAAGCGACCGACGGAATCCCACGCAGCTCCAATCGGCATCAGCAGGTTGGCGAGGACCCCCGCGGGTTCGGCCCAGAAGAGAGGAGCCCTACACATCAGGATCGCAAAGACCGCGGCTCGGCGAGTTCTCGCAACGGGGCGAGCCGGTCGAGCCAGGGACCAAGCCGCTCCACTACCGCGTCGAGAACAGCAAGACCATCTGTTGCTACGCGTGCACCGGCGGCGGCGCGCTCCGCGCGTAAGCACGGATCGGCAAGAAGCGCCGATACCGCATGCGCGAGCGTCTCGGCGTCGCTTACAGTTTTCGCCGCACCGCCAGCCGCCAAGGCGGCCGCCATGCCGGCGCAGTTGCTCATATCCGGCCCATGCAGCACAGCACAGTCGAGGCGAGCGGCTTCGAATGGATTATGGCCACCTTTGGGAACGAGCGACCCGCCAATGAACGCGATTCCAGCGAGCCTGTAAAAGAGCCCGAGATCACCCATCGTATCGGCGAGATAGACGTCGACCTCAGGCCTTACCGGCTCATGGCGAGCGCGGCGGGCAACACGCAGCCCATTTGCCGCTAGCATTGCGCTTATAGTGTCGCCGCGCACCGGATGGCGAGGTGCGATGATGGTCAGCAGCCCAGGGTGATTCCGCACGATAAAGGGGTGGGCTCGCGCGACGATCTCCTCTTCCCCCGTATGCGTGCTGGCTGCGAGCCAAACCGGACGAGATCCGATTTGGCTGCGCAGGTGCAAGAGCTCGGACCTGTCGATATGCAGTGCCCCGGCGGCGGCTTTGAGATCGCCGACCGCGACAACCTCTCGCGCGCCCAACAGACGGAAACGCTCAGCTTGGTGCGCGTCCTGGGCGAGGCAGAGATGAAACGCACCTAGCATTGGGCCGATCAACCCAGGCCACTGCCGCCACCGCCTGTACGACCGCGCCGAAAGCCGGCCGTTCAGCAGCACCATCGGAACCCCGTGAGCATGCGTCTCCAGAATCAGGTTGGGCCACAATTCGGATTCGACCCACAGCGCTAAATCGGGGCGCCAATGGTCGACAAAGCGTGCCACCCAGTGCGCCAGATCGGCAGGAACAAATTGATGTCGCGCACCAGTGGGCAGCCGTTTTTCAACCAGATCGGCGGAGGTGACTGTCCCGGTGGTGACGAGGATCTCGAGTTCCGGCCGCGACTGCAGCAAACATTCGATGAGCCCGAGAATTGCCGTTGCTTCACCGACGCTGGCTGCGTGAATCCAGACCAGCGGCCCGCATGGCCGCGCCTTGCTGGGGACGCCCTGGCGCTCGCGGAAGCGTACCGGGTGCTCCTTGCCCCGATTGCGCCGACGCTTCAGATAAGCGACCGCCAGCGGCGCCAAGGGCCGTGTCAGCGCACGATACAAAACGGGCAGCATCACTCGCCTACCATAGGGCGCGCCGGCCGGCCAGAGCCGACGGCAACCAGGGGCGGCGACAACCGATGCCCGGCACGGCTATCCGCGTCACGAACCATCTCGACCATGCGGGTCTCGACGAGGCCTCGGGCGCATTCGAGACCCGTATCGTCAAGGTCTGCGGCTATCTCTATCGGCTCACCCCACAGATACACACCGTGACCGAAGGGCAGGGCAAGATGGAAGCAATCCCAGGTCCTGAGAACACGCCGCCGGCTCGTCGCATAAGTGAGCGGGAGGATCGGAACCCGAGCGAGCCGGGCGACATTGACGATCCCTATGCTGGCGGTCATCGCCGGGCCGCGTGGTCCGTCCGGCGTAATCCCAACGCAACCCCCTTCCCTCAGCCGTTTCAGCATCGTGCGCAACGCGGCAGACCCGCCGCGGCTGGTCGAGCCCGCGATCGTGTCGATGCCGAAATAGGTCATCGCACCAGCGATGATGCGCCCGTCACGATGCGCCGAAATCAGCATATGAAACGGCACCAGCCCATGCCACGCCAGCGGCATCATCAAGAGTCTGCCGTGCCAAAAGGCGACAATGAAGGACCGCCCCTCGCTGGTCAGCCGACGCGGCCGCTCCGCGCCCTCAACGCTCCAGCGATTGGTCAGGTAGACAAAACGAATGTAGCGATAGACGAGCCAACACGCGACGCGCCGCAGCCCGGCGCTCCGCAGGAAACGGTACCAAAAGTTCAGCTTCCTCAATCCCAACGTGACGCCGCTAGAGGGCAAGAGGAGCGACGACCCGGTCGTGCTCTTCCGACAATTGCATTGCGTAGAGCCGGGCATAAAGGCCATTGCGTGAGAGAAGCTCTTGATGCCGGCCGCTCTCGACGACAACGCCGCGGTCGATGACGTAGATCAGATCGGCAAGGTGGACGGTGGACATCCGGTGAGCGATGACCAGTGTTGTCCGCCCGCGAATCAACGTCCTCAGAGCAGTTTGCACTTGGCGCTCGGATTCGCTGTCGAGGGCCGAAGTCGCTTCATCGAGCAGCAAGATTGGTGCGTTTTTCAGCATTGCCCGGGCAATGGCAATACGCTGGCGCTGGCCGCCGGAGAGCCGGATGCCGTGCTCCCCCACCAACGTATCGTAGCCCTGCGGCAATTCGCGGATAAAAGCATCGGCTGCGGCCGCCTGTGCCGCAACCTCGATCTCCTGCATCGAGGCGCCGAACCGGCCGTAGGCAATGTTCGCCCGTACCGTGTCGTCGAATAGGCTGACCTCCTGCGCCACGAGCGCGATCGCGCCGCGAAGTGAGGCCAAGGTCACCAAGCGGACATCCTGACCGTCGATCGCGATACTGCCGGTTTCGACATCGAAGAAACGCGGGATCAGGTTCAGGATCGTCGATTTCCCGGCCCCGGATGGGCCTACCAGAGCAACGGTGCGGCCGGCTGGAATGGTCAGCGAGATGCCGTCGATCGCGACAGCGCCCGGGACATAGCCGAAGCTCACATTGTCAAATCGGATTTCACCCCCAGAGATGCGCAGCGGCCGGGCCCCCGGCCGGTCGCGAATTGTCGGCTCGACATCGACCACCTCGAAGATCCGTTGGGCGGCGGCGAGCCCCTCCTGCAGCGAAGCGTTCAAATTCGCGAGGCTCTTCAGCGGTTGGTAAGCGAGCAGCAGAGCGGTGATGAACGAAAAAAGGGCGCCGGGCGTGCGCGCTCCGCTAATGACCTGGTGACCGCCATACAGAATGACGATCGCAATCGCCGTGCCGCCAAGGGTTTCCATCATCGGCGAGGCCCGGGAGCGCGTCCGAGCGCCGCGGTCGATCAGTGCGAAGAGGCGCTCGATCAGCCCCCCGGCGCGACGCTCCTCATATTGCTCCATCCCATAGGCCTTGACATGGCGGGCGCCCTGAAATGTTTGGTTCAACAATGTGGTGAACTGGCCGATCTCGGCCTGGGTATTGGCCGTAACGCGACGGATGCGCCGGCCGATGCCAACGATCGGATGGATCGCCAGCGGAAAGACAAAGAAGGAGACGAGGGCGAGAAGCCAGTCCTGATAGAACATCACACCGACGAGAAAAACGACGGTAACCGCCTCCTTGCCTATCCCTGCAAGCACATTAGCCGCTGCACCACGTAACAAAGCCGCATCGCTGGTGAAGCGCGAGATCAAGGTGCCGGTCGGATTGGCATGGAAATAGGCAAGATCGGCGCGCATCAGCCGAGCAAAAAGCGCAATCTGCACATCGGCGATAACGCGCTGCCCGACCCTGGTCATCAGCACGGCTTCGCCATAATCGGCGAGCCCTTTGACAAGCGCCAGGGCAAGGGCAACGCCGGCGATCAGCAGCAGCAACGATCCCTCGCGCGCAACGAAGATGCGATCGAGCACCGGCTGCATCAGCCAAGCACGTCCAGCGGTGCTGCTGGCAGCCAGTCCCATCAAGAGAAAAGCGAGCATGATGCGCCGCGCATGCGGCCGCATGAAATCGCGTGCCAAGCGCCCGACGAGCGCCGCCGAACGCCCGCCTCTTCCCATAATCGCCGGGTCTATTCGCATGGGTTCCCCGCCGCAGTGTTAGAGGCGGGCACCCGGCTTGGCAAGCGCAACGCGATGGGGTCGGCCCGCGGCAATCGCACAGAGACAGGCTTTACGCCGGACGCTCCGGCTGGATCAACCAGACCCTATAGCATCCCGCCTGGAGCCGAGTGAGCGCGTCGCTTAAGCACCGGCGACGGTCAGGTCGTCGACCCTGAGGGTTGGGGAATCGGCGCCGGATTTGAATTCGAGGTCGTTGGCGGCGACGATGCCGGCGAAGATGTCCTTGAGATTGCCGGCAACCGTCATCTCGCTGACCGGGAAGGCGATCTCGCCCTTGTCAATCCAGAAGCCGGCGGCACCGCGGCTGTAGTCGCCGGTAACGCCGTTGACCCCCATCCCCATCATCTCGGTCACGTAGAAGCCGCTCTCGATGTCAGAAATCAGCGCCTTGGGGCTCAGCGCGCCAGGCTCGATCCAGACATTGGTCGCCGCGGGGGAGGGGGGGGAGGCGGTGCCGCGCGCCGCGTGGCCGGTGGTCTTGAGGCCGAGCTGGCGGGCAGAGCGCAGATCGAGCAGCCACGTCGTCAGCACTCCTTTGTCGATGATCGCACGACGGCGATTGGCGACGCCCTCGCCGTCGAACGGCTTCGAACGCAGCCCGCGGTGCCGGTGCGGGTCGTCGATGATCGTGATTGCCTCGGGGAAAATGTGTTCGCCCAGCCGGTCCTTCAGAAAACTCGTGCCACGGGCAATCGAGGGGCCCGAGATCGCGCCCAGTAAATGCGAAATAAAGCTGCGTGCCACCCGCGGGTCGAATACGACCGGGCAGCGGGAGGTCGGCATTTTCTTTGCGCCCAATCGTTTGACTGCGCGTTCGCCAGCGCTCTTGCCGACCTCGACCGGGTCGCGCAAATCGGCCGCGAAGATGGCGCTCGAGAAATCGTAGTCGCGCTCCATCCCGGTGCCCGAGCCGGCAATCACGCTGGTGCTCACACCCAGGCTCGACCCGCTATATGTGCCGGCAAACCCGTTCGAAGCAGCAAGCGCGACCATCGAGCGGCCCCATCCGGCTTCGGCGCCTTCGGAATTGGTCACGCCTTGGACGGCGAGAGCCGCCTCCTCGGCGGCGCGCGCCCGTTCGATCAGCACTTCGGCGGAGGGCTCCTCGGGATCAAGCATGTCCAGGCTCGGCCATTCATGTGCGATCTCGGAAGGGTCGGCGATGCCCGAATACGGATCCTCGGGCACGGTGCGGGCCATCGCCACCGCGCGTTCGACGAGTTCGGCGAGCGCCTTTGGCGAGCGGTCGGTCGACGACACGACGGCCTGCTGTCGGCCGATGAAGACCCGGAGACCGAGATCTTGGCCTTCCGAACGTTCGAGTTTCTCGGTCTTGCCGAGACGCCGGCCATGCGACAGCGAAGTCCCCTCGAACAGCACCGCGTCGGCAGCATCTGCCCCGGCGTGGCGGGCCCGCGCGATCAGATCGTGCAGCAGGTCGAGCCGGGCCCCCGCCTCCTTGTTCACTTCGGTCATCGAATCTCCGTCATTTCCAGATGGGCTTGCCCGATCCGGGAAGCCCGTAATTCGCCCATTTGCGAGTCACCTCGACGATAATCTCGTCCGCCATGCGGATCGGTCGGCCCCACTTCCGCCGTGTCTCCGGCGGCAGCTTACCGGTTGCATCGAGGCCGATCTTTCCGCCGAGACCCGATTCGGGCGAGGCAAAGTCGAGATAGTCGATCGGGGTGTGATCGACGAGGGTGACATCCCGCACCGGATCCATGCGGGTCGCGATCGCCCACATGACCTGCTTCCAGTCACGCGCGTCGATGTCGTCATCCACGACGATCACAAATTTGGTGTACATGAACTGCCGCAGAAACGACCAAATCCCCATCATCACGCGCTTGGCGTGACCGGCGTAGGCCTTGCGGATCGACACGACGGCAATGCGGTAGGAGCAGCCCTCGGGCGGCAGCCAGAAATCGACAATTTCCGGGAATTGCTGCTGGAGGAGCGGAATGAACACCTCGTTCAGCGCCTCGCCGAGGATTGACGGTTCGTCCGGTGGGCGGCCGGTGAAGGTGGACAGGTAGATAGGGTTCGCCCGCATCGTGATCGCAGACAGACGGAAAACGGGGAAGCGTTCGACCGTGTTGTAGTAGCCGGTATGGTCGCCGTAGGGGCCTTCGTCGGCATATTCGTCGAGCGACACGTGGCCTTCGAGGACGATCTCGGCCTGCGCGGGCACTTTCAGCGGCACCGTTTTGCAGTCGACAAGCTCGACCTTGCGGCCGCGCAACAGGCCGGCGAACTGGTATTCCGACAAGGTCTCCGGAACGGGTGTGACGGCGGCGAGGATCGTCCCCGGGTCGGCGCCGATGACCGCTGCGGCAGGCAGTGGTTCGGCGCGTTCCGCTCGCCAGCGCTGATGATGCTGCGCGCCGCCGCGGTGCTCGAGCCAACGCATCAGGGTCGTGTCGCGGCCGGTAACCTGCATGCGGTAGATGCCGAGATTGAAGGCGTCTTCTCGCCGGTCGCCAGGGCCTTTGGTCACAACTAGCGGCCAAGTGATCAGAGGCGCGGGTTCGCCTGGCCAGCAGGTTTGGATCGGCAGCGTGGAGAGGTCGATTTCGCCGCCGCGCAATACGATTTCCTGGCACGGCGCAGCAGCGACGGTGCGCGGGCGCATGGCCATCACAGTCCGCAGCAGCGGCAGCATGCCCAACGCCTCGCGCCAACCGCCGGGCGGCTCCGGCTGCTTGAGAAAGGCAAGTGTCTCGCCAATCTCACGCAATCCGCTCGGCTCGCGATCCATGCCCCAGGCGACGCGCTCGACGGTGCCGAACAGATTGACCAGCACCGGCATCGCATACGCACCACCCGTCGTGGCGGTGACGTTCTCAAACAAGGCTGCAGGCCCGTTTTCGGCGAGCAGACGCGTCTGGATTTCGGTCATTTCCAGATAGGGCGAGACCGCTGCGGTAACCCGCGCGAGCCGTCCGGCGGTTTCGAGCCGGTCGATGAAATCGCGCAAGCTGGAATAAGGCATGCCGCGCTATATGGGTGCGGCCGGAGGGATTGGCGAGCAGGACCTAGCCTGGCAATACCTCCCAGACGACCCCTTCGCGAATCTCACGATCCTCGAGGTCCCGGCTCGTCGGCACGGGGTACCGGGCGCGCTCGCGCAGGCGATCAACTGGCAGATAAGCGCGGCCGGGATCGCCGAGCAGGACCAAATTGCCGTGTCTCGCAAGAAGGCGCAGCCAAGCCGTGACCCGATCGGCCATCGGCTGCTCGTAGCAGACATCGCCGGCTGTGACGACTTCCCAATGGGCATCCGTCGCGTCGATGACATCGGCCGTGATCACTGAGACGGCAACCTCGTTCAGTGCTGCGTTTGCGGCAATGGCGGCAGCGGCGAAATGATCGATCTCGGCCGCGAGCACCTGGGCCGCGCCGGCTTTCGCCGCCGCGATCGCGACAAGACCGGAGCCGGAGCCGAAGTCGAGCACGCAACGGCCGGCGACTTGCTTGGGGTGGTCGAGCAGATAACGGGCGAGCGCCTGACCACCGGCCCAAGCGAAAGCCCAAAAGGGCGGCGGCACCGCACTGCGCGCCAAGCTTTCCTCGGTGGCCTGCCAGACCGGCGTGATCTCGGTGGCGAGATGGAGTCGAATATCCGGCACCAGCGGCGGCACCGAGATCGTCGTATTGTGGCGGACGAAGACCGCGGGATCCAAGGTGGATCAGGCGAAGTGGCCGGCGATGATTCCGCCGAGCATCAGCCAGCCGACAATCCGATTCGAACGGAATTTGGTGAGGCAATCGGCTGGGTTGCGGGTCTCTACTCGAGCAGCCTGCCATCCCAACTGCACGGCCGCAGCGGCGAGGCCGACCCAGAATAGAGCGCCGAGTCCTGCCACTTGACCCGCCGCCGCCCATAACAGCAGCGCGGCGGCATAAAAGACAAAGAGCCAAGGACGAGTGTGCGACCCGAGGGCGATCGCCGAGGACTTGATTCCGATGCGGATGTCATCCTCCTTGTCCTGATGCGCATAGATCGTGTCGTAGCCGATCGACCAAAACACGCCGCCGAAATAGAATAGGATCGGCGGCCAGGAAAGCGCACCAGTGACAGCGGTCCATCCGATCAGCGCCCCCCAATTGAAATTGAGGCCGAGAAAAACCTGCGGCCAGTAGGTGACCCGTTTCATCAAGGGATACGTGGCAATCAGGACGAGAACGGCGGATCCGAACAAGACGCTGGTCCGGTTAAGGCTGAACAGCACCAAGGCCCCGGCCGCTACCTGAGCCAGCAGGAACATCGCCGCCTGGCCCACGGATACAGCACCACTCGGCAGCGGGCGCAACCTGGTGCGAGCAACCTGGGCGTCATAATGACGATCGGCAATATCGTTGAGAGTACAACCGGCGCCCCGCATCACGACAGCGCCGACAGCAAATAGCAGCATTAAGGCCGGAGCGGGCCAGCGGTCGGAGGCGAGTGCGATGCCCCACCAACCCGGGAACAATAAAAGCCACGTTCCGATTGGCCTGTCCAGCCGTGCCAAGCGCGCATAAGGCTGGATTCGGGCCGGCAGATAGCGCGTGACCCAATCGCCCTGCCTAATGTCGCTGGGATCCGAGCGGACTACCGGCTCCCCCTCACCCTCCCGCTTCGCGGGGAGAGGGCCGGGGTGAGGGGCAATTCGCCCGGAAGAAGCTGAATCCATATTCATTTTCGTGACGGGGAACTTAACTTAGCTCTATGGCCGTAACAGTTCGAGGATCGAAAATGCCTGAGCGCCACCGGCCGCGCCTGTACGTGGCGTCCTCACTCGTACCCCGCGGCACAGTCGATCTCGAACCGGGGCAGGCGCACTATCTTCGTTCCGTGTTGCGGCTCGGCGTTGGCGCGGTCGTCGCCGCGTTCAACGAGGCCGATGGCGAATGGCTGTGCCGCGTTGCCGAAATCGGCAAAAGCCGCGCTCGGGTGGGGATCGAAGAGCAGCTAAGAAGGCTCGAGCCAGATGCCGACCTATGGCTAATCTTCGCACCGGTCAAGCGTGCGCGGCTCGACTGGCTAGTCGAGAAGGCCACCGAGCTCGGCGTTTCGACATTGCTGCCGGTGTGGACGGCGCGCACCCAGGTCGAGCGGATCAACCTAGAGCGCTTGCGGGCGCATGCGATCGAAGCTGCGGAGCAGAGCGAGCGGCTATCGGTGCCCGAACTGAGGGCGCCAGAGAAGCTCGAGCACACGCTCGCCAACTGGCCCGCCGACCGCCAGCTGATCGTGTGCGACGAAACCGGAGCGGGCGAGCCGATCGCGGAGGCAGCCGCGCGGTTTGGACCCGGACCGGCGGCGCTCCTCATCGGCCCCGAGGGTGGGTTCGACCAGAGGGAGCTTGACGCTCTCGGGAAAGTCTCCTTTGTTATCCGCGTCGGGCTCGGCCCGAGGGTGTTGCGCGCCGAAACCGCCGCTCTCGCGGGATTGGCGGTGTTCCAGGCGATCGCCGGCGATTGGCGCCGCATCCGTACCCGTTGATCGCGTTTGCCGATTATTTGATCAAACGGCTGCTTGGTCGGGCGCCGCTACCTAACGCTGGAGTTTCGCTGGGGATGACGACAACGCCGAGTTCGCCAGGAGCGCCGATCACCAACAAGCGGCAGCTCGTCGAATACCTCGAATCCGGATGCAAGCCGCCCTCGGCATGGCGCGTTGGCACAGAGCATGAGAAGTTCGTCTTTCGTCGCTCGGATCTGCGCCGCGCGCCTTATGAAGGACCGGACGGGATCGCCGCGGTGCTGCACCAGATGACCCGCTTCGGATGGAAGCCGATCGTCGAGAACGGCAATACGATAGCTCTCACCAACGATGCTCGATGTTCGATCACCCTCGAACCCGGCGGGCAATTCGAACTGAGCGGGGCACCGCTAGAGACTGTTCACCAGACCTGCGACGAGGTGCACGAGCATCTTCGCCAGGTGCGCGAAGTTTGCGACGAACTAGGGTTAGGAATGCTCGGACTCGGCTTCGACCCCAAATGGCGGCGAGAAGACATACCGTGGATGCCCAAACAGCGTTACCGCATCATGCGCGACTATATGCCCAAGAAAGGCCGCCTCGGCCTCGACATGATGCTGCGCACTTGCACCGTGCAAACCAACCTCGACTACGAGTCCGAGGCGGACATGGTGAAAAAGTTCCGGGTAGGCCTTGCTTTGCAGCCCGTCGCAGTGGCGCTTTTTGCCAACTCTCCTTTTGTTGAAGGACGGTCTTCAGGATTTCTCAGCTACCGCAGCTACATTTGGACCGACACCGACCCGGACCGCTGCGGCACCTTGCCCTTCGTCTTCGAACCAGGTTTCGGGTTCGAACGCTATGTCGACTACATGCTCGATGTGCCGATGTACTTCGTATACAGGGATGGAAGGTACATTGACGCCAGCGGGCAATCCTTCCGAAATTTCATCGCCGGCAGGCTGCCCGCTCTAACCAACGACGTCCCACGCATCGGCGACTGGGCCGACCATGTGACCACGGCCTTTCCCGAGGTACGGCTAAAGACATTTCTCGAAATGCGCGGCGCCGATGGCGGCCCATGGCGCCGGCTCTGTGCGCTCCCGGCCTTGTGGGTCGGGCTCCTCTATGATCCCGCGGCGCTCAGTGCCGCCTATGACATGATCGCGGATTGGACGGTGGAGGAGCGCGAGGCGATGCGCCGCGATGCCCCGCGGCTCGGGCTCGCGACGCCGCTGCGCTCCCGAACGTTTCGCGACATCGCGCTCGAGATGCTCGAGATCTCTAGGGAAGGCCTGCATCGCCGGGCGCGACGCAGCAGCGCTGGCGAAGATGAGACATATTTTCTCGACCCGCTATTCGCGATTGCCGGTTCGGGGCGCACTCCAGCCGAGGAGCTGCTCGAAGACTTTGGCACGCGGTGGGGCGGTAAAGTCGATCGAATATACACCGACTACGCTTATTGAGTCGGGACTAGACCCTTCAGCCCGGCCCGGGCGCCGGGAGCGGCGGCGAGGTCTCGATCATCTGCGAGCCATGCCCCAGCCTCATTCTGCGCCAGCTCTCGGGATGAGCCATCGCGGCGGCCGGTGGCCGGCCGGACAGCGACATCCAGTGTTCGTGATGCCATGAAGTGATGGCGACCTCCGCCCGGATCTGCGCTCCCGAATTTGGCGGCGCTATGCCCAGAGCCGACCAGGGAATCAACATTTCCGATGTGATCCTGGGCTGATCCGCGCCAAAATAAACGGCTTCGGCGCCGACGACTTCGGTACATCCCGCCCCAATCACACGTTCCGCCGCGCCCAGACAAAGCTGCGCCGCCATCTCCGGGTGATCGTGGAGCTTGGTCCGCGGCGGAATGAAGAAGAGCGTAAAGCGCCGTGGCCCGGCGCCGACATCCATGCCTAGCTCGACCCGGTAGGCGTCGCCGAGCGGAAAGGCGCCCTCATAGGAGAAAAGGTCGATGTCGAAATAATCCTGACCGATTGTCGCCAACGCCACCCCGCGGTCCGACCATGAAAGATACGCTTCTCCGAATTCGGCGATGCCCGGAGACGACCTCAGCCGCGGCAGCAAGCTCGCCGGTTTCGGCCAGTCTGAAAGCGAGCGGTCACGCGTGGAAATCGATGCCTGCGGCAGGATGAAGGGCTTTGCCGGTTCTGCAGCAGCGAGGGCATCAGCGGCCGCGAGCGCGTGAAACTTGGGGATTCGCCGATTGGCGGAGGTGAGCGCCGCAACCAGCTCCTGATATGGCCGGTTGTCGACATCGACGAGACCAAAATTGTAATCCTCGCCATCGGCGCGCCCGCCCTTCGGATGGTCATAGTATTGGAACCAGTGCATGCCGACGAGCTGCGGAATCGCGGCAAAATTCTTGGCTGCAGCAGCGGCGCCGATGGCTCGCTCATCCTGCGAAGCCACGGTCATCAAGTGGCCGTTATTGCGGTTTCCAGTGCGGTTCTCCCGCGCGGCGAAAAACCACTCCGACACGAGCACCGGCTTCCCGCCGGACAACTTTCTGAGGCCGTCGAAGAAATAGTCCGCGATCCAGCCGTCACTGCTGTCGACGTTATAGTTGACCGCGATGGCGTCGACATGCGGGGCCATCGCGCGAACCGCTGCGGGGTCGTAGTAGATCGGCAGCCGATCGCCGAAATAGAGTGCGTTCGGGTCGGCGGTGCGGATCGCCTGTTCGGCCAAGGTGTAGTAACGGTCGGCGACGATACCGGTCCATTCGCGCACGACGCGGATGCCGGAGCCGCCAGGCTTCATCCGGATGCTTTCAGTGGTTCTGAGCAGCGCCTCCCAAGAGGCGACGCCTGCGGGAGGCAGAAAATCGGCGGCAAAACGAGACCAGTCGTCGGCATAATGTTGGCGTATCAGCTCGACCCAGCGCTGCTTGGTGAACGAGTTCGCCGGCTTTGACGAATAGAAGAAGAACAGGGCTCCCGCCCACCAGCCAACCTCGTTGTCGGAGAAATAGCCGATGCGGTAGGCCGAATCGCGGTAGGGAGCGACCAGTTCGCGAGCAAGTAGGTTCATCCGGATTTCGGTTTCCGGGGCGAACGGGTCGAACCAATGAAAACGCGCTAGGCGGCCAAGTTCGAGATTGATGACTGTCGGAAGCTGAAGCGAGTCGGGCGGGAGCGACCAGCCGCCGGCGCTGTTGAACCCCCAAGACAGCAAGCGGCGCCGAGTTTCGGCGCTCCAATCGGCAAGGGTTGGAGCAAATGCCTCCCAGCGATAACCGGAATAGGCCCTGCCGACTTTCTCGTGCTCGCCATTGCCGCCATCGAGGACATTGACGCCGAGGCTAAAGAAGCGATCGCCGCATGGCGTCACCAGCCACGCGGCCCCGCGATCGGTAGTCAGCGACCAGTGGCTTGATTGCGCTGTCGTGAAATCACTGCAAGCCCAGCCGTTACCGGCTGAAAGAGCTGCCGCGACCGCGCTTGCGACGTAAGCTGAGCGGAAAAGGGCGGCTGTGATGAGCCTCACGCGTTCGTGCCGCCGACCGTCAAACCATCCATTCGCAATGTCGGCTGGCCGACGCCGACTGGCACACTCTGACCGTCCTTGCCGCAGGTGCCGACGCCATGATCGAGGCGGAGATCATTGCCGATCATCGTCACCTTGGTGAGCGCATCGGGGCCGTTGCCGATCAAAGTCGCGCCTTTGACCGCAGGTCCCACCTTGCCGTCCTCGATGAGATAGGCTTCGGACGCCGAGAAGACGAACTTCCCGGAGGTGATGTCGACCTGCCCACCGCCAAAATTGACGGCGTAGAGACCGCGCTTGACCGAAGCAATGATTGCTTGCGGGTCGTGTCGACCCGCAAGCATGTAGGTGTTCGTCATGCGCGGCATCGGCAAATGCGCAAAGCTCTGGCGCCTGCCGTTGCCGGTCGGGGCGGCTTCAAGAAGGCGGGCGTTCATGCGATCCTGCATGTACCCTCTCAGGATGCCGTCCTCGATCAGCACGGTGCAATTGGTCGGCGTCCCTTCGTCGTCGATGGTCAACGAGCCGCGGCGGTCCGGCATGGTTCCGTCATCGACGACCGTCACCCCTTTTGTAGCGACGCGCTGCCCGATCATTCCGGAGAAGGCCGAGGTCTTCTTGCGGTTGAAGTCTCCCTCGAGCCCATGGCCGACCGCCTCATGCAGCATTACCCCCGGCCATCCCGGCCCGAGAACGACCGTCATCTCCCCTGCCGGCGCTGGCACCGAGCCGAGATTGGTGAGGGCCTGCTGCAGCGCCTCCTCAACCTGTGCCTGCCATTGCTGCGGATCGAGGTAGTGGTCGTAACTGACCCTTCCGCCCGCACCCGATGATCCCGTCTCCATCCGATCATCTTCACCGACCACGATCGCAACGCTCAGCCGCACCAGCGGGCGGATGTCGGCAACCCTTTGACCGCCCGGGCGGATGATCTGTACCGCCTGCCATACCCCGCTGAGCGACGCCATGACTTGCCGCACTCGAGGGTCGCGGCCGCGGGCATAGCCGTCGATCTCGGCGAGAAGTCGTGTCTTGGCCGCAAGATCGACCAGACCCAGCGGGTTCTGATCGGTATAAAGGCTGCGGTTCGTACCGGGAGGCGGCGCGCCGAAGACGCCCGAGTGACCGCTCGCCACGGCTCGCACCGTTGCCGTGGCACGGCGGATCGCCGCCTCAGATAGCTCCGAAGCATGCGCATAGCCGGCCGCCTCACCGGCAACCGCCCGCAGCCCAAACCCTTGGGTCGTATCGAAACTCGCGCTCTTTATCCTTCCGTCATCGAGTGCAAGGCTCTCCGACTGGCTGTATTCGAGATAGAGTTCGCCGTCATCCATTCCGGATAGCGACTGGTTGACGAGCGCCTCGATCCGGACCGGATCCATGCCCGTGCTTTCGAAGAACAGCGCGTCGGTGACGGCGACATCGGTCATTCGCAACTCCATGAGACAGTCCGCTTCAATATGGTCCGAGGCTGCCCGCAACGGAAGGCACCACTAGCATCCGGCACGGTTCGCCGTCCTCTCCATCCCGGCGTGCGGCGGCTTGCCGCAAACGGGTTTGGCCAGGGTTGATCAGGTTGTGGCCCGGCGGAGCGATGGTGTAGTTTCGCCTTGCGCTGCGTTGAAAGAGAACGCATCGCACCCGCGGCTTTGGTCGAGCGGCATGTGGCCGGATGCCTGATGAGAGCGCCGCTCGGAACGCCCTCTTGGAGAAGCCGATCCGGGTTGTTTGCGATGAATGAGGGGCTGCATGCCTGTTATGTGGTTGACGGGGCTGCTTGATAAGCGAGCGACAGCCAGAATCTGCGTGATCTCGCTGCTAGCGGCCATTGGGGTTGTCGCAATCGCGGCGACGGCTTGGGCCGAGGGGCCCCTGCCGTGGCAAATGGGGATGCAGCCGCCAGCGACCCCGGTAAAGGACCGGCTGGAAGCATTCCATGATGAACTCCTGATCATCATAACCTTGATTACGATTTTTGTTCTAGGCCTGCTTCTTTATGTGATCGTTCGGTTTCATCATCAGCGCAATCCGGTGCCGTCTCGCACCTCGCACCACACCATCATCGAGATGCTGTGGACAGTGGTCCCGGTCCTGATCCTCGTCATTATCGCGATCCCGTCCTTCAAGCTGATGTACTACATGGATCGCGTGCCCGAGCCGGATATGACGATCAAAGTCACCGGCCACCAATGGTATTGGTCTTACGAATACCCGGACCAGAGCGGCCTTGCCTTCGACAGCAACCTGATCCCCGAAGCTGATTTGAAGCCGGGTCAAAAGCGCCTGCTGGACGTCGACAATCCCCTGGTCGTACCGGTAGATGCGACAATTCGCGTGCAGATTACCGGCTCCGATGTGATCCACAGCTGGTTCGTTCCATCCTTTGGCGTCCAGGAGTATGCGATTGTCGGACGGCTCAACGAATCGTGGATGAAGGTCGAGCACGCCGGTGTGTATTACGGACAATGCAACCAGATCTGCGGCATCAACCACGCTTTCATGCCGATCAAGGTTGAGGCGGTGTCGAAAGATGATTTCCAGCGTTGGCTGGTCGATGCCAAGAAAAAATTCGCCCATCATGACGAAGGCGATGACGCGGTGCGCGTCGCTGCCGCTTCGGCCTCCGGGGACGCCGCTCGCCCGGCACCGGCAGGCGATTGAGATCGAAGGAGCAAGGGATGGCCTACGAGCGCAGTGCTGATATAGGCGATCTGCATGGGCATGACGTGCATGACCACAGCCATGTCCCGGGCTTTTTTGTCCGGTGGTTTTGCTCGACCAACCACAAGGACATCGGCACGCTTTACCTGATCTTCGCGATCATCGCCGGGGTGATCGGCGGTCTCCTCTCGGTGATCATGCGGATGCAGCTGATGCATCCCGCTAACACTCTGATCGAGGACCATCAGCTCTATAACGTCATCGTCACCGCTCACGGCTTGATCATGGTTTTCTTCGTGATCATGCCGGCAATGATCGGCGGGTTTGGCAACTGGCTGGTGCCGCTGATGATTGGCTCGCCGGATATGGCCTTCCCCCGGATGAACAATATCAGCTTCTGGCTGCTCGTTCCGTCCTTCGCGCTGCTGGTCGGCTCGACGATGGTCGGTCAAGGCGCTGGCGTCGGCTGGACGGTCTACCCGCCGCTCTCGGCGCAGATCGGACATCCCGGACCGGCGGTCGACATGGTGATCTTCTCGCTGCACCTCGCCGGTGCCTCGTCGATCATGGGTGCCATCAACTTCATAACGACGATCCTCAATATGCGTGCCCCCGGCATGACGATGCACAAAATGCCGCTCTTCGTCTGGGCAATCCTCGTAACCGCGTTCCTACTCCTGTTGTCGTTGCCGGTGCTCGCCGGGGCGATCACGATGCTCCTGACGGACCGCAATTTCGGCACGACCTTTTTCGATCCGGCCGGCGGAGGAGATCCTCTGCTGTTTTTGAACCTCTTCTGGTTCTTCGGTCATCCCGAGGTTTACATCCTGATTCTGCCGGGGTTCGGGATGATCTCGCAGGTGGTTTCGACATTCTCTAGGAAGCCGGTATTCGGCTATCTCGGCATGGCCTATGCCATGGTCGCGATCGGCGTCATCGGCTTTGTCGTCTGGGCGCATCACATGTTCACGACCGGGATTTCGGTCGACACCCGCGCTTATTTCACCGCGGCGACAATGGTCATCGCCGTACCCACCGGGGTGAAAATCTTCTCATGGATCGCGACGATGTGGGGCGGCTCTATAGAATTTAAGACCCCGATGCTGTGGGCGATGGGATTCATCTTTCTTTTCACGATCGGTGGGGTAACTGGGGTCGTGTTGGCCAATGCCGGCGTCGATTTTGCCTTGCACAACACATATTACGTGGTGGCCCATTTCCATTATGTGCTGTCGCTCGGCGCAATATTTTCCATTTTTGCCGGATTTTACTATTGGATCGGTAAGATGTCGGGCCGGCAATACAACGAGACATACGGTAAGATCCATTTCTGGACGAGCTTCATCGGTGTCAATCTCACTTTTTTCCCGATGCACTTCCTCGGTCTCGCCGGCATGCCGCGGCGGATCGCGGATTACCCTGATGCCTTTGCGCCGTGGAACTTTGTGGCATCGATCGGATCTTACATCTCGTTCGCCTCGACATTGTTCTTTGTCTTTATCGTGTTGCACACGTTGTTTGCTGGCAGGCGCGTCGGGGCTAATTACTGGGGCGAGGGCGCGACAACGCTCGAATGGAAGCTGCCCTCGCCGCCACCGTTCCACAGCTATGAAGAGCAGCCGGTCATTGTCTAGGGAGCCTCCATCTTTGTGACTGAAGTCTTTGAGGTTCCGTCCGCTGCTGCCCCTCTCAGCGCCGCGTCCGCCGCCAGCGTTGGCGACTATGTCGAGATTCTCAAACCACGGGTGATGTCGCTCGTGGTCTTCACCGGACTGATTGGCCTCGTCTTGGCACCGGGGCATCTCCACCCTGTGCTGGGGGTGGTGGCGTTGCTCTGTATCGCGATAGGGGCTGGCGCCGCGGGGGCGCTCAACATGTGGTACGAGCGCGACATCGATGGGCTGATGCGCCGCACCGCCGGGCGGCCGTTGCCGGGCGGCCGTATGATGCCTGGCGAGGCACTCGGCTTCGGCGCGGTGCTCGGTGTCGGTGCCGTGGTGATCATGGGGCTCGCGGTCAACTATGTGGCGGCCGCGCTGCTCGCCCTAACCATCGGCTTCTACGTCTTTGTCTACACGATCTGGCTGAAGCGGCGAACACCGCAGAATATCGTCATCGGCGGCGCCGCAGGCGCTTTTCCCCCGATGATCGGCTGGGCGGCAGTCACCGGGGATATCGGCTGGGGAGCAATCGCATTGTTCGCGATTATCTTCTTCTGGACCCCGCCGCACTTCTGGGCGTTGTCGCTGTATCGGGCCGGCGATTATGCCGCAGCCGGGGTGCCGATGTTGCCGGTTGCCGCTGGTCCCCGCGAAACCAAGCGCCAAATGCTGCTCTATACCTTGGTGCTGTGGCCGGTTGCCCTCGCTCCGTGGGCGCTGGGGGTTGCCGGCGCGCTCTATGCTGCTGGCGCGCTTTTGCTCAGCGCCGCATTCACGGGCTCGGCGATCCTTGTCTACCGCGACACAACCGATAGCAGCGCCCGACGAATGTTCGCCTTTTCGCTGCTCTATCTATTTCTGATCTTTAGCCTCTTGCTGGTCGATCATGTTGGCGGGGCTTGGATTTGACGCCAATGGCTTTGGAACGCGATCGGGAACGGATGATACGCACACGAAACCGGGCCCTCATGGCCGTGCTCGTCATACTGGCCGCGTTGTTCTACGCCATCACCATCGTGCGGATGGGAGGTTGAGGAGCGGCGATGACGAGCCGATCGCAACGCCGCCGCAACGGCAGGACGGTTCTGCTCCTCGCGTCAGTAGTCGCGGGTATGATCGGTCTGTCATTCGCGTCGGTGCCGCTATACCGATTGTTCTGCTCGGCGACCGGCTTTGGCGGGACGACGCAGCAGGCGGAGTCCGCGCCGATCCGGGTCGCGGCTGGGCTCGTCACGGTGCGTTTCGATGCTCAAACCGCACCCGGCCTCGATTGGGAATTCCGCCCGCTGAAGAAAGCAATAGCGGTTCATCCCGGCGAACAGAACGAGGTTTTCTTTCGTGCCGTCAACCATAGCGCGCTGCCGGTCACCGCTCAGGCGATCTACAATGTCACGCCGACCAAGGTCGGTATCTATTTCGACAAGCTGCAATGCTTCTGCTTCAGCGATCAGACTTTGGCGCCGGGACAAAGCGTCGATATGGGGGTGGTCTTCTTTGTCGACCCCGACATGCTGACCGATCCGAGCACCAGCGAGGTCCGCTCGATCACGTTGTCCTATACGATGTTCCGGGCGCCCGAGAAGGCGGCTCCGACCGCTTCCTCTGCATCGCGATCGCCGGCACCCTCCGTAAATTGACCTATCAGGCTCCCAATACATGAGCGAAGCGCACGCCCCGCCAAGACATCCCTATCACCTCGTCGCCCCCAGCATCTGGCCGCTGCTCGGGGCGATTGCCGCCGGTCTGATCACCAGCGGCGGCGTCCTCTACATGCACGGCTATGGCTGGACTTTGCTGATCATCGGAATCCTGTCGGTACTGGCGATCATGGCCGTTTGGTTTCACGACGTGATCAAAGAGGCCACCTTCCAGGGCTATCACACGCCGGTCGTGCAGATCGGTCTGCGCTACGGGATGGCGCTGTTCATTGCCTCCGAGGTAATGTTCTTTGTAGCCTTTTTTTGGGCTTTCTTCGCGTCCAGCCTGTTCCCGGTCGGCGGCGTCTGGCCGCCGAAGACCATCCACCCGTTCGACCCGTTCGAATTCCCGTTTCTTAACACCTTGATCCTGCTGTTGTCGGGGACCACGGTGACCTGGGCGCATCATTCCCTGATCGAGGGCAACCGCAGCGGAATGCTGCGCGGCTTGGCCCTAACCGTCTTTCTTGGCCTCTGTTTCACCTCGGTCCAGGCCTACGAGTATAGCCACGCCCCATTTCGTTTCACCGACGGCATCTATCCGTCGACCTTTTTCATAGCGACTGGCTTCCACGGCTTCCACGTCATCATTGGAACGACATTCCTCATCGTCTGTCTCTATCGTGCGTGGGCCGGGCACTTCCGGCCCGACCACCATTTCGGCTTCGAGGCGGCCGCCTGGTACTGGCATTTCGTCGACGTCGTGTGGCTCTTCCTGTTTGTCTGCGTCTATTGGTGGGGCGAAGGAAGCGGCGGCGCCGGCGTGGCGGGCTGATTACGGCTCAGGGCGCCTCCATAGCGGGTGGATCAAACGGACAATTTCCCCGCGGTTTCTCCGTTGCGCGCGGCTCTTGCTTGCCGTTGCCCGCGCTGCGGCAAGGGCAGGTTGTTTGCTGGCCTTCTCAGCGTCCGAGGAACTTGCGAGACCTGCGGCCTCGACTTGTCGGCGCAGGACGCCGGGGACGGACCAGCAGTTTTCGTGATCTTGTTTCTTGGACTGATTGTCGTCGGTCTCGCCGCCTGGGTCGAGCTCCGGTTCTCGCCGCCCATCTGGGTACATTTGGTGCTGTGGACACCGCTGATTATAGGAGGCGCAATCGTGATGTTGCGCCCGCTCAAGGCGGGCCTGATCGCCCTCCAATACCGCCACCATTTGCTCGGCGCGCCGCCAACCTCTTGAGATGACCAGGTTTCGCCCACTGTTCTGGCCGACGCTCTTCACGGCGCCGGCGGTGCTGCTGTTACTCGGGCTCGGTTCCTGGCAAATCCAGCGGCTTTATTGGAAGCAGGATCTCATCGCACAACGACAGGTGGCAGTCTCGGCAGCTCCGATCCTCGCAACGGGCAACTTGGAGGAAGACGCAAGAGGCATGGAATTCCGCCATGTTACCGACGAAGGGATATTCCTACACGACAAGGAAATCTTCCTCGGCGCGACATCGGAGGCAGGAAGGCAGGGATACCAAGTGCTGACGCCCCTTCTCGAACCAGGCGGCCGCATCGTCCTTGTTAATCGCGGGTTCATCCCCGCCGAGCTGAAGGATCCGGCAAAGCGGGCCGCCGGCCAGATTCTAGGGACGGTTCGTGTCCAAGGGCTCTTGCGATTGCCCCCGGCCGGGAAGCCGACATGGTTTCTGCCGGATAATCGGCCAGACCTGAACTATTGGTTCTGGGTCGATCTTCCAGCGATGAGCGCCGCCGACAAGCTCGACCGAGTGGCATCGTTCTACATAGATACCGACGCCAGCCCCAATCCGGGAGGCTGGCCGAAGGGTGGTGTCACGCGGCTCGCCCTGCCAAACGATCACCTACAATACGCGATCACGTGGTTTTCCCTGGCAGTTGCGTTGATGGTCATCTATTTCCTCTTCCATCGCCGCAATGCGGGACCGGAATGACCGCCTATCAGCTTTTGGAAGAGCGCTTTCGCCGAATCGGGGCGCTGGAGCAAGCAATCTCGGTGCTCCACTGGGATACCGGAGCGATGATGCCCGAGGGCGGGTCGCCGGCGCGGGCCGAACAACTCGCCACCTTGCGGCTGGTCGCGCACGAGCACCTGACAGCGCCCGAAATCGACGACCTGCTCGGCGAAGCCGAAGCGGACAACGATGCACTTGGCCCATGGCAAAGCGCCAATCTGAGCGAGATGCGGCGGCGCTGGCACCATGCGACAGCACTACCGGGGGCGCTCGTCGAGGCGGAATCGCGCGCCTGTTCCCAATGCGAGGCGGTCTGGCGCAGAGCCCGCTTGGAGAGTGACTTCGCTGCCGTGCTCCCCGGACTCGAACAAGTGCTTCGGGTCGAGCGCGAAATTGCGGCGATCAAGGCCGAGCAGCTTGGCAGCAGCCCCTATGAAGCGCTCCTCGATCAATACGAGCCGGGCGGTTCGGTTCCGGCGATCGACCGCCTGTTCGACGAGATCGCAAGCTTCCTGCCCGATCTGATCGAGGAAGTCCTAACCCGCCAGGCGACTTTGCCACCGCCGCCCGTCGCAGCCGGCCCGTTCCCGGTCGAGACCCAGCGCCGCGTCGCGATGACACTGATGGAACGCATCGGTTTTAACTTCGCGCATGGCCGGCTCGACGTTAGCGCTCACCCGTTTTGCGGCGGCACCCCCGATGATGTGCGGATTACGACACGCTATAGCGAGAACGACTTTGCGCGCGCCTTGATGGGGGTGTTGCACGAGACCGGCCACGCCCTCTATCAGCGCGGCCTCCCGGCTGAGTGGCGCTTGCAGCCGGTCGGCCGAGCGCGCGGCATGGCGATGCACGAGAGCCAGTCGTTGCTGCTCGAGATGCAGGTGTGCCGCAGCCGCGCTTTTCTAGCGCATGCGGCGCCAGTTTTGCGCGAGGCTTTTGGTGGAGCTGGGCCGGAATGGGACGGCGAAGCACTCTACCGGCGCCAGATCCGGGTCGGGCGCAGCTTGATCCGGGTCGACGCCGATGAGGTCACCTATCCTCTCCACGTGATCCTACGCTACCGGCTCGAACGGGCGATGCTTGCCGGCGACCTCGCGCCGGCGGACCTACCCGGCGCTTGGGCCCAGGGGCTGCGCGCCCTACTTGGGGTGGCCCCGAACAATGATCGTGAAGGCTGCCTTCAGGACATCCACTGGTATGACGGCAATTGGGGCTATTTTCCGACCTATACGCTCGGCGCGCTGATCGCGGCTCAACTCTTCGAAGCCGCGCGCCGCGATATCCCGGATTTGATCCAGGCGATCGCGGCAGGCGAATTTTCGTCGCTGCTCGGCTGGCTGGGTGAGCGCGTCCACTCGAAGGGGTCGCTCTTATCGACGGCCGAGCTGGTCGAGGAAGCCACAGGCCGGCCGCTCGGGACAACCAGTTTCGAGCGGCATTTGCTTGATCGTTATCTTGGTTAGCGAGACGACTCCGCTATCGGAGTGTTATCAGGGACAACACGATAAGTCTCGGGGGACGCTGTGCCTGAACCTTTCGCGCAAAAACAGAGTTGCGTTGCCGATCGCCATTGTGCCCTCGAGCGCTTCGAGAGCATTCGCCGCGACACCGAAGCACTGACGATAAACCTGACGCCGGAGGATCAGTCGATCCAGTCGATGCCCGATGTCAGCCCGACAAAATGGCACCTCGCGCATACGACCTGGTTCTTCGAAACGTTCATCTTGAGCCGGTTGGATGCCGATTACCGGGTCTTCGACCCGGCTTTTGCCTACCTCTTCAACTCTTATTACGAGGCGGCCGGCCCGCGTCACCCGCGGCCCGAGCGCGGGCTGCTGTCGCGCCCGACGGTCGATATCGTGGCCGCCTATCGCGATCACGTTACCGCTGGCATGGAACGCCTCATCGAGAGCGCGGCCGAGCCGGCGTGGAACGAGATCGCCCCCCTGCTCGAACTCGGCGTTCAGCACGAACAGCAGCATCAGGAGCTGATCCTGATGGACATAAAGCACGTCTTTTCGATCAATCCCCTGCTGCCGGCGTATCGAGCGCCGCAGCTTTATGTGCAGGCGCCGGGCGCCCCCCTCAGCTGGGTCGATTTCGCCGGTGGCCTCAAAGAGATTGGGCACCTTGGGTCCGATTTCGCTTTCGACAACGAGACGCCACGACACAAGACTTGGCTCGAACCGTTCCGCCTCGCAGCGCGGCCGGTGATCTGCGGCGAATACATCGGCTTCATCGAGGACGGCGGCTATTCGAGGCCGGAATTCTGGTTGTCGGACGGCTGGGCGATGGTTCGCGAGCAGGGCTGGGAGGCGCCGCTCTACTGGCGCCACGAAGACGCGGAGTGGTCGATTTTTACGCTGTCTGGCCGCCGCCGGTTGAACCCGGCCGAGCCGGTCTGTCATGTCAGCTTTTACGAGGCCGATGCCTTTGCCAAATGGGCCGGGAAGCGATTGCCCACCGAAGCGGAGTGGGAGACTGCAGCCGAAGGGGTGCCGATATTGGGCAACTTCGCGGACCACGGTCACTTTCACCCCTGCGCCATCGGTTCGGAGACTGATGGCGGTGGCTGCCACTTGAAGCAAATGTTCGGCGATGTTTGGGAATGGACGGCGAGCCCCTACATTCCGTATCCGCGTTTTCGGCCGGCTGCGGGTGCAATCGGCGAGTACAATGGCAAGTTCATGTGCAACCAGATGGGACTCCGCGGCGGCGCGGCGGTCAGCCCGGCCGGGCACGTTCGGGCCACCTATCGCAATTTTTTCCCGCCCTCGGCACGCTGGGCCTTCGCCGGGTTGCGGCTCGCGGAGGACCTTGAATGATAAACGGTGCGCGCTTTGCCTTCCATGATCTGGCGCCCGGCGAAGAGAGCTTTCGCGATGCAGTGCTCAATGGGCTCGGCCGCGCGCGCAAGGCGATCCCGTGCAAGTTCCTCTATGACGCGCGTGGCTCCGCGCTTTTCGAGGAAATCTGCCGTCTGCCCGAGTATTATCCGACCCGAACCGAGATCGCGATCCTCGAGGAGAACTCGGCCGATATCGCCGCCCAAATGGGGCCGCATTGCCGTCTGATCGAGTTTGGCAGCGGCGCCAGCCAAAAAGTGCGCATCCTTCTTCATGCGCTCGACCGGCCTGCGGCTTACGTGCCTGTCGATATCTCGCGCGAGCATCTGCGCGACGCCGCCACCAGCCTTGCCGAAGATTTTCCATCGGTGCCGGTGATCGCCGTTTGCGCCGACTACACCCGCGCGTTTCCGCTGCCGCCGCTCCCCGGTGCGAAGGGCAAGCGGGTCGGCTTCTTCCCCGGCTCGACGATCGGCAATTTCGAGCCCGATGCTGCGGCAGCCTTCCTAGGCAACTACGCCCGCGTTCTTGGTCCCGGGGGCGAGATGCTGATCGGCGTCGATCTGAAGAAGGACGCAGAGATCCTCGACGCCGCGTACAACGACCGGGCGGGGGTGACCGCCGCGTTCAATCTCAACCTCCTCGAGCGCGCCAATCGCGAGCTCGACGGCGACCTCGATCTGGACCGGTTCGAGCATTTGGCATTCTATAGCGAGGCCGAGGGACGTGTCGAAATCTACATCCGCAGCCTCGCTGATCAGCAGGCGCGGATCGCCGGCAGTCGCTTCCACTTCTCCAAGGACGAGCTGATCCACACCGAATACTCATACAAATACTCGGTCGAGGACTTCCGCGCCCTGGCCGCGCGCGCGGGTTTCCGTCCGGTCGACACCTGGACCGACCCCGGCGAACTCTTCAGCGTGCATTATTTCCGGCTGCGGTGAAGCAGCTGTTCTTAGGTCGCACGATGGCTGGCCGCCATCAGCTTGCCAATGGTGGTGGGGTTGACCCTGCTTTTTCGAAAAATCGGACTGCCTCCCGTCGCGTCTCGAAGACGTAAGCGCTCAGCCCACGCCTGCTCAGCGTCTCGCCAAGCTTCATACGCATAAAGGCGCTCGTCGTGTAACGCGACACTTGTCGATAATAACGGTCGGACAAGTAGCGCACCACCTGCCATACATTCAACAGATCTTCCCCAATGCAAAGTGCGGGGTTTTCCATGTCAATCGACTCGCGGACATCGCGTGACCAGTTTTCCGGCTGATTTTCGACGTTGCCGTCTAGGCGATTGATCTTGGTATCGTGGCGTCCCCGGCAGGACTCGAACCTGCGACCCACAGTTTAGGAAATTCTGATCTTCGTTTTCCGACTATTGCTGGTCACTGCCGAAAGTACCAAATGGTAGAGATATAGGGCCGCCGATCGTTTCCGTCTATTTCCTCCAGTTTGATTTCTGGTGATACCTAGGAGATACCTAGACGGGAAAACCGGCCGGTACACCGATCAGCCGAGAGGGAGCATAGATGATGCGCTGCAAGATCAGCAAGCGCTCGGTCGACGCATTGAAGTTAGCGGCCGACAGAGCCGAAGCGGTGCTGTGGGATACCGAGTTGAAAGGTTTTGGCGTCCGGCTTCAGCGCGGCGGCGCCAAAAGTTACGTGCTGCACTACCGCGCCGGGACCGGCCGCGGTGCGCCTCTGCGGAAGCTGACGCTCGGGCGGCACGGCTCGCCCTGGGCACCGAAACAGGCACGCGCCGAGGCGACGCGGCTGTTGGGGCTGGTGGCCCAGGGGAAAGACCCCGCAGGCGCGAAATCGGAGGCAAAGATCGCGCCGACAGTGAACGAACTAGCGACGCGCTTTCTCGCTGAGCACGCGGAGGCGAAGCGCAAGGTTTCCACTGCCCAGGAATACCGCCGCCTGTTGGGACACGTGATTCTTCCGGCTATCGGCACACGCAAAGTCGCCGACGTGACGCGGCGGGACGTAGAACGCCTGCATCAGACACGCCGCGAAACGCCAACGGAGGCGAACCGCGCGGTCGCTTGCTTGTCCACGATGTTCAATATCGCCGAGCGGTGGGGTCTGCGGCCCGACGGCTCCAATCCCTGCCGCCATGTCGAGAAGTATCCGCAGCGGCGGCGCGAGCGTTTCCTTGCTGCCGAGGAGCTGGCGCGCTTCGGCGATGCACTCGCGTCCTATAACGGCTCACCGTATGCCATCGCGGCCATCAAATTGCTGGTGTTCACCGGCGCGCGGCTCGGCGAAGTGCTCGGGCTGCGTTGGGAATGGATCAATTTCGAGCGTGGCGAGGTGCGGTTACCGGACAGCAAGACCGGCGCGAAGACGCTGCATCTTCCGCCTCCGGCGCTCGCGGTTCTCGCGGAGTTGCCTCGGCTCGCCGGCAATCCGCATGTCATTGCCGGGGCGAAGGAAGGCGCTGCGCTTGTGAACCTCGAAAAGCCGTGGCGGGCGATTCGCGCCGCGGCTGGGCTTGAAGACGTGCGGATTCACGATCTCCGGCATGCGTTCGCGAGCGTTGCCGCATCGAGCGGGATGGGCTTGCCGATCATCGGTAAAATGCTGGGGCACACCCAGCCAGCCACCACCCAGCGCTACGCGCATCTTGCGAGCGATCCGGTGAAGGCCGCTGCCGCTGCCGTCGCCGGCAAGATCGCTGCGGCGATGGCTGGCGGACCGGGCGATGGCAAGAAGGGCGGGGTGACGGTGCTGCCGCTGCGCTCGGGCACCTAGTTGAACCGACGGGGATAGGCCGGCCAGCCGACAAGCGCAGACACCGCACTGCGCTTCCCCGCCGCTCCTGCGGGCGCCTACGGGGGCGCAATGTCACTCATTTCCGTGCGATCTGCCTGGGATTGGGCAGCGAACCTTGCCGCCGAATACGACGAGCCCTTTGACCTCGTTCTCCGTGACATCCTAGCGGCGGTAGATCGCCGTGACATTTCGGCTCGCAATCCGGACGACCCTATTGAGACCTGGCGGATTTTGCTGCCGGTGATGATCGAGCATATCGACCGAGATCGACGAGGACTTATAGACCCTGAACCTCTCCTCGGTCCCGGCATTTTGGTGATGGCTCGGTCGATTTTGATTGATTCTCCAGAGCTTGGCCGTTGGCTCACGGCTCGGGGGATCGAAAGGCGGGATCCGCCCGTCGGTTCGCAGCCGGCCGGAGCACCTGCTTCGTCGGGGCAGGGGGACGAACCGGTCATATCGGAAACAGGCCTGCCGGGGCGCCCATCCAAGGGCAAGCATCTCATCGAGGACGAGGCTGAGCGGCGACGCACTGCCCGCCAGACTTTGACTTCTCTCGCGGATGAGGCACAAGCGTTGTTGGACTGGTACAAACAGAATCACTCTGATGCACCCCGCCCTACATTAAAGACGATCAAGAACAATATCCGCAATCGTCATCGGCGGTATTTGGGCAGTGCAACCGAACCCTGAGGTGCACTAAAGGCGCGCGACCGAAAATATAATTTCGGACGCTATTTCGGGTAGCTATTTCGGGCATCGGTAACTTGCAATCTCTTGCGGTGCGCCACCGCGGCGCATCGTCAAGAGATAATAGCCATGCTCGACCAACTGCTTTCTGATCGTGACGTAGAGAAGATCGCCAAGCGCGCGCGCAGCACATTGCAGAAGGATCGCGTCGCCGGAATCGGCATTCCGTTTATTCGCATCGGCCGGCTCGTTCGTTACCGGCAATCGGATGTTCGGGCTTTCCTCGACGCATTGCCTGCCCGACGCTCGACGAGCGATCCGGCGACGGCGGACTGAATAAGCCGGCCGGGGACTTGCCCGTGACCCCACTCGATGCCTTTGCCAGCGAGCCGCGCTGGGTGGCGTGGCGCAATGAGTTGCGCGGCGGCAAGCCGACCAAGGTTCCCTATGCACCCGACGGCAAGAAGGCGAAGACCGATGATCCCTCGACGTGGGGCACCCGGAAGGCAGCCGAAACCCGCGCGTTGAGGATCGTCAACGGGCAGGGCGGCGGCGTCGGGCTGCAACTCGGCGATCTCGGTGCCGACATGCATCTATGCGGGATAGACCTGGATAGCTGCATTGCCGACGACGGCGCACTCGCCCCGTGGGCTGCCGAAATTCTTTCCGCCGTTCCGACCTACACCGAACGATCGCCGTCCGGTCGCGGTCTGAAGATGTTCTTCTACACGGCAAGCGAGGACGTGCGGCCGTTTCTCGACCGTATTGGGGTGCGGCCCGATGCCTGGGGCGCTCGCCGCAGCGCGCCCGGGCAGGACGGCCGCGACCACGGGCCTGCGGTCGAAGTTTATCTCGCCGGCCGGTACTTCGCCGTCACTGAGGATGTATGGCCAGGAACCCCGAACACGCTGGCAACGCTCAACGCCGCGACGCTCGATCACCTCTCCCAGCTGATTCCGCCAGCCAGATCCGCCGGCGTCAAAGGTCGGAAAGGAGCCGACAATTCCAGGAGCGCGATTGCCTTCCGCATGGGCTCGGTGATGCGCCGCCAGGGCAAGACCTTCAAGCAAATGTGCGAGGCACTGCGCACCGATCCCGAAACCGCGGAGTGGGTTCGCGAAAAAGGCGATGCGAATGGCGGACGGGAACTGCGCCGCATCTGGCACCACGCCTTCGAAAAAGATGACGACAACGACGCTCGCAATCTACCCACGATCACCGTGCGGGCCGGCTTTGCGCCATGAAGCCGCCGATGCCGGCCTCGCCGCACTGCGTGATGCTCGTGTCCCCTTTTATCAGCGGGACCAATCTATTGTTCGAGTCTGCATGGTTGCGGCGAAAACCGCGGCCGGCCAAGTTACACTCACTCCAGGCATTACCACGGTCACGCAGGCCTTTCTCGGCCGCGCGCTCGGCCGCGTCATCCGTTGGGAAAAGTTCGATCGGCACGGGAAGGCCGTCCGCGCATCGACCCGCCCGGGCCGGTCGTCCAGCAGATCAGCGAAATGTCGGGCGAGTGGCCGTTTCCCGTACTAGCCGGCGTCATCGGCACGCCAACGATGCGCCCCGATGGTAGCCTGTTGTTGGCTGAAGGCTACGACGAGTCAACGGGGCTTGTGCTGCTCGGCGCGCCGCCGATCCCGAGCATCCCACAAGAGCCTACGCGGCAGGACGCAGAAACCGCATTGCGGATGATCGACGCACTGCTCGACGAGTTCCCGTTCAGGGACGGCGGTCGGATCGAATCGGTCGACCGCGCCGTCGCTTTGTCCGAACTGATAACGCCAGTTTTGCGCGGTGCGATGGTCACCGTACCGATGCACCTGGCAAATGCGCCATCGCCCGGAACCGGTAAGAGCTACCTCGCCGACCTCGCTTCCGGGATAGCCACCGGTGAGCGCTGCGCGGTCGTCGCGTTCTCTCCCGACGCCAAAGAGACCGAAAAGAGGCTCAACGGCTCGGCGCTCGCCGGGCACCCGATCATCGGGCTCGACAACGCTTCGGGAACGATCGAGGGCGACCTACTCTGCCAAATGACCGAGCGGCCACTGCTGCAACTGCGGCCGCTGGGCACGAGCAAGATGGTCCGGGTGCCGAACACTTACACCGTGTTGACCAATGGCAACAATGCTGTGGTCGCTGCGGACATGGTGCGCCGGACCATCGAGTGCCGCCTCGATGCCAACATGGAGTCGCCGGAATCGCGCGTCTTCCACGATAATCCGCTCGCCAGGATTACGCGGGATCGCGGCGCCTACATCGGCGCCTGCCTCACTATTGCCCGAGCCTACATCTGCACCGGCAAGCCCGGGCGCCTGGCGCCGCTGGCAAGTTACGAGGCTTGGTCGGACCACGTGCGCTCGCCGCTGGTGTGGCTCGGCTGCGCCGATCCAGTTGCATCAATGTCGTCGCTGCGTTCTCTCGACCCAGCGCGGCAGTCTCGGACAGCGGTCTTCAAGGCCTGGGCAGAGGAACTGGGCACCGGCGGCGCATTCCTCACTTCAGAGCTGATCAGCCGAGCTAACGATCAGAAGCCGTTTGGCGTGTTCCTGCGGCCGGGCATCCGCGCCGCCCTTCTCGACGTTGCTCGCGATCGGCGTGGCGAAATTGATGCGACGCGGCTCGGCCGGTGGCTCGGCAAGACCGAGAACAATATCGCTGCCGGCTTCAAGCTCATCAGCGATCGAGGCGACGCGTCGCGCCCCCGCTGGTTGATCATCGATGCCTGAGCGGTGCGGGGATGTGGGGGTTGTGGGCTAGCTCCGGTCAGATCTTTGCAGTCCGCGCACGCCCGCGGTCGCCCGCGCGCGTATCCTACAGCGCTCGCGATGTACTGGGGTACAGAACCCCACAACCCCCACAATCCCCCCAATCGGGAAACCGCCTGTACGGGACTGCACCGAGCCCGAGCCACTTACCTCCGATCGCAGCAAAGCTGCCGATGAGCGCCGGGCTTGTTGTGCTTGATGCAATTGGCCGTTCCGGGCGCGGCGGACCGGTGGCTATCCGCCGGCGGCCAAGCGAGGCGACGAAACTCCCCGTGCGACCGGATATAGCCGGTGACTGAAACACAGCTTCCCGCTCCCTCGCCACGGCCGCGCTCCCGTGGCGCTGAGCGGATGCGGCTTCTCCGCGAGCGGCGCCTGAGGGGGAAAGTGTGCGTCTTGCTCGAACTTGACCGCATGATGGTCTCGGCGCCGATCGAGCTTGGATGGCTCTCGGGCAGGCAGCGGGATGACCAAGCGGCGATCCGACATGCGTTCTCGTGCACACCATGTTGATGCAGAACAATCGCGCGCGTGTATCGACGGTCAGACTCCGCCATCGCCGTCAGCTCCTCCATCTCAAAGTCGGGCTAGTTTAGGCGGCGGCCATAATCGACATGTCCGACCCCCGCAAACGCCCGACCCCGACCCTGCGGCGGGTGACGTTCAAAACCTCCCGGCTTGCTGAGTTCTGCGGCGAGAAAGAGTTGACTGCGCAGACCGGCCATGCCCGGGAGGATTGGCCGTTTGTCATCCTCAAGGAACTTGTCGATAACGCGCTCGACGTAGCTGAAGAAGAAGCCGAGACCGGGCCGGAGATCAGTGTCGAGGTATCGACCGAGCGCGGCGAAATCATCGTCGCAGACAACGGTCCCGGTATTCCGGCTGAGACGGTGGAGGGCATCCTCGACTACACCAGCCGGGTTTCGAGCCGCGAGGCATATGTTTCGCCGACGCGCGGTGCCCAAGGCAATGCTCTGAAGACGATCGTAGCAATGCCGTTCGCTCTCGACGGCACCCGCGGGATCACGGTGATTGAAGCGCGCGGCACCGCTCATCGCATCGTCTTCGAGATGGATCCGGTTCGGCGAGAGCCGAGAGTCCTCTGCGAGAACTCCTCATCGCCTGTACAAAATGGCACCCGGATTACCGTGCACTGGCCGAGTTCAGCTTGCTCGTTGCTCGAAACCGCGAAAGGCCAATTTGTACAAATGGCGGGAGATTTCACGACCTTTAACCCGCATCTGACCCTCTCCGTCATCTGGAACGACGACCGGTTCGTGGACATGCCGGCCACTGAACCGGGCTGGCGTAAGTGGCGGGCTCGCGACCCGACGAGCGCCCATTGGTATGACGCCGAGCGGTTCGGCCGGTATATGGCCGCCCACATCGCCCGCGACGAAGACCTGGGACATCCGGGGCGCACGGTCCGTGAGTTCATCTCCGAGCTCCGCGGGCTGGCGAGAAGCGATAAGCAGAAAACAGTACTAGCCAAGATCGGCGCGACGGGGATGCCACTCGCGCTCTTCTTTAGCAGTGACGAGAAAGCAATCGCTCGGTTATTGAGCGCTTGCCAGGAACAGACCAATCCCGTCAAGCCCGCGGATCTTGGTCTGCTCGGCAAAGATCACCTCTTGAGGGAGTGTCTTGTCGTCGGTGGCGCGGAAGAAAGCTTCGGGTATAGGAAGCTTCTGGGCACGACACCGGCTGGTCTTCCCTTTGTCATCGAAGCGGCCTTTGCCTATTGCCCCGACGCCGAACAATATCGCCTTGTCACCGGCATCAACTTCTCAATCGGTATCCGCAACCCATTCCAGGGACTCGGATTCGGGGAGAACCTCTCTGCATTGCTGGCAAAACGGTGGGTTGGACGGGATGAGCCGGTCGTCCTTATCCTGCATTACACATGTCCGCGCATCGATTACACGGATCGCGGGAAGTCGGCGGTCAGTCTGCCGTGGAATGTCGCCGAAGCAATCAAGGATCTCGTCGAGAAGATCACCAAGGACTGGTATGCGCAGCGCAAGCGAGAGGAAAAGGAGGCTTCCCGGAAATACGAGCGCCGTGACCGTCTTATCTCAACGAAAAAAGTCTCGATTAAGGACGCGGCCTGGGAAGTCATGGAGGAAGCCTATCTGAAGGCCAGCGGTGGCGGCACATTGCCGGCGAAGCCGCGCCAGATGATGTATGCGGCCCGACCGAGCATCCTGACAATGACCGGGAAGGATAGCCTCGACGACGCTTATTTCACGCAAACGCTGTTGGTCGACTACATCAATGAGCACCCAGATCGCTGCGCGAATTGGAATATCACCTGGGATGCGCGCGGCACCTTCAGCGAGCCCCACACCAACGTAGCGATTCCGCTCGGTACTCTTGAGGTCCGCCGGCATTTAGAAGAGCGCCCTTATTTTGGGTCGATTGCTAATATCGAATTTAGCGACAGTTTCCCGACAAGCGGCCCCGAAAACCGCTACGACACGATCCTGTTCATCGAGAAGGAAGGCTTTGAGCCTCTATTCAAGACGGCCCTTATCGCCGAGCGGTTCGATCTCGCGATCATGTCGACCAAAGGCATGAGCGTGACGGCCGCACGTATGCTGATCGATAGGTTCGCTCATCGAGTGAAGAGGATCCTGGTACTGCACGATTTCGATGTGTCGGGGTTCAGCATCTTCGGCACGCTCGGCAAAACCAACCGCCGCTATACCTTCGAGAACGTCGCTCCGATGATCGACATCGGCCTCAGGCTCTACGACGTCCTGGTAATGGGTCTTGAGTCGGAGCCGGTGAAAGTTCCTGGCGACTGGGAAAAGCGTGCAGCCACGCTTCGCCGTCATGGTGCGAGCGAAGACGAAATCACTTTCTTGCGGAACCGACGGGTCGAGCTGAACGCAATGACATCCCGCCAGCTTATCGACTTCGTCGAGGCTAAGTTCGCCGACTACGGCGTCGCCAAAGTCATCCCAGAGGAATTCGTCATCGAGCGACATGCTCGCCGGACCCGCGAGCGACAACTGCTCCAGCGGGGGATCGCTAAAATCTTAGGCGAGATTGCCAAGCAAGCGCAAACAGCCGAATTGCCAGCGAACCTACGAGAGCAGATTGAGGCAAAATTCGCAAAGGAGCCGAACCTGCCATGGGATGCGGCAGTCGCGCAGATTATGCGCGGCATGCACGACCCGCACCGATAATCAGAAATGGGCGCGCGCCGGCGGTGTCATGGACGTCGCGCGCGGCGGCGCAGGCGGACCCTGGGTGCAGGCTGGCGCTAACGGCGCTGATCAATCCGGCGTCGCCAAGGCTCAAGATGAAATGATGCACGGTGAGGCGATCTGCTTGTGGTGCGCTGCCTCAGTTACGCCGCGCCGCGGCGGCTCGCCGAAGAAGTTCTGCAGCGCCCAATGCAGGCTTGAGTTCCATAGCTGCGCCCGCCGATGGGCCGAGGCGGCCGTCGCCGCCGGTGCGCTGAGCATCGATGTCCTCAAAAATGGCAGCTTTACAGCATGCACGCTTCTTCCAGGGGCCAACTCGCCCGCGCGCGTAGGAGAGGAGGCCGCACAGTCCCCCGCGCCTGCAACGCCCCGCGCGAAGAGCGGCGACGCACGCCAGAGCGATTTCGAGCGGCGCTTGGCACGTACGATCGCGGCACGGCGGCGCTGAGTTCTATACGCAAGGCTCGGCGATCGGCCCTAGCAGCTATCGCGGGGGAATGATGCCCGGCCGCTCTGCGACCCAGGGTGCATTTCGACGGCAACTACGGCGCTGCTTGCCCCATCTCCTACGGCCGGCAAATCCCAGCGCCTTCGCTTGGCGTTAACCGAATCCCGGAACAATTTCATATCAATTAACCTGCCGTCATCGGTCATATGAACCTGGTTAGCAAACATAACCAGCACACACCACACCGCCGCATGCCGCGCGTCGTCGTCAGGAGCGGGAACAAAACCCGGCGGAACCTCGATCTCCGAGACGTTCTCGATAAGCTTGATCAGCTGCTCACGCAGTTGCTTCGCAGTTACGTCGTGCCTCGTCGACGCATCCTCATCCGGCACAAATTCGCGCGCTTTCCCAAGGCCTCTCTCGCCGATCTTTTCCGCGGCAACCAACCGAACTCGATCATCCTCGCTATAGCGCATCAATTCGGTCATCACCTCTATCGCCTCCGGTGAGCGCTCCCGCGCCAGCCGCTCGCAAGCCTCGATCTGCTCGCGCCTTCCTTTCGGGAAGCCTGCTGGGTTTCCGCTCTGCCCCGGTTGAAACTTGTAGGGCTCCAGCGCCTTCGACCGCGCCTCCCGCGCCTCCGCAGGCGTCGCATGCTTGCGTGGCTTCCTCGGCGGATACGACATCGATCGCTCTCCTCTCTTCCGCTGGTGAGAGGCGATAGGACAAGCCGGCAAACCTCTCAGTGGCGCTCACCTATAGTTGTGCACGCATTCGCAGACTAGCAATCTTCATGCGCGCGCGTCGGGAACGCTGATCCTATTGGGTCGATTTGGCGGTCTTCTTCACCTGAGGCTCCTATCTGGATTGGATCGGTGCATTTCTAGCGGTCATCCTTATCGGTAGCCACCGCCTTAGTGCCGGATGACGATGCCGATTTCCGGGAACGCCTTCCGCAGTCGCTCGCGATCGACGTTGCGCGTCTCGTCCGCTGGCGGCTCCGGCTGAGGGCCGCAAACCACGTCCACGAGGTACAGCCTCGCCTGTGTCAGCCAGTAGTCCAGTGCGTCGAGCAGGCGCCAGGGGAGCGGCACCAGTGATCCGCTACCCATTGTCGGCGATCCTGCCACCGGACGGCCAGTCGCCGCCCTCCACACAGGCGAGAAGCGACGTCCTGCGCGGGATCGTGCCTCCATAAGCGCCCAAGTGCGCCCCGCGGCCACTGGGTCACTCTCGCCGAACGGCGTAACGGTCCAACGGTAACGGTCCGCTCCGAACGCCCCGGTATCCCTGATCGGACACCTTGCGCGCACCCAGGATCAACCATCATATCGGCATTAGGGCTGAGCTTCCGGCATCCGAATGGGTCGGCTGTTCGCTCCCGTTGTTGGCCGCGGAGCACACGGGCTTAGATCGCGAAGGCCCTCGGCGCAGCTCTCCGGCACGAGGAGGGTCACCCTGCGCGGCTTACAAGTCTGATCGGATCGGAAGATGGGGCGCCCGCGTATCATCGCGCTTCCGCCGACGAAATCCGGCACCAGTCCTCTCGCCAATCGAACCGAACGGAGACGGCCAGGCGGTTATGCCAGTGCGCGACATAGGCCGCCGCGGCTGTCCGGGAGGAGATGAGGTTGAGGTCCTCGGAGTTGGCCGCGGCGGCGCGGATCCAGTTGTCATCAAGTAGTGCGACGACGCGAACGCAAGCTGCAGCGTTCAAGTCGGCTCGATCCGCCCAGCGCTTCCTCAGCATGCACGTCGCCGTTCACAACACCTTCAATCTTCAGCGCCACCTGATCTCGCGATCCACACTGCGGATCTTCCGAACCGAAGCTGCCGCCGAGTGGCAAGCTGCTGTCGCAGCGGCATGACCCCTGGCACGTTTTGGCCCTCAATGCCTGCTCGTTGACGTTGCCGTGACACAGCCCGCGGCGCAGCTGGCGCAATGCACGGAGCTCGGCGCTGATCCTAACGGTGGCTGCGGTTCAGATTGTCGGCGCCGCAATCGTGCCGGGATGCTTCGGAAATCGAGGGCTTTTGTGCCGCGGTACTAAAAGTTCGAATCCATCTCCCTCCAGCGGAGAGTCCGTCTCTCTCGCGCATCCGGTTTCGAAAGTCGAGAACCCCCGGCTTTCCGCGCGGGGTGCGGGGCCGACTTGGCGGCCGGGTCGGTAGAGACGCGCAGGGTGTTTCGATATCGCGCCAACCGGCGGCAATATCTCTGCCGGGCCAGATTCCAGTACCGCAGTGCCGCTGATGGGGTCGGCGAGAATGCCACGCCCGTCCCGGCGAAGTCGGGCCTTCTCCGGGCTTAATTGCGCGGTAGATCTTTGAATTCCGATCGGCTCAACTAAAGCCGAGCACGGTCCTCTGATCGTGCCAGGCCAGCGGCAGACCTGAGTGTTCGAGGAGCTTCTCTGCCGTCAAATCGGGTGGCTGCCGACCATCGAGGATCGCCTGGGTGATATCCGGCGCGAGATAGCTGAGGCGGACGAGCCGTGTGAAATAGGATCGGCTGACACCTTCCCGCTGGGCGAGTACAGCAAGGGGATGCCTTCGCTGTGGGCGAGTGTCGCGTTGAACCGGCGCGCCCTGAGGAGCAGCTTGATCAATCGCGCATCAGGTTTTGCGGCGGCAAACGGATCCGCGCCGTCGATCACCATTCTGATCTCCCGCCCGGCGCGGCGCAGCCGTACCGGCACGGACAGAATCTCGGTTTCCTCGTCGTTCACGCTTTGCGACGATGTAGCGGCTCCATCGAGTAGCGCGCCCAACCGAAGCGGGCGGAGACGGATGTCGATCTGGTCGACCCTCACCTCGATCCGTTCGATCAGGGCAGTGAGGACAGCACGCTTGCGGGCCACTGGCAACTCGGGCCAGCGCTTGCCGATGTCTGCGGCCCGTGCGACAAGCCGCTGCTGCATTGATGAGGCCGCGAGCCCGACCGCAGTCGATTTGTAGATGCTGGCGGGATCGAGAAGCCATCGGTGCACCCGGCTGCTCACGAGCTGCTCGATCTCCCCGGCTGGGACGCGCAGTGCCGCAAACCCCTCCGTCTGATCTTTGGTGATCGGCGGGCGGGAGACAGAGTAGCGGTAGCGCGTCCCCTTTTTGACTGCATGGCTCGGGGTCATCGGGTTGCCATCGCGATCAAACAGCATGTCGGCGAGCAGGCTCGGCTGGCGATTTCGTGCGCCCGAGTTCCGCTCGGCGGCGTTGCTAGCAAGCTGTGCCTGAACCGCGTCCCACAGCGGCTGATCGATGATCGGCGTGTGCTCGCCAGGATAGGCTTGTTTGTTGTGAACGATCTCGCCGCGATAGATGCGGTTCTGCAGCATCAGATAGAGCGCGCCGCGAGCGAATGGCTTGCCACCCGAGATGCGGCCCGCGGCGCTGGTCTGCAACTTACTCTGGATGCTCCGGGCTGCCAGCTCGTCCTTCAACAACCGGACCGAGCCGAGTTCGGCATAGCGGCGAAAAATGAAGCGCACGATTTCCGCCTCGCTGTCGACGATGACGAGCTTGCCGTCCTGTGCCCGATACCCGAGCGGCGACACGCCGCCCATCCACATCCCCTTTCGTTTCGAGGCAGCGATCTTGTCGCGGATGCGCTCGCCAATGACCTCGCGCTCGAACTGCGCGAAGGACAACAGCACGTTGAGGGTCAAGCGTCCCATCGAGGTGGTCGTGTTGAACTGCTGCGTCACCGAAACAAAGGACGCTGCCCTCGCATCGAGGATCTCGACAATCTTGGCAAAATCGGCGAGCGAGCGGGTCAGCCGGTCGATCTTGTAGACCACCACGGTATCGACCCGTCCGGTGGCGAGGTCGGCGAGCAGCTGCCGCAGAGCCGGCCGGTCCATCGTCGCGCCGGAGAACCCGCCGTCATCATAAGCCGCGCGCAGGCACACCCAGCCTTCGTGCCGCTGGCTGTTGATGAAGGCCTCGCAGGCTTCGCGCTGCGCCTGCAGCGAATTGAACTCCTGCTCGAGCCCCTCCTCGGACGACTTGCGGGTATCGACCGCACAGCGGACGGTCCCGTTCCGCCGCGTTGCGGTTTCTGGTTTTTTCATTGGCGGCCTCGGCGACTAGGATGCAGGCGCCCGCTTGCCCACGCCAAAGAACCGCGGGCCCGACCAATGTGCCCCGGTGATCCGCTCGGCAATCACCGTCAGCGACCGATAGCGCTGGCCCTCGTATTCGAACCCGTCCTCGCGCACGAGGACGGTATGAGTGTGTCCGCGCCACTGCCGCACCAAGGTCGCGCCGGTCTTCAGCACTACGTTGGGATCCGAAAAACGAGCGCCTTTCTCGAACTCTCCCGCCAGGATCTGCAGGCGGCGCTGCAACGCGCGGCTCGGCCCGCCATGGGCGCGCTGTTGCAGCTTATCGGCGAGCCCCCGGATCATCAGATCGCGACTGAGGCCCAGAGGCGGTCCAGTGCGATGCAATTTCCGCCAGGCACGCCGCAGCTCCTGTGTCGATCGATCGACCAATCCGGCAATCTCACCATCGAGCTCGGCCAGATCCGGGTGTCGCCGTCGGTCCTTCCGGCCGACGTTTGGACCGAGACCGGAGGACGGCTCGCCAGAGTGCTGGCGAGCCGAAGCGTCGTGGACAGGGGTTTTCATAGGCTGGCCGGCTCGGCGATGCGGTAGACCCGGCCACGCTCCTCTTTGGCCGAGGCAAGAGTGAGTCCGAGCTTCTTCTTCAAGGTTCCCGAGAAGACGCCGCGAACGGTATGACGCTGCCAGCCGGTCACGCTCGCCACCTCGTCGACTGTTGCTCCCTCGGGCTGACGCAGCATCGCTATCACCACATCCTGCTTCGAGGGGCGCTTCGGGCCGCGTTGCGGCTCCGGGTCCGGCAACCTTTCGATCGCCGACCACAGCTGATCGATCAGCGCGTCACGGTCGCCGACTTTCCTTCGCTTTGGGACGCCAGGCAGAGCGTTCCACAGCGCCAGCAACCGCTTGCCGCCGAGCGGGGCAGCGTGCAATTCCGCATTCGATGCAACGGCAACCTCGCCGTCACTGACTGTCGCCGGCGCCTTGCGGCACAGCGTAATTCCGTCGTTGCCGATGATATAGACGCGCATGAGTGGGGTCTCCTGTTGGCGTCGGCGCAGTACCGACGATGACCACACTCACGCTCTCGTCGCGTAGCAAAGCCAGTCCTTTCCGGATAATCTTGTGGCGTTGTTGGGCCGGATCCGAGCATGGCATTACTCGGCCGAGACCGCCCGATCTGCGGTGGGCCGTTCGCCGCGCAGCGGGTCTGAAAGCACGCCTGAAGTGGCAACTGAGCAACTCTAACACGTTGTCATCCGTGTGAATCAGCACCGAACCGGGACCCTACCGTATTTCAGCCTATCCGATTGATAAACCGTGCAAAAAATTACCTATGGGAGGGGTCCTCCTCGCCAATGACCTTCGGAATTGCCGGCCGTTCGGACATGTGCGCCAACGGGCGATCACTCTCGGCAACCGCGTCAGGTCCACGCCCACGGGTCAATCGAGAGGTATGCCGGAGATGCGGCCGCACTCGGCGAGCAACTCCTCCTGGGTCCTAAGGTCGGTCGCAGTCGGGTTCGGCGCACGAGGGCGTTGATGATAGAAATACCCGCCGCTCGATCGCGCCAACTCGTCCTCGCTCGTGGCAAGCCACGCCTGGGTTACGCACCCTTGATAAAGATCGTCTGGCGCTGAACGGCCGCCCATCTTTGTCGCTACCCATCCCGGCTCCAGCGCGTTGGATTTGACGTCTTTCCAGCGGCGAGCGACGGCAAATGCCAGCAAAACATCGCACAGCTTGCTCTCCGCGTAAGCCGACGCGCCGCTCCAGGAGCGCTTGGTCCAGAGCAGATCGTCCATACGCGGACGTACGCCGCGATGCATGCCGGAGCTTAGATAAACCAATCGCTTCGGTCTTTCGATCAGTGCCGTCAGGATGTAGGGCGCGAGCACATTAACAGCGAAGACGCTGGGAACTCCAGGCTCTGTCTCCACCCGTCGCGTCTCACGATAGCCGATGCCTGCATTATGGATTAGGGCGTCGAAGCGACCGAGCTTATTGGCCTGATCGGCAACGGTCCTCGTTCCGGCGATCGTGGACAGGTCTCCAGTCACGGCTCCGCTGGCGCCGGCTGCCGCCGTGAGCGCGTCGCGACTTCGACTCTCATTCCGCCCGTGCAAGACGACCTCATGGCCTTGCTCGATCAGGAGGCCGGCCGCCATGAGACCGAGGCCGTCCGATGACCCCGTTATGAACACGCGCGCCATTACCGTTCCTCCTCAGTCTCGCCGTAGACTGATTGCGCCCGCTTATTGTCACCGCAGGCTACCGATGGATAAAATTACACGCGTCGACGCCAGATTTCGATATTGGCGAGCCGTTGGCATAAGGGGAGTGATGCAACGCGGCCTTAGTTGTTATTGTCATTACACCGACTACGGCAGCAGCGACCCAAAGGCGTCGACTCCGCCGTCCTCCCCGGTTGGGTCCCCGAACCTCCGTGAAGGTTTGATGGAGTGATGGCGCTGGGGGCCGAAACCGCTCCTCGTATTCGCTCATGGTCATGATCACCTCTCGAAGACTAGAGAAGGCCGGGCCTTCCGATATTTCGCGCGCATTCCCGGCTGTTGTCCGGAGACCTCGACGTCCGTGCGAACCCGTCGCTTCAACGCTGTGACCAGGAGCATGCTGCGTCGATCCAACGACGTATGAGTGATCCCGTAATCGACAAAGCGCTGAACATCCGGCGACCGATGTAGCAGCTGATATGAGTGGAGCAATGTGCCCGTTTGAATGACGCGGAGACGAGACCACAGCAGAATCTCCAGGACTACGCCGGGTGCCGTCCGTTTGCGTTCGAAGCGCGTTGCATTCTCTCTTATAGGTCGGCGCGCTACCCGGCATCTCCACGAGAAACGATCTGAATTAGCCAGAGGTCGGCGATAGCTTACGATCTCGACGACGAGTCGCGCGTAGGTCGGTGGCGGCCCAGCTGGGCTCTGGCATTGTCACGGAAACGAGGTCGGGAGTGAGCGGGGAATACGGTAGGATGTTGGCATCGCTCCGCTCTGTTACCGCCGCCATCGCTTCCCGCCCGAGATCATCCAGCGCGCCGTGTGGCTCTATCGCGAAGCAAGGGCGCGCTTCAGTGGTCAGACAAGCAATCGGTTGCAGCTATCTATCCGGCCTTTGATGCAGCGTGCGCTGCTGGCCTCGATGAGGTCCGCGGATCGGCGTCCAATTACCTTGGCGGGCATTTGCGGCCCGATACAGCCAACGGGTTTGGCCGATCCCGGTCCGACCGGTTGTCATCACAACTTTGTTCGCCCTCGCACTGCCGAGACTGAAGCGTAGCATCGGTTTATGCCGCGGCGCGGTAGCTCGATCCGTTGACCATCACCGCCCAGGCGATGCGTGCGGTCTTTTTGGCCAGAGCAACGGTGGCGACGTTGAAGTGGCGGCGGGCCAGCAGCCCGGCGATCCACGCACCCGGGACCTGGTGGCTGCGAACCCGATGCACGGCGGCA